>Ga0194132_10000758_pt1 | contig 65670 bp, 57 predicted proteins | sample TA2KigOf80mmetaG_FD_148612 | JGI IMG/M metagenome (GOLD analysis project Ga0194132, IMG submission 148612) | Freshwater microbial communities from Lake Tanganyika, Tanzania - TA2015054 Kigoma Offshore 80m | ecosystem: Environmental > Aquatic > Freshwater > Lake | place: Tanzania: Lake...
CCGTCCATCGCCCAGTCGCCACGCTCGAACATGACCGCAATCAGGACATCGTCTCATTCTCTGACCAGCCTAAGGCTGGTCCGATTCCGTTAGGAATTACCTAAAGAAAAAGGCCGGCGACGCTTCCGTCGCCGGCCTTCTCTGACGACTTCAGAGAGTTACGACTTCTTCTCGACGTTCCAGAACACCGGGATCGCAACCTCGACGATGCCGACGAGGCTCTTCTTATAGGCCATGGGCTGGAAGAAGGTGCCGAGCGGGATGAAGTAGGCCTGCTCGACCGCGCGCTTCTGGATTGCTTCGCCGATCGCCTTGCGCTTGGTGATGTCGCCTTCCTTGGCCCAGTCGTTGCGGAGCTTGGTCATCTCCTCGTCGCAGGGCCAGCCCGGCCAGCCGGAGCGGTCGCAGGCGGTGGTAAGGCCGTAGTTCGAGATGGCGCTGCCGAGCTCGAAGCCGAAGCCCCAGGTGTGCACGACGCTCCAGCCGCCGGCCTCGGGCGGGTCCTGCTTGGCGCGGCGGGCGAGGAGGCCACCCCAATCGGTGTTCACGTCCTCGACGTTGAAGCCGATCTCGCGCAGCGTCGCCACCGTGACGATGCTCATGTCGCGGATGATCTGCTGGTCCGACGGGATCAGCACGACCACCTTTTCGCCCTTGTAGCCCGACTCCTTCAGCAGCTCCTTCGCCTTGGCGAGGTCCTTCTTCTGGAACGCCTCGGCGAACTTCTCGGTGCCGGTCGGCGTGCCGCAGGCCATGAAAGCCCAGCACGTCTTCCAGTTGGCCGGATCGCTGCCGACCGCCGCCTGCATGAAGTCGCTCTGGCTGACCGCATGCATGAAGGCATGGCGCGCCTTCACGTTGTTGAAGGGCGGATGCAGGTGGTTCGGGCGCATGATGCCGATCGCGCCGTTCGGGTTGTGCACCTTCGCGGTCAGGTTCGGGTTGCGCTTCAGGGTCGGGAGCAGGTCGAGCGGCGGCGTCTCGTACCAGTCGACCTCGCCGCGATCGAGCGCGGCGGTCGCGGTGGCTGGGTCGGTGATGATCAACCATTCGACACGGTCGACCTTGACCACCTTGCCGCCGGCATACCAGCTCGCCGGCTCGCTGCGCGGCACGTAGTCGGCGTTCTTGGCGTAGACCACCTTCGAGTCCGGCACGAACTCGTTGGCGACGAACTTGAACGGGCCGGAGCCGATGTTCGAGGTGATCGGCGTGCCGCCGTCGATCGAGGCATCCTTCTCCGGATAGACGTAGAGCGCCTTGGCGCTCATCTTCGCCATCGAGTCGATGGTCGAGCCCCAGGCTTCCTTCAGCATTAGCGTAAAGGTGCGGTCGTCGACCGCGGCGACGGTCATGCCTTGCTTCAGCATGATCAGGCCGTTGGTGTCCTTCGGCGCCCAGCGCTTGATCGAGGCCACCGCGTCCTTGGCCGTCACTGGCGAGCCGTCATGGAACTTAAGGCCGGGACGGAGCTTCATCGTGTAGACGAGGCCGTCGGCGGAGAGCGTGAAGCTCTCGACCATCTGCGGCTGCGGGCGCTGCTCGCTGTCGGCGCCGAACAGAGTGTCCCAGACCATGTAGGCGTGCTGATGCGAGATCGACGACTGGTTAATCGTCGTGTCGAAGACCGAGAGCTTGGCCTGCGGGATGTAACGGAGAGTGGTCTGCGCCTCCGCTCCCGTTGCGACGAGCGCCGCGGCGGCGACGCCCGCGAGAAGACTCCAACGACGTGACATGACTGCCTCCTGATGTGGTTCTTCGAATAGGCGTTACGCGGCGGCGCGGACCAGATCCGACGCCTTCTCGCCGATCATGATGACCGGCGCATTGGTGTGTCCAGAGATCATGTTCGGCAGGATCGACGCGTCGGCGACGCGCAATCCCGCGAGCCCATGCACCTTGAGGTCGGGGCCGACCACGGCATTCACGTCCGAAGCCGGTCCCATCTTGCAGGTGCCGGCGAGATGGCCGACGGAAGCGCCGGTCTCGCGCGCATGGCGCAGCAGCTCCTCGTCGGAGTCGAGATGCGGCGCCGGCCAGATCTGCTCGCCGCGATAGGGATCAAGTTCAGGTGAGGCGACGATCTTGCGCGCGAGGCGCAGCCCGTCGATCAGCACGCGGCGGTCGGTCTCGGTGGCGAGGTAGTTCGGCCGGATCGCGGGAGGCGCCTTCGGATCGGTCTCTTTGACGTGGATCGAACCGCGGCTTTCGGGGCGGAGCTGGAAGGCGACGATCGACATGCCGGGCTCGCGTTCGAGCACGCCGACCTTGCCGGCATCGAAGGACCAGGGCGTGATCGTGAGCTCGAGGTCGGGCAGGTCGAGTTCCGGCCGCGAGCGTACGAAAGCGCAGAGCTGGGCGGCGCAGATAGCGAGAAGGCCGCGGCGGAACAGCGCGTATTTCGCGACCTCCAGCATCAGGCGCGGCCCGCGCATGCGCTCGTTGAAGGTGACCTTCTGCGTCACGCGCCAGACCGAGCGCGCGAGATAGTGATCGTGCAGGTTCTCGCCGACGCCTGGCAGGTCGTGGACGACCTCGATGCCGAGCGACTTCAGGCGCTGAGCCTGGCCGATACCGGAAAGCTCGAGGAGCTGCGGCGAGCCGATCGCGCCGCCGGCGAGGATGACCTCGCGCGCGCGGACCTCGCGCGGCTGGCCCTGCACTTCATAGGCGAGGCCGACGCAGCGCTTCCCTTCGAACAGCAGGCGGCGCGCCTCGGCATAGGTCTCGACCGTCAGGTTCGGACGCGAGCGGACGGGGTTCAGATAGGATTTCGCGGTCGATTGCCGGAGGCCGTTCCGCGTGTTCATCTGGAAGTAGTTGATGCCGTCCTGCTTGGCGCCGTTGGGATCGGGGTTGTAGGGGATGCCGTTCCGCTCGGCGGCCTTGATGAAGGTCTCGCAGAGCTCCCAGCGGTCGCGCGCGTAGCTGACGGCCATGGGGCCGTCGCCGCCGCGGAACTCGTTGCCGCCGCCCTCGAAGCGCTCCATGCGCTTGAAGTAGGGCAGCACCTCGGCGAAGGACCAGCCGCGGTTCCCCATCTGCGCCCAGGAGTCGTAATCCTCGGCTTGGCCGCGGGTGAAGCCGAGCCCGTTGATCGCGCTCGAGCCGCCGAGGACCTTGCCGCGCGGGATGGTGAGGCTGCGGCCGCCGGTCGCTTCTTCCGGCTCGGTCTGGAACTGCCAGGAATAGGTCGGATTGCGGAAGGTGCGCCCATAGCCGATCGGGATGTGCAACCAGGGATGACGGTCCTCCGGCCCGGCTTCGAGAAGGAGGACCTGCACGCAGGGATCCTCCGAAAGGCGTGCCGCGAGCACGCACCCGGCCGAGCCAGCGCCGACGATGACATAGTCGAAGATCATGCTTGGCCGATGATGCGGGGTGCGGTGATTCCGTCCAGCGCCATCGGATGGCGATGAAAGGGCGCCGGACGCCTAGAGCCAGCCCTTCAGCACCTCGTCCGGCGTCGTCTGCGGCAGCATGTTGATTTCCTCGCAGGCCCGTCCGTAGAGGCGCGGGATCGAGACCGTGCCGCCGGCGCCGAGATGGCTGATGCGCCAGTCGAGCCCATCCGGGCCCGGAGAGGGCGACGGGCCGATCGGGTAGAGGATTTTTCCTTTGGCGGTCGAAAAGGCGAGGATCTCGCTGATGCCGCTGCGCGCGCTCAGGTGATAGCCGGCGAGATCGGCGAGAGGCAGGGTCTCGGCCAGCGGGCAGTCGAACGGGATCGCCCCCGGGATCGGTCCGTCGTCGGCGCCGGTGATCATGTCGAAGCCGCGCGCGGCGTTGCGCTGATTGACGGCGACCGTAAAGCCCTTTTCCGCGAGCAGCTGCACCAGCCTCGCCCACCATTCCTTCGGCATCCTTGCCGGAATGCTGTTGGCGACGGGGGCCAGGATCACCGTGCGACCGGGAACCAGGCCCAAGGCGCGGAAGCGTCGCTCCGCCTCGCCGCGAACGACGTCGGGGACGATCGGCGGCGCGGTCGCAGCGCTTCTCGGCAGGTGCAGCAGATGGCGCGTCAGGTCTGCCAGGCTGATGTCATGGTCGAGGCAGAAGTCGTAGAGGCGGCCTTCGCCATGAACCGCGTTCCACGGCACATAGGGCTGGCCGAGAGCGAAGCGCATATGCGGCCGGAAGGCCCAGACATTGACGCCATCGACCGAGATCAGGCCGTCGAAATAGCCGCGGTAGAGCTGGATCAGCGACTCCATGCGCGGATCGGCACAGATGGTGATCTTGCCCCCGTGGTGCTGTCGGAAGGCGGGAAGCAGGCTGAGCAGCAGGACCTGGTCGCCGATGCCGGCAGCCGGAAAGAGAAACCATGACTCCTCGACCGGATAGCCGAGGTTCTGGCGATGCATCTGGCAGATGTTCTGCCAGAGGCGGAGGTAGGGATCGTTCTTATTTGGTTCCATCGGAGCGCCGGATGGCCTTGCCCGGTTTCGTTGTTGAATATGCTTAACACGGCTTCAGTTTGGAGCCGCTGCGAAACCACGATTTCACCTAAAATTCAATAAAATCAAGGGCATCTCTTAACGTGGAATTAAGAACGAGGTAAATACTGTGATGCAGGTCACCGAGAGGTGGCTTCACTTTAGGGTGGACTGACAGCCATGCGTTCGATCCAGCACGAAGGCGATCTGCACGCGGGGGATCGTTTCCGGCATGACCGGGATGATCGCGTGACCGAGACCGCGACGGTGGTTGCAACGCGCGTCGATGCCTACGGCATCCCGCATGTGCGCTTCACCGTCACCTTCGCTCTCCCATCGGGGCGCGTCTCCGAGGCCGAGCGCTCGCTGTCGCTCGAGACCTTCTTCGGCCGCTACCGCGCCTCGGTGAATTAGCGAGCGGGCTTCGCCGCCTCGAAAGTCTGGCGCGACGGCGCGCGCGTCCGGCGTGTCTTCATCCAAGGGTGCAGGAAATGGTGGGCGCGACAGGGATTGAACCTGTGACCCCTGCCGTGTGAAAGCAGTGCTCTCCCGCTGAGCTACGCGCCCGGACCCGAGGGGTTGGCGTCCGTATAGGGTGCCGGGGGCGCGGCCGTCAACATCGATGCCCGCAGCGCACGCCGGGCAGGTCGTAATCCTAGAGCGCGAAATTTCCCGAACTACTTCAAGCCCAGGCCTCGCCAATTGCGTGAAGTCACGGACCTCACGGAGACGTGAGCGATGTAAATTTAAGAAGCGCTCTTAGGGTCCATTTTGTGTCGTGCCGGCATGATTGCCGGTCGATGCCATCCTGATCTGCCATCCGGGCGCCTTCGCGAGACGTGACTTGCTCCTGACTGCCGTTTGCCTGTTACAGGCCCGACGCGGGTGACTGCAGTCGCGCCTGAACCGACGGCCGGATCCCGCTCCGCGGGCGCCGCAGCCTCCGACATCGCGCGCGAGGAGGTGCGCAGCTTTGCGATTATCGCCGCGATCTTCGTCGTGCTGCTGGTGATCTCGCTCGGCGCGAGCTGGGCTGCACTCGAGATCGTCAACGCGACCCGCGCTTACGCGACCGGCGAGGGCCGCTACTCGAAGGCGCAGAAGATCGCGGTGCTCGATCTCTATCGCTACGCCTATTCGCTCGACCCCGAGGACTACGCGAACTTCATCCAGGCGACGGCCGTCCCGCGCGGCGATCGCATGGCGCGCATCGCGCTCGAATCCTCGCCGCCGGACATCGCGGTGGCGACCAAGGGCTTCCTCGAAGGCGAGAACCATGCCGACGACATCGCCGGCATCATCTTCCTCTTCCGCTGGTTTCGCTGGTGGCAGCCCTTCGCGGCGGCTGTCGAGGACTGGCGTGAAGGCGACCGGCTGGTCGAGGAGCTGCTGGCGCAGGGGGAGCGCCTCAATCTCGCCGTCGCCCAGCGCCGGCTGGATTCGCAGATGCGCGCCGAGATGCTACAGGCGATCGATCGCATCGACCACCGGCTGACCGAGCTCGAAAACACCTTCTCGAGCCATATGGGCGAGGCGGCGCGCGGCGCCACGCAGCTCGTGCTGATCGGGCTCGGCGTCACCACCGTGATCCTGTGGGCGATCGGCATGGCCTTCGCCTCCCGCCTGCTGCGCCGGCAAATCGCGCTCGACCGTCAGCTCGGGTCGAGCGAGCAACGCTTTCGCGACTACGCCGATGTTGCCTCCGACTGGTACTGGGAGACCGATGCCGCGCATCGCGTCACCTATCTGTCGGAGCGCTTCTTCGCCGGCACCGGCATTCCGCGCGAGGCGGCGCTCGGCCACGCCGTCGAGGATTTCATCCGCGCTTACTCCGAGCGCGGCGAGAACCAGAGGTTTCTGGCCGCGATCGCCGAGAACCGCCCGTTCCGCGGCGTTCGCCTGCGCTCGGCCGCCGCCGATGGCGGCATCGTCTACTGGTCGCTCTCGGGCAAGCCGCATCACGATGCGACGGGTCGGTTCCTGGGCTATCGCGGTGCCGGGGCCGATATCTCCGCCACGTTGAAGGATGCGCTGATGCTGCGCGAGGCGAAGACCCGCGCCGAGGAGGCCAACCGCGCCAAGTCGGAGTTCCTCGCCAATATGAGCCACGAGCTGCGGACGCCGCTCAACGCCATCCTGGGCTTCTCCGAGATGATCGCCAACCGCGTGTTAGGGCGCGACGCCGTCGATCGCTACGCCACATATGCCAGCGACATCAACCAGTCGGGCCGGCACCTGCTCTCGATCATCGACGACATCCTCGACCTCTCGAAGGTCGAAGCCGGCCATGCCGAGCTGATCGAAGCCGAGACGACGCTCGACGAGATCGTCGCGGCGACACGCACGCTGTTCGGTGATCGTTTCGAGCGCGCAGAGCTGCTGCTTCAGGTAGCCCTTCCGGCGCCGCCCATCCGCATCCTCGCCGACGAGCGGAAGCTGACCCAGGCGCTGGTCAACCTGCTGTCGAACGCCCTCAAATTCACCCCGCCGGGTGGGCGCGTGATGCTCGCCGCCGCCGTCGACGGCGGCGGCAGCTTGGCGATCTCGGTCAGCGACACCGGCATCGGGATCGCGCCGGACCAGATCGAGGTCGCGCTCTCGCCCTTCGGGCAGATTGAATCGGCCTTCAGCCGGCAGCACCAGGGAACCGGCCTCGGCCTCTCGCTCGCCAAGTCGCTCATGGAGCTCCATGGCGGCTCGCTCTTCATCGACAGCACGCTGGGGGCCGGGACGATCGTCACCCTGATGCTGCCGGCGTCACGCGTGCTGCGGCGCGCGCCTGCCGGCACCGGGATGCCGGCCAACGATTAGGAACGCGCCGAGGCGAGACGGCCGAGCACGGGAACGAGATCCTCGAAGCGCTCGATCGTCGCCGCCGAGGGCAGAGAAGCCAGCGGCGCCCGTGCATAGCCATAGGCGACCAACACGCAGGGCATCCCCGCCGCCGCCGCCGCGGCGGCGTCGTGCTCGTTGTCGCCGACCATGATCGCCTCGGCGGATGCGACTTCCAGCCGCTCGATCGCGGCACGCAGAGGTGCCGGGTCGGGCTTCTTGACCGGCAAGGTGTCGCCGCCGATGACGGCGCCGAAGAAACCGTCGAGACCGAGCGCCTTCAAGACCGCATGGGTGACGCGATCGGCCTTGTTGGTGCAGATGGCGAGATGCCGCCCCTCGTCCTTGAGGCGGGCCAGGGTCTCGGCCACGCCGCGATAGGGTCGGGTCAGCATCGCCGGTTCCGCTTCGTAGCAGTCGAGGAAGCGCCGGGTGGCGGCCCGGCACAGCTCGGGACTGGCGTCGCCGGTCGTGGCGAAGCCCCGCTCCACCAGCTTGGCCACGCCGTCACCTACGAAGTCGCGGACGCGTGCCTCGTCGACCGTGGAACGGCCATGCTCGGTGAGCACTTTATTGAGGAGCCGGGCCAGGTCCGGATTGCTGTCGATCAACGTGCCGTCCAGGTCGAACACCACGGCTTGCGGCCATCCCATGGCGACAGACCTTATACTTGGTTACAAAACGTGACTTCGTCCGAAGGGAGAGGCCATGGCAAAGATGCGCGGTAATTTTCCGAAAAGCCATCGATCCCCACGATGACTGCCTCCAAATCGCTCGCCGTCGTGATCCTTGCGGCCGGCAAGGGCACCCGCATGAAATCCGAGCTGCCCAAGGTACTGCACCGGGTCGCCGGCCTTCCCATGGTCGCGCATGTGATGGAGTCGGTGAAGCCGCTGAGACCCGACCGCATCGTGGTGGTGATCGGCCCGGACGGCGAGTCCGTCGCCAAGGCGGTGGCGCCGACGCCGACGGCGATCCAGCACGAGCGCCGCGGAACCGGCGATGCCGTGAAGGCGGCGCGCGCCCAGCTCAAAGGCTTCACCGGCGACGTGCTGATCATCTTCGGCGACTCCCTGTTTCTGGCGCCTGCGACGCTGAAGAAGATGATCAGGCGCCGGCGCAGCGGGAAGAAGCCGCCGGCGGTCGTCGTCATGGGCTTCCGCCCCGACGATCCCGCGCGCTACGGGCGTCTGGTCGTCGACCGCAACGGCCGCCTCGAGCGCATCGTCGAATGGGCGGAGGCGAACGAGGACGAGCGAAAGATCGGTCTCTGCAATTCCGGCGTCATGGTCGTCGACGGCAAGCGGCTGTTCCCCATGCTCGACCGCATCTCCAATAAGAACGCCAAGGGCGAGTTCTACCTGACCGACCTGGTCGAGATCGCGCAGGGCCTCGGCTACGAGGTGGCGGCGACCGAGGCTCCCGTCGACGGTTTCCACGGTATCGACAGCCGCGCCGATTTGGCCGCGGCCGAGGCGCTGATGCAGTCGCAGCTCCGCGTCCGCGCGATGGAAGAGGGCGTGACGCTGGTTGCGCCCGAGACGGTCTTCTTCGCTGCCGACACCAGGCTCGGGCGCGACGTGGTCGTGCACCCCCATGTGGTCTTCGGACCGGGCGTCGTCATCGCCGACAACACCGAGATCCGCTCCTTTAGCCATCTCGAAGGAACGCAGATCGGCGAGGGCGCCGTCATCGGCCCCTTCGCGCGTCTTCGACCCGGAACGCGCATCGGCGCCGCCGCTCATATCGGCAATTTCGTCGAGCTCAAGGCGACATCGATGGGCGCCGGTGCCAAGGCCAACCACCTCGCCTATATCGGCGACGCCTCGGTCGGGGCCAAGGCTAACATCGGTGCCGGCACCATCACCTGCAACTATGACGGCATCAACAAACACCAGACCGAGATCGGTGCCGGCGCGTTCACCGGATCGAACTCGACGCTGGTCGCCCCCGTCAGGCTGGGTGCCGGTGCCTATGTCACCGCGGGCAGCGTGATCACCGAAAACGTCGAGTCCGACGCGATGGCTTTCGGTCGTTCCCGCCAGGTCGCCAAGCCCGGCCGCGCCCGGACCTTCCGCGCCGAGCGCATCGCCGAAAAGAAATCGAAGGCTTAGAGTCATGTGCGGCATCATCGGCATTCTCGGCAAGCGGCCGGTCTCCGGCGCGATACTCGACGCGCTTAAGCGCCTCGAGTATCGCGGCTACGACTCTGCCGGCATCGCCACCATCAACCAGGGTGAGATCGATCGCCGCCGCGCCTCCGGCAAGCTCGGCAATCTCGCCGAGCTGCTGAGGAGCGAACCGCTGGCCGGCGATGTCGGGATCGGCCATACGCGCTGGGCGACCCATGGGCCGCCCGTCGAAAAGAACGCGCATCCGCACGCGACCGAGCGCGTCGCCGTCGTGCACAACGGGATCATCGAGAACTTCGCCGAGCTGCGTGAGGAGCTGACCAAGGCCGGCCGCGTTTTCGAGAGCGACACGGACACCGAAGTCATCGCGCATCTGCTCACGCATCTCCTCGGCGAGGGGCTGGATGCCGAGGCGGCGATGGCCGAGGCGATGAAGCGCCTCGACGGCGCCTTTGCCTTCTGCGCCATGATCAAGGATCGTCCCGACCTGCTGCTGGTCGCGCGCCAGGGTTCGGCGCTGGCGATCGGCCTCGGCGACGGCGAGTGCTATATCGGCTCGGATGCCGTCGGCCTGGCGCCGCTCACACGCCGCATCGTCTATCTCGAGGAAGGCGACTGGGCCGCGCTGCGGCGCGAGGACATCACCATCCGCAACCGCAAGGGTGCCGTCGTCGAGCGGCCCGAGACCCTGACCGAGGTCTCCGGTGACGTCGTCGGCAAGGGCAATCACCGGCACTACATGGAGAAGGAGATCCATGAGCAGCCGGAGGTGATCGGCGACACGCTCGGCTACTACTACAACCCGGTGCGCCGGCGCATCGTGCTGCCGCCGCTGCCGTTCCAGATCGCCAAGGTGCCGCGGATCACCATCGTCGCCGCCGGCACCTCGTTCTACTCGGGCATGCTCGCCAAATACTGGCTCGAGCGCATCGGCCGGCTCACGGTCGAGGTCGATATCGCTTCCGAGTTCCGCTACCGCCAGCCCGAGATGCCGAAGGGCGGCGTCGCGCTCTTCATCTCGCAGTCGGGCGAGACCTTGGACACGCTGGAGGCGCTGCGTTACGCCAAGTCCCAGGGCCAGACCATCGTCAGCCTGGTCAACGTTCCCGACAGCTCGATGGCGCGCGAGGCCGATCTCTGCCTTCGCACCTATGCAGGCCCTGAGATCGGCGTCGCCTCGACCAAGGCCTTCACCACCCAGCTCGCCGTCCTCGCCTGCCTCACGCTCCACCTGGCGCGCGAGCACGGCAAGCTCAGCGCCGAGCAGCTGGCGACTTATGCCGACCAGCTGATCCGGCTGCCGGCGCTGGCGGCGGAGACGCTCGAGCTTGCCGGTGCCATGGAGACGCTCGCCAAGGAGATCGCGCCGGCGCGCGACGTGCTCTATCTCGGCCGTGGCGCCTCGTACCCAATCGCCATGGAAGGCGCGCTCAAGCTCAAGGAGATATCCTATATCCACGCCGAGGGCTATGCCGCCGGCGAGATGAAGCACGGCCCGATCGCGCTGATCTCCGACGGCGTGCCGGTGATCGTGATCGCCCCGTCGGACGAGCTCTTTCCCAAGACGGTCTCGAACCTGCAGGAGGTGCTGGCCCGCGGCGGCCGCGCCATCGTGCTCACCGACACCGAGGGCGCGGAGAAGCTGAAGGGCACCAAGGCGCATGTCTTCACCGTGCCCAAGGCGGAGCCGCTGGTGGCGCCGATCCTGTTCACGCTGCCGATCCAGCTGATGGCCTATTACGTCGCCGTCGCCAAGGGCAACGACGTCGACCAGCCGCGCAACCTCGCCAAGTCGGTGACGGTCGAATAGCGATCTCCCTGGCGGCGGCGCGGTTGACCGCTCCGCCTGTCGGGCGTCAAATGCGGGCTTCCTCCCATCGGAGTCCTGCAATGCAAGCCAAAGCTCCGGCACCGGCGCTGAAGGATGCCAAGCTGCTGCGCGATCAGGCCTATGTGGACGGCGCCTGGCGCAAGGCCGACTCGGGCAAGACCTTCCCGGTCACCAACCCCGCCACGGGCCAGACCATCGCCGAGGTCGCCGATCTCGGTGTCAAGGAGACGCGCGCGGCGATCGAGGCCGCGAAAGCATCCTGGGGAGGTTGGCGCAAGAAGACCGCGAAGGAGCGCGCTAACACGCTCCGGCGCTGGTTCGACCTGATCGTCCAGAACCAGGACGATCTCGGCGTGCTGATGACCTCGGAGCAGGGAAAGCCCCTGGCCGAGGCCAAGGGCGAGGCGGTCTATGCCGCCTCCTTCGTCGAGTGGTTCGCCGAGGAGGCCAAGCGCGTCTATGGCGACACCATCCCGCAGCACGGCCCCGACAAGCGCCTTGTCGTGATCAAGGAGCCGATCGGCGTCGTCGCCGCGATCACGCCCTGGAACTTTCCCGCGGCGATGATCACGCGCAAGGTGGCGCCGGCGCTCGCCGCCGGCTGCCCCGTCGTGGTCAAGCCGGCCGAACAGACGCCGCTGACCGCGCTGGCCCTCGCCGAGCTTGCTGAGCGCGCCGGCTTCCCCAAGGGCGTGTTCAACGTCGTCACCACCAACCAGGCGCCTGAGGTGGGGCAGGAGCTCACGACTAACCCGATCGTGCGCAAGGTCGGATTCACCGGCTCGACCGAGATCGGCAAGCTGCTGATGAAGCAGGCCTCATCGACGGTGAAGAAGATCTCGCTCGAGCTCGGCGGCAATGCGCCCTTCCTCGTCTTCGACGATGCCGATCTCGACGCCGCGGTCGCCGGCGCGATGGCGTCGAAGTATCGCAATACTGGCCAGACCTGCGTCTGCGCCAACCGCATCCTGGTGCAGGACGGCGTCTACGACGCCTTCTCGAAGAAGCTCGCGGAGACCGCGTCCAAGCTGAAGGTCGCGAACGGCCTCGATGCCGGCGCGCAGCAGGGGCCGCTGATCGATGCGAATGCGCTGAAGAAGGTCGAGGAGCATGTCGCCGATGCGCTCGCCAAAGGCGCCAAGGTCCTGACCGGCGGCAAGCGCCATGAGCTCGGCGGCACCTTCTTCCAGCCGACGGTGCTGACCGAGGTGACGCCGCAGATGAAGCTGGCGCGCGAGGAAACCTTCGGCCCGGTGGCGCCGCTCTTCCGCTTCCGCACCGAGGAGGACGCGATCCGGCTGGCCAACGACACCGAGTTCGGTCTCGCCGCCTATTTCTATAGCCGCGACATCGGCCGGGTGTGGCGCGTCGCCGAGGCGCTGGAGTACGGCATCGTCGGCATCAACGAGGGCCTGATCTCGACCGAGGTCGCGCCCTTCGGCGGCATGAAGGAATCCGGCATCGGCCGCGAAGGCTCGAAATACGGGATCGAGGAGTTCGTCGAGATCAAGTACCTCTGCATGGGCGGGATCTGAATGGCCAAGTACGATTTCGACCTCTTCACGATAGGCGCGGGCTCCGGCGGCGTCGCCGGAACCAGGCGCGCCGGCTCCTATGGCGCAAAGGCGGCGATCGCCGAATCGGTGCGCGTCGGCGGCACCTGCGTGCTGCGCGGCTGCGTGCCGAAGAAGCTGCTGGTCTACGCCTCCGAGTTCGCGCGCGCCTTCGACGATGCCGCCGGCTACGGCTGGAGCGTCGGCGAGACCAGGGTCGACTGGGCGAACATGATCGCCCGCAAGGACAAGGAGCTCGACCGGCTCAACGGCATCTACATCAACATGCTGAAGAACTCGGGCGTGCAAATCATCGATGGCCACGCGCGCCTGGTCGATGCGCACACGGTCGAGGTAAACGGCCAGCGCCACACGGCCGAGACCATCATGATCGCGACCGGCGGCCGGCCGGTGCGGCCGGAGATTCCCGGCATCGATCTCACCATGACCTCCGACGACATCCTCGACATGAAGGAGATTCCGGAGCATCTCGTCATCGTCGGCGGCGGCTATATCGCCGTCGAGTTCGCCGGCGTCTTCCGGAACTTGGGCTCCAAGGTGACCGAGATCCTGCGCAGCGATGCGATCCTGCGCGGCTTCGATCGCGACATCCGATCCTCGCTCACCGAGGAGATGGGGAAGCAGGGCATCGAGCTGAAGATCCGCACGCATGTGACCGCGATCGAGAAGGACGGGAAGGGTCTCGCCGTCGTCATCGACACGGGCGAGCGTATCGCCTGCGACCGCGTGCTCTATGCGACCGGGCGCTCGCCGAACACGAGCGGGCTCGGGCTTGAGAAGATCGGCGTCACGCTCAACAAGAAGGGTGCGATCGCCGTCGACGAATGGTCGCGGACGACGGTGCCGAACATCTATGCGGTCGGCGATGTCACCGACCGCATCAACCTGACGCCGGTCGCTATCGCCGAGTCCCGCGCCGTGGCCGAGACGCTCTACAACGACAACCCGGTCCGGATGGACCACGAGGACGTGCCCTCGGCGGTCTTTAGCCAGCCTTCGATCGGGTCGGTCGGCCTCTCCGAGGAGGCTGCGAGCGTCATCTACAAGGAACTCGACATCTACGTTACGCGCTTCCGGCCGATGAAGAACACGCTCTCCGGCCGCGATGAGCGCACGATGATGAAGCTGGTCGTCGATGCGCGCTCGGACCGCGTGCTCGGCTGCCACATGGTCGGGCCGGACGCGCCCGAGATCATCCAGGGCCTCGCCATTGCAGTGAAATGCGGGGCGACCAAACGGCAGTTCGATCGGACCGTCGGCATCCATCCCTCCGCCGCCGAGGAGTTCGTCACGCTCCGCGAGAAGCGCAAGGAGCCGGCGAAGCAGGCGGCCGACTGAAGCACGAGATGGCCGTGTCCCGGCTCCGATCTTGAGCAACGAGCTGTCCCTCCGGCGAGGCTTGGCGATCGAGCCGGCGCGCCACGCCCTCATGCAGGCGCTCTACGCGGATCTCTACGGTGCCGGCCGATACGCGGACGCCGCGGCTGCCTGCGCGCGGAGCGTCGCCATCGAGCCCGGGAATGTGGATGATCACGGCAATCACGGCGAGATCCTCGTCCGGCTCGATCGCCGACGCGAGGCCGGACGCGCCTTTGCCCGAACGCTCGCGCTCGCTCCCGCATTCGGGCAGGTGCATCACAAGCGCGGATTGAACGACCAGCTCATCGGCGAGATCGACGCTGCGAGAGTGAGCTACGACAGGGCCGCCGCGCTGATGCCCGAGAATGGCGAGGTCCGGATTCTCCGCTTGGCCGCCGCGATCGAGCGCGCACTTGACGCCGACGTTCCTGCGCTGGTTGGCCAGCTTCTTGCCCTACCGGCAAGAACCGTCGAGGAGTTGCTGATCGTCGGCAGCACCATCGGCGAGAAGGGCTATCCGCGCGAGGCGGTAGGCGTCTTGTCGCAAGCCTTGGCGCTCAAGCCCGATGCCTTCGACTGCTGGGTCAACCGTGGGGTGTCGCTCGCGTTGCTGTTCCGGCATCGCGAAGCCGTCGCCGGCGCGCGGCGAGCCTTGGCGATCAGGCCGAGCTATCCTCACGCCCACACCAACCTGATCTTCTGGCTGGCTTTCCTGCCCGAGTTCGGCTTCGCCGAGCATCAGGCGGAGCGGCGAAAATGGTCGGCAGCTCACCGGCGAACCGTTCCACCTCCGATGCCCCATGCGAACACGCGCGATCCGGAACGGAGGCTTCGTCTTGGCTACGTCTCCTCGGACTTCAAGAGCCATGCGACAGCTGGCGTCTTCGGCCCGGTGCTGCGACGGCACGATCGGTCTCGCTTCGATCTCTTTCTCTATTCGGGCGTCCTGCGCGAGGACGCCGAGACAGAAAAGTTCAGAACACTGGCGACCGCTTGGCGATCGACTCTCGGACGGGCGCCCGATGCTCTGGCTGAGCACATCCGCGCCGATCGGATCGACATACTCGTCGATCTCTCCGGCCATACGGCCGGGAATCATCTGCTGACCTTCTTGAGGAAGCCTGCGCCCGTCCAGGTGACGGCCTGGGGCAGTTCGACCGGCACCGGCCTTTCCGAGATCGACTATTTTCTTGCCGATCCCGTGTCGGTGCCGGTGAAGGAGCGCCGTCATTACGCTGAAACCGTCTATGACCTCCCTGGCATTCTTCCGTATGAGCCGCCCGAGCCTCTGCCGCCGGTGGGGCCATTGCCAGCGGCGCTAGGCCGTCCTCTCGTCTTTGGCTGCTTCAATCGAGCGATGAAGATCGGCCCGTCTACCATCGCGGCCTGGGCCCGTATCCTTCATCGGACGCCGGAAGCAAGGCTTCTCCTCAAGGACCGCTCATTCGATCGCGGCGACGCACGTGCGACCCTTTGCGAGGCATTCGACCGCGCCGGGATTGCCTCGGAGCGGCTGGAATTCGCCGGCGGGACAAGCCGCTTCGAGCATCTCGCCGCGCATGGCCGGGCCGACATCGCGCTCGATCCGTTTCCGGTCAATGGCGGTGTCACGACTTGCGAGGCGCTCGTGATGGGACTGCCCGTGGTGACGGTTCTCGGAACCGACGCCGGCAGCCGGACATCCGCGTCGCTTCTTTCCGCAATAGGCCTCCCGGATTGGATTGCCGCGGATGTCGACGACTACGTCGAAATCGCGACGGCATGGTCGACCCGGATCGCCGATCTGTCGGCCATTCGACAGACGCTTCGGACCCGATACCTCGAGTCGCCTATCGGTGACCTCCGCACCTACACACGTCTGGTCGAGGACGCGTTCCGCGACATGTGGCGTCGCTGGTGTCAGTCGGTCGAACCGTCCGGCCGTTCCGTCGCCGGATGACCTTCCGCATGGGCAGCGGACGACAAACGCCAGAGGTACTCGAGGCCCGGCGAGCCGCTGCCGCCGCTCCGTCCGATCCGACAGGCCAGCAGCGCCTCGGCCTGGTCCTTGCCGCCGAAGCGGGCTATGCGGCGGCCCTTGCGCCGCTTCGGCGCGCCACCTGGCTCTCGGGGGGTAGCGCCGACCCGCTCATCAATCTCGGGATCCTTCTGCTGGAACTGAAGCGGCCAGGAGAAGCCGGCCTCTCGTTTCGCCGCGCGCTGGGGCTGGCTCCGGGCGATCCGGATGTCCTGCACGGCGTCGGTGTCGCCGACACCGGCGCGGGCGTGCTCGAGTCGGCCGAACGTCACCTTCGTCGCTCCCTGCAGGCGCAAGCCGGTCGCGTCGAGACCATCGCCAAGCTCGCAGGCGTGCTGGTACGCCTCCGGCAGGTCGAGAAGGCCGAGCCGCTCGCACGCCAGGTGCTGGCGCTCTCGCCCGGCATGGCGAGCGGGCATGTCGACCGCTCGGCGGTCCTGGCGCGACAGGATCGGCTGGTTCCGGCTCATCTGAACTGTCTTCGGGCGCTCGCCATCGAGCCGGACGATGCGCAGGCCCTGACCAATGCCGGGGGAATGCTGGCGGCCCTCGGGCAGACCGCGGCATCGGTGGCGATGTTGCGGCGCGCGGCGGATGCCGGCGGGCCGGGGCCCTTTCGAAACATGCTCGGCGTCATGTGCAACATGGTCGTCGACCAGGCGACCCGGTGGGCTGAGGCTCGCGAGTTCGCGCGTCGATATGCGCCGGTGCGGCGCATGGTCGAGTTTCCCAATTCGCCCGACCCGGGACGGCGTTTGACGGTGGGCTATCTGTCGTCGGATTTCTACGACCACCCGGTCGCGAGAAACCTCGTGCCGGTTCTCGAAGCCCACGACCGCTCCGGGCTGCGCAGCATCTGCTACTCCGATGCGGAGCGGAACGACTCAATGTCGCGCCGCCTGCAGGCGGCGGCGGATTCCTGGCGGCCGACGATCGGGCTGAGCGATGCGGAGGTCGCACGCGCGGTTCGCGGCGACGCCGTGGACCTCCTGGTGATCCTCGCTGGCCGGCTCGACAGAAACCGTCCGCTGGTCGCCGCGGAGCGGGCGGCGCCGGTGCAGGTGAGCCTGTTCGATGTCGGAACCAGCGGTCTCGACGACATGGACTACCTGCTGGCTGACCGGACGCTTGTGCCGCCTCCCGCTGGCCGCCGGGAAAAGTTCATCGAGCGTGTGATCAGGCTGCCGTCGCTCTACGTGCATGGCCCGATCGACGGAGCGGCCGATGTCGGTGATCCGCCGAGCCTGGGATCCGGCTACGTCACGTTCGGCTGCTTCAATAGCCCGCTCAAGCTCAGCGACGAGACCTTGGAGCTCTGGTCACGGCTGCTGAGGCGGCTTCCCCGATCGCGCTTGCGACTCAAGTTTCTCCAGCGATATCGAAGCACAGATCTGCGCCAGCGGGTTCTCGGCGGGCTTGGCGTCGATCAAGACCGGGTCGACTTCCTCTGCGAGGACGAGCCGATCCAGGTTCACCTCGCGAACTATCGCGGGGTCGACATCGCGCTCGATACCTTCCCCTTTACCGGCTGCACGACAACCTTCGAAGCGCTGTGGATGGGGGTTCCCGTCGTATCGCTCTTGGGCGATACGCTGGTCGGCCGCCTCACCGCCACGTTCCTACGGCCGGCCGGCCTCGATGGCTTGGTCGCAAGGACGCCGGAGGCGTATGTCGACATTGCTGCCGCCTTGGCGGAGGACCCGGCGCGACTGGCGTCGCTTCGCGCGACCTTGCGCGATCGCCTGATCGACTCTCCGATCTGCGACGGGCCTGCGCGGGCGCGACAGTTCGAGCGGGTCTATCGCGCCGTATGGCGCCGGTGGTGCCGGGGCCGCGGTGCGGCCTAGCTCGGCGCGAAGACCGGCACGGGCTCGGCCAACCCTTTCAGTTGGTAGCGCCCAAGCGATCGCGTGGTCCGCGGTAGGGCAGCGGCAAAGGCTTCGGACATTGCCATCGGCCAGCCTTCCGTCGCGGCCAGGCCTTGGAGGCGCGAAGTGAGATTCACTGCCGGCCCGATACAGGTGAAGTCGAGCCGCGTCTCGCCGCCGATATTGCCGTAGGACACCTTGCCGACATGGAGCCCGAGCCCGATCCGGGTCGGCGTGTCGATGGTCTCGAGCGCGGCGCAGGCCGCATAGGCTTCCTCCGCCGCGGCGAGCGCGGAGCCGCAGGCGGCTTCGGGGCCGGACGAGGCCGGGAAGATCGCGAGCAGGCTGTCGCCCATGAATTTCATTACCTCGCCGCCATGCTTCTCGATCGCCGGCACCTGGGCGCCGAAGGTCGCATTCAGAAGGCCGATCAACTCGCCCGGCGCCAGGATTTCGGAGAGCGGCGTAAAGCCGCGGAGATCGGACACCCAGATCGCGGCCTCGAGCGTCGTCGTGTCGCCCCGACTGATCTGGCCTTTGAGAATGCGTTCGCCGGCATGGTGGCCGACATAGAGGTTGAGAAGATTCGCCGCGGTGCGGCGCAGCGTGTAGACCTCCGACAACCGCGTCAGCGGCGCCACCACGGACTCGATCCCGGCGACGGCGTCGTCGGTGAAGCCGCCTGGAGCGGAAGTGGTCCATGTCACGACGTGGTTCTCGCCGGAGAGATACCTGAGCGGCGACACCACGTAGTCGGTGACGCCTTCCGCGTCGAAGTCGGCCAGGATCGGGAAGTCGCGCGGACAATCGGGGTCGGCCAGGCGTCTGCGGATGCCCTTTCCCTTCTCGAAGGCGTACCAGAGCGGGCTCCTCAGATAGTCCGGATCGTCGATGAGGGTCCGCGGTGCCCGGAAGACCTCGACCGGCTTTCCAGGCCGCCAGATGTAGCTGACGCCGACGATGTTCGGGTGCAGCGTGCGGACGAAGAGCGCCACGCGCTTCAGCGGCACACCGGCGGCGGCCATCCGCTCGCAGGTCTCGCTGACGATTTTTTCCGGCCGGGAGGTGCCTGGCGCTCCCTCGATCAGCCAGTGGGCGATCTCATGGATCTTTGCCGAATCCAGGGCCGTCATGATCAGCCCGCCAGCACCTTGATCTCGACCTCGATGAAGGCGACCTCGCCCGGGCCGTCGTTGACGACGTCGTGCTCGATCCCGACCGGGCGGGAATAGGGCTGACCTACGATCATTTCGGCCACGCTCTCGCCCTCCTTCGATACTATCCGTAGCCGCCCGCCCTGGGTCGGGACCACCACATAGGCCATGCCGTGCCGATGCCAGCCGGTGTGGGAGCCGGGCGGGAGACGGTACTCCGTGATCCGCACCCGCTCGTCATCGGTCTTCACGGTGGCAATCGCGTCGCTGAGAGCCATTGGTCGCACTCCTTAGAGATCCTGCGCGCCTTGCCTAGACTAGCCCGGTTTCGTATAGGCTTGGGCCCTTGAGTTGAGAGGAGTTGCGAACATGGCCGGCAAGTGGACGCCCGAGACGTGGCGGGCGCGTCCGATCCAGCAGCAGCCGGAATGGACCGACCCTCAGGCGCTGACCGAGGCCGAGGCCGAACTGCGCCGGATGCCGCCGCTCGTCTTCGCTGGCGAAGCGCGCAACCTGAAAGCTGCGCTGGCGCGCGTCGCCGACGGCAAGGCCTTCCTGCTGCAGGGCGGCGACTGCGCCGAGAGCTTCGCCGAGTTCTCTGCCAACAACATCCGCGACACCTTCAAGGTCCTGCTGCAGATGGCGGTGGTGCTAACCTTTGGTGCCGCCTGCCCGGTGGTGAAGGTCGGCCGCATGGCCGGCCAGTTCGCCAAGCCGCGCTCGGACAAGACCGAAAAGCAGGGAGGCGTCGAGCTGCCCTCCTATCGCGGCGACATCGTCAATGCCATGGAGTTCACTGCCGAGGCACGGCGGCCGGACCCGCAGCGCCAGCTCCGCGCCTACAACCAGTCGGCGGCGACGCTCAACCTGCTGCGCGCCTTCGCTCAGGGCGGCTTCGCCAATCTGCAGAAGGTTCATGCCTGGAATCTGGGTTTCGTCGCCAAGAGCCCGGCGGGCGAGCGCTACAAAGAGCTCGCCGACCGCATCCAGGAGTGCCTTGGCTTCATGGAGGCCTGCGGGCTGACGCCCGACACGATCCCGACGCTGCGCGAGACCGATTTCTACACGAGCCACGAGGCGCTGCTGCTCGGATACGAGCAGGCGCTGACCCGCGTCGATTCCACCACGGGCGACTGGTACGACTGCTCGGCGCATCTGATCTGGATCGGCGACCGCACGCGCCAGCCCGACGGCGCGCATGTCGAATTCTTCCGCGGCGTGAAGAACCCGCTCGCCTTCAAGGCCGGTCCCTCGCTGACACCGGACGAGATGCTGCGCATCCTCGACACGTTGAACCCGGCGAACGAGCCCGGTCGGATGACGATCATCTGCCGCATGGGCGCCGACAAGTTCGAGAAGGCGGCGCCGCTGATCCGCGCGGTCAAGCGCGAGGGCCGGAGCGTCGTCTGGGCCTGTGATCCGATGCACGGCAACACGATCAAGTCCTCTACCGGCTACAAGACCCGCGCCTTCGACCGTATCCTGCAGGAGGTGCGCGGCTTCTTCTCGATCCATCAGGCCGAGGGCACCTATGCCGGCGGCGTGCATTTCGAGATGACCGGTCAGGACGTGACCGAGTGCATCGGCGGCGCCCAGGCGATCGACGAGCATGCGCTCGCCGACCGCTATCACACGCATTGCGATCCCAGGCTGAACGCCAGCCAGTCGATCGAGCTCGCTTTCGAGATCGCCGATCTCCTGAAGCGCGAACGCGAGGCGCTGGCCCAGCCCAAGGTCGCCTTGGCCGGTTAGAGGGATCCCATCCGCTCACCCGTGACGGCCTTCCCACGGCCGCAAGCGAGCCCCGCCATGCAGCCTCGTGCCGAGGACGTGCCGCGCTACACCGATGCGTATTTCCTCAAGACCAAGGCCTGCGTCGAACGCTTCGGCGATACCAAGGTGGTCTACGCCGTGTTCATGCGCCGGCCCGTCACGTCCGCGCCCAGGCTGGCGGTCGAGTGGATCCAGGCCATGGCAGCGGCGCGCGGCACCACGATCGACATCGATCTTCGCTACAAGGAAGGTTCCTGGGTCGGTGCCGGCGAGCCGATGCTTTATCTCAGCGGCTCCTTCTTTCATCTAGTCGATCTCGAAACCATCTACCTGCAGAAGCTCGGAGCTGCCTGCGTTGCGGCCTACAACGCCTACACCATGTGCGTCGACCTGCCGAAGACCGCCTTCATGGCCTTCGATGCGCGCCATTGCGCCGGTGCCGAGATGGCCGAGCTGATGGCCTATGGCGCCTCGGTCGGCTCGGCCAAGGCGAAGGCGAAGGTCGGCGCGCTTGGGTTCGTCGGCAATGCCACCGACGCGACCGCGTGCTATTTCGGACAGGAGCGCGGGCGCGGCACCATGCCCCACGCTCTGATCGGCTATGCGGGCTCGACCCTGCGCGCGGCCGAGATGTTCCGCGAGACCCATCCGTCCGAGAGCATGACCGTGCTCGTGGATTATTTCGGCCTCGAGATCACCGATGCCCTCGCCGTGGCCCGGCGCTTTCCCGACCTTGCCGAGCGCGGCGATCTCTCGGTCCGCATCGACACTCATGGCGGCCGCTACGTCGAAGGGCTCGATGTCGGCGCCTCCTACGCCGTGCTCGAGCGCAACGCGCCGGAGTCGATCCGCGGCTATCGGTCGGAATCGGAGCTGCGGCATCTGATCGGACCCGGCGTTTCGGCGGCCTCGATCTGGCAAATGCGCGAGCAGCTCGACCGCGCCGGTTTCCCCAGGGTGCGGATCGTCGCCTCGTCGGGCTTCAATCCGGCGAAGTGCAAGGTCATGGCCGTCGCGCGCGCGCCGGTGGACGCGATCGGCACCGGCTCCTATCTGCCCGACAACTGGAACGAGACCTACGCCACCTCGGATATCATCCAGTATGACGGCAAGCCGCTGGTGAAGGTCGGGCGCGAGTTCCTGTTGCGCCGGCCAGGATGAGGACATGACCGGCACGAAGTCGAACGATCCGTTGGTGCCGCTGCAGCCGTTCTTCGACGAGCTCAAGCAGCATCTGGCGAAGACCACGGCCGAGAACCTGAAGGCGAACCGGACGCCGAAGCAGCTTCGCGCGGTCGCCGATGCGACCTTCGACGCCTTCACCTCGACCATCTCCGGCATCGAGAAGCTCTCGCCGCCCGAGAAGCCCTTCGACTGCAAGAAGGGCTGCGCGCATTGCTGCCACCAGACCGTGCTGACGGACGGCGCTACGGCGCTCCGCATCACCACCTATGTCCGCGAGAATTTCAGCCCCGCCGATCGCATGCTGCTCGACATGCGCCTCATCGCCTATGAGGAGAAGGTCGAGAAGATGACGCGAAGCCAGCGGAGCCTGTCTCGGATTCCGTGCCCGCTGCTCGTCGACAACGTCTGCAGCGTGCATCCGGTACGCCCGCTCATCTGCCGGGCGTTCAACTCCTACGACGCCGAGAGCTGCAAGAAGCAAATCCACGGTGGTGGCTCGACCACCGAGATTCCGTCCTGGAACATCCCGTGGCTCCTCGGGATCGCCCTCGACAATGGCCTCAAGGAAGCGCTTGTCGAGTCGGGCTACTCCGAGGGTGACGTCGAGCTCGGGCTCGCGCTCAAGGCGGCGCTCGATCATCCGCATGCGGAAGAGCGCTGGCTTGCCGGCGACAAGCTCCTGGCTCGCGCGGCGTGGAGCGCGAGGAAGCCATGACCGACCGGATCGTCCTCGCGCTCGCTCAGCTCAACCCGACGATGGGCGATATCGCCGGCAACCGCGACAAGCTGCTGGCGGCGCGTGTGCAGGCAAAGACGCTCGGCGCCGACCTGGTGGTGCCGGGAGAGCTGGCCCTCTCCGGATATCCGCCGGAGGACCTGGTGCTGAAGCCGGCCTTCCTCGACGCCCTCGCTGTCGCCGTCAACGAGATTGCCGCAGTGACGGCTGATGGCGGCCCGGCGGTGCTGATCACCGCGCCCTGGCGCGTCGACGGCAAGACCTACAACGCGGCGCTCCTCGCCGATAGCGGGAAGATCGCGGCGACGCGGCTCAAATACGATCTGCCCAATTACGGCATCTTCGACGAGAAGCGTGTCTTCGCCGCAGGGCCGATGCCAGGCCCGATCGCGTTCCGTGGCGTCCGCCTCGGCGTGATGATCTGCGAGGACATGTGGAAGCCGGACGTCACGGAGACGCTGGAGGAATCCGGCGCCGAGCTCCTGATCGTCCCGAACGGCTCGCCCTATGAGCACGACAAGCTGGATGAGCGAATCAACCTCGCTGTCGCGCGTATCGTCGAAAGCGGCCTGCCGCTGGTCTATGTCAACCAGGTCGGTGGCCAGGACGAGATCGTCTTCGACGGCGGCTCGTTCGTCGTCGGATCCGACCGCCACTTGAGGGCGCAGCTTCCCGCCTGGCGCGAGGTCGTGAGCCGTGTCGTCTTCACGCGCAAGGGCGAGAAGTGGGAGCCGGAAGGCGAGATCGCCAAGGTCGCCAGCGGGCACGAGTCGATCTACCAGGCGATGACCATCGGCCTTCGCGACTATGTAGAGAAGAGCCGCTTCCCCGGCGTGATCTTGGGCCTCTCCGGCGGCATAGACTCCGCGCTCTCCGCTGCGGTCGCCGTCGATGCGATCGGCGCCGACCGCGTGCGTGCGGTGATGATGCCGTCGCCCTATACCAGCCGCGAGAGCCTCGAGGATGCGGCCGAATGCGCACGCCTGCTCGGCATCCGCCTCGACAACATCTCGATCGAACCGGCGATGCGTGCCTTCGACGGCATGCTGGCGCCGCTGTTCGAGGGCCGCGCGCCCGATATCACCGAGGAGAATCTGCAGAGCCGGGCACGTGGCGTCACGCTGATGGCGCTCTCGAACAAGCTCGGCCACATGGTGCTCTCGACCGGCAACAAATCCGAGATGTCGGTCGGTTACGCCACGCTCTATGGCGACATGTGCGGCGGCTATGCCGTGCTCAAGGACGTCTACAAGACGACGGTGTTCGAGCTCTGCCGCTGGCGCAACCAGACGCTGCCGGAAGGCGCGAAGGGACCTAGCGGCCGCGTGATGCCCGAGCGCGTGATCACGAAGCCGCCTTCGGCCGAGCTGAAGCCGAACCAGACGGACCAGGACACGCTGCCGCCCTATGACGCGCTCGACGACATCCTCTCGTGCCTGATCGAGGGCGAGATGAAGGTTGCCGACATCGTCTCGCGCGGCCATGACGAAGCGACCGTACGCCGGGTCTGGCGCATGCTCGACCGCGCCGAGTACAAGCGCCGCCAGGCACCCCCCGGCGTCAAGATCACCCGCCGCGCCTTCGGCCGCGACCGCCGCTACCCCATCGTCAACGCGTTCCAGAAGTAATGACTCTCGTCCGCTTCGCGCCGAGCCCGACCGGCCGGTTGCATGTCGGCAACATCAGGACAGCGCTGGTCAACTGGCTGTTTGCGCGCCAGCAGGGCGGCCGCTTCCTGCTTCGTCTCGACGACACCGACACCGAGCGCTCGACGCCCGAATACGCGCGCGGCATCGAGGAGGATATGCGCTGGCTCGGTCTCGGCTGGGACCTGTTCGATCGCCAGTCCGACCGTCTGCATCGCTATGCCGATGCGGCCGAGCGGCTCAAGGCCTCAGGCCGACTCTATCCCTGCTTCGAGACGCCGGAGGAGCTGTCGCTCAAGCGCAAGGCGCAGATCAACGCCGGCAAGCCGCCCGTCTATGACCGCGCCGCGCTTCGTCTGAGCGATGCCGATAAAGGCGAGCTCGCCAAGTCGGTCGTGCCGCACTGGCGCCTCCGGCTCGAGCCGGGCCGGATCGAGTGGGAGGACCGCGTGCGCGGCCACGTCCATTTCGAGGCGGCGAACCTGTCGGATCCGGTGCTGATCCGAGCCGACGGCCGGCCGATCTACACGCTGGCGACGGTGGTCGACGACATCGATCTCGGCGTCACCGACGTCATCCGTGGCGAGGATCATGTCGCCAACACCGCGATCCAGATCCAGCTGTTCCAGGCGCTCGGCGCTTCGGTGCCGCGCTTCGGCCATACGACGCTGATCGCCGATGCCGCCGGCGAGGGCCTGTCGAAGCGTCTCGGCAGCCTCTCGATCGCAAGCCTGCGCGAAGACGGCATCGAGGCGATGACGATCAACAGCCTGCTCGCGCATCTCGGCACCTCGGATGCGGTGGAGCCCTATCTCTCGCTCGACGAGCTGGTGCGGCACTTCGATCTCGGGCACTTCGGCCGCGCCACGCCGAAATTCGACCCGGAGGACCTGCCGCGGCTGAATCATCACCTGATCCAGAAGCTCTCCTTCGCCGAGGTGAAGGACCGGTTGCCGGCGGGCGCCGATGAGCGCTTCTGGCTCGCGGTCCGGCCCAACCTGACGCGCGTCTCCGAGGCCGCCGAGTGGTGGCCGGTGGTCCATGGGCCGCTCGAGCCCGAGATCGCCGATCCGGCCTTCGCCGAGGCAGCCGCTTCCCTGCTGCCGCCCGAGCCCTGGGATGAAACGAGCTGGGGGAGCTGGACCAAGGCGGTGGGCGCGGCCACGAAGCGGAAGGGCAAGGAGCTCTATCTGCCGCTGCGCCTCGCGCTCACGGGTCGCGCGCATGGACCCGAACTCAAGTCTTTGCTAGTCCTCATCGGCCGCACGCGCACGCTCGCGCGGCTTTCAGGAAAGGAGGCGTAGATCGTCATGGTTCTCAAGCTGCACAACACGCTCTGGCGGAAGAAGGAGGAGTTCAAGCCCCTCGATCCGAACCATGTGCGCATGTATGTGTGCGGCCCGACGGTCTACGACTTCTCGCATATCGGCAATGCGCGCCCGGTTATCGTCTTCGACGTGCTCTACCGACTGCTGAAGCGGCTCTACCCGAAGGTGACCTATGTCCGGAACGTCACAGACATCGACGACAAGATCAACAACCGCGCCGCGGCCAACAACGAGACGATCCGCAATCTGACGGAGCGCACGCTCGCCCAGTATCGCGCGGATATGGGCCAGCTCCTGGCGCTGCCGCCGGACCACGAGCCGCGCGCGACCGAGTTCATCGCCGAGATCATCAAGATCGCGCAGATCCTCATCGGCAAGGGCCATGCCTACGCCGCCGAAGGCCATGTGCTGTTCAACGTGCCGTCGATGCCGGACTACGGCAGGCTCTCAGGCCGCAACCGCGACGAGATGATCGCGGGCGCACGTGTCGACGTGGCGCCGTTCAAGCGCGATCCCGCCGACTTCGTGCTGTGGAAGCCGTCGCGCGAGGACCAGCCGGGCTGGGACAGCCCCTGGGGCCGCGGCCGGCCGGGCTGGCACATCGAGTGCTCGGCGATGGCGATGACGCTGCTCGGCGAGACCTTCGACATCCATGGCGGCGGGCTCGACCTGATCTTCCCGCACCATGAGAACGAAATCGCGCAGAGCTGCTGCGCCTTCCCGAGCGACGTGCCGATGGCTCGGTACTGGATGCACAACGGCATGCTGAATTTTGGCTCGGAGAAGATGTCGAAATCGCTCGGCAATTTCCGTACCGTCAACGAACTCCTGCGCGACGCGCCGGGCGAGGCGCTGCGCTACTACATGCTGACGGGTCACTACCGCCAGCCGCTGGAGTGGACGAACGAGGGCCTGAAGGAAGCGCGGTCCGGGCTCGACCGGCTCTACCAGGCGCTGCAGGCGAGCGATGCGCCGGCCGCGAAGGACGTGCCGCTGTCGGTGATGGCGGCGCTCGAGGACGACCTGAACACGCCGCTCGCGATCTCGCATTTGCATGAGATCGTGACCGAGCTCAACAAGGCGATGGCGCCGGCGGACAAGAGCCGCCTCGCCAGCGAGCTTCGCTCCGCGGGCGATCTGATGGGGCTGCTGCGCGAGGATCCCGTCGCCTGGTTCCGCTGGCAGCCGGCGGGGGCGGAGAGCCTGGGCGAGACCGAGATCGCCGGCATGATCCAGCGCCGCCTGCTGGCGCGGAAGGCGAAGAACTTCGCCGAGGCCGACCGCATCCGCGACGAGCTCAAGGCTCAGGGCGTGGTGCTCGAGGACACCGCCGGCGGGACGACCTGGAAGCGCGCGAGCTGACGGCGGGCTAGCCGTGGTCCTCCTTTTCAAGTCCGATCCCGACGACACCCGCGGCTGGACGGCCGAGCTTGCACGGCGGCTGCCCGGCGTCGAGGTCCGCACCTGGCCGGATGTCGGCGACCCCGCCGATATCGAGTTCTGCGTCGGCTGGGCTTTCCCGCCGGGATCGCTTCGCGGCTTTCCCAACCTGAAGGGCCTGCAGTCGCTCGGCGCCGGCGTCGATCACGTCTTCCGCGATCCGGATCTGCCCGAGGCGCTGCCGATCGCGCGCATCGTCGATCCCTACATGACCGAGGACATGACTCAGTGGGTCATGCTGAATGTGCTGCGCTTCCACAAGCAGGACCCGGACTACCGCCGGCTCCAGGCCGAAGGACGATGGGACGAGCTGCCGCCGCCTTCCTGGCGGGATCGACGCGTCGGCGTCATGGGCCTCGGCGAGCTCGGCGGCCATGCGCTCGAGCGGCTTCGCTATTTCGGTTACAAGCTCGCCGGCTGGAGCCGGACGAAGAAGCGGATCGATCGCGTCGAAACCTTCGCGGGCGAGGAAGGACTGCGCCCGTTCCTGGCGCGCACCGATATCCTGGTGGTGCTGCTGCCGCTGACGCCGGAGACCGAAGACCTGCTGAATCGCGAACGGTTGTCCAGGCTGCCGAAGGGCGCCTTCGTCATCAACGCCGGCCGCGGTCGCCTGCTGGTGGATGAGGACCTGATCGCGATGCTCGATTCAGGTCACCTGGGCGGTGCCGCGCTCGACGTCTTCCGCCAGGAACCGCTCGCTGCCGATCATGCCTTTTGGAAGCATCCTAAGGTGGTCATCACGCCGCATGTATCGGCGCTGACGCGAGCCGAGACGGCTGTGCCGCAGATCGTCGAGAACTATCGCCGCGCTCTGGCCGGTGAGCCGCTTCTGCATCCGGTCGACCGCCGCCGCCGCTATTAACCAAATGGGCCGGGGGTGCTGGCACGAAGCCGCCCGGCATGCGACGATCCGGGCAATGATCGCAGGATCCCGGCGTTGGTGGGACGCCGAGATGGAGCCCGCCCGATGAGGGCCTTTCTGGAACTCGATTCCGAAGATCCGATGGCGCCCGGACTGCGCATCGCGATCACGCTTGCCGGCCTTCTGGTCCTTTGCCTCGCCGCGGTGGTCGGCATCTCGCTCGCACGTGAGCGGGAGTACGAGCTGGCCGAGGTTTCGCGCCTCGCTGATCGTTCGGCCGCGAGCTTCGCCGAGACCCTGGGTCACGGTCTCGACAAGGCCGACCTCGTCCTGCAGACCCTGGCGGCAGGGCTCGGCCATGCCTGGCCTGCCAGCGGCAAGCCGCAGGACCTGTTCGGTGTCGGCATCTTCGATTGGCTCGCCTACGCGCCGCAGATGAACGCGATCCGCGTTTATGACGCGGCCGGTACGGCGGAGGACGGGTCGTCGCTCGATCCGACCCTCCTTTCGTTGCATCTCGAAGGTCATGCGTATCGCCTTTCCGCCGTCTCGCGCGAAAGCGGCGGCGGCATCCGGCTCAGCCGCCGGATCGTCGATGCCGGCGGCAGGATGATGGGCATCGTCGTCGCCGAGATGCCGGCTCGCAGCTTCGACGAGCTGGTGGTGCCGGCCGCGGCGCCGGAGGTGATGTGTGCGGCGCTTGTCGCTGCCGACGGGCGGGTCCTGGCGCACTGGCAGCGTCTGCCCGGCACTCCGATCTGTGTCGACGCCGTCGACCATCCCGGCGAAGGAATCCGACGCTGGACCGTCGACCGTCGCACCGCAGTCGCCAGTCCGCTGCGCGGCCGGCCCCTCGCGATGCTGATCGAGGCGGATACCGGCATTGTGCTGGCGCGCTGGCAGGACCAGGCACTCAGGCAGTCGGCGATGCTGGCGGTGCTCATTCTCGGTATCGTCGTCGCCTCGGTCGTGATCATGCGCCTGATACGTCGGCAGTTTGAGACCTCGGCCTTCCTACGCGCCTTCGTCGACAACTCGACGACGGCGATCAACATGCGCGACGGTGAGGGCCGCTACATCCTCGCCAACCCCACCTTCGAGGAGCTGCTGGGGGTCAAGCAGGCCGATCTGATCGGCAGGACGCCGGACGAGGTCTTCCCGTCGGAGATCGCCGAGCCGTCCAACCTCGAATTCCGGCACGTCATGACCACGCGTCGACCGTTGGTCATTCATCGCGGCTTCGACAGCCGCCGCGGCGGCGCGAGGCACTTCGTCTTCACCCGCTTCCCGGTCTTCGGGCCGGGCGGACGTATCGTCGCGGTCGGCTCCGTCGGCACCGACATTACCGAAGTCAGGATGGCGACGGCAGCGCTTCGCCAGACCGAAGAAAAGTTCGCCAAGGTCTTCCACGAGAGCCCGGATGCGATCGCGATCATCCGCTCGATCGACTCGAAGATCGTCGAGGCCAACGAGGGCTTCGGCCGCCTGATCGGCCGCCCGCTGCGCGAGCTGATCGGTCAGCGCATGATCGATTTCGAATGGTGGGCAGACCTGACGGATCGCGGGCGCTTCCTCGCCGAGCTCGAGCAGAACGGAGTCGTCCGTGACTTCGAATTCCGTGCGAAGAAGGATGGCAGGATCATGTCCTGCGTCATACACGCTGCCATCATCGAGATAGACGGCGTAATGCACGATGTCAGCATCACCCGCGACATGACCGAGCGGACGGAATCCGCCGAGCGCCTTAAACAGGCCAATGTGCGGCTCGCCGAACAGGCGACGGAACTCGAGCATCTGGCACAGAGCTATCGCCGGCAGCGCGAGGAGGCCGAGACGGCCAACCGGGCGAAGACCGAGTTCCTCGCGCATATGAGCCATGAGCTTCGTACGCCGCTCAATGCCGTGATCGGCTTCTCGGAGATGATCCAGTCGCAGCTCGTCGGGCCGGTGCCGCCGCGCTATGTCGACTATGCGGAGGCGATCGGCCGCGCCGCCCATCACCTGCTTACGGTGATCAACGACATCCTCGATGTCTCGCGGATCGAGATCGGCCGCTACGAGCTGAGGAAGGACTCGGTCGACGTCGCAGGCGTCGTCGCCGATTGCTGCCGCATGGTCGCCGGCCGCGCCGGGGCCGCCGGCATTCTCGTCACCAATCACGTGCCGGTCGGGCTGCCGAAGCCATGGGCCGATGCGCGCGCGATCAAGCAGATCCTGATCAATCTCCTGTCGAACGCGGTCAAGTTCACGTCGGTTCACGGTCGCATCGCGGTCTCGGCCGCGCTCGAAGGCGACGATCTTTGCCTAACCGTTTCCGATACCGGGACCGGCATTTCGGCGGAAGACCTGCGCCACGTCTTCGAGCCTTTCTGGCACGGCGAATCCCGCACCACACGCACGCGCGAGGGCGCGGGAACGGGTCTCGGCCTGTCGATCTGCAAGAAGCTGATCGAGCTGCATGGCGGGCGCATCCATATCGACAGCGAGGTCGGATTCGGGACGCGGGTGACGATCCGCCTGCCGCTCGGTGTCGATCAGATTCCCGTGATCGAGACGGCCGCCGGCTAGGTCGTATCCGTGACCTATCCGGCCGAGCTTGAGAGCGAGATCGAGATCGGCGGGCGACGCGTCCGTATCCGTCCGATCCGTCCCGAGGACGAGCCGCGACTGCATGTCTTTTCCACGCGCCTCACACCCGAGGACGTGCGCATGCGCTTCCTGCAGCCGCTGAAGCGCTTGTCGCAGCCGATGGCGCAGCGACTGAGCCAGATCGACTACGCACGCGAGATGGCCCTCGTCGCCCTCGAAGGCGAGGGCGACGAGATTCTCGGCATCGCCCGGCTATCCACTCCGTCCGACGCCTCGGGGGCGGAGTTCGCGCTCATCGTGTCAGAAGCGACCGGCAGAGGCGCGGGCTTGGCCGCGTGCTGATGACGCGGCTGCTCGACTACGGGTGGAGCCGAGGCCTGGACGAGGTGTTCGGCGAGGTTCTCGCCGAGAACAAGCGCATGCTGACCCTCTGCCGCTCGCTCGGCGCCGAGATCAGGCAGCACCCTGCGGATTCGACGCTGCTCCGAGCCGTCTTCCGGCCTCCCGCGCATCGAAGCGGAGTTTGAGGACGAAGAGAGCGACGGTCAGGCTGCCGCCGACGATGTGGCCGAAGATCGAGGCCCAGGCGTCAAGCAGCACGACATAGACGAAGCCGAACGCATAGGCGACGAGCTGGAGCGCGAGCCAGGCTGTCGACAGGTCTCCGGCGCTCTTCGTGCGCCAGGTCTTGACGAGCTGCGGCACGAGCGAGGCGAGGCCGATGAAGACGGCGACCAGGCCGATTGCCTCGATCGTCACCTTGTCCATGGATTGTCCGCTCCCCCCGGCGTATTGATTCTAGGCGCCCTCCGGCGCTCGACCGCCGGCTCCGCCCATGTTACGGATTTGTGTCATGCGTATCGGCTTCCGCCTCATCCTGGCAACGGCATTCGCCCTTGTCGCGGTGTTTCCGGCCCGCGCGCAAGAGGAGATCCGTGGGCGTGCGAAGGTCCTGTCGTCCGACACAATCGAGGTCTCCGGCAAACGCTATCGACTGTTCGGCATCATCGGCCCGTCCAAGGACCAGAAGTGCCTGGCGGGCGCGCTCCCCTGGCTCTGCGGCAACGCGGCCTACAACCACCTGCGCGAGCAGGCGGAAGGGAAGCTGGTGACGTGCGTCGACAAGGGGCTTACCGACGACCAGAAGCCGACAGCCTTCTGCAAGGCCGAGGGCAAGGATCTGGGCTACATCCAGGTGAGGAACGGCTGGGCCAACGCCGACCCCAAGACCGGATCCGATTACCAGACGGCCGAGATGGCAGCGCGAGGATCGAAGATCGGCTACTGGAAGGGCTCGCGCTGAGCCAGGCGATCTCGACGTCGGTAGCCGCATGAATCTCGCGACCAAGCTCGACCCGCTGATCATCGGGCTGATCCTGACCTCGGCGATCATCCACGCGACCTGGAACGCGCTGGTCAAATCCGACAGCGACCGGCTGGTGACCTTCGCCGTGGTGATGGGCGCCGGCTCGGTGATCGGGCTCGCCTTCGCTCCCTTCGTCGAGGTCCCGCGCGCCGAGGCGTGGCCTTGGCTGCTGAGCTCGGTCGTCATCCATTGCTTCTACTACTACTTCCTCCTCCAAGCTTACGCGCATGGGGATCTCAGCTTCGTCTACCCGATCGCGCGCGGCCTCGGTCCTCTGCTCGTGGCAGTGTTCTCCGGCACGCTGCTCTCCGAGCATCTCTCTTTCCGCGAGGCGATCGGCGTCCTCCTGGTCTCGATCGGCATCGCCGGCGTCGCCTTCGGCCGTGGGCTTCCGCGCGGCCTCGATTTCCGGGCGACGACTTTCGCCGTGCTCACGGGCCTGACCATCGCCGGCTATACGGTGATCGACGGCACTGGTGCCCGCGTCTCGGGCGATCCGCTCGCCTACATCGTCTGGCTCAACATCTGCGAAGGACCCTGGGTGTTAGTCGTCGCGCTGTTTCAGCGTCGCGGCCGCGTTATCGGTCATCTTCGTCTGCACTGGTGGCGCGGCGTCGTCGGCGGCATCATCGCGACGGTCGGCTACGGCATCGCGATCTGGGCCTTGAGCCTCGGCGCCATGGCGCATGTCGCGGCGATCCGCGAGACTTCGGTGCTGTTTGCGGCGCTGATGGGTACCTTTATTCTCGGCGAGACCTTCGGGCGCCGGCGCATCGCCGCGGCCGCTCTCGTCGTCGTCGGCCTTCTCACCATGAACCTCAGGCTTGGATAATCGGATGACCGATCTCGATCAGCGCGAGCTTGCCATGCTCGCCATTGCCCGCGAGGCGGGCGAGCTCGCCCGGCGGCGTTTCACCGACCGCTCGAGCTTCACGGTGAAGTTCAAGGGACCGCAGGACTTCATCACCGAGGCCGATAGCGAGGTCGAGCGGCTGGTCGTAGGCAAGCTCGGCGCCGCCTTTCCGGGCGACACCTTCCTCGGCGAGGAGACGGGCGGCTCGCCCGGCCGCCGCGCCTGGGTCATCGATCCGATCGACGGCACCGCCAATTTCGCGCGCGGCATCGCTCATTTCTGCATCTCGATCGCTTTCGTCGAGGACGGCGAGATCAAGCTCGGCGCGATCTACCAGCCGATGAGCCGCGAGATGTTCGCGGCTCGTGACGGGCGCGGTGCCACCCTCGACGGTGCTCCCATGAAGGTCACGACGACGGCGCAGATCGACGAGGCGGCGGTCGAGCTCGGCTGGTCGAAGCGCCGTCCGAACAAGGACTATACCGATACGGCGCTCCGCATCCTCGATGCCGGCGGCAGCTTCCGCCGCTGCGCCTCCGGCGCGTTGGGCCTGGCCTATGTCGCCGCCGGCCGCACCGACGCCTACTTCGAGCGGCACATCAATTCCTGGGACTGCCTTGCCGGCATCCTGATGGTCAATGAGGCCGGCGGCTGGACCAACGACTTCCTCGCCAATGACGGACTCTTGAAGGGCGGCCCGGTACTCGGCACCAACGCTGCCCTCAAGGACACGATCACCAGGATCGTCGACGTCGAAAGAGGGTAGACTCCCTCTCATGTCGACCGACTCGAACGATCCCTCGGGCCAGGGCCTCGCGCGCGGGCTCACCAATTACGGCGACCGCGACTTCGCGCTCTATCTGCGCCGCTCCTTCGCGCGCTCGATGGGGTACTCGGAGGCGATGCTGGCGCGGCCGGTGGTCGGCATCGTCGATACCTCCAGCGGCTACAACAACTGCCACCGCAACCTGCCGGAGGTGATCGAGGCGGTGAAGCGCGGCGTCATCGCCGCTGGCGGCCTGCCGATCGTCTTCCCGACCATCTCGCTCGGCGAAGTATTCCTGACGCCGACCAGCCTCAAATACCGGAACCTGATGGCGCTAGACACCGAGGAGATGATACGCGCCCAGCCGATGGACGCGGTCGTCGCCGTCGGCGGCTGCGACAAGACGGTGCCGGCGCAGCTCATGGCGCTTGCCTCGGCGGGCAAACCCGCGGTGCAGCTCCTCGCTGGTCCGATGCTGACATCCGGATATCGCGGCGAGCGGCTGGGCGCCTGCACCGATTGCCGGCGCTTCTGGGCACGCTATCGCGCCGGCGAGATCGACAAGGCCGAGATCCAGACGGTCGAGAGCCGGCTCGCCACCACCGCCGGCACCTGCGCGGTCATGGGCACGGCGTCGACCATGGCGGCGATCGCTGAGACGCTCGGCCTGGCGCTGCCGGGAACCGCGGCGATCCCCGCCGTCCATGCCGACCGGCTCCGCGCCGGCGAGGCCTCCGGCATTGCCGCGCTCGAAGCGGCGAAGAATGGGCTCACACCGGACAAGCTGATCACGCCGAAATCGGTCGAGAACGCGCTGACCGTGCTGCTCGCGGTCGGCGGCTCGACCAATGCCGTGCTGCATCTCGCTGCAATCGCCGGCCGCGTCGGCATCGCGCTCGATCTCGATCGCCTGAACCTGCTCTCCGACCGCACGCCGGTGATCGTCGATCTCAAGCCGACCGGCCAGCACTACATGGAAGATCTGTTCGCCGCCGGCGGTGTCGGCGCGGTGCTGCGCGAGCTGAAGCCGCTGCTGCATCTCGACTGCCTAACCATCACCGGCGAGACGCTCGGCGAACGCCTCGACAAGGGCGATGGCTGGGTCGACCGCAAGGTCGTCAGGCCGCTCAACGATCCCTATCTCCCTTATGGCGGGCTGGTCGCGCTGTTCGGCTCGCTGGCGCCGGGTGGTGCCATCTTCAAGCGCTCGGCCGCGGACACGAAGCTGTTCGAGCGCGAGGGCCGCGCCGTGGTCTTCGACGGGCTCGAGGATCTCGCGCGACGCATCGACGATCCGGCGCTGGACGTCACGCCCGACGACTTCCTGGTGATGAAGGGCGCCGGCCCGACCTCGGCCTCCTGCATGCCGGAAGCGGGATATCTCCCGATCCCGACGAAGCTCGCGCGCGCCGGGGTCAAGGACATGGTGCGGATCTCCGATGCGCGCATGAGCGGCACGGCGTTCGGCACGGTGGTCCTGCATGTGACGCCCGACGCCGCGTCGGGCGGTCCGCTGGCCAAGGTCCGCTCGGGTGATCGCATCCGGCTCTCGGTCGCGGATCGCCGCATCGATCTGTTGGTTGCCGACGAAGAGCTGGTGAGGCGGCCCTTGCCGCGGCAGGCGAGGCCGTCGCGCGGCTATGACCGTCTCTATGCGCGGGAGATCACCCAGGCGGACAAAGGCTGCGACTTCGACTTTCTGCGGGCCAACCCGGATTTCCCGTAAGCCTTTGGCCTCATTTGCTTTTTATGGTCACGCTTCGTTCCTCCACCATCGGAGGCATGGGCGAGCGGAGCAAGTTGCGGTAAAGGAGCGTTTCAACCCGTCGGGCGGATGCCCGGCGGGTCTTTCGATTGGGCGCAACTTCCCTAAGAGCCGATAAGTGTCGCACGCGCAGCCTTCGTCATCTGGTGGCGATCCCGTCCATCGCTTGATCCTTGGCGCAATCGGCGTCGTCTTCGGCGACATCGGCACGAGCCCGCTCTACGCGATGAAGGAGAGCTTCGTCGGCGCGCATGCGGTGACGCTGACCACGGCGCATGTTTACGGGGTGCTGTCTCTCGTCTTCTGGTCTGTGACGATCCTCGTCTCGGTCAAGTACGTGATGATCATCATGCGCGCCGACAATAAGGGCGAGGGCGGCAGCCTTGCGCTCCTGGCGCTGGTCAGCCGTGCTGTGCAGGGGACGCGCACCTCCTTCCTCGTGCTCGTGCTCGGCGTCTTCGCCGCCGCGCTTTTCTACGGCGACAGCATGATCACCCCAGCCATCTCGGTGCTGGGTGCGGTCGAGGGCCTCACCTTCCTCGCGCCGCAGCTCGAGACTTATGTCGTGCCACTCACGGTGCTGATCCTGGTCGGGCTCTTCGTCCTGCAAAGCCGCGGCACCAGCGGTGTTGGCAGGCTTTTCGGCCCGATCATGGTGTTGTGGTTCGTCACGCTAGCGGTGCTCGGCATCGTCGCCATCGCCCGTCACCCGACGATCTTGTTCGCGTTGAGCCCGACCTACGCCATCGAGTTCTTCATGACCGATCGGCTGGTCGCCTTTCTCGCACTCGGCACCGTCGTCCTCGCCGTCACCGGCGCCGAGGCGCTCTATGCCGATATGGGGCATTTCGGCCGCGAGCCGATCCGGCGCGCCTGGTTCTTCTTCGTGCTGCCGGCCTTGATGCTGAACTACCTCGGCCAGGGAGCGCTGCTGCTGGAGGAACCGGAGGCGGTTCGGAACCCGTTTTACAGCCTGGCGCCGGACTGGGCCTTGCTGCCGATGATCGTGCTATCGACGCTGGCGGCGGTCATCGCCTCGCAGGCGGTGATCTCGGGCGCCTTCTCGGTGACGCAGCAGGCCATCCAGCTTGGTCTTCTGCCGCGCATGAAGATCGCCCATACCTCCTCTTCCGAGATCGGTCAGATCTACATCCCGTTCATCAACTGGACGCTGATGATCTTCGTCCTCGGCCTGGTGATAGGCTTCGGATCGACGACGAACATCGCCGCCGCCTATGGTGTCGCCGTCACTTGCACCATGCTGATCGACACGCTGCTGGCCTATCTCTACGCACGCCGCGTCGCGCAGTGGACGCTTGCGGCGTCCATGAGCCTGTTCGGCTTGTTCCTGATCATCGACCTCGCCTATGTCGGCGCAAACCTGATCAAGATTCCGGATGGCGGCTGGTTCCCGCTCGGCATCGGGCTCGCCTTCTTCATCCTGCTGACGACCTGGAAGCGTGGTCGTCAGCTGCTCTTCGATCGGCTGCGCAGCGACACGATCCCGATGGACGTGTTCCTGCGCTCGAGCAAGAAGTCGGTGCATCGCGTCGGCGGCACCGCGATCTACATGACCGGTTCGGTCGACACCGTGCCACATGCGCTGCTGCACAACCTCAAGCACAACAAGGTCCTGCACGATCGCAACATCATGCTGACGGTGGCAATCGCCGACGTCCCGACCTGGCCGCTCGCCGACCGGCTGGAGATCCGCGAGCTGGGATCGGGCTTCTGGCGCGTCGTCGTGCGCTTCGGCTTCATGGACATCGCGGACGTGCCGAACGCGCTCAAGCTCGGCGCCGAGAAGGGGATGCCGATCGATCTGTTCGACACCTCGTTCTTCCTGAGCCGTGAGGCGATTCGCCCGTCGAACCGGCCAGGCATGCCGCTCTGGCGGGAGACGCTGTTCTCCTGGATGTCGCGCAATGCGACCAGCGCCATGGATTTCTTCCAGCTTCCGCCCGACCGTGTCGTCGAGGTCGGCACGACCGTAGAAATCTGATCCTGATCCGAGAGACCCCGACATGGTGATGCTGAAGGCGACGGCGCTCGAGGAGTTCGTCCGCGACATCTTCATCAAGGCCGGCTGTTCGCCGGCCGAAGGCGCGCGGGTCGGCAAGTACCTCGTCGCCGCCAACCTGACCGGGCATGACAGCCACGGCGTCGTCCGCGTGCCCCGCTACGTGCAGATGAAGAACGACGGTCTCATCACCGCCGACCAGGAGGTCGCGATCGAGGTCGAGACACCGGTGCTCGCCGTCGTCGATGCGCGCTACGGCTTCGGCCAGACCGCGGCGCCGCAGGCCGTTCAGCTCGGCATCGACAAGTGCCGGAAGAACGGCCTCTCCGCGATCGCGCTGCGCAATGCCGGACATATCGGCCGCGTCGGCGACTGGGCGGAGATGGCGGCGACGGCGGATCTCGTCTCGGTCCACTTCGTTAACGCCGCCGGCTCGATCCTGGTCGCGCCCTACAACGCGACCGAGCGCCGCTTCTCGACCGCGCCCTATTGCGTCGGCGTGCCGCGGCCGGGGCAGCCGCCGCTGGTGCTCGACTTCGCGACCTCGGTCGTCGCCGAGGGCAAGGTGCTGGTCGCGAGCAAGGGCGGCAAGAAGATCCCCGATCACGCGCTGATCGGCCCCGACGGGAAGATGAGCGGCGATCCGCACCTGCTCTATGGCGACTACGATCCGAATGGCGGTCGCGACTACAAGCAGGGGCCCGGCGCGATCCGCGCCTTCGGCGACCACAAGGGCTCGGGCCTCTCCTTCATGTGCGAGGTGCTCGGCGGCGCGCTCACCGGCACCGGGGCGGCGACGCCCGGTCGTCGCTTCGCCAACGGCATGCTGTCCTTCTACATCGATCCCAAGATCGTCGATCCGAAGAACTTCCTGCCGGGCGAGCTCACGCGCTTCGTCGATTGGGTCAAGACGGCGAAGCCCGTCCCGGGCGAGGAGGTCATGGTGCCCGGCGAGCCGGAAGCGCGCATGCGCGCCAAGCGCCTCGCCGAGGGCATCCCGCTGCCCGACGAGATCTGGCAATCGCTGGTCGACACCGCCCGCGAGGTCGGCCTCGACGAGCGGCGCATCCAGTCGGCGGCGATGTAGCGCGTCGCCTACCGCTTCTCGAAGTCGATCTTCTCGTCGACCGGGAGGCGCTGCAGGTAGCGCCTGAGGCAGTCGAGGCCCATCTCGACCGCGCCCAGCCGCACCCATTCGCGGCCGCCCAGCAGGCGCGACTGGCGCGTGACGGTCTCGCCTTCGCTCGCCACCGCGATCGCGATGTTGCCGCCGAATTCCAGCCGGTCGGCGCCTTCGTCGAGGTCGACGAGCACAGCGAGCGCGTGGCTGGCACCGGCATGGCCGCGCAGCGCCTCGGCGATCTCGCGCGCGGTCTCCGGCGTCGCGGCAACGCTCTTCGGCTCCAAGCCGACGGCGGCGCGCACATGCGCGAGGTCGCGGGCGACGGCGCCGCGGCGGAAAACGGTTTCGGCGCCGGCCAGATGCGCGATCCGCGCGGCGACCTGGCCCGAGGTGAAGCTCTCGGCGATGGCGAGCGTGCTGCCCGACGATAGAAGCGCCTGCAGCACCACGCTCTCGAGCGTCTGGTCGTCCTCGGCGAGGATGAAATTGCCGACGCGCTTGCGCACCTCGGCCTCGACCGGCGCCAGCTTGCGACGGACATCGTCCATGTCGTCGCCGCGGACCAGGAGCTTGGTCTCAAGCTGCGGGTAGTGCGCGCGGAAGCCCAGCTTGATGCTGCCGTCAGGCGCCATCTCCTCGATGCCGGTCAAGAGCGTGTCGACATGAGACTCGCCGAGGCCGTAGGAGTGGAAGCGCTTGAGGTGGATCGTGACCGACCGGCCGACCTTGGCCAGCAGGCGCGGGATGATCTGCTCCTCCAACATGCGGCGGAGCTCGCGCGGTACGCCGGGCGTGAAGAAGAACCGCGCCTTGCCGATGTCGAGGGCGAAGCCGCAGGCGGTGCCGATCGGGTTGTCGAGGATCTCCGCCGTCGAGGGCAGCATCGCCTGCTTCTTGTTGTTGGGCGGCATCGCGCGGCCGCGGCGGGTGAAGAACTCCTCCATCTTCGCGAACCATTCCTGGTTCAGAACCAGCTCGACGCCGGCGGCCTTGGCCGCGATCTCCTGCGAGAGGTCGTCGACGGTGGGACCGAGGCCGCCATTGACGATCACTGCATCGGCGCGGGACGAGGCGAGGCGGAAGGCCTCAAGCAGGCGCTCGCGGTCGTCGCCGACCGTGGTGCCCCAGATGACGGAGAGGCCGACATCCTCGAGCTTCTGGCTCATATAGCTGAAGTTCGAGTTGACGATCTTGCCGGTCAGCACCTCATCGCCGGTGCAGAGGATCTCGATGCGCATGGGAATCTTCCGGAGGGGCGGCGGTATCGGAGGGTGCGGAAGCGGAAGCGATCTGTAACACAGAGCGCGAATCGGCTAAACCTCGCCCATGGTCCAAGAGATCGGCCGGCCGGCGCCCGATCTGAGCCTCTTTCGCAAGCTCCTGCTGGTGAATTGGGGGCTGATCGCGCTGGTCCTGATGATCGCCGGCATCGGCATCGCGATGCTGTATTCGGCCGCCGGCGGCTCATGGTCGCCCTGGGCGTCGCGTCAGCTCGCGCGCCTGGCCGTCGGCCTGCTGGTGATGATGGCGGTTGCCCTGGTCGATATCCGGCTCTGGCTCCGCTACGCCTATCTGATCTACGGACTCGCTCTCGCCATGCTGGTCGTCGTCGACGTGATGGGCCGTGTCGGCGGCGGCGCCCAGCGCTGGATCGACTTCGGCGTGATCCAGCTGCAGCCCTCCGAGCTGATGAAGATCGCCGTGGTGCTGGCGCTCGGCCGCTATTTCCATGGGCTCACGCTGGAGCAGGTGGGCAAGCCCTTGATGCTGATCCCGGCGCTGCTGCTGATCGGGCTTCCGGTCGTGCTGGTGCTGCGCCAGCCCAATCTCGGCACGGCGATGCTGCTCGCCATCGGCTCGGCCGCGGTGATGCTGGCCGCCGGCGTCCGCATCTGGAAGTTCGTGCTGGTCGGCGGCGCCGCCGCCGCGGCGATCCCGGTCGCCTGGTCCTTCCTCAAGGACTACCAGAAGCGGCGCGTCTACACCTTCCTCGATCCTGCGCAGGACCCGCTTGGCGCCGGGTACAATATCCTCCAGTCCAAGATCGCCCTCGGATCCGGCGGGATCTTCGGCAAGGGCTTCCTCAACGGCACGCAAGGCCAGCTCCGCTTCCTGCCGGAGATGCAGACCGACTTCATCTTCACCGTGCTCGCCGAGGAGTTCGGCATGGTCGGATGCCTCGTCCTGCTTGGCCTCTACGTGCTGGTGCTGGTCTACGGCTTCGCCATTGCGCTTCGCTCGCGCAGCCAGTTCGGCCGGCTGGTCGCGATCGGCGTCACCACCCAGCTCTTCCTCTACGTCTTCATCAATATGGCGATGGTGATGGGGCTGGTGCCGGTGGTCGGCATCCCGCTGCCGCTGGTGAGCTATGGCGGAACCGCGATGCTGACCTTGCTCGCCGGCGCCGGCCTATTGATCTCGGTCTCGATACACCGCGATGTCGAGATACCACGCTGGCACGGCTAGACCGGCGGAGGGCCCGCCCAGGGCGAGAAACGCGGCATATAGGTCGTTGCCAGCCGATATAGCTCCTCGTCGCTGATCACCTGCTTGGTCGCGATTGCCCATAGATCGTATGTCGCCGATCGCGCCGCGATCGTCCGCGCGAATTCTGCCTCCGTCAGGTGCTGGCCGAGCGACGCGGCGGTGAAGCCGTAGCGATGCGCCATGAACAGGTTGCCGCGAGCCATCGGGAGCCGATGGCCATAGAGCATGTCGATCGCGGATATCGGACCGGCGCCCGACTGATAGGCCGGCTCGAGCAGCTTGCCGGTCGCGATCTGCTCGCCGACGGATTGAAGGTCCGGGCAGGTCAGAACCATGAAGCCGTCGGCCTTGAGCACGCGAAGGAACTCACGCAGCGCGACGGGCACCTCATGCGCGTAGAGATGCTCGATGACATGAGAATTGTAGAGCGCGTCGACCGAGCCGGTCGCGACCGCGCTCATGTCGGTGATCGTGCCGACGATATCGGGCGTCACCGCCGGGTTGATGTCGTAGCGGATCTCGCGCCACTCCGGCCCGTGGAAGGCCGGCGGCATCTGCTCCTTGCGATTGGGACCGCAACCGACGTGGAGGACGACCTGCCCGGTCATCCGCTCAGGTGACCCACTTCTTCGCCTGGAACTGCGGCTTCTTCCACTCCTCGGCGGCCATCACCTGGGAGAGGTGCTCGACCGCGTCCCAGACATCGACGAAGCGCACATAGGGCGCGGCGAAGCCGAAGCGGACGATATCGGGCTCGCGGAAATCGCCGATCACCTTGCGCGCCTTCAGCGCCTGCATGATCGGCCAGCCGTTCTTGTGGCGCAGCGCCACCTGGCTGCCGCGCATCTCGTCGCGCGGTGTCGCGAAGCTGAATCCGTGCTGGGCCAGCCGCGTCTCGATCAGCTGCATGAAGAGCCCGGTCAGGGCCAGCGACTTGGCGCGCACCTTGTCGATGCCGAACTCGATCAGGTCCTCGATGCCGGCTTCCATGGCGACGATGCCGAGGATCGGCGGCGAGGAGGCACGCCACTGGCGGATGCCCTGGGCCGGCTTGTAGTCGAGGCCGAACTCGAACGGGTTGGCGTGGCCGAGCCAGCCGGTGAGCGGCTGGCGCACCTTGTCGTGGTGGCGCTTGGGCGCGAAGACGAAGGCCGGCGCGCCCGGGCCGCCGTTCAAATATTTGTAGCCGCAGCCGACGGCGAAATCGGCCTGAATCTTGTTGAGTTCGATCGGCACAGCGCCGGCCGTGTGCGCCAGGTCCCAGATCGCGAGCGCGCCCTTGGCATGGGCGGCGGCGGTGATCTTGGCCATGTCGTAGAGGCGGCCGGTGCGGTAGTTGATCTGGGTCAGGAAGACGGCGGCGGTGTCCTCGTCGATCGAGGCTTCGAGCGCGTCCTCCTCGACCACCTTCACGCGATGCTGGCGCTCGACGAACTCGGCGAGGCCCTGCGCCATGTAGACGTCGGTCGGGAAGTTGCCCTTGTCGGTGAGCAGCGTGCGGCGCTCCGGCCGCATCAGCATCGCCGCGGCGATCACCTTGTGGACGTTGATCGAGGTGGTGTCGACGACGATGACCTCGCCATCCTCGGCGCCGATCAGCTTGGCGATCTTGTCGCCCAGCGTCTCGGACAGGCCCATCCAGTTGTCCTTGAGCCAACCATCGACCAGGTGCTCGCCCCATTCGACGTCGACGACCTTGGCGACCCGCTCCGCGGCCTTCTTCGGTAGGGCGCCCAGCGAATTGCCGTCGAGATAGATCAGGCCCTCCGGTAGCCGAAAGCGGTCGCGAAAGGCCCGAATCGGGTCCTCGCGGTCGAGGCGTTCGCAATCGGCGCGGCTGGCAGCGGTCATGGCAACTCCCGGAAAGGGGCGGGACTTTATCACGGGCGGAGGGCGCGAAAGGGCCGCTTCGCGTTGCAGCGAAGCCCTCCCATGCTATAACCGCCCCTCGCCCTAAAAACCGCCAGGGATGGCCCGGCCAGTGCCCGCAACCCCCAAAGTATTGATCTTGAACGGCCCGAACCTCAATATGCTGGGGGTCCGCGAACCTTCCATTTACGGTAAGGATACCCTCGCCGACGTCGAGAAGCTGTGCCGGAAGACCGGCAAGGCGCTCGGCCTCGCCATCGATTTCCGCCAGTCGAACCTCGAGGGCGAGCTTGTCACCTGGATCCAGCAGGCGCGGGGCACGATGGCCGGCATCATCATCAATGCCGGCGCCTACACCCATACCTCGGTCGCGCTTCTCGACGCGCTGAGCCTGACCGAACTGCCGGTCATCGAGGTGCACCTGTCCAACATCTACAAGCGCGAGGCCTTTCGGCATAAATCCTACATTTCGCCTGTGGCGCGCGGCGTGTTGTGCGGCTTCGGCCCGCATGGCTACGCCCTTGCGCTCGAAGGCTTGGCTCGCATGGTGAAACCGTCATGATCCGGAAGGACCCGAAAGAGATCGACGAGGGGCTGGTCCGCCAGATGGCCCAGCTCTTGACCGAAACCGGCCTCACCGAGATCGAGTATGGCGGCAAGGACTGGCACCTCCGCGTCGCGCGGCAGCAGACGGCTGCGGCGGCCGCGCCGACGATCGTGACGCCAGCGCCGGTGCACGTGGCCTCGGCGGCGGCGGTCGTCACACCCGATGCCCGCTCCGCCGATCGGCCAGGCGCAATCAAGGCGCCGATGGTCGGCACCGTCTATCTGGCGCCGGAGCCGGGCGCGGCCAACTTCGTCCGGGTCGGCGACAAGGTGCGCGAGGGGCAGACAATCATGATCATCGAGGCGATGAAGGTCATGAACCCGATCCCGGCGGCGCGTGCCGGCACGGTGACCGAGATCGGTGTCGCGAACGGCGAGCCGGTCGAGTACGGCCAGCTCCTCGCCGTCGTCGAGTAGGACGGCGGCACCCGGGGAATGTTCGAGAAGGTCCTCATCGCCAATCGCGGCGAGATCGCGCTTCGCATCCATCGCGCCTGCCGCGAGATGGGTATCCAGACCGTCGCCGTGCATTCGACCGCGGACGCGGATGCGATGCATGTCCGGCTCGCCGACGAGGCGGTGTGCATCGGCCCGCCGCCGGCGCGCGAGAGCTATCTCAACATTCCCGCGATCCTGACCGCTGCCACCATCACCAATGCGGATGCGATCCATCCTGGCGTCGGCTTCCTCGCCGAGAATGCCGGCTTCTGCGAGATGGTCGAGGAGCACGGATTCACTTTCATCGGCCCGACGCCGGATCACATCCGGCTCATGGGAGACAAGATCCTTGCCAAGAAGGCGATGATCGAGACCGGCGTGCCCTGCGTTCCCGGATCCGACGGCGAGATTCCGGCTGGCGCCGAAGGCGACGCGGAGGCGAAGCGCGTCGCCGCCGCCATGGGCTTCCCGGTGATCGTCAAGGCCGCTGCCGGCGGCGGCGGCCGCGGCATGAAGGTCGCGCTGAAGGAATCCGAGCTCGACGAGGCGCTACGTCTCGCGCGGCGCGAGGCCAAGGCTGGATTCGGCAACGACGCGGTCTATATCGAGAAATACCTGGGGAAGCCGCGCCACATCGAGATCCAGATCCTGGGCGATTCCTTCGGCAATGTCGTGCATCTGGGCGAGCGCGACTGCTCGATCCAGCGACGGCACCAGAAGCTGCTGGAAGAGGCGCCGTCGCCGGCGCTGAACGCCGCGGCGCGGGCCGAGATCGGCACGATCGCGGTCGAGGCGATGAAGAAGCTGGGCTATCGCGGCCTCGGCACGATCGAGTTCCTCTATGAGGACGGCCGCTTCTACTTCATCGAGATGAACACGCGCCTGCAGGTGGAGCATCCGATCACCGAGGCGATCACGGGTATCGACCTCGTGCGCGAGCAGATCCGCGTCGCGTCCGGCTCCAGGCTCTCCTTCAGCCAGGACGACATCCGCTTTCTCGGGCATTCGATCGAGTGCCGCATCAACGCCGAGGACCCGCGGACCTTCCGTCCCTCGCCGGGAAAGATCTCGGACTACCACGCGCCGGGCGGCGCCGGCGTACGCGTCGATTCGGGCGTCTTCGCCGGCTACACCGTGCCGCCGCACTACGACAGCCTGGTCGCCAAGCTCATCGTTCATGGCGCCAGCCGCAACGAGTGCCTGATGCGCCTCAAGCGCGCGCTCGGCGAATACGTGATCGGCGGCATCGATACGACGATCCCGCTGCATCAGCGCCTGATGACGGAGCCCGCCTTCCTCGACGGCCGCTACGACATCCACTGGCTCGAAGGGCTGGTCCAGGGAACCAAGCCTGCGGCATAGTCGGAACGTGACGACGCCGCTCTCGCCGGAACTCCTGCTCAAGGCATACGCCATCGGAGTGTTCCCGATGGCTGAGGGTCGGGCCGATCCCCGCATCGTCTTCGTCGACCCCGATCGCCGCGGTGTGCTGCCGCTGGACGAGTTCCACCTGCCGCGGAGCCTGAAGAAGACGATCAAGCGTGGCGTCTTCGAAGTCCGCTGCGATACCGACTTCGCCGGCGTGCTGGTCGGCTGTGCCGAATCGACGCCGAAGCGCAAGGACACCTGGATCAACCCGGAGATCGAACGGCTCTACAACCAGCTCTATCGGCTCGGCTTCGCGCATTCGGTCGAGACGTGGCGCGACGGCAAGCTGGTCGGCGGCCTCTACGGCGTCGCCCTCGGCGCCGCCTTCTTCGGCGAGAGCATGTTCAGCCGCGAAACCGATGCCAGCAAGGTCGCGCTGGCGGCCCTGGTTGAGCGGCTCAAGCGTGGCCACTTCACGCTGCTCGACACGCAGTTCCTGACCGAGCACCTTGCCCGCTTCGGGGCGCGCGAGATTCCGCGTGAAGACTATCGCCGCATGCTCGAGGAGGCGATCATCCGCGACGCGGCCTTTCCGAAGAACTGATCGCTCAGGACTCGCACCAGCGCCGCCACATGACGCGGAATCCGTCGGCGACGGCGGCCGTGTAGCGATCGAGGTCGCCGACGGCGGACTGGGCAAGCTGCTCGCGGAACCCCGGCCTGAGGCTGGCGAGCGCGGCGCGATCTTGGGCCTTGGCAATCGCGAGCGCGACGTATGCATCGACATCGGCGGCGATCCAGTCGGCAAGCCCGATGGCGCTGAGGATGGCGGCGCTTGCGCGGCCCGCCGCGTTGCTGCCGAGCAGAGCGATCACGGGAACGCCCATATGAACGGCCTCGAAGGTGCTGACGCCGCCATTGAAAGGAAAGGGATCGAGCGCGAGGTCGACATCGGCGAAGGCGCCCATGTGCTCGGTCCGCGGGGTCCGTCCGCGCATCTCGACGCGCGCCGGGGCGACGCCGTGCCGCGCCATCAAGATTGACATCTCCGCACGCGCCAAGCCGTCGTCGAAGCTCGGATCTTTGAGCAGCAGTCGCGCCGCGGGCAGGGCGGCGAGGATGTGTCCCCAGGCCGCCGCGGTCTTGCCGCTGATCTTGGATGCGCGGTTGAAGCAACCGAGAGTGAAGGGCCGCCGAGGGTCGGCCGCAGCCACCGTCGGCGCATCCTCCGGCGGTTCCGACGTCATGAAGCAGGGCAGATCGTAGACCTGCTCGGCGAGCAGCGGCCGTATCGCCGGCGGCAGCAGGACGGGGTCGCCAAGGAAGTAGTCGATCTCGGGAACGCCCGTCCCGACGCCGTGGCCCCAGGCCGTGATCTGGACCGGCGCAGGCTTGGCGGCGAAGGTCTGGAGGCGATGGCCGCCGGTATGACCGGACAGATCGACAAGGATGTCGATCTCGTCCCTACGGATCTGCGCGGCGAGTTCTGTCGGCGACAGGTCATGCGTCTCCCGCCAGAAGCTGCTGATGCGCCGGAAACTCTCCGTGAGCCAGTCGGCGCGGACGGTTGCCGAGTAGCAGCCGATCTCGAACCGCGTTGCGTCGAGGCGGCGAAGGACCGGCCCGAAGATCGAGGCCGTCGCGTGCTGCCGGAAATCGGCGGAGACGAAGCCGACCTTGAGGCGCCGGTCCGGCGTGCGGTCGTTGGCATGACCCGACTTCATCGCGGCGAAAGGCAGCGCATGGCGCCGATACCATCGCCGCCGCTCGGCCTGCTGTTCGGCGAAGCCGAGCTTCTCCCGGAAGTCGAGAGCGAAGACCAGCGCGGTGTCGCACGCCGCATTGTCGGGAGCGATGGCGAGTGCGCGGCGATAGTTCGCCACTGCGCCGAGGGGATCGCCACGATCCATCCGTGCGTTGCCGAGGTTCATGTGCGGTGCGCTTCCCGCCGGCTTGAGCGCGAGCGAGCGCCGATACCGCGTCACCGCCGCGGCGATCCGACGCTCGACGTGAAGCGCATTGCCGAAATTGTTCTGCGCCTCGGCGTAGTCCGGCGAGAGGGCGGCGGCGCGCTCGAAACACGCGATCGCTTCGCCGGGTTGGTTCAGATGACGAAGAAGGAGGCCGAGGCCGTTCAGCGCCTCGGGGAAGGCTGCGCGGATTGCAAGCGCGCGCCGTTCGTGGCGGAGCGCAGCCGTGTGCTTTCGGATCGCGGCGAGCGCCTCGGCGAGATTGTGGGCGAGCTCGGCGATGCCGGGGTTCAGCACGACGGCGCGCTGCAGCGGAAGCGCGGCCTCGGACGCACGGCCCGTCGCGAGCAGGGCTGCGCCGAGATTGCCCAGCGCGACGACGTCGTAAGGATCGGTCCGCAGGATGGTGCGATGCGCCTCGGCTTCCTCGGCGCGTCGCCCGAGCGCGTTGAACACGGCGGCGAGGTGGCGTGCCGCGAGCACCGGCGCGGCGGTCGCCATCGTCGCGCGCCCGAGCAGGATAGCGGCGGCAGGAAGACTCTGGCTTTGCGCCAGGGCCAGCCCATGCATGTGGAGTAGATCGGCTTGCTCGGGCGCGAGGGCCAGCGCCGCGCGACAGGCCCTCAGCCCCGCTGGAAAATCGCCGGCCTGCAGAAGCTGCGCTGCCGTGTCGGCGAGCGCGGCGACGTCCTCGCTCACCCCCGCCGGCATTCGAGCACCCACACGTCATAGACGGGGTGCTGCAGCGGATTGAGCGCCGGGCTCGAGGAGAACATCCAGCCGGAGAAGAGCTGCCGCGGCTGCTCGCCCAGGCGAAGCTCGCGAATCTCGAGGAAGGCCGCGTTCTCCGGTGGCTCCTCGGGCGGGCGCTTGTGACAGGCGCGCATGATGATCTCGAGCGTGCCGAAACGGACAGGCCGGTCGATCTCGATCAGAATCGTGGAGACGCGCGCCGTTACCTTTTCGAGTCCCTGCAGTGCGGCGGCGCGCTGCTGCAGCTGCTGAGCCGAGGCCGGAAGCGCGAGCAGCAGGACGAGGAGAACGAGCGCCAGGCACTCAAGGCTTCTTCGTAGCATCCTTGCTCTGATCGGGGCCGGAGAACATGAACTTTCCGAGCATCTGGACCAGGTCGACCGGCGACTGGGTGAACTTGATCTCCCCGCCCGGCTTGATCGTCTCGGCGTCTCCCCCCGGAATCAGCGCGAGATAGCGTCCGCCCAGCAGTCCTTCGCTCGCCACCTCGGCCACCGTGTCGGTCGGCAGCTTGACGCGCGGGTCGATGCTCATGCGGACGATGGCAAGAAAGCGATCGGTGTCGAGCCTCTGATCGACGACCGTGCCGACCTTGATGCCGCTAATGCGGACGTCCGTGCCGGTGGTCACGCCGTCGACGCGGTCAAAGCGCGCCGACACCTCATAGCCCGTCACCGCCCGCAAGCCCGAGCTGTTGTAGGCGAAGGCAAGGAACATCGCGGCTACGACGATGACGACCGCGCCCATCACCGTCTCGATCATGCTGCGGCCGGTCATGGCCCGAATTCCCCGTGGCTCAGTTCGGCCGCCAGGGCTCGTAATCGCCGGTCGCCGCGGCGCGTTGGCCGCCCTTCGCGACATGGCCTGGCGGGCGGTAAGCCTCCGGCGTGCCGGTCAGATTCGGCACATGCTCCTTCTGCCAGCTCGGCCCCTTGGCGCCTTCCTTCGGCGGCTCCTTGGCGGTGTGATGCAGCCAGGCATGCCACTCCGGCGGCACCTTCGAGCCTTCCGGCTCGCCCTGGTACATGACCCAGCGCCGTTCCTTGCCGTCGGTGCGCCTGGCACCGCCCTTGGCCCGGTAGTAACGGTTGCCATAGGCGTCGGTGCCGACGGCCTCGCCGTTGAGCCAAGTGAAGAGACGGGTGCCGAGACTCATGAGTTACGTGCCCGGGTTGATGAGCGCGCGGACTATGGACCGGCGGCGGACCGAGGTAAAGAGCGGGCCATGATGCCGGTGTCGGTCAAGGCCGTGATCCTGGAGGGCGAACGCGTCCTGCTGCTCGCCAACGATCGCGGCGAGTGGGAGCTGCCGGGCGGCCGCATCGACCCGGGCGAATCCGAGACCCAGGCGCTGGCGCGTGAAATCGAGGAGGAGCTCGGCGTCACGGCCCGGATCGGGGCGCGTCTCGCCGAGGAGGTGTTAGAGGTGATTCCGGGACGCCATGTGCGGATCGTCAGCTATGGCTGCGCGATCGCGCCCGGGGCGGCCCTTCGGCTCTCGGCCGAGCACCGGACCCTCCTTTGGGCGCCGGTCGACGCACTGGGTGATTTGCCGATTCCGGCCGTCTACGGACGGGCGATCAGCCTGTGGACGAAAATGTGAGTATCTTTCAAGAGTCCCTAATTTGCGGGCATATCTATGACAGTGTGATGGCGCTCACACAAAATGTTGTTGCCTCCCCCGGCAATTGTGGCAGACTTCGGCCTCTGTCGCGTCGCTGTCGTCGGGGAGGCCGGCTTGAGCGTACGCCGTCACCGAAGTCGAGGACGTCCCAGTCGCTGGCACCGGCCATGCGGACGAGGATCTTGCGCACGCCTTCGACCTGCCAGATACGAGAGAAATAACGACAAATCAAAGCGCTAGCGGCGCTTGTTTATCTATTATATTTGAGTCTTTAGATACTGTTCTGTGATTTCTTTATCTTCGTCGATTTACCGCTTGCCGCTCTTCCCAGGTCTAGTGTAGGCTTCTCCTCCTAACGCAATATGTAGTGGTTTCGGGGGAGCGAAGCGTATGCGCGTCACGCGGCGATTCACGACCGAGGGACAGGATCCGTTCTCGAGCATCGCGTTTCGCAACGCGACCAGCGAGATCCGAAACCCTGACGGCTCCATCGTCTTTCGTCTGGCCGATATCGAGGTGCCTGAGGAGTTCTCCCAGGTCGCTGCCGACATCCTGGCGCAGAAGTATTTCCGCAAGGCCGGGATTCCGGCCGCGCTGAAGCCGGTCGAGGAGAACACGATTCCCTCCTGGCTGTGGCGCAAGACCGCCGACGAAGCGGCGCTCGCCAAGCTCGACAAGGACAAGCGCTCGACGCATGAGCGGTCGGCCAAGGAAGTCTTCCACCGGCTCGCCGGCACCTGGACCTATTGGGGCTGGAAGGGCGGCTACTTCGACACGGAAGCCGACGCACGCGCCTTCCATGACGAGCATTGCTACATGCTCGCGCGCCAGATGGTGGCGCCGAACAGCCCGCAATGGTTCAACACCGGGCTCCACTGGGCCTATGGCATCGACGGCCCGGCGCAGGGCCACTACTACGTCGACTTCCAGTCCGGAAAGCTCGTGCAGTCCGAGTCGGCCTACGAGCATCCGCAGCCGCATGCCTGCTTCATCCAGTCGGTCTCCGATGACCTCGTGAACGAGGGCGGCATCATGGACCTCTGGGTCCGCGAAGCGCGCCTGTTCAAGTACGGCTCAGGTACCGGCTCCAACTTCTCGAAGCTGCGCGGCGACGGCGAGAAGCTCTCGGGCGGCGGCCGTTCGTCGGGCCTGATGAGCTTCCTCAAGATCGGCGACCGTGCCGCCGGCGCGATCAAGTCGGGCGGCACCACGCGCCGCGCCGCCAAGATGGTCACCGTCGACATCGACCATCCGGATATCGAGACCTACATTAAGTGGAAGATGGTCGAGGAGCAGAAGGTCGCTGCCCTCGTCTCCGGCTCGCGCCTGGCCGCCAAGCACCTCAACGAGGTGATGGCGGCGTGCACCGACGGCACCAGCAGCGACGATCGCTTCGATCCGAAGAAGAATAAGGCGCTGAAGAAGGCGATCCTCACCGCCCGCAAGGCGATGATCCCGGAGAACTATGTCCAGCGGGTCATCCATTTCGCCAAGCAGGGCTACGATAAGATCGAGTTTCCGACCTACGACACCGACTGGGATTCGGACGCCTACCTGACCGTCTCCGGCCAGAACTCGAACAACTCCGTCCGCCTCAACAACGAGTTCCTCGACGCGGTCATCGCCAACGGCGACTGGAAGCTCGTCCGCCGCACCGACGGCAAGATCGCGAAGACGATGAAGGCGCGGGAACTCTGGAACCTCGTCGGCGAGGCGGCCTGGGCCTGCGCCGATCCGGGCGTGCAGTACGACTCGACGATCAACGAGTGGCACACCTGCCCGGAATCGGGGCGCATCAACGCGTCCAACCCGTGCTCCGAATACATGTTCCTGGACGACACCGCCTGCAACCTGGCGTCCATGAACCTGCTCACCTACCGGCATGCCGACGGCAGCTTCGACATCGAGGCCTATGAGCACGTCACCCGGCTCTGGACGATGGTCCTCGAGATCTCGGTGATGATGGCGCAGTTCCCGTCCAAGGCGATCGCCGAACTCTCCTACGAGTTTCGCACGCTCGGCCTCGGCTACGCCAATATCGGCGGCCTGCTGATGGCCTCGGGTATCGCCTACGATTCAGACGAAGGCCGCGCGATCTGTGCTGCGCTGACCGCGACCATGACCGGCGTCGCCTACGCGACCTCGGCCGAGATGGCGGGCGAACTCGGTACCTTCCCGGGCTATGCCAAGAACCGCGAGCACATGCTGCGCGTCATGCGCAACCATCGCCGCGCCGCCTATGGCGAGGCCGACGGCTACGAAGGCCTCGCCATCAAGCCGGTGCCGCTCGACTCCGAGAGCTGCCCGGATCAGGCGCTGATCAAGGCGGCGCGCAAGGCCTGGGACGAGGCGCTCCGCCTCGGCGAGATCCATGGCTATCGCAACGCGCAGGCGAGCGTGGTGGCGCCGACCGGTACCATCGGCCTCGTCATGGATTGCGACACCACGGGCATCGAGCCCGACTTCGCGCTGGTGAAGTTCAAGAAGCTCGCCGGCGGCGGCTACTTCAAAATCATCAACCGCCTGGTGCCGGATGCGCTCCGGGCCCTTGGCTACCCCGAGGCGCAGATCGAGGAGATCGTCGCCTATGCCGTCGGACACGGTACGCTGAAGGACGCGCCGGCGATCGACCATCGGGCGCTCCGCGCCAAGGGCTTCACCTCAGAGGCGCTGACCGCGCTCGAAGGTTCGCTCGGTTCGGCCTTCGACATCAAGTTCGCCTTCAACAAATGGACGCTCGGCGAGGAGTTCTGCCGCGTCAACCTCAAGATCCCGGCGGAGAAGCTGGACGAGGCGGGCTTCGATCTGCTCGGCCATCTCGGCTTCTCGCGCTCGGACATCGAGGCCGCCAACACCTATTGCTGCGGCGCCATGACGGTCGAGGGCGCGCCCTACCTCAAGGCCGAGCATCTGGCCGTGTTCGACTGCGCCAATCCCTGCGGTCGCATCGGCACGCGCTCGCTCTCGGTCGAGAGCCACATCCGCATGATGGCGGCGTCCCAGCCCTTCATCTCGGGCGCCATCTCCAAGACCATCAACATGCCGAACCTGGCGACGGTCGAGGACTGCAAGAATGCGTACATGCTCTCATGGCGCCTCGGCCTCAAGGCCAATGCGCTCTATCGCGACGGCTCCAAGCTCTCGCAGCCGCTCTCCGCGGCGTTGATCGACGACGAGGAGGCGATCGACGAGATCGCCGATGCCGCGCCGGCCGAGAAGGCGCCGATCATCGCCGAGAAGATCGTCGAGCGGATCATCGAGCGCGTCGCTTCCCGCCAGCGCCTGCCGCAGCGCCGCAAGGGCTACACTCAGAAGGCCTCCGTCGGCGGCCACAAGGTGTATCTCCGCACCGGCGAGTACGACGACGGCAAGGTCGGCGAGATCTTCATCGACATGCACAAGGAAGGGGCGGCGCTCCGCTCCTGGGTGAACAACTTCGCCATCGCGATCTCGATCGGGCTCCAGTACGGCGTGCCGCTCGAGGAGTTCGTCGAGGCCTTCACCTTCACGCGCTTCGAGCCCTCAGGCCCGGTCGAAGGCAACGAGGCGATCAAGATGTCGACCTCGATCCTCGACTACATCTTCCGCGAGCTCGCGATCAGCTATCTCGACCGCACCGACCTGGCGCATGTGCAGCCGGACGACCTGCTGCCGGGTGCCATGGGATCGGGAGAAGCCGAGAGCGCGCTGCCGAAGCCGGTGATGCCGGTGGAGAAGCTGAGCCGCGGCTTCGTGCGCACCAACCTTGTCGTCTTCCGCGGCGGTGCCGCCCCGGTGATCGAAAGCCAGCCGCAGGTGATGCACGCGCATGCCGCGACCGCCCAAGCCAACGGGGCCGTCGCCATGCACAGCTTCGCCGAAGGGGCGACCGCGCTTGCGGTCGAGCCCGAGGTGATGGCGGCGGTCGATGCCAAGCTCGCGCGTCGCCGCGAGGCCAAGCTCAAGGGCTACGAAGGCGATTCCTGCGGCGAGTGCGGCAACTTCACGCTCGTGCGCAACGGCACCTGCCTCAAATGCGACAGCTGCGGGTCGACCACCGGCTGCAGCTGATCCGACAGCTCCTCGGGGGAGCGCTCAGCAAAGGGCACGGCCGAAAGGCCGTGCCTTTTGCTCTCCGGCAGCGTGATCTTTGCCTCTTGGAGGAGATGGGTTAGGGTCGCCGCAGAGCACCATCTAAGCGTGGACGTGAAAAACGCTCCATCTATCTCCGCGCGTCCTCCAGGGAAATGCCGCGACCATCATGCCCAGCGACTATCTCGACGAAAAGCGACGCTCCCTCGAGCAGGCCGCCCTTACCAACGTCGTCGCCTCCAACGCCATCCACCGGGACGCGATCATCGAGTTCCTCGACCAGTTCGAGGTGCCGAACGCGATCACCGTGCTGCGTCGCGAGCCGCGCGAGAACGCGATCCTGTTCGCCAACCTCGCCTTCACGCAGCACTTCACCGGGCGCCGGGAGCAGGTCCTGCTTTCGACGGTGCTCGATTTCGTGGGGATTCGCGCCGCGGTGATCGGCTTCGTCCGCCGCTTCATCGATGCGCTGTTCAAGGAAGGCCGGGGCTCCGGCGCGATCTCGACATACACCAGCGACCGCCGGCGCTACCTCACCAACGTGACATCGTATCGCTTCCGGGGCTTCGACAACGACGACTACGCGCTGTCCTTCGTCGACCCGGTGCGTGAGACGACGCGGCGGCGATAGGGCTCAGATCCAGTTCTCGGTGCGTAGGCCGGGCACGCGCTCGAACTCCCGTAGATTGTTCGTCACGAGGACCAGGCCTTCGCATCGGGCGTGAGCGGCGATCATCGTGTCGTAGGCGCCAATGGCTCGGCCGGACTGCTCGAGGGCGGCCCTGATCTGTCCGTAGTGTGCGGCGGCGCGCTCCGTGAAGGGCAGGACATCGAGCCTCGCCATGAACGACTCCGCTATCGCCAAGTTCTCGACGGGGCGCGCCGACTTTTCCGCTCCGTAGATCAGCTCTCCGGCGCTGACCGCCGAGATGCTCAGCTGATCTTCCAGGCTGTTGAAGCGATCCTTCAGGCCGGAAGGACGGTTCTTGATCACATAGATGCAAATATTTGTATCGAGCATGTAGCGCAGCATCAGAGCGGCTCACGGTCATCCGCCTTGGGCTGTACGCGCTTTGCTCCGAAGTCCTCCGAGGCCCTCGGCCCCTCGAAGAACGCATCCCAAGATTCTCCCGCCGGGCTTATCAGCCGGCTGCGGCCGATCTTGGTGACTTCCACCTGATGCACATCGTCCGGAAGGGCGACCTGCTTGGGCAGGCGTACTGCCTGGCTTCGATTGCTCATGAATACGGTCGAACGCGCCATGCAGGCCTCGCGTATATCCCAGGGGGATATACGTGGCGTTTTAGAGGGCTCGCGTCAAGTCCGGGCTCAGGCCCGTTCCAGGTGCAGGTGGCAGCAGCCTGACTTGCCTTCGGTCCAGGTGTCGGCCGAGAAGCTGACGCCACGGCCGCCGAAGACGCCGTTGTCGAAATGCCCGGCGATCTTGCAGATCATCGCCATATCGGCGGCGGGGAGCTTCGATTCCTCCCACGCTTCCTTCAGCGGGCAGACCTTCACCTGGATGTGGATGCCGCCCTTGTCGTCGCGGCGGACATCGGTCGGGAAGAGCCGCCCGTTCGCCGGCGAGACGGCGAGGAAACGCTCGCCGATCGCGACCGGATCGGCGTGTGTGTTGCGGAACAAGGCATCGCCCGCCGCCTTGCCGCGGCGCTCGATCGCGCGCGAGAGAAGCTTCTGGGCCTGATCCGGTCCGAGCTCGAGGCGGAGCTCGTCATAGATCTCCCAGTAGATCAGCGCGCGGTTTTTGAAGGCGTCCTTGAGCTCGCGTTCGAGCTGGTCGGGATCCTTCTGGCTCAACGGATGTCGCCCTCTTCCTTGAGGAGCTTGAGCGTCGCGCGCAAGGCGCCGGCCGTCTTCTCCAGATCGGCATCGCTGTGCACCGCCGACATGATGCCGCCGGGGCCGCCATTGACGTCGACGCCGTTCGCCAGCATGCCGAGCCGGATCTTGTGCGTGATGTTGGCGCTCCACGCGCCCTTGAGCTCGTCCGGGTCGACGGCGAAGGCGTCGAAATTCTTCGCGTCGATCGCACGCTTCTTCGGGTTGGTGAAGATGTGGAAGCCGGCGAAGGTGCCGAAGGCGGCCCAGGGAACGCTTTCGGCGTGGATGACGTCGTTGAGCAGCCCGCGCAGCTTCGCCGCCGAGGCATTGGCGCGCGCGCAGGCGTCGGTGTTCTTGATGATCGTCAGCGCCGCGATGCCGGCCGCGGCCGAGATCGGGTTGGCGTTGTAGGTTCCGGGGTGCTGGATCTTCTCGACGCCCTTCGCCTTGGTCTGGGCGAAGTCGAGCAGCTCCAGGATGTCCTTGCGCCCGACGATGGCGCCGCCCGGCAGGCCGCCGGCGACGATCTTGGCGAGCGAGGTCATGTCCGGCGTGATCTTGTACTCGGCCTGCGCGCCGCCGGGGGAGACGCGGAAGCCGGTCACCACCTCGTCGAACATCAGCAGGATGCCCTTCTCCTTGGTGATCTTGCGCAGGAAGGCGAGGAAGGAGGGCTTCATCGGCACGCGCCCGAAGCTCGCGCCCGTCGGCTCGAGGATGACGAGGGCGATATCGGGATTGGCCTCGATCGCCTTCCGGGTGCCTTCCTCGTCATTCGCATTCGCCAGCACCACGGCGTCGGCCACGCCCTTGACCACGCCGGCGGTCGGCGTGCCGTCGAAGTGGTTGGCCATGCCCGAGGTCATGTGGTCGTGCCAGCCGTGGAAATGCGTCTTGAAGCGCAGGACCTTGTCGCGGCCGGTGAAGGCGCGAGCCAGGCGCACGCCCATCAGCGTCGCCTCTGTGCCCGAGGAGGTGAAGCGCACGCGCTCGGCGGACGGCACCATCTCGCGGATCAGCTCGGCCCAGCGTACCTCGAGCGGGTGGCTGGCGCCGTAATGGCTGCCCTTGGCGATCTGCTCCTGGACGGCCTTGGTCACTTCCGGGTGGTTATGGCCGAGCAGCAGCGCGCCGTGGCCGCCGAAGTAGTCCACATAGTCGTTGCCGTCGACGTCCCACTTATGCGAGCCCTGGGCCTTCTCGACATAGAGCGCATAGGGCTCCAGATAGCGCGAATCATGCGTCAGGCCGGAGGGGAACAGGTCGGAGGCCTGCCGGGAGAGCTTCTCCGAGCCCGGGGTCTTCTCCCGGTAGCGCGAGACGATCAGGGAATTGCTGAGCCACTGCGCCGGGGCCTGGTCGGGCATCGCCCACTCCGTAGGTTTGTGTCGGATCGGAAATATCGCGAGAACAGGCCGGAGGCTAGTGCCTAGGCGAGGCCAAGGCAACGCCGGAACCGCGGCATCTCCGCGGAAGGCCTGGATTTCCATCCAGGGGCCGGGCGGGCGTCGATTTGCCGCCTCGCCTTTCGCGGCCAACGTGCCTATATGTGCCTCGTCGTCAGGTCGGCCTGCGGCAGGCCCGCACGGAGACCTGATCGCTGGCCTGCTGCGGTAGGCGTGGCAGGCGCGAACGAGGCCAAGGAGAGCATGGACGGATTTAAGGGAACCACCTTCAGCGATCGGCTGAAGGCATCGAACGAGGCGCGCAGGCGCGCCCTGGAAAAGTTCAAGGCGCAGGCGGAGGATCCCGCGGTCGCCGAAAGGCGCGCCGAGCGTGAGGCGATCAACGCGGCTCGCGAGGCCCGCGAGGCCGAGCGCAAGGCGGCGCGGCAGGCCGAGGAGGCGCGACTGGCAGCCGAGAAGGCCGCCCGCGAAGCGGAGCAGGCAAGGCTTGCGGCCGAGAAGGCGGCCAGGGAAGCGGCCGAGCGCGCCGCGCGCGAAGCCGCCGAAAAGGCCGAGCGCGAGGCCCGCGAGGCGGCTGAGAAGGTCGAGCGCGAAGCGCGCGAGGAAGAGAAGCGGATCGCCCGCGAGCTGCGCGAGGCCGAGCAGCAGGCGGAGCGCGACGCGCGCTATGCCGAGCGCAAGGCTCGGAAGGCGATGGGCAAGGGCAAGCTGAGGCGCGGCGGCAGCCCTTACTAGGCCCCGCCCTTCAGCCATTCCGGCCGCTCATAGGCCGGATTCGGATAGGTGTAGAAGCCTCTGCCGGTGGCGACCCCCAGGTCGCCCCGCTCGACCATGTCGTAGAGGACCTTCGGTGGCCGGTCGCTCTCGTCACCCGACGCTTCGAAATAGCGTTCCTCGATCTTGAGGATGGTGGCGAGGCCGACTTGGTCCATCAGGCCGAAGGGCCCGTAGGGCGTGCCGAAGGTCAGCATCCAGGCGCGGTCGATATCCTCGGGACGGCCCGCGCCGCGCCCCCATTGCTGCAGCACCTCCTTCTTGATCGCGCGCCAGAGGCGGTTGAAGGAGTAACCCATCTGCTCGACGCGGGTGAGGACCGGGATCATCCGGATCGCCTCGGCCCAGGCGAGCGCGAAGTCGATGGTCTCCGGCGCCGTCTTGTCCCCGCCCATGATCTCCACCAACCCTTGCGAGCGCGGGTCGGTGAAGTTCATGTTGAAGAAGTGTTGCGGCCGGCCCGAGGCATCGGCGAGCGGCGAGCACAGCAGCGACGAGGTGTTGGAGCCCATATAGGCATCCGCCGCGAGCCGCATGCCGATATCGGCATGCACGCGCTGCTTCAGGCCTAAGTCTTCCGGTACGTTCTCGAAGGCGAGCTGCGCATCGGCGAGCGCGCGGTCCAGATCCGTCGTGTAGCTGAGATTCTCCGCGAGACGCCGGCGCTCCTCTTCCTCGCTCCAGCCATGGACCTGTCCCAGCACCGCTTCGAGCTGGGTCGCCGAGATGTCGTAGGCGCGCGTCGGGATACCCATGCGCGCGCAGGTCCAGGCGACCTTGGCGCCCATGACGCCCATGCCGATGACGGCGATCGGGCGGGCAGGATCGAATTTCGGGAAGGCCATGGGATGAGCGTCCTGAATCGTGTCTCGGGCTAGTCTGCCGTCTCTAGGGCGGGAGGCGAAAGATGGATCGTGCCGAAGCGGTGCTGCGCGACGCGCTGGTCTGGGACAATGTCTGGCCGCTGGAACCCTGGGCAGGCAATGGCTGGGTCAAGCTGCCGGATTTTGCCTCTGCGGGTTGGAATGTCCTGTCGCTGACCATCGCGGGCGATGACCACTCGATCGGCCAGGCCTTCGCCCGCGTCGCCGCCGCCCGCAAGCGCATCCTCGCCGACTCGAGCTTGGTTTTCGTCGAGACGGTCGACGACATCCTCGCCGCCAGGAAAGCGGGAAAGCTCGCAATCACGCTCCATTTCGAAGGCACGCGCTGCTTCGAGCGCAGCCTCGACGTGATCGAGCCGTTCTTCCGGCTCGGCGTGCGCCACACGCTACTTGCCTTCAACGCGTCGAACTCCGCCGGCGGCGGATGCGCCGAGAAGGAGGATGGCGGGCTCACGATCTTCGGCCGCAAGCTGATCGCCGAGATGGAACGGGTAGGCATGATGCTGGATCTCAGCCATGTCGGGGCGCGCACCAGCCTCGATGCGCTCGTCGCCTCGACCAAGCCGGTGCTGTTCACGCATTCGAATGCGTCCGCGGTGCATCCGCATTACCGCAACCTGACCGACGAGCAGATCCGCGCCTGTGCCAGGACCGGCGGCCTCGTCGGACTTTCCGGGTCTAGCGACTATCTCGGCGACACGGGGGCCTCGACCGAGGCGCTGTTCCGTCATCTCGACCACATCGCCCAGCTGGTCGGCATCGACCATATCGGCCTCGATCTCGTCTTCGATGCCGAAGCGGTGTCGAACTTCGCCCGCAGCCGCGCCGATGAATGGCCGCAGGCCCGCGACCCGAACTGGCCGGGCTTCCGGTACGCCAGGCTTTCGCAGCTCGTGGAGCTGGTGCGGATGATGCTGTCGAGGGGCTATTCGGAGAGCGACGTCGCCAAGTTCCTCGGCGGCAACTACCTGCGCATCGCGCGAGCGTTCTGGGGCTAGGACGAAGCGCGCGTCCGGAGGTCGTTGAGGAGCGCGCCCGACACCACGCGCGGCACCTTGTTCTGGCCGCCGAGCTTGCCGCGCGCGCGCATCCAGTCGGCGAAGAAGCCCGGCCGCACCGCCAGCACCTCCGGCGGGTCCATGCCGGTGCCGCCCGAGCGATGCGCGGCGTAGTCCTCGTTGCGCGCGCGGAGATCGGCATCGGTGGCGGCGGCGAAGCGGGCAACCGCCGCGGCGTCGGGCGGCGGATCGAACTCGACGATGTAGAGGTGCCGGCCGAGCGCGCGGCGCTCATCGGGATAGATCGCACCGACGCTGAAGTCGGATACGGCGGCGCCGATCGCCCGTGCGCCCGCGGCGACGGCATGCTCCAGCTCCTCGCCGATCACATGCTCGCCAAAAGCCGAGAGTGAATAGCTCGTGCGGCCGGTGACCAGGAGGCGAGGGGGATCGCGGTCGACCAGGCGCACCGCGTCACCGATCACGTAGCCGAACAGCCCGGCATTGGTCGACAGCACGATGGCGTAGTCGATGCCGGTCTCGGCATTGCCGATCCAGTGGCGGGTCGGACTCTCGGCACCGAGCTCGGCGACCGGCACGAATTCGTGGAAGAGGCCGTTGTCGAGGATCAGCCTGAGGCCTTCGCCAGGGCCGCGATCGGCGACGGCGATGAAGCCCTCGCTCGCGGCATAGACTTCGCGCGTCTCGGCGTTGCTCCCTTCGAGCCAGCGGGCGAAGCCGGTCTGATACGGAGCAAAGCCGACGCCGCCATGCACGACCAGCTCGAGATCGGGAAACCACGAGGCGAGCCGTCGCGGGTCGCTGGGCGAGAGCGCCGCGAGGCGCTCGAAGAGGATGAGCAGCCAGCTCGGTGTGCCGCTGATCGAGCGGATATCGGGAGGGGCCGCGCGCGCGATGCGGTCGAGCTTCTCGTCCCAGTTCTCCAGCAACGCCAGGCCCGGCGGCGGGAAGTAGCGCCGCTGCGCCCAGAGCGGCACCTGGCACGCGGCGATGCCGCTGAGATCGCCGGAGCGCACGCCGGGCGCGCGCTCGATCAGCCCGGTCGAGCCGCCGAGCACGAGGCTCGGGCCGCCGAAGATGCGGCTTTGCGGCTTGGCGTTCAGATGCCAGGTCAGCACGTCGAGCGCGGCGCGCTTGTTGGCGTCGATCATCTGGCGCGAGACGGGGATCCACTTGGTGGTGCCGGAAGAGGTCCCGGAGCTGACGGCCAAATGCCCGATGCGTCCGGGCCAGGTCACGTCATCGATCGCCGGGAAAACCGGCTTCAGCCAGTCGCGCCAGAAATCCTCGTAACGGCGCAGCGGCACCTGCTGCTGGAAATCGGCGACGGAGTTGATCGATCGGAAGGCATGCGCACGCCCGAAGCGCGTGTCGCGTGCGCGGCGAAGGAGGGAGAGAAGCTCGCATTCCTGCGTCCTGACCGGATCGAGCCGCGCGAGGCGCCGGCGGCGGTGCCAGCCATAGAGGCGCAGCAACGGCGTCGCGTCGCGCATGGGGTCAGCCGGGTCGTCCGAACACACGTGTCAGGAACCTGCCTAAGTCGCGGTTGGAGAGGGCGCGGATTTCGGCATCGGCGCCCATCATGTAGGGACGGTTCTCGACGCAGAGGAAGAGGCTGATCTTGCGCAAGAAGGGCCCGCCCATGGCCAGGCCCGTGCGGTCGTCGCGCACGGTTCCATCCCGCTCGACGATGAAGCGGCAAGGATTGAGCAGGCGACCGATCGGGCGCAGCGGCGTGCCGCCATCCCATTGGTGTACGGCGCCGTTGTAGGCGATGGTCTCGACCGCGCTGCCGCCCTCGCGCATATCCTCGGCGATCTGACGGCAGCGATCGGGATCGATCAGCTCGTCGCCCGTGCCATAGAGCATGAGCAGCGGCGCGCCGGTCGTGCGCCTGTCCTCGAAGCGCGCGATGCAGGGGCCGTAGAAGGCGACATGGCCGGCGAAGCGAAGCCCCGAAGGCGCTAGCTTCTCCGCCACCTGCGCCTGTAGCGCGTACATGGTCGACATCGCGCCATAGGAGAATCCCGCGAGCACGACTCGTGTCGGATCGATCTCCGGACGATCGGCGAGAAAGGCCAGCGCCGCATAGGCGTCCGCGAGCACCATCGACTCGGTGATCTCAAGCAGGCGCTCGACGAAGGTGGTGGCGCGGTCGCGGCGCGGCGCGAAGCTGTCGACGACGAGAGCGGCGACGCCCATGGTCGCGAGCTGGGCGCCGTAGGTGAGCTCGCGCGCCCACAGCACGCCGCCGGACCCGTGCAGCATGATCACCGCCGGCACCGAGCGAGGCGCCAGGGTCCCCGACGGCAGGAACAAACGCCCCTGAGCGGTGGTCGGCTCGGCATCGCCGATATCGGCCGGGGTGAACGGGCTCGTGCTCGGGAAGATGATCTCGAGGGAGCGGATCTCCGCGGTTTCCGATAGCGAGGGCCAGGGATCGCGGATCCGCCACTCGGCCATGGCGGGGCTGGTCAGCATCGCCAGCAGGAGAGCGAGGACGACACGCATGGCGAGCGCTACTTCAGGATCGATCCGAGCACGCCGCGCACGATCTGCCGGCCGATGGCCGAGCCGATCGAGGAACTGATCGAGCGCACGACGGTCTTGGCGGCGGTCTCGGCGATGGTCTGCCGCGGCCGTCCTGCCGGGGCGCGCGGCATCCGCGATGGCGGGACGCGCTGGCCGGTCGGCGCCGGCGCCTGGGGCGTCTCGCGCGGCCGGCCCCAGGGATTGGGGATGCCGATTGCATCCGCCGCCTTGCCCCAGGGGTTGCTCGATGGCGGCGGCTCGGCCGCCTTGGCGAGCTGCTCGAAGGCGGATTCGCGATCGACCCGCTGGTCGTAGCGGTCGCCGATCGGGCTCATGCCAAGCGTCGCTCGCCGCTCCTCGGGCGTGATCGCGCCAAGGCGCGAGGCCGGCGGGCGGATCAGCGTGCGGACGACCGGCGTCGGCGTGCCGCGCTCGTCTAGCACGGAGACCAGCGCCTCGCCTATGGCCAGTTCCGAGATCGCCTGTTCCGCGTTGAGGCCGGGGCTGGCGCGGAAGGTCTCGGCGACGGCGCGCACGGCCTTCTGATCGCGCGGGGTGAACGCGCGGAGCGCATGCTGCACGCGATTGCCGAGCTGGCCCAGCACGGTCTCGGGGATGTCGAGCGGGCTCTGCGTCACGAAGAAGATTCCGACGCCCTTGGAGCGGATCAGCCGCACGACCTGCTCGACCTTTTCGATCAGCGCGGGATTCGCGTCCTTGAACAGGAGATGCGCCTCGTCGAAGAAGAAGACGAGCTTCGGCTTGTCGAGGTCGCCAGCCTCCGGCAACGCCTCGAACAGCTCGGCCAGCAGCCAGAGCAGGAAGGTGGCGTAGAGGCGCGGCCGCTGGATCAGCTGGTCGGCGGCGAGCACATTGATGGCGCCACGCTGCTGTCCGTCGGTCATCAGGAGGTCATTGAGGTCGAGCGCCGGCTCGCCGAAGAAATGCTCGCCGCCCTGCTCCTCGAGCTGGAGCAGCGCGCGCTGGATGGCGCCGACCGATTGCGGCGAGACCTGGCCGTAGGTCGCGCGCAGCGTCTCCGACTGCTCGCTGACATGCTGCAGCAGCGCGCGCAGATCCTTGAGGTCGAGCAGGAGCAGGCCCTCGTCGTCGGCGAGCTTGAAGGCGAGCGCGAGCACGCCTTCCTGCACCTCGTTGAGTCCGAGCAGGCGCGCGAGCAGCAGCGGTCCCAGTTCCGAGATCGTCGTGCGCAGCGGATGGCCGTTCGTCCCCAGCAGGTCCCAGAAGAGGACAGGGTAAGCCTGCGGCCGGTAGCCGGCCGGGCCGGTGGCCTTGGCGCGCTCCATGAGCCTGGCATCGCCGCGTCCCGGCTGGCTCATCCCGGCGAGATCGCCCTTCACATCGGCGACGAAGACCGGCACGCCCGCCGCCGACAGGCCCTCGGCCAGGCCCTGCAGGGTCGCGGTCTTGCCGGTACCGGTCGCGCCGGCGACGAGGCCATGGCGATTGGCCATCGCCGGCAGCAGATGCACCGGCGCTTTCGCCTTGCCGATCAGAATGGGTTCCACCATCGAAGCCACCTCATTTCCCCAGCCGCCTCAAAGCGGATATCGTGCGCGCCCACCCGAAGCAAGAGGAGCGCGCGGATGTCTGGTCGGATCGAGGAAAGGCTGAAGGAACTCAAGATCGAGCTGCCGAAAGCAGCGGCGCCCGCGGCCAACTACGTCCCCTATACGATTTCCGGGCGGCTGCTCTTCGTCGCCGGCCAGATCCCGATCGTCAATGGCCAGCTCAAATATGTCGGCACCGTCGGCCAGGACCTCTCGATCGAGGATGGCGCGGCTGCGGCGCGGCTCTGCGGGCTCAACCTGATCGCCCAGGCCAAGGCTGCCTGCGGCGGCAATCTCGACAAGGTCGGTCGTGTGCTCAAGCTCGTCGGCTATGTCCAGTGCACGACCGGATTCAAGGATCAGCCGAAGGTGATCAACGGCGCCTCCGACCTCATGGTGCAGGTGTTCGGCGATCTCGGCCGCCATGCCCGCGCTGCGGTCGGCACCAACGCGCTGCCGCTGGGCGTCGCCGCCGAGGTCGAGGGCACCTTCGAGCTGCTCTAGGCGCCATGGACGGCGACGCGCAGATCTCTGTCCGCGTCGTCGAACGCATCGCCGATATCGATGCGGCGGTGTGGAATGCCTGCGCGGGGAACGACAATCCGTTTCTCCTTCATGCTTTTCTTGCCGCGCTCGAGGAGTCCGGCAGCGTCGCGCCCGATACCGGCTGGCTACCCCAGCATCTGATCGCCGAGGACGAGAAGGGCAGCGTCCTCGGCGTCGTCCCCGCCTATCTGAAGAGCCATTCGCAGGGCGAATACGTCTTCGACCATGGCTGGGCCGATGCCTATATGAAGGCAGGCGGTCGCTACTACCCGAAGCTCCAGATCGCGGTGCCGTTCACGCCGGCGACCGGCCGGCGCATCCTGCTGCATCCCGACACCGATCCCGATCTCGTCGAGCACCTCGCCGACGCCTCGCTGACCCTGGCGCAGAAGCGCCGCGCCTCCTCGGTGCACATCACCTTTCCGACCGAGGCCGAATGGAGCCGGCTCGGCGAGGCCGGCTGGATCCGCCGCATGGGCCAGCAGTATCACTGGCTCAACGAGGGCTACCGGAGCTTCGACGACTTCCTCAACGCACTCTCTTCACGCAAGCGCAAGACACTGCGCAAGGAGCGCCGCGAGGTCGCCGACAGCGGCATCGCCGTGCGTGCGGTTACCGGATCGGAAATCAAGGAGGAGCACTGGCGCACCTTCCATCGCTACTACCTCGACACGGTCGACCGGAAATGGGCGCATGCCTATCTGAATGAGGCGTTCTTCCTCCGCCTCGGCGAGACCTTCTCCGATCGCGTCGTCATGGTGATCGGCGAGGCCGGCGGGAGGATGATCGCGGGCGCGCTCAATCTCTTAGGATCCGACACGCTCTACGGCCGCAACTGGGGCGCCGACGGCGCCTATAAATTCCTGCACTTCGAGGCGTGCTACTACCGCGCCATCGACTTCGCCATCGAGCATGGACTGAAGAAGGTCGAGGCCGGCGCGCAGGGGCCGCACAAGATCCAGCGCGGATACCTGCCGACACCCACATACAGCCTGCACCACATCTTCGATCAGCGCCTGGCGCAGCCGGTCGCCGAGGCGCTCAAGCGCGAGCGCGCCCATGTCGCGCGCGAGATCCAGCGCCTGATGGAGTTCTCGCCGTTCCGAAAGGAAAACGAGGATTGAACCGACATTCCCCGGATGACCCCGTGGAACGGTGCAAACCCTAGCAGTCTGGCCTGTTCCGGGGAAGCCATGGGCGAGCAACCCCGTTTCCCCGCTGCTTCCGCGATGTACGACCTCCCGAACGACGT
>Ga0194132_10000759_pt1 | contig 65544 bp, 51 predicted proteins | sample TA2KigOf80mmetaG_FD_148612 | JGI IMG/M metagenome (GOLD analysis project Ga0194132, IMG submission 148612) | Freshwater microbial communities from Lake Tanganyika, Tanzania - TA2015054 Kigoma Offshore 80m | ecosystem: Environmental > Aquatic > Freshwater > Lake | place: Tanzania: Lake...
CTCTGATGTTTCTAGCAGCGATCGCCCATGTCCGATTCTGGCATCCAACTCGGTTGACGTGGTTAGACGAAGTTGATTCATCCGCTGCTGCGCCCGTTCAATAGAGACAGTGACCTCCTGAAAGACGTCTTGACGGACTTCGCGGAATTTCAATATCCAACCACGCGACGTTCTGCAATTTCGGCCGGTGCTTGATACATGACATTTCAAGGAGGAATTCGATGGATCAGAATCTTGTCATCATAGGCTATCTCGATGCCGGAACCGGAAGTCTGATATTTCAGATTCTGGCTGCCAGCCTCGTGAGCGCTGGGGTCGTTTTTGGCGGCGTGGTGACACAATTGCGCAGCTTCTTCTCACGCGTAGTACTTCGACGTCGACCGGAACAGCCCGTGGGCGAGTCTCCGGTGTCGTCCGACAAAACAGTCATTGCTTTACACGGCGAGAAGACGCAGGAGTCGGTGACGCACCGCAAGGCGGCTTGATCGCGTGGAGTATTCTGAAATCAGGCCGGGCAGGCATGAAGCAAACCCGACGATCGGTCACTTTCCCGCGCATGCGGGAATTCGTATTGAGTTCTACAAGGATGTGTCCATGGCATTCGCGGCACGTGTGCCCGGTTCATTTCGAGATCCCAGTGGCTTCGTCTTTTCGCGACAAGGCATCGTTCATCGGCAGATCGCGCCATCCTATGCCCCGCAATACGAGCGACTGATTTCGAGTGGGCTGTACGACGAGCTTGTAAGTGACGAGTTGCTGCTTCCGCACCAAGAGCTCGATGTCCGACTGGCCTTTTCGGAGGAAGCCTACAAAGTTCTCCGACCTGCTCAGCTTCCATTTATTTCTTATCCGTTCGAGTGGAGCTTCAGTCAACTCAAGGATGCCGCACTGACCACGCTGCGAATCCAGCGTGCGGCTTTGAAGCGTGGGATGACACTCAAAGACGCGAGTGCCTACAACATCCAGTTGTTCGATGCGCGGCCGGCACTGATCGACACGCTCTCGTTTGAGTTTTATGAGGCTGGCAGTCCGTGGGTTGCCTACCGGCAGTTTTGTCAGCACTTCCTGGCTCCGCTGGCTCTGATGAGCCGAACCGATGTCCGTCTGGGCCAGCTTTTTCGCACCTATATTGATGGCGTGCCGCTCGATCTCGCTTCGCGACTGCTCCCGTATCGGACACGCTTCGGGCTTGGTCTGGGGTTGCATGTGCATGCTCATGCCAAGGCCCAACAAGTGTACTCCAATCATTCGTCGTCGGACAAAGCGCGTCCCTCACGAGGCATGTCGTTCAAAGCGCTTCAGTCGCTGGTGACGCATCTCGAACAAACGATTTTGGGATTGAATGCGCCCACTCAGCAGACGGAATGGGCGGACTATTACGACGCCAACAACAATTACGGCAAGGACGGGCTCGATGCCAAAGAACGAGTGGTCCAGAGCATTCTGGCGGATCGTCCCCCCAACACCGTTTGGGATCTGGGAGCGAATGACGGCCGTTTCAGTCGATTGGCTCGCGGGGCGGGTGCCAGTTCGGTGGTCGCCTGGGACATCGATCCGAACTGCGTGGATGCGAGCTATCGCCAAGTCATCGCTCATCGTGAGCAGGGCCACTTTCCGCTCCTTTTAGATTTGACGAATCCCAGCCCCGCGATGGGTTGGGCACATCGAGAGCGACTGTCTTTGGCCGAACGAGGGCCGGTCGATGTTGTCTTGGCTCTCGGGTTGATTCATCACCTGGCCATCTCGAACAACGTGCCGCTGTCCCAGGTGGCCGCCTATTTTCGAACGCTGACTCGGCGACTCGTCATCGAGTGGGTTCCCAAGGAGGACTCTCAAGTCCGGAAACTCCTGGCGACACGGCCAGACATTTTTCCGGACTACGTTCAGTCGAAGTTCGAGGCTGACTTTGCCAACCAGTTTCACATTCTGCAAAAGGTCTCCGTGGAGGGAACATGCCGCACACTGTATCTGATGGAATCCCAGCCAAGCTGATGCCGAAATGGGAAGACGCACATCCGTGGCTGCTTCCAGCGTTGGTGGTCATGTCATTGGGCTCGAGGAACGTCAATTATTTTACGCTGGCCGACGTGCTCGCCATGCTCGGACTCACATTGTTGCCAATCACGGTCGGCTTTCTGGTGTTGGTGTTCATCCGGCGCAGCGCGCGCCATGCAGCATTGCTGACTTCGTGGATCAGCCTTCTGGTCTTCTACTACGGCTCGCTGTGTGATGGCCTTGCGACCATTCCCAACGGGGGCGGTGCCGCACTTCACCATGGCGTACTGATTTCGATTGGCGTAGGAGTGACGGCGGTCATCTGGAATCTTGCCGGAGAATTGAAATCGCTCTCGAAATTCGTATCGCTGACGATGTTGATCCCGCTGCTGTGCTTCAGCGCAAAACTTGGAATGATTTTGGTGCGGGAACCGCGATTACCGCAGATCGACTTTGCAAAGACTTCTACGGCTTTGTCTGAAGTCGCCTCTGCGGAAGATGGCCGCCCCGACATTTACTACATCGTTCTTGACAGCTACAGCCGCGGTGATGTCCTTCAGAAGTCCTACGACTTCGACAATTCCGAGTTCTTAGACGGACTCCGTCAACGCGGATTTTATGTGGCCGAAAAGAGCAGCACGAACTACACCATGACGGCTTTTTCGCTGTCATCAACTCTCAACATGCGCTATCACGAATCGTTCAATCCTCAATGGGGATTCAAGTCACTCGCCCAAATGCTGCGGGTCCATGAGGTTGGACAAAATCTGCGCGACTGCGGATATCAACTGATTCACTTCAATACTTACTTTATGCCGACAGCCTGCTCCGAAATTTCTCATCTGTCGCTTGGTGAGCCAACAACGTGGCTTCCCGTCGGAACTCGCACGTTGGCGATTCAAATGATTAGTCACAGCGCTTTTAACTTTTGCTATGGAGGAGAGAAAGGGATCATCGCCGCAGAGCATCGTCGCGCTTTCAGGCAACTCGCGGAGATACCGAAGTTACGGGGGCCGAAGTTTACTTTCTGCCATCTGATCACTCCGCACAAGCCGTATGTCTTTACCCGCGATGGCCAGACCGATTGGAATCTCGACCAAACCAGTCCAAAAGTCTACGTCGATCAAGTCGTCTACTTGAATCGGGAAGTGATGCGCACGATCGACGCCATCCGCTCGAAGAGCAAGACTCCACCCATCATCATTGTCCAATCGGATCACGGTCCGGGCCGCAACTTGGTGAAGGGCAGTTTGGATCATGTGCAGGGGCGAATTCCGATTCTCAACGCGTATCTTGTTCCCGAGTCGATGCGGAGCGAACTGTATCCGACGATCACTCCGGTCAACACTTTTCGGCTGCTGTTCTCAAAATGCTTTGGGTTTGACTATGCGCCGCTGCCCGATCGGAATTTCCTCATTCACGAAACGATCTGGTCGAGCATCATGGAAGTTTCCGACAAGGTCCACGACGGGACACCGGAGCCAGGGCTGCTGAGCCCGGCGGCTCTCTCCAAGGTGAATTCAATTGCCAAAGGAGAAGCCACGACTCAAATGGACTGATCGTCGTCTCAAAAGTTGCCAAATCGCGGTGATTCCGCAATCAAAAATGTCGTTGCTGAATATTTTCATCGACCAGATTATGGCGTTGGCTAAGGATAGCCAGATATGTTCATCCGACCCAAAGCGAACGCACGGCCGTACCCTTCGTGATGTATGGCCCCCAGGCTGCGGACTCAGAATTGAAAGGTCTGCCATGTGGTTTCCAACTTTGAAATGGATTTATCGCGCGTGGCGCTATCGCCTCGCGACTGAACGAGACGAGATCGCGTTTGTCCGCAGCCATCTTGGTCCAGGGGATGTCGCGATCGATATCGGTGCCCATAAGGGAGCTTTCTCCTATTGGATGGCGCGGCAGGTTGGGCCTCGCGGTCACGTTTTCTCTTTTGAACCACAGCCCGTTTTGGCCAACCGTTTAGTGCAGTTGGTTCGAGGCCAGAATTGGTCTCAGGTGACAGTGGAAAATCGCGCGCTTTCGTCTCAAGAGGGAGTTGCGACTCTCTCGGTCCCGGGAGGTAAGCCATCGCCCGGTGCCACGCTTGAGCCACGTGACGTGAACCTCTGCGAACAGATCACTGTGCCGGTCTCGACGCTCGACAGCTATTTTGCCGATCGCCAAGTCTCGGCCATCAAACTGGTGAAGTGCGACGTGGAGGGGCATGAGCTAGAGGTATTTCGAGGTGCCGCTCAGTTGTTGCGACAACACAAGCCGCTACTGCTCTTCGAGTGTGAAACTCGACACCGCCAGGACGGTCGCTTGGACGACGTCTTCCGATTTTTGATCGATCTGGGTTACCGGGGCGAGTTCTTTCGACAGGGCAAGCTCACGAGCCTCCAACAGTTTGACCCGGTGATCCATCAAGCTGACCCGGAAAACGCTGCGTACGCCAACAATTTCGTATTCACCGCGACGGCATAGTTTCTTCGCCGCAAAGGATTGCCATGCGATTCAAATACCTGATGAAAACCCTGCTGAGCCCCTTCACCGTTCGGATTCGAGCGGGAGCGCTACAAGGTCGGCGATGGGTCATAGCCAGCGGCAGCCGCTTCGTGAAGGGCACCTATGAGCCGATTCAGTCGGAGGCGTTTCACCGGCTGATCCATCCCGGCAGTGTGGTCTTCGATGTCGGCGCGCACGTCGGCTACTACACCGTGCTGTCGTCGGTCTTGGCCGGCCCGAGTGGCCAAGTTATTGCCTTCGAGCCGCTACCAGCCAATCTCAAATATCTCCGCCGGCACTTGCAATTGAATGCCTGCGGCAACGTGCGAGTTCTGACGAACTGCGTCGGCGAGGGTTCGTCAACAGCAAGGTTCGATGATTCACACGGCACCGGCGTTGGCCATCTGGCGACCGCAGGCAGGCTCGAAGTCCAAGTCCGTTCGTTGGACGAGATGGTCGAATCCGGAGAACTCCCGATTCCGCAGTTCATCAAGATCGACGTCGAAGGTGCCGAGTTGCTGGTGCTCCGCGGAGCGGAACAATTGCTGCGACGACATCACCCGACGCTGGTCCTTTCGACTCACAGCGACGACTTAGATCGAGCTTGTTTGCAGCGGCTGTCCGAGTTCGGCTACGAGGTCGAGCATCTCGAAGCGGACGTGCTTGTTGCGCGAGTCAAGCTCGCCACAGCAATTGCCGCTTGAGAACAAATTGATCTCGAACAGTTGGATCGTCCGTGGCGGTACGAGCGATTCAGTCGGATGGATTTCCGATTCTCGGTGAACCCTTCGGTGCATAGCCCACCGCTGACGACCCAATCATGAAACTCGCCGTCTGGCTGCCCAATTGGATCGGTGACGTCGCGATGGCGACGCCAGCATTGCGTGCGCTGCGGGATCATTTCGTCGGCGCGGAGATCGTGGGCATCTTGCGTCCGTATGTGGCCGACGTGCTGGCCGGGACGACGCTGCTTGATCGCCTGTGGATTCACAAACTCAAGCAATCTCGTGCGGACGCTTGGAGGTTTCTACGAGCACTCCGTCGGGAACGCTTCGATCAGGCGGTCGTGTTGCCGAACTCCTTGCGTTCCGCCGCGTGGGCGTGGGCATCTGGAGCGAAACGGTCGCTTGGCTACGCACGCAATGGACGCAGCGTTCTGCTGACCGATCCGATTCCTGCACCGTCTTTGTCAGTGCCACATCCGGTGCTAGATGAGATGTTGCAGTTGGTCGCGCAGCTTGGCTGTCAAACGCTGTCACGGCAGTTGGAACTCGCGACGTTACCGCGCGATACGGAACAGCTGACGGCATTTTGGAAACGTCATCCGGCTGCGGACTCCTCGAATTGTGTCTGCCTCAATTCCGGTGGGACTTCAGGTGCTTCCTCGGCGAAAGATTGGCCGACAGAATCCTTCGCGGAATTGGCGCGTCGCCTCGCCGTCGAACTTGGCCAAACGGTCTTGGTTGTTTGCGGTCCCAACGAACGCGCGACGGCCCAACGTATTGTCGCCGAAGTCGCACATCCGCAGGTCGTGAGCTTGGCCGGAGAAACTGTGAGCATCGGACTGACAAAGGCCGCGATACGCGACTCGCGATTACTGGTCACAACGGATTCCGGACCTCGGCACTTTGCCGCTGCGTTCCGGGTTCCATGCCTGACACTCTTCGGGCCGACGCACATCAGATGGAGCGAGACGTTTCATCCGCTGGCTGTTCATCTGCAACACCGGTTGGATTGTGGTCCGTGCCAACAACGAGCCTGCCCACTCAAACATCATCGCTGTATGCGCGAGCTGACCGTCGACCACGTCTTCAGCGAGATCGTCCGGCGCTGGCCAAGTTCCTCCGCTCAAGTTTCCAAGGTCGCATGAGGCTCTTAGCGGAGTGGTTTGGTGATAGGTAGGTCATGGAAGAACACACATTGACGATCCGGTCAATTGGCCACATGATCCGACTTTATTTTGTTACTTGGCTTCGCAAGGGATGGCGATGAGTCATGGTGTCGATTCGCTCCGAACAGGATTTCCAAGAACACTCGTTTTCGCAGGAGGTTTCCGTCTGCGGACTGCACGAGGAGCAGCAGACTGAGCCTCAGTCGATCGCGGCATGGCCACTGATCTTGGAACGACGCTCTGCGGACTTGGCGATCAGGCAGTCGCTGGTTCGTCGAATGATTTACGACTGTCGGCTTTCGAGGCCGCTTGTCGATCGGCTCTGGAATGACCTCGACTCGTTCGCTCAACGGGGGCGAGTCTTATCTGATCGAGCACGCGCTCAAGTGACGGCAATCCGTCTGGATGACGGGGAAATCCAACACTCCTCGCACCTGCCACCGGGGCCACATGCTCGAAGACTGTCGCAACCTGCGATCGATGAAGGGGTTCTCAAGCGATTCCGTCTTTGCGGTTGGTGGCATACGTCGGGGCACATGTTTTTGCCAACGCGTGCGCAAAATTGCTGGGGTTATGGGCGTAAACTTTTGAAGGTCGGTCTCTTAACTCCCCGGCCATTGGCGATGATTGAAGAGCGTGCAGGTCCGTTGCGATTTTGCTCGTCTGTGCTGACGGAATTTGTTCCAGGAATCAATTTGGATCGCTTTGTCCAACAGACGGAACCTTCGACTCAAGAACTGAGTCGGTTGGCCGAAGACTTTGCAGAGATGTGGTTCAAATTTGGCCAATTGCGGTTGTCGCATGGCGACTTTTATCCTGGCAATCTGCTCGTCACACCAGATGGTCGGCTTCAATTGATCGATCTCGACCGCATGAACCAACACTGGTTCCGTCACCGCCATTTGCGGCAGCGCGAGAAAGACTGGAAGTGCTTTCAAGAACGGTCGCAACAAGTGCCAGCCCTTTGGGCGGCATTCCATGCGGCTGTCTTGCGACGTGAATCCCAAGCGGTTGGCAACGAACAAGGAGTGTAATTCATGAGCCAAGTCGAACATGATCAGGCCCGCGGGAAACCGGGCAAAGCAGTGCCGATTACTCTTTCGTTCGACAAGTTATATCAGCAGGACTCAATTGCTGTGCGAGGCCTATTGCAATGTCTGCGCGAGATCTCCAGTGAAGGTCCAACATTTGTCTTATTGCTGGAGTCCTCACTGGATGAACGTTGCGTCAATGACAGAGACATTGACCTTCTGGGGACGACTACTGCTGTCGAATCGCTGTTGGCAGCCTGCTTCTCCTGGGCACAGTCAGGACGTTGCCACTTTCGTGTGACGCGGAAAAGAGAGGGCAATGTCGGCTTGGCTCTCTTCTCTCGATGTGGCAAGTTCCGCATTCAATTCGATCTTTTCACCGAATTGTGGCAACTGAATGGCGGGCGCTGCGGGTTACGTTTTGAGGATGTCGCCCACCTGTTGCCCCCTGGGCAGCCGGGTTTCGTGCGATTGCCTGTGCCCGTTGAGGCCGCAATTTACTTGCACAAGTACGTTGTGAAGAGAAGGTCGATTGAATCGAACAGGATCCGCCAACGATTGAATGGCTATTCGTCTGCCTGCCGACAAGCAGGGGCAATGGAGTCCGCCGACGATCTCGATGCCGTGTTGCAATATGGGCGTGTCGAGCCTGCGGCGCTGATTCGCGCCATACAGTTGCTTCGGTCGTACAACGTCGTTCCTTCGCTGACGAATTCTTGGCAATCAATGCGACGGCACTGGATCGCTCGCTGGCGACGATGGTGGTTCGGAGTAACTCGCCATCCGGCAGTGATTTCGTTCATGGGGTGCGATGGCGCGGGAAAGACGTCGCTCTCCGAGGGTCTGTCAAAGGAATCAAGCCTACCGGTCATCCTAAAGCCATTCGTTGGACGAAACCTGTATCGCAAATCGCTGATTTATCGCTTATTCGGAAGCTTTGTCCGACGAAGCCTGTCGATCAATCGGGACCGCTTTGACGAGAAGTGTTGTCTTCCGTTGTACCTTCAAGCAGCGGGGCATCTCCGGCGAAAAGTTTATTGGCGTCAACTTTTGGGTAGCCAGAAGCTGCTCGTGATGGATCGCACATTGGTGGACCTGCTTTACACACAGCGTCTTTCGGACGAGGCAAAATTTGGACGCTGGGTTCGCCTTGCGGACTACTTCGGAATCCGACTACCGACCGTTCACTTCGTCGTGGACTTCGAACGACTCCACGCTCGCAAAGCGGAATGTTCGGAGATCGCTCACCGACAATACGACGAGGACATGTTTTGGTTTCATGTTCGGCGCGTTCCGACGGATTACACCGTCTTCAGCAATTGCGGGACGTTCGATGACTCCAAGACAGCGCTGACTCACGTCATTCAAGCGAATTGGCCTCGACGGCGCGCGGCGTGATACTCAACGGCGTTTGATTCCTTGGACTCATGGAAGTTTGACTGACCTCTTCGGCTTTTTTTCGGATGGATCTGCCCACTCAAACATCATCGCTGTATGCGCGAGCTGACTGTCGATGACGCCTTCAGCGGGATCGTCCGACGTTGGCCAATTTTCTCTAATCAAGTTGCTAAAGTCGCGTGAATGCTGTGTGAATCATTGCTCGTGCAGTTTGATCGTTGGCGTGGTTGATGTGACCACAATGCCGATGACATTGGCAAGCGGGAGGCCGCGCTGATGGAGTTCACTCAAGACACTGGCGGCATCCTTTTGCGGCACACCGGCCAACAGCCCTCCTGATGTTTGTGGGTCGAAGAACCACGGAGGGAGTGAGTCGGCGCTCTGAATGCGATGAGATTGTCGAGCGTTGTCGGGGTGCAGAGTGCTGAGGAGTCCGTTTTCGGCAGCCGTGACGAAGCCTCTGAAAATCGAAACCGCCGATGCATTCAAATGGGCTGAGACGCGGCTCGCGTCGAGCATTTCCAGCAGATGACCGGCGAGGCCGAAGCCGGTGATGTCCGTGCAGGCACGAACGCCGAACTTCGCGAAGACTTCGGCCGCCGACTTGTTCGCGATCAGCATTTGTTCGATGGCCTCGTCGAAGTGCGCGGCCGAGCATTCGCCGCGCATCCAGGCGGCCATGACGGCTCCCGTACCGATCGGTTTTGTCAGGATCAGTACATCGCCCGGGGCGAGATTGCCTTTGCGAAAGAGCTGATCCTCATCCGCGTAGCCCGTCACCGAAAAGCCGAGTGACAGATCGTGTCCCTCGGACGTGTGTCCGCCGGTCAGTACGACACCGAGTTCCTCGAACGTGCGGGTTGCTCCCGCCAGCACTTCGCGCAGTTGAGCGGCTTGAATTGGCCCGCGGGCGTAAGGCAGCGTCGCAATCGCCAGCGCGGAAAACGGCCGAGCATTCATCGCGTACAAATCGCTGACCGAATGCAGTGCGGCGATCCGGCCGAAGAGATACGGATCGTCGAGGAACGCTCGGAAGTAATCGACGGTCTGCACTTCGACGAGCTTGTCGGCGGCGATGCCGAAGGAGTCGGCTCGCACGCGATGCACGGCCGCGTCTTCGCCCGCCAGCGTCCCCAGCAGCACTCTCGGATCGTCGGGGATCTTCAAATCGCAAAGGACCGACGAGAGCACGTCGCCACTGACCTTCGCTCCGCATCCGCCGCAACGCATCAGATGCGCGGCGGTCATGCCAGCCCGATGCACGAGCGAGGGGTTGTCCGATCCCGACCCCTCGCTGTCGCTTCGAGCTGGTTTCAAACCGAAGGTTTCCAGCCACGCGCGATCGATGCGTTCCTTCCAGCGACGCACGAGACGTCCCTTTGTCGCAAACGATCCGTAGCTCAGGATCGCTTCGCCGTCCGACGTATTCATCAAGCACAAACAATTCCGCTGCGGACGAAACGGTGTGAGAGGTCGTTCATGCAGAAACTCGCGTACGTTTTCGAAGAGGACTCGCCCTTGCCGTACGGCGTGAACTCCGTTCCGCGGCAGTTGAGGTTGCGGCAGAAAGCTCACGCAGTCTCCGGTGCCAAACACGGCGGCATGGCTGTGTGACTGCAAAGTATCCCGAACCAGCAAGAAACCAGAGTCATCGATGCTCAACGCACTCGTTCGGAGGAACTCTGGTGGTGCAGCCGGAGTCGCCCACAACACACCGTCGCACGCGAGTTCTTGTCCTGACGCCAACCGCAGTCGTCCGGAATTGCCGCCGAGCACGCATGCATCGAGTTGGACGTTGATGCCGGCGGCGCGCAGGCGTGTCTCCATCATGCGAGCCGCGCGATTCGGAAAGCTGGGGAGCAATCGGTGATTCGCTTGCAACAACGATAGCCGGAAGCCGGCCGACTTCGACAGTCGCCTCTGAATCGCCAATGCCAGCTCACAACCGCTCGCTCCACCACCGACCACGGCGAGATGAAACGGCCGCGGTGATTGCGTGAGCGATGTTTCGAGTTGCTCGAGCTGCCGAGTGAATTGGCCAAGCGGTCGCATCGAGAACGACCACTCACCTTTGCCCCAACCTGTTGGAGCGGCGGGAAGTGAACCCAGCCCCAACGAGAGGACATCAAACGTCATCTCCGGACGATCCGCGAATTCGATTCGTGAGTTCGCCGCATCCACTCCCGTGACTCGCGTCGCGACGAACCGCGCATTGGCAGAACGGCAGAGCCGCACCAGATCGAGCGAGATCTCATCCCAGCGATAGTCTCCCGCGATGTACCCCGGAACCATCGCCGAGTACGGAATCTCGGCGGCCTCAGACACGAGCGTCACGGCGACTCCCGGCCACGGCGACATTCGCCAGCGCTTCAGGAACACCAGATGCGCGTTCCCCGCGCCGACGAGCACGACATGCTTTTCGATCGGGACCGAGTTGTTCATGAAGTCTCCGACCGTTTAATCAAACAGCGGTCGCCAGCGGTCGGCGAGTTTCATCAGCTCGGCGACATCTTCCGCTAACAACGTTCGCTGCTCGACGCCGCGATCAACGGCGGCTCGGTAATGCGTGCGAAAGTCCTCGAAGTCGCGATACCGTTCGAGCAACGCCGGGCGAGGATCGCCGAGCTTCTCGCGTTCGGCCTTCGTCTTCACGAACGAGATGTAGCCTCCTTGCAGGCCGAGCATCTCACCTTCCGCCCCGACGCTGCGGTTCCGCGTGTTCCAACTGGTGTAGGTCGCGATCGGCACGGCGATCGCCGGCAACAGCAGCGTGCCGAGTTCGTTGTTGTCGGTCCCGCACTTCGGAATGCGGACGACGTAGCTGCCGCGACTGATCGGCGGCTCAATCGTTGAACGCCGGAAGCGATAGAACTCCGGGCCGCGATCGAGATGCTCCGGCTGTTGAATGACTTCCGGATAACGCACGCCGGGGATTCCTTGCCAACCGCTTTCGGATTCGCGCCAACCGACCAGCGTTCCATCCGCGATGCGCGGATGAGTACTCGGCGGCGGTTCCTTACCGGTGCGAACCCACTCGTCGAGTGCGGTCAGCAGCGCTCGCAACAGCGGACGATAGTCTGCCGGGTTCGTGAGGAGCTGTCCGTTTCCCGGAGCCGTACCCGCGATGCCGCTGCCGGCTCCGTGCTGCGTACCACCGAAGCAGTAGACGCGAACTTCGGGAGGCAACTTGGCGTCACGCTCGCCGCGCGGGTCTGTGTGAACCAGCGAGCCGGCGCGATGCCAATACTCGCTGCTGCTCTGAGTGTGCATGACTTTCGGCACGGTGCCGCGCGCGCGATCGCGATGCAGGATACCGTCTTCACGTCCAGTGAAGGGATCGGTCTCATCGCCGTAGGTGAACGGGAATTGGTCCGCCGGAAAAAGGTGGTTGTCGTGCTGTCCGTTGTGCCGAGTCGGCGATGCGAAGCGATGATTGAAAAAACCGAGTCCTCCCCCCGCGACGTGCGGGATCACCCCGTCGAAGACTTGTCGGTTCGACTCATCGGCGTTGAATCCGTCGTACAAAAACTGTCGCAGGCAACGCCCAGACTGCGAGACGCCAAAACCGTACGCCCGCCACAAGCTATCCCGACGCACGGGCGAGGGATTGCCTTTGTCTTCGACACGTTCAACCCTTCGCTGGCTCGTCGAGCTAGTCTCTGCAAGCCGCAGCGGATTCTTCTCGGACTTTTCGTGTTTAAAAAACGCCAGCAGATCGCGAATGCCCGCCAGGCCGAGTCCCTGCACGATCGGACCTTGGGCTTCGTAAACCACTTCGTAGATGTACCCCGGCTGCACTCCTCCGGCGACGACAAGATCGATCACGGGTAATTGCCCGCGCTCACCGTTGTCCTCGACCCAGCGTTTTTCGAATCGCCACTGTTTGCGCGGGATGGCGACTCGTGCATCCTTCTCGCGAGCACGCCACGTCAGGACCGCCTCTCGTTCACCCCGTTCGGTTGGTTCGTAGCAGCCTTGATTGGCCCACATCGCCAGTGTGTGCCGTTCGGCCGCCGCCTCAATCACGAATTCAGCGCGGACTGTTCCGATGATGGGCTGACCGTTTTCCATTGCAACCGGAGCGTTCAGTCGCAGCCGTCCGCTTCCTGGCTGAGTCTCCGCAATCCAACCGCTCCACAAGACGACGTAGCCCTTCCGCATCAAAAATTCTTCGGCTCCCGTGTTGAACATCCCCAGTGCCAGCTTGTTCCCGCGATTGTTAACGTCGTACAGGATCGCTCCGTTCGCTTTACTCAAGTCCTTCGGAGCGAGCCATTCAACATCGGTTGAGAACTCAACGAGTCCGGCGTCGTTTCTCGGGGCCAACTCCAAGTCGATCACTGTTTGGTTGGCGACGTGCTTGGGATCAACCGCAAAGAAAGCCTTGCCGCGCAGCCGTTCGTATGCGCCGACTCCGTCAAAGGCTCGCCCTTCGAGATACGACTCGCGCGTTTTAATTTCAACCCGCGTGACCGCGGCATTCAAACAAGCTGGGATGAGAATGAAGACGAACACTCCACAAATTCGTCGATTCATGGCATCGGCTCCTCTCTTTGATCCATCATTGTCTCGCTTCGTTTCTTTGTTGCCTTCCGTTGAGAATCTTTTGAACAGAAGGCAACACAGAGAACGTCGGCGTTCGCGGAGTTGCGTTCGTTGATCTGCACGCAGACTCTTCAAAACGAGATTGCTGCGATGACTCACCCGGCTTTACGTTTCGTCAGTTCACCGTAGACGTGTTCGATATTCTCAACTCGAGTCTTCGCATCGACTCCAGTCCAATCTTTGTAAAACGGGACATCGAGTACCTTTTTGATGTCATCGAGTGATTTGCCTTTGTCGATGGCCATCTGAACCGCCTCACGCAGTTCGACGAACCAGCGTTTTTGAGTCGCCAGCAGGTCTTTCCCCGTCATCTCGCCGTGGCCAGGGCAGACGACCTTGATCGGGAGTTCTTGGAGCTTTGTCAGCACGCCGATCCAGCTTTCGGTATTCGAGTCGCCAGCGTAGTTGAACGCTCCGTTCACACAGGCGTCGCCGGTGAAGACGATGCCATGCTTCGGCAGCCAGGCGACCGCATCACCGGCCGTGTGGGCATGGCCGAAATGCAGCAACTCGACGCGCTGTGTGCCGTCGTCGATCACCAGTTTCGTTGGGAAGTACAACGAGGCGGGAGCGTACTTGAGCCCCTCATGCCCGAACTCTTTGGGGTTATCCTTCTGTGACTGTTCGAAGCCGGCACGGCCTTTGGTCTCGAACAGGAGTTTGCTGTTTTCGGAGGCAACCGGGGAAGCTCCGATGTTGACGAAGATTGGATTACCGTCGGCGTGATCGCCGTGGTAATGCGTGTCGAAGACGTAGCGAATCGGCTTGTCGGTCGTCTTGCGAATTTCCTTGATGACCGCCTCGGCCTGAGTCGGGAAACTGGCTTCGATGACCAGCACGAAGTCCTTGAAGATGATCCAGCCTTGATTGCTGCCGAGGAACTTCGGTTCGGTCTCCATCTTGCGGAAAAAGACTCCTGGAGCGATTTCGGATACCACGGTTTCCGTGGCCTTAAACCATCCGGAGGCCCAGCCAGAAAGACCGATCAAAACGAAGGCGGAAAGTAGAGTCAGGCCGGCACGTCGATGTCGCTGCTGCATGATTTCTCCTTGATGAAAATCGCGTCACTCATGGAACCGACCTTCTAACAAAGTCTCAGTCGAACGTCGAACTCGGCACCACTTCTTGTTTGTCAGCGGTCGAAACGGTCGATTACAACTCGCTCTGTGATTGTGCCGCGACTCAGGCGGCAGTCGATTTTTCTGCGCCACATCCTTTTGCGAGGTTTTCGCGATGTCTGCTCGTCCCGCTCCTGCCGGTGCTGCTCCGCCGCCACCCAATCTTAAACGCGACTCGTTTGGCGATCATCGCGAACTGGAGGTCAATAAGATCTTCCGCGCCATGGTCAAGCACAAAGCGTCTGACCTGCATATGCAGGTGGGCAAGCCGCCGACCTTCCGAATCCGTGGCTCGCTGGTGCCGCTCGACATGGAGCCGATCTCCAAAGAAAAAATGGCCGACTTGCTCATGCCCATGATGGACGAGCGGTTGACCTCCATCTACTGGAGCGAAGGTGGCTCCGACTTCTCGCACGTGGTCGAAGTGGATGGAGACAAATGGCGGTTCCGCGTGAACTTGTTCGTGCAGTTGGGACTGCCCGGCATGGTCAGCCGAAAAGTCGAACGCAACATTCCCAACTTCGAAGGCCTGTACCTGCCGCCGATCATCGAGCAACTCACGACCTACGACCAAGGCATGGTGTTGCTCGCCGGTGTGACCGGGTCGGGCAAGTCGACGACCATCGCCTCGATGCTGGACTTGATCAACCATCGCAAGAACGTCCACATCTTGACGATTGAAGACCCGATCGAATTCGTCTACACGCCCGACAAGGCTCTGATCAACCAGCGTGAGATCGGCATGGACGTGAAAGACTTTCACATCGCCATGAAGCACGCCGTGCGACAAGACCCGGACATCATGCTGGTGGGTGAAATGCGCGATCAAGAGTCCTTCGGCACGGCGATCCACGCCGCCGAAACCGGGCACTTGGTTTATGGCACGATCCATGCCTCCAACGCGCCCTCCACGATTGGCCGTATTCTGGATCTGTTCCCGCAAGACATGCACAAAGCTCTGCGGAGTGCGATGGCCTTCAACATGAAGGGCATTGTCGCCCAGAAACTGATCCGCACTGTCGTCGATAAGCCGGCGCGCGTGCCGATCATCGAGTTGATGCTCTTCAACGGCACCGTCCGCAAGCTGGTCTTGGAGGAGCAGGACGGCAAGCTGGCCGCCGCTATCCGCATCTGTCGAGAAGAAGGCATGCAACTGTTTAACGACTCGCTAAAGAGCTTCATCGATCGCGATTTGATCAGCCGCGCCGACGCTTTCGAAATTTCGCCCAATGTCGAAGAATTGAAGATGGCTCTCAAAGGCATCGACGTCAAAAGCGCGGCGATTCTGTAAGTTCATAGCCCCGCCTTCAGGCGGCAGCAGGAGTCGAAACGCGCCGCTTGAAGGCAGAACTACGAACCATGAACAAACTCCATCGAGTTTCCATCATCGGCTTGGGCACGATGGGTCACGGTATCGCTCAGACATTTGCGATGGCGGGCTGCGACGTCACGGGTTTTGACGAAGTCCGAGCCACAGGAGAATCGTTGCACGATCGCATCCGTCAGAACCTCCAGGACTTCGTCGAAGCAGAACTGTTTCCAGTGAATCAGATCGATGCGACTCTCCGACGGATTCGAGTCTGCGAAGCACAAGCCGAGGCCGTGCGTGACGCACAATTCGTGACTGAGGCAATGCGTGAGGATTTGCCCGCCAAACAGGACCTGTTCGAGCGACTCGAATCACTTGTTGCGGATGACACAATTTTGGCGAGCAACTCTTCGACGTTCCCAATCTCGCAGTCCGGCGCACGACTGAAGCGGGCCGAACGAGCCGTCGTCACGCATTGGTTCAATCCGCCGCACATTGTCCCGACGGTCGAAGTCGTCGGCAGTCCAAAGACGAATGAAGCGACGATTCAGGCGACTCTCGAATTGCTGCAGCGTTCCGGAAAATTGGCGATCCGCATCAATCAAGAGCTGCCGGGTTTCCTCGTCAATCGAGTGCAGATTGCCGTGATGCGCGAAGTGTGGGACTTGCTCGATCGAGGCGTCGCCTCGGTCGAGGACATTGACGCGGCGATTCAAGGGAGCATGGGCTTTCGGCTCGCGGCACTTGGCCCACTGCGGATTCACGACTTCGGCGGGCTCGATGTCCAGACGGCCGTGTATCGCAATCTCACGCCAGAGATCGCTGCTGGAACGACGGTCCCGGCAACCGTGCAACGGATTGTCGATGGGGGAAATCACGGGTTCAAGACAGGACGCGGCTTCTACGAATATCCGCCTGCAGTCGCCGACCAGGTTCGCTCGGATCGGGATCGACGATATCTTTCGCTGCTCAAAATGTTTCACCAACGGAACTCTGCAAAGGACGAATCATGACGCACACGACTCGCCGAGACTTTCTGCAACTGACCACTTTGGCCGCGGCCAGCAGTCTGATGCCGACTTGGAGCGGACTGACACGCACGATGGCTCAGGACGCCAAGTCACCGAACGAACGTCCGAAGGTCGGCTGCATCGGCAACGGCGGCATGGGGACTGGCGATGCTGGTGCGATCAAGAACTACGGCGACATCGTCGCCCTGTGCGATGTGGACACGAATCGGTCTGCTAATCTCAACGAAAAGATGCTTGGCGGCAAAGCGGAAGTGTTCGGCGACTACCGCAAGCTCCTCGACCGGAAAGACATCGACTGCGTCACGATTAGCACTCCGGACCATTGGCACACGCGGATCGCTCTGGCCGCACTCCGAGCCGGGAAGGACATCTACTGCCAGAAGCCGCTGACGCTGACGATCAACGAAGGCAAACTGCTGTGCAAGGTCGTCAAGGAGACCAAGCGAGTCATGCAGGTCGGCACTCAGCAACGCAGCGACGACCGATTCCAGAAGGCGGTCGCACTGGCTCGCGAGGGACGTATCGGCAAGATTCAAAAAGTGCACATCGCCATCGGCGGCGGCGACAAAGGGCCGACGTTCAAGAAAACGCAGCCGCCGGCTCATCTCAATTGGGACATGTGGCTGGGGCAAGCTCCGCTGGTCGACTACATCGAGCAGCGTTGTCACAACAATTTCCGGTGGTGGTACGAATACTCCGGCGGCAAGATGACTGACTGGGGTGCTCACCACGTCGACATCGGCCAGTGGGGCATTCGCATGGAAGGTTCCGGCCCGGTCAGCATCGAGGTTCTCGAATGCACGCATCCGGTCCCGTTCGAGAAGGGCTATCCGACGATCGACGACACCTACAACACGGCGACTGCTTTCAAAGTGAAGGCCCTCTTCGCCAACGGCGTCGAGATGTTCATTCGCGACAACTGCAACGACCTGGGTTTCGATAACGGCGTGATGTTCGAGGGGGAGTCCGGTCGCTTCTTCGTCAATCGCGGCAAGCTGACCGGCGCTCCGGTCGAGGATCTCGAAAAGAACCCGCTGCCGGAAGACGTCTTCAAGGCTCTGCGAAAGGGAAAGAACCGAGACAACCACATGGCCAACTTCATCGCCTGCGTGAAGGATCGCGGCGAAACCCAGAGCGACGTCTTCAGCCACCACCGCAATCTGACGACGTGCCACCTGTCGAACATCGCTATGCGGCTCGGCCGGACCCTGAAGTGGAACCCCGAAACCGAGCAAATCCTCGGCGACGATGAAGCCAACGCCTGGCAGGGCCGCGAACAACGCAAAGGCTACGAGGTCGCATGAGCGGCGCTTTGTAAATCAGCACGATGCGCCAGCGATTGGCCCTGCATTTGAAGTCCCAATCACTCGCTTGCGCGTCGTGCTAGCGACTGCCGTTACGCCAGCAGTCCGTTGACCACTTCGCCATGCACGTCGGTCAGACGGAAATCGCGGCCGGCATAGCGGTAGGTCAGCTTGGTGTGATCAAAGCCGAGCAGGTGCAGCATCGTGGCGTGTAGATCGTGCAGGTGGACTTTGTCTTTGACGGAGTAGTAGCCGTAGTCATCGGTCTCGCCGTAGCGGATGCCGGGCTTCACGCCGCCGCCGGCCAGCCACATGGTGTAGCCTTGCGGGTTGTGGTCTCGGCCGTCGTCTCCTTGAGCGACCGGCGTGCGGCCGAACTCGCCGCCCCAGAGGATCAGCGTGTCGTCGAGCAAGCCGCGCGATTTCAGATCGGTCAGCAGCGCGGCGATCGGTTGATCGACTTCCTCGGCGTTGCGAGCGTGATCGACTTTCAGATTGCCGTGCTGGTCCCACTTGTAACTGTGAGTGCATTGAATGAACCGCACGCCTCGCTCGGCAAAGCGGCGAGCCATCAGGCATTGTCGTCCGAAGTTCGCGGTGCGCGGGTTGTCGAGGCCGTACAGCTTCTGCGTCGCCTCGGATTCGCTGTTGAGGTTTTGCAGTTCCGGCGCGGCGGTCTGCATGCGGAAAGCCAGCTCAAACGAATTGATGCGGCCTTCGAGCGCGGCGTCGGGACCGGACGCGGCGAGGTGCTCTTCATTCATCTGCCGCAAGAGGCCGACTTCCAGCGACTGCAACGAGCGCGGCAGCTTGTCGGCGTTTTCGATGAACGGAATCTTCGCCTGATCCGATGAGATGCCTGCGTTGCCCAGCGGCGTGCCGTGATAAACCGCCGGCATGAACGCCGAGCTGTAGGCGTTGACTCCGCCGTGCGTCAGCGTCGGGCAGATGGTGATGTAGCCCGGCAGGTCTTGGTTCTCGGTGCCGAGCCCGTAGGTGATCCACGACCCCATGCTCGGCCGGACGAACGTGTCGCTGCCCGTGTGCAGTTCGAGCAACGCTCCGCCATGCCGCGAGTTCGACCCCCACATCGAATTGATCATGCACAAGTCATCGACGTGCTTCGCGACATGCGGAAACAAATCGCTGACCCACGCCCCGCTCTCGCCGTACTGCCGAAACTTCCAGGGCGACTTGAGCAGATTGCCTGTCTGAGCCGAAAAGACGCGCGGCTTGGAAAACGGCAAAGGCTTCCCATGATCCCGTTCGAGCAGCGGCTTGTAATCGAACGTATCGACCTGCGAAGGCCCGCCGTGCATAAACAGAAAAATGACCCGCCGCGCCTTCGCCTCCAACGGCGGAACCTTCGGAGCCAACGGATTCGCCGAACGAGCCGTGTCCGCTTTCAAGAGGTCTGCCAGTGCGAACGATCCAAACCCACACGCCGACGCACGCAGCATGTCGCGTCGCGAGAGAACCGGTTCAAAGTTGTGGCAGGAGCGTCTCATTATTTGGAGTGCAGTGTGTCAGTGCCGCTTTAGATCGCGGCACAGCCGCTTTCTTTGGGGCGATCATCAATCAAAATCCAAAGGGCCTGCACCGCAAACCAAGGCGGTGCTGACACACCGCACTCCCAAGGGGCTAAAGCTCGGCGATGAGCTTGCGTTCGTCCACGAGATATTGCGGACGGCCGTTGGGGTCGATGAGCGTGGTCGTGTCGGGGTCGATGCCGAGTTGCTTGTAAACGGTGGCGAAGATGCTTTGCAGGTGGATCGGCCGAGTCGCGGGGACTTCGCCCAGGCGGTTGGTTGAGCCGATCGCTTGGCCATGACGGAAGCCGCCACCAGCGACGAAGAAGAAGCCGGCGCGTGCCCAGTGGTCGCGGCCCGCTCCGCCGTTGATTCGCGGGGTGCGGCCGAACTCGCCTGACATCAGGATGATCGTGTCGTTCAGCAGCCCGTGGGCGTCGAGGTCTTGAATCAACGTGCTCAGCCCGTTGTCGAGGTTCGGCAACTGGCGCCGCATGTTGTTGAAGTTGTCGCCGTGCGTATCCCAGCCGCCCCACGAGAACGAGACGCAGCGCGTTCCGGCCTGAATCAAACGCCGAGCCAGAATCATGCGTTGGTTCTGCTGATCCTTTTCGACCCCATAGCGTTCGAGCAGTCGCGGGTCTTCGCGTCGCAAGTCGAGCGCCTTCGCGACTTCGCCGGAGGTGATGAGATTAACCGCTCGTTCGGTGAAGCTGTCGAGCGCGGTCATCATGCCGCGCGAATCAACTCCCTGCCGAGCGGTGTTGAGTCCCGCCAGTAACGCCTTGCGATCATCCAGACGGTTGAGCGTCACTTGTTGATTGAGCGAGAGGTTCTGTCGGCCAACTCCGTCCGGCACGAACGGACCGTGAACTTGGCCGAGGAATCCGGGCTTCGAAGTTTGCGTCAGGTCCACGAACGTCGGAGCAGATCCCTGCGCCGTGAGCTGAGCCGGTCCCCACATCTTGGACATGACCGACCCGATGCTCGGATGCCCGCCGATCGACCGCAGTGTGTTCTCTGGCCAGCCGGTATCCGATTGGACGTTCGTGTGTTCTTCACTGATCCCGGTCAGCGAGCGGATGACCGAGAACTTGTCGGCCACTTGCGCCAGCTTCGGAAAGTGCTCCGAGATGTCGAAGCCCGCGCAATTGGTCGCGATCGGCTTGAACTCGCCGCGGATTTCGGACGGCGCTTCCGGCTTCAAATCGAAAGTGTCGAGATGCGTCGGCCCGCCGCTCAAAAAGATGTTGATGACCGATTTCTTCGAGCGGCCCGTCGCGGCTTGGCTTTCGAGTCGCAGCAGATCTGCCAGTGTCAGGCCGCCAACACCAGCTGCTCCGATTTGCAGGAATGAGCGTCGAGACGTCGAATCGCACAACCGGTTTCGTTTGCCGAAGAAAGTCAGCATCGCGAGACTCCTCTTGAGTCGGTGGGTGAAGGTGGCGGTTACAGGTTTTGGATTTGTCGGGAGCGGCCAGTTATTGTGGTCGCCGCCGCGGGTGTGTCCGGGGGCATTGTCACTGAGATCGGCAGAATCAACAAGTTCTGATGCGTGAAAATTCGGTCCGTAGCGATATCATCCCGCCCCGGCCGGTCGTCTCGGTTACGATCGGCCCTTGGACGTAGGGACAACTCAGGGAGACTCATCATGCAGAAATGGGCGATAGGCGTGTTCGCGTCGGTGGACGCAGGTTTGGGTGTGCATCTGGATGTCGCGAAAGAACTCGGCATCCACACCGTTCAGGTTCACACGCCGCACAAAGAGTCTCGCAACGAGGCCGCCGCGAAGGCCTTTCTGCAACGCTGCAAGGATGCCGACATCACGATCACCTGCCTGTTCGGAGGCTTCGAAGGGGAGAGCTACGCCGACATCGCCACGACCGCTCGGACGGTTGGCCTCGTTCCGGAAGCGACGCGGGCCTCTCGCGCAGCCGAGATGAAGGAGATTTCCGACTTCGCGAAGCTGCTGGGCTGCAACACGATTGGCATGCACATCGGCTTTGTGCCGGAGAAGGGGAGTGCCAGTTACAACTCGTTGATCGCAGTCACGCGCGATCTGCTGGATCATGTCAAAAACAACGGCCAGAACATGCACCTCGAGACCGGTCAGGAGACGGCCGACCATCTGCTGGAATTCATGCACGACGTTGGCCGTGACAACCTTTTCATCAACTTCGATCCGGCGAACATGATTCTGTACGGCACGGGCGACCCGATCGAGGCGTTGAAGAAGGTCGGCCACCTGGTTCGCAGCATCCATTGCAAGGATGCCAAGTGGGCTGCTCCCGATCAGCGAGGCAAAGGCTGGGGAACTGAGGTCGCGCTTGGCGATGGCGATGTCGGCATGGAAAACTACCTGCGGACGTTGCAGTCCGTCGGTTACACCGGACCGCTGACGATTGAGCGTGAGATTGCTCACGACCGTGAACGACAGAAAGCGGACATCGGACAAGCGGTGCGGTTGCTGGAATCGTTGCGGGCGAAATTGCTCAGGACGTAGGACGCATTGACAGGCACGACTGGACTCTGGTATCGGAGGTGGTACGTTTAGCGTGTTTGTGACTTGGATGTCGTTGAGGTTTCCATTGGTGGCCATTCATCAACAACCGTTTCAACTGCTCATCGCGGATGACGATGCTCAATTCCGCGAAGTTCTGCGGGCGTTGCTGGAGCCGTTCTTCACTTTGTTGGAAGCGTCGTCGGGTGAAGAAGCGATCGAAATTGTGGTGGGGGAGAAGGTTGACCTGTTGTTGCTGGACATGCACATGGATCGACTGACCGGTATCGAAACGATCCAAATGGTGAAGATCATCGTGCCAGCCGCTCCCTGCATCTTGATCACTGCCGACGCGACCGAAGAGCTCGTTCGCAAAGCGACCGACGCCGAGGCGTATTCCGTCCTGAAGAAACCGGTTCGCAAGGCGGATCTGTTGCGAGTCGTGAATTCCGCCATGGTTTCGGCGTATCAAAGCTCACCGTTTCCAGGGGCCGGGCCAAATGCCGTCTGACCTTCGGCCTATCTGGTTGACGTTCATCGGTTCAGGCCGATAGAAGAAAATTCTGGAAAACCCGACATTCGACGAGTAGTCCGGGTTGGGGAAGGCGCGACATGGCAGAGGTGACCTTTCAGATCCTCGAAGGCATGGAGCGAGGCCGCGTGTTCGCGGAGTTGGAAACGCCGTTCACCATCGGCCGTGAAGAAGATAACGGTGTGCAGCTCAACGACGAGCGGGTCAGCCGTTTCCATCTGAAAGTTCAAGAGGACGCCGGAAAGGTGATCCTGACCGATCTGGAAAGCACCAACGGCACGCGAATCAACGGTGTCCCCACGACGATGCGTGTCTTGCAAGTCGGCGATCTCGTGTCGATTGGCAGGTGTTTGCTGGTCTTTGGAAGTCCCAAAGAAATTGGTGAGCGATACCGAGCGTCGGGTTCGGTGCCGCTTCAGAAATTAAAGGACGTGATCGATGGCTCGCACCCCGGCGCGGAGGACGAGGTGGTGGAAACCAATCGAACCGTGGATCCCGGTTCGGGTCATCCTACGAACTGGAGCGACGTATTGGACTCCGCCAGCCAGGAACTTGCAGTCGCCATGCCACCAATCCCCGACACTTTTCGGTTGGCTCAGCGGGCGCAACTTGCCGATTTGATCGCCTTCGTCCACCAACAGATTGTCGTGTTTCTTCAAAATGGCCGTGAGCGATCCGTAGATGATGGTTCGGGACAAAGACTGGTTGACGGAACTTCGTGGCAGCAAATAATTGCGTTGGAAGTACGCCTCGCGCAGTTGATCCGGATAGTCACCGATCCTGACCACGCGTGATTCAGACGCCACGCTTTTTCAATCCGCAGGCTTCGCGAGCGCGATCCAAGACCACTTGCGCTTTCGCACGTGCTCGCCGCGCGCCGGCCTGCAACACGTCTTCGACGTAGCTGGCGTTCGCGGCCAACTTTTCACGCCGTTCGCGAGCGGGGGCGATAAACTGATCGGCTGCCTCAAACAGGGCTTGCTTGGCCTCGCCGTAGCCCATACCTCCAGCGCGGTACCGCTCGGCCAAGGCCACTTGCTGAGACTCGGATGCGAACAACTTGTAGAGCGTGAAGACCGCGCAAGTCTCCGGATTCTTCGGGGCTTCGACAGGAGTCGAATCGGTTTTCACCGACATGATTTTTTTGCGGAGCTTTTTGGCGTCTTCGAACAACTCGATCGTGTTGCCGTAACTCTTGGACATCTTTTCGCCGTCGGTCCCCACGACCTTGGCGGTCTCGGTCATCACGCGAGCCTCCGGCAGTACGAAGATTTCGCGCTGAAACGTCAGATTGAACTTCATGGCGATGTCGCGAGTCACCTCAATGTGCTGCACCTGATCGACGCCGACCGGCACGAGGTCGCTGTCGTACAACAGAATGTCCGCAGCCATCAGGACTGGGTAGGAAAATAACCCCGCATCAGCCGGCAACCCCTTCGCGAGTTTGTCTTTATAGGCGTGACACTTTTCGAGCAGGCTCATCGGAGTCAGCGTTGTCAGTAACCACATCAGCTCGGTCACTTCCGGAATGTCTGATTGTCGAAACAGCGTGGCTTTTGCCGGATCGAGTCCCAGTGCCAACAGATCCATGGCCGCATCGCGAGTGAAACCGCGCAAGACAGCGGCATCGCGGATGGTGGTCAGAGCGTGCAGGTCGGCGATGAAATAGAAGGCCTGCTGGTTGTCCTGCAAGGTGATGTACTGCCGGATCGCCCCGAAGTAGTTGCCCCAGTGAAACCGGCCCGTCGGCTGAATTCCGGAAAGAACTCGCATGAATCGTCCTCACGTTTTGCGATGGTTTTCGCGGGATTCCAGCAGCCACGCCTATTTCTGGCAACCGCTGCGATTCGGTAATTGCAGAGAGCCGATCAGTTCCGTGACGCGTTGGCAGCCTTGCGACTTCACGACATCCGTGAGTTGACCGACCAATCGGCTGGCCAGAGTCGGGTTATAAAAGTTTGCGGTTCCAATCTGCACTGCCGTTGCACCGGTCACTAGAAACTCCATCACATCGTCGATCGACTGAATGCCCCCTACGCCTATGATCGGCACCTTCACCGCCTGTGCCACTTGATGCACGATTCGCAACGCCAGTGGCTTGATAGCTGGTCCGCTCAGTCCGCCAAGCACGTTGCCGAGGATCGGCTTTCGCTGTTTCCAATCGACAGCCATGCCTTGAAACGTGTTGACCAAGGTGACGGCGTCGGCTCCCGCCTCGGCGGCTGCAGCGGCGATGTCGACGACACGAGTCACATTCGGAGTCAACTTGGCGATCACTGGGAGATCGCAAACGGCCCGCACTTCCGCGACGACTTGCGAGGTCAGCTTCGGGTCTGTGGCGAAGTCGACTCCGCCGCTGACGTTTGGGCACGAGATATTGAGTTCGACGGCGGCAATCTTTTTGAACGAATTGAGTCGCTTGGCCATTTGCCCGAACTCGGCGATGTTGTGCCCAGCGATGTTTACGATGATCGGCGTTCCCAGACCGAGCAGATAACTCAAATGCTTTTCAAGAAAGGCCTCGATGCCATCGTTGTCCAAGCCAATTGAGTTCAACAGGCCAGCCGAGGTTTCGGCCGTTCGTGGTGGCGAGTTTCCTATGCGGGGAAGCGGCGTCACGGTTTTAGGAATGATCGCACCGAGTTGAGCAAACTCCGCGAACGACTGCATTTCCCGCGCGTACCCGAACGTTCCCGACGCGACCAGGATCGGGTTCGGCAAGCGGAGTCGATTAAGCGTGACTTCAAGAGGGTTCACGCCAATAAATTTAGTGGGCAGTCAGTTTCACGGCCAGCAAACGACGAAACGTGACTTTGACCGAGACGCGATCAGATCATTCCGCCATGTGTGCGGTATGGCGTTGCGGTGTCGGGCATGTCGACGAACCAAATCCGTTCCCAGATGTCGTTGATCATCCGCAAGTTTTCGGAATTGTAGATCAACTGACGAGCGCGTATGGCGGGCTCAGCCGAGTACATCGGAACGACGCATCCAACATGCAGGGCGGTAGTTGCCAGCAATAGGCCGGTGCAGATGAGCTTTCGCATGATGTCCTCCCTGACATCGATTTTGACAATGGATCCGGTGGGCGAGACGTGTTTAGCGGGCAATCGGACTGGATTTAGTTGGTGGGACTTGTCGTGGGAACTTCACCGCGAGCCTTCGCGGCTTCGGCGAGTTCCAACATGCGGACTTTTTCTTCCATCTCCTTGCCGGGCTTGAACGTGACGACGTATTTCTCCGCCACATCTACCCGTTCCCCCGTGCGTGGATTGCGAGCCTTGCGGGCCGCTCGCTTCTTGACTTCAAAGACTCCAAAGTTCCGAAGTTCAATCCGGCGTTCTTCGACTAGTGTGTCCACAATCGCGTCGAAGGTTTGCTGAACGATTTCCTTCGTCTTCAACTGCGTGAGGCCAATTTTATCCGAGATGGTTTTGACGATCTCTTTCTTGGTCACGACGGAAGTCTCCTGCCAAAAGTCACCGATCCGCAGCGGGTGTTACAACCCACGAATGGGACGCAACGGTATTCACAAACTCGATTTAGTGTCAAGTCGCGGAACGGAACCTTGGGTCGAACACCTCCAGTCCACGGCTCGAACAAGTCGAGCAGACAGACTCATCATCCTTTTTCGGCTCAATCGAACCCTCAACTTCAGTCCAATCGACAAAATCAGAAAAAGCGGGCAGCTTTTCCGCATCTATCCAGAGTCCCTAAACGTCCAATTGAGAGGCCTGGGCTTCAATGACTTCGAGCGGAACCAGCGGTCCTTGGCCGGCTCCCGGACAGGACTGCCGCATTCGATCCCAAGCTTCTTGGCTCCGTAAGTTCCTGCGCCAGAACGGCCAAGTGCGACATTGGGACGGCCGAGCCTCATAAATCGTGCAGCGCCGGGACGCTGGATCAAAAAACGTGCAGTCGCCGTTGGCAAACTCGGTCAGCGAGAGTTCTGCCCCGACCAGCCGAGTGTGGAAAATTTTGATCTCGCCGATCGACTGCTTCCTAAACTCGGCGATCTGAGCGATCTCCGACTCGGAGACCCAAACATATCCGGCTGGTCCCGTGCAGCAGTTTCCGCAGCCCGTGCAGCTAAACTGCAATCCGTCTTTGTACCAAGGTTCGTCCATTGTGCGAGAAAGTCTATGAAACCCGCATCCGCGCCTCAAACTGTCGGAGGCATTGTGCTTTGCGGGGGCCGAAGCTCTCGCATGGGGCAACCGAAGTTGGCGCTTCCCTTTGGGGGCGAACCGATGCTTGTCCGAGTCGTGCAAATTCTTTCCACGATAGTCAACCCGGTTGTTGTCGTAGCGGCTCCCGGCCAGGAGGTTCCGTCGCTTCCCCGCGATGTTCGAATTCTGCGTGACGAGCAAGAGCATCTCGGCCCGTTGGCGGGCATGTCTGTTGGCCTGCAAGCCCTTGCCGACGAGGTCGACGCAGCGTTCGTGTCTTCCTGCGATGTGCCCCTTCTCGCGCCTGCGTTCGTTGCCGAGATGATCCGTCGGCTGAACGGTCACGAGTTGGCGGTGCCGAAAGAAGGAGACTTTCATCATCCGTTGGCAGCCGTCTATCGGACGTTATTGGCAGAACGAACGCGCCTGCTGATCCGCGCTCAACGACTGCGGCCGTTGTTCCTCATCCAGGAATCTGACTCCGTCGAGGTTTCGGTTGAGGAATTGAGAGTGGTTGATCCACAGCTACAATCGCTCCGCAATCTGAATCGCCCGGAAGATTACGAGGCAGCACTGCGGCTGGCGGGATTGGTTGAATAGGTTCCCATGCAACGAACACCAGACGACGGCTGTGGCCGCTTTGATGATGTGCGAATGCGCGGCTTTCGCGAGCGAGCCACCGTTGGGCAAGTTTGCGAGTGGCTCGACGCGAGATGCCGCGCGCTCAACTCGGAAGAGGTCTCGCCGGCGAACGCGTTTGGCCGAGTGCTCGCGTCTCCGGTCATCGCCGCTTTGGATGTCCCGCCGTTTGATCGTTCGGCGATGGACGGATTTGCGCTGCGAGGAACGGAAACGAACGGAGCGGGAGACTACAACCCGCTCACACTGCGGCTGGTCGGACAATCGTTGCCGGGTCTCCCGTTTGACGGCGAGGTAATTGCCGGAACGGCCATCCGCATCATGACCGGTGCTCCGATGCCGAACGGAGCCGACGCAGTGTTGCCGGCCGAGTTCGCGCGCGAGGTTGGAGAACGAGTCGAATTCACCGCTGCGATTGCTCCGGGGCGAAACGTCGGGCGACGCGGTGAAGACGTGGCTGCCGGTCAGACGGTGCTCGAGTCGGGGCGGCGTTTGCGTCCGCAAGACGTCGGCTTGCTTGCGTCGACAGGCATTCAAACCGTATTCGTTGTGAAGCGCCCGCGTGTGCGAGTCCTTGTGACCGGCAACGAGTTGGCGGCCCCAGGCGATGCTCACCAACCGTTTCAGATTTTCGATTCCAACTCACCGACGCTGCGAGCGCTGATTGAACGAGACGGGGGAGTTCTGGAATCATCACGACTGTTGATCGACGATCGCGCCCTCATCGCGGCGGCGCTGACCGAGCCGGGGGCGGACGTCATTTTAGTCTCTGGCGGATCGAGTGTCGGTGCCGAGGATCACGCTCCATCGGTGCTGTCGGAAGTCGGAGCATTGCCGATTCACGGCGTCGCGATGCGACCGTCGAGTCCGACCGGCATTGGACACATCGGCGACGTGCTGGTCTTCTTGCTCCCCGGAAATCCGGTCTCCTGCTTGTGTGCCTACGATTTCTTCGCTGGCCGAGCGATCCGAAAACTCGGCGGTCGGTCGAGTGATTGGCCGTACGTCCGGCAGCGAGCGACCGTCGGCAGCAAGATCGTCTCCGCTGTAGGTCGAGTCGACTACTGCCGAGTCCGCTTAGAGTCGAATCGCATCGAGCCGATCTCAACCAGCGGAGCGTCGATCCTGTCGAGCACCACGCGAGCCGCCGGCTTCGTCATCGTCCCCGGCGACTTGGAAGGCTACGCTCCCGGCACCGAAGTCGATGTCTTTTTGTACGACCCGCTCTCGTAGCACGCTCTGATGAATCAGCCCGCCAACGAACTCGAACTGCTGCGAGCCGCCGCTCAGGACCAATTCCTGGAGGTGATCGACCGCGACACCGCGATGCAGCGGTTCCTTTCGCCGCTGCGGATGCAACCGCTCGGCGAGGAGATCGTCCCGCTCGCCGACGCACTCGGACGCATCCTCGCCGAAGACGTGCGAGCTGATGTCGATGTTCCGGCCTTTGACCGATCCAACGTCGATGGTTTCGCTGTTCGAGCCGCTGATACGATCGGTTCTGCCGACGAGACGCCGAGACGACTGCGACTCAACGGCGAAGTCCTCTCGCCGGGAATCGTGGCCCAGCGAAACGTCGAGCCAGGAACCGCCACCATCATCGCTACCGGTGGCATGGTCCCGCGCGGAGCAGACGCCGTCGTGATGGTCGAGCAGACGGAAGTCGAAAGTCGAGAGTCGAGAGTCGAGCCACTCGCCGACTCAAGCCTTGATCCCCAATCGTCAATCCTGCACCTGCGCGTTCTCCGTTCGGTGACCGCCGGGCAGAACATCACGTTCGCCGGGACCGACATCGCTCGCGGCGAGACCGTACTCCGTGCCGGAGTTCGGCTGACTTCCCGCGAAATCGGTGTGCTGGCTGCGATCGGGCGAGCGAAGGTCGAGGTCTTCCGCAAACCGCGCGTCGCGATCTTGTCGACTGGCGATGAAATCATCGCTCCCGGTTCAGTGCCGCGCCCCGGTTCGGTCTTCGACAGCAACGCGCCGACATTGGCTGCCGCTGTCGCCGAACTCGGCTGCGAGCCGATCTGTCTCGGCATCGTGCCTGACGATCTCTCGCAAGTGGACGCCGCGCTGCAATCCGCGTTGCAACACGACGCGGTCCTGCTGTCAGGAGGTACGTCGAAGGGAGCGGGCGACCTGTCGTATCGAGTCGTCGGCAAACTTCGTGATCCCGGCATCGTCGCACACGGCGTCGCGCTCAAGCCGGGCAAGCCGATTTGTCTCGCCGTGGCGAACGGCAAGCCGATCGTAATTCTTCCCGGCTTTCCGACCTCGGCCCTGTTCACGTTTCATGAGTTCGTCGCTCCGGTGCTGCGAGCGTTCGCCGGCTGCGCGCCCGAACAGCGCGAGACGGTTCGAGCAACGCTGCCGCTGCGAATCAACTCCGAACGCGGCCGCACCGAGTTCTTGCTGGTTAGTCTCGTCCATTCGGAGACCGGCCTCGCTGCGTATCCGATGGGCAAAGGTTCTGGCAGCGTGACCACCTTCAGCCAGGCCGACGGCTTCATCACGATCGGCCAACTGACGGAACAAATCGAATCCGGCTGCGAGGTCGATGTCACGCTGCTCGCCCACGAACTCGCCCCCGCTGATCTCGTCGTGATCGGCAGCCACTGTGTCGGACTCGACCTCCTGCTCAGCGAGTTGCAACATCGCGGCGTCCGCACGAAATCGCTGTACGTCGGCAGCACCGGCGGCCTCACCGCCGCCAAACGGGCCGAATGCGACATCGCCGGCATGCACCTGCTCGACGCCGAGACGGGCGAATACAACAGCCCTTTTCTTAACGAGAACCTACGACTGCTGATTGGTTATCGCCGCCAACAAGGGATCGTTTTCCGTCCCGGCGACATTCGCTTCACCGGTCGCGACGCTGCCGACGCGATCCTCTTCGCGCTGAACGACCCGCATTGCACGATGGTCAACCGCAACGCGGGCAGCGGCACGCGCATCCTCATCGACCAACAACTCGCCGAGTTCATGAAGAGTGGCCAGCAACCGCCGGGCTATGCCGTACATGCGAAGTCGCACAACGCCGTCGCTGCCGCCGTTGCACAAGGTCGAGCCGATTGGGGAGTCGCCATCGACACCGTCGCTATGATGTACGGCCTCGCCTTCATCCCTCTGCAAGCCGAGCATTACGACTTCGCCATCCCCGCCGCTCGCTGGGATCGCCCCGCCGTGAAACAATTTCGCGACCTGTTGGACGACGCCACAATTCGAACCCGACTTCAACAACTTGGCTTTCGCCTGTAGCCCGAAGTCCGAACCCTGTCGCGCGGCTTCCTTGCATCGCAATTCGTCATCCCTAAGATGTCGCCCCTTCATCGAGCCGAAGTGGCGGAATGGCAGACGCGCGGGATTCAAAATCCCGTATCCTTCACTGGGTGTGTGGGTTCGACTCCCACCTTCGGCACTCTTCGCAGGATTTCTCAGCACCCCGGTTTGGCTGGGGTGGGGCAGACGAGTTGGGGCGCAACGGCCAATGCGCGACCACCCTTATGCCGATCAGAATTTGCCAGTCAATGATTCGCTCGCAGCGCGTGTGCCGAGTGCTCGCCAGACGCCGACGTCGATATCCTGATTGATCGACCGAGCGGCACCGTCCATGAGCAGCGAATGCACAATGCCCGTGTGATAGCTCCGCGAGGTGATCGCCGCATACGTTCGGGCCGTCAAACTGGAGCCTTCTTGACGCGAGTTGTAATCCACGTCGTAGGTTCGGCCGTCGGTGTGCAAGTAGCTGACGACCGTATTCGGACGAAACACAGTTGTGAAGCCTTCGTGATGGATACGGCCATCGCACCATTCCGTGTGGCCGGTGTTGGCGTTGCTGTTCGGGCCGAGCTTGAAGTTTGAGGCAGTCACTCCTGGGGTGAGCGAGGCGATTGCAGCAGTGGAGGTGGGCGGCGTCGCTCCGGGATCATTCGAATTTCGAAAGTACGACGTGAAGGCTTTGACTTCCGACGCCGCCAGTGTGCTGCTCAATCCGTCGCGGATGTTGGCCGGGGTTGTGCTGCTGTTCATCCAGAAGATTCCGTCGCCCCCTTGCCCGGTGGCTGGATCCCAGCTCAGCCAGGATCCCATGTTGAATCCATATGTCTGGGGCCGAGAGAACGCGTTGCCCGAATCATCCAACCGGACGGTATCGTTCGCTTCCGAAGGGCAAACATAGGTTCCAATCTTGAGCAACGGTACGCCGGTCGCCAATTGCTGATTCCAAGCGATCGTCAAGCTGACCTTTTTGAAGGTGTTGCCAGCTTCCAATTGTGGCAGGATGCGGCCATGAATCGACCACGAGCCATTGTTTCCCGAAAACGTGGTGCCGGCTCGAATCGTACCGCTCGGCGGAAAGACCTTGGACGTGTCCAAATAATTATGCAGCGCCAGACCAATCTGCCTGAGATTGTTTTTGCACTGCGACCGCCGAGCCGCCTCGCGAGCTTGTTGCACGGCGGGCAGCAGGAGTGCGATCAAAATGGCCATGATCGCGATCACGACGAGCAGTTCTAGCAACGTGAATCCCGACCGATTTTCAGTCAAAGTGGGACAAATCGGTTTCGCGGAACTTTTGGGCACAGGCAATCTCCGTGTTGTTGTCGGCCGCGCAATAGGACAAATCTCATGCCAAGCATTTGAAGCTTGAGTCTGCGGCGTCGGCCCCTACCGGGACACGTAACAGTTGCCGAGAATCGCAGCTGGTGGAGGATCGACGTCAGTCAACTGCCAAAATCATCGCTGTTAACGGTCGGCGAATCTTTCATCGCGCGCGGCGAGAAGATCGACACTCTGCGAAGCCGAAGTTGTCGCTCGGTATTGCGATGTCAGATGGCCGGAAAAACCAGCGGATCAAGCGAGCATTTCGCGGATCACTTTGCCGTCGTGGCACAATGGAACTGGCCGATTGAGGCGGTCGTCGAGCGTTGAGCTGGGGTTGATTCCGATCAGGTGATAGATCGTTGCGAGGGTGTCCTTGGCGGTGAGCGGTCGATCGGCGACCGTCGCCCCGATGGCGTCGGTGCGGCCGATGATGTTGCCGCGCTTCAGTCCCGCGCCAGCGAAAAAGTTCGTGTAGGCTCGGCCCCAATGGCCGCGGCCTTCTCCCTCGAAGCGCGGCGTGCGGCCCATTTCGTTCATCACCAGCACCAGCGTATCGTCGAGCAGGCCGCGGGATTCTAGATCGCGAATCAGTGCGGAAAACGCGAGGTCCAGCCCCGGCAGAAGTTCGCCGGTCAGCCGGTTGTAGTGATCGACATGCGTGTCCCAGCCAGCGTTAAGTTGACCGAACTCGTCCCAGACGACAGTCACGAATCGGCAACCCGCCTCGACCAAGCGACGAGCTTGCAGCGTCGACTGGCCGAACAGTGTCATGCCGTACTCGTCGCGCAACTTTGCGGGTTCTTTTTCAAGATCGAACGCCGCTCGAATCGCTCGCGAGTCGAGCAGTGAGAATGCCAACTCTCGCTTTTGATCCAGTACTGATCGACCTGCCTGCTGATCGAGATTTCGCCGCAACGTCTCCAACTGGTCGAGCAGCGTGCGGCGTCGGTTGAGCCGGTCCAATGAAAAATCGTTCGGCAAGTCGGCTTCGGCTGCGATTAAGAAGCGGCAGTCGCGCTGCACGCCGAGATACGGATCGCGAAACTCCGTGGCCGGTCCGTGTGACCGCCGTATCGCGCTGCGAGTCGCCTCGCCACGGAACTCGGTCCAGATTGGATCGAAGCGACTGCCGAGATACATCGCCGACGGCGGCGTGTATCTCGCGGCCGAGCGGCGACTGCTAAGCAGAAACGGCAGCATCAGGTTGTCGGGAATCGCACCGTGCGGCTTCGGCCCGCGCCGCTGTTGATCGAAGTAGTTCACGACCGATCCCAGGAACGGCTGATGCTGCGGATGTCCCAGCGTCTCTTCCAGTGGAATGCTTCCTTCGGGCGAACCGGTCGTCGCGTATTGCATTCCGTGAAAATTCCACGGATGAGTCAGTGAGCGAACTACGGTGACGCGATCCATGACCTGGGCCATGTTCGGCAAGTGCTCACACAGATGCAGCCCCGGTAGCGTCGAGTCAATTGACTGGAGCTTGCCGCGAATCTCGATCGGAGCTTGCGGCTTCATGTCCAGCGTTTCGAGATGACTCGGTCCGCCGAACAGGTACAGCAGAATGACATTCTTCGCGCGGCCGAATCCTGGCAGTACCGTTTCGGGAAGTTTCTCCGTCGGCTCCGCGCCCGCCAGTGACGGCAACAGAGCGGGTCCTCCGACACCGCAGAGGCTTAATCCGCCGACCGACAGTAGATCGCGACGAGTCACGCCGTTGCACAGCCGCTTCGGTCCACCCAAAACTTGGAACATTGCCGCCTCCCGGAGTCGCCGCTGAAACGGCCTGAGCATATCTGTCGGCGAACGTCTCGCCAACACTTTGGTGATTGGCAGACATCACCGCTTGCATCGCGGGGTGAAATGCGTCAATTGTGGTGGGTCGATGTGACGCGAATCACGGGAGTCTCTCATGTCCGAGCAATGCCCATTCTCACGACGGCAGTTATTGCGACGCTGCGGAACCGGCTTCGGGACGCTCGGACTCGGAGCCTTGCTCAGCGAGCAGGATCGATTTGTCGCGGACGAAGCAGTCGCGCCGCTCGCCCCAAAGCGACCGCATTTCGAGGCGCGAGCCAAACATGTCGTGCATCTTTTCATGAACGGCGGGCCGTCGCATGTCGACACGTTCGATCCGAAGCCAAAGCTCTCTGAGTGGCATGGCAAGTCGCTGCTGACGGGAAATCTGCGAACCGAACGGAAAACCGGCGCGGCGATGCGGTCGCCGTTTGAGTTTCGACGCTACGGCCAATCGGGGATCGAAGTCAGCGATCTGTTCTGGCAGACGGCGCTCAACCACGTCGACGACATCGCCGTCATTCGCTCGATGCAGGCGGAGGTTCCCAATCACGAGTCGTCGCTGATGCTGATGAACTGCGGCGATGGCCGGTTGCCTCGACCCAGTTTCGGCTCGTGGTTGACCTACGGGCTGGGCTCTGACAATCAAAGCCTGCCGGGCTTCATCGTCATGTGTCCTGGCGGCTATCCGATTGTCTCGACACAGAACTGGAGATCGGCGTTCTTGCCGGGAGCATTTCAAGGAACGTACCTCGACACGCAGCACACCGAGGTCACCAAGCTGCTGGCCAACATTCGCAACTCGAAGCTGTCGCTCCACGAGCAACGGCGGCAGCTCGACTTCGTGCGGAAGCTCAACGAGCAGCACAAATCGCAAAGGCCGGAAGAGGCGGCGTTGGAGGCACGCATCCAATCATTTGAGCTCGCGTTTCGGATGCAGACCGAGGCGGCCGACGTGTTCGACATCTCGAAAGAACCCGAATCGGTTCGGCTGATGTACGGGTCGGGGACTCACGGCCGGCAGTTGCTGATCACTCGCCGCTTGATCGAGCGTGGCGTGCGATTCGTCCAAGTGTGGAGCGGGGCAGGGCAGCCGTGGGACAACCACGATAACCTTGAAGCCCAGCACAAGAAGCTCTCGGCCGATTGGGACGGCCCGATCTCGGCATTCATGAGCGACCTCAAGCAGCGTGGTTTGTTCGACGAGACGCTGATCCAATGGGGCGGCGAGTTCGGAAGGACGCCGGTGGCCGAGTTACCCGCGCTCAACGGCCGCGATCACAACCACTACGGATTCACCTGCTGGCTGGCCGGCGGCGGCGTGCGTGGTGGGCAAGTGTACGGAGCGACCGATGAGTTCGGTTTCCAAGCGGTCGAGAATCCCGTCTCGGTTCACGACCTGCATGCGACGATGCTGCGTCTGCTCGGATTCGACCACGAACGCCTGACGTACCGCTACGCCGGCCGCGATTTTCGCTTGACCGACGTGCATGGGCGAGTGGTCAACGAGCTGATCGCGTGAGGAAAATGACGAATCAGAAAGTATCGAATGACGAAGGAAGCTTAAACGACGAATAGCCAAGTGCCATCGCAACTGCAGAGCGAATTCGTCATTCGTGCTTCGTCAGTCACTTCAGCGAATCGCGAATCGCTTCGACTCGCGGCAAATTGATGTTGGGGGGCTGGAACTTGACCAGCCAGTCGGCATCGGCGCGGGCCTGGTCGAGCCGTTTGGTGAAGGCTCCGATTTCGAGCCGCATCGCCCGGTAGTCACCGTCTTCAGGGTTCAGCGTCAGGATCGTGTCGACGTAGCGGTACATCGACTCGGCGTCCTTTTCGTCCTGAGCGCGTCGCAGCAGGTTGCTCAGCATCCGGATCAGGATGTCACGGGGCTTGGCGGTTGCGAAGTGTTCTTCGCGAGCGGGGCGGCCGCTGTTTTTAAAAACCCGCTCTTCGGCTTCTTTTCGAGTCAGCGCGATTCCCCCGTCGAAGACGTCGATGATTTGTGATTCTCCCTCTTTGGGTTCGTACCGAGCGACAAACTGACCCGGTAGGCCGACTCCGACAAGGTTCAAGCCGACTCGGCGACCGAGTTCGATGTACAAGACCGAGAGAGTGATCGGCATCCCCTCCCGATCGTCGATGACCTCGTTGAGATGGTTGTTCGAGCGGGCGTAGTAGTTCAGTCGGCCGCCATGAAAGCCGAGTTCCTCGAAAAAGAATTTCTTGAGTGCGGCGAGCTTCGCGGCGTCATCGGCATCGGCCGTGAACATTTTCTTCAGGTCCAACGCAAGGTCGTCGATCGCGTGACAGTAGTCCGCGACGACGAGTTCCTCGTTGTCGAGCGCAGCGATCCAGAGTGCGGCGGCCAGCAGGTCGATCTTGGCGTCCTCTTTGCCTTCGACGAGCGAACGCAACTCGGCCTGCACCTTTTTGACGTGCACGTCGCCAGCGAGCTGCCGCAGCCGCTCGGCCTGTTGTTCAAGTTCTTTGGCCTTCTCACGCAACACAGTGCTGGCGACTGCGCCATCGGGAGTGAGTTGCTTGAGCACCTCCTCGGCCGCTGCCTGCTTCGGCGAAATGTCCTTGACGAGATCACCGATTCGCCTGGTCGTCTCTGAGGTAACCTTCTGCGAGTCGAGTTCGGTCGAGATGCGGAAGCTGCGGAACTCGGCTTCGGTGTGCCGAAACTTTGCGAGGCCGACTTGTCCGCCAGACAGCACGTCATCCGTCGATTCGATGACCTGCGTACCGTTGACGAAGCAGATCATCCGGTCCTTCTCCACGCGGACCTTGATCTCGTTCCATTCGTTGGGCCGATACTCGTCGGTGCGGATCTCTTTGAGAACCTGCCAATCGGTCACCACCGGGCCGTCGAAGCGGCTGAGCCGGAATCCGCCGCTGCTCGGATAAAATCCGTAGTGTTTGTCATTGCCGTCGGCATGAAACACGAGGCCCGCCGCTCCGTCTTCGGGCGAGAACTTCACGTTGACCGAAACCTCGAACGGCTTTTCCGGCACCGCTTGCTTCGACAGGCACAATGATCGTCCGCCGAAGCCTTGCCCCAGGCCTTCGACCGCGATGCGGCCGGCTCGCTGACGCCAGCGTGCTCCGAACAGCGGCGTCCAATCGCGCGGATTGAGTTGCCCGATCGTCAGCCAGCGCGACATCAGTACCGGATTCGGTTTCTCCAGCAGTGGCTTCAGCGAGTTCACGGAGATCGCGAAGCCCAGGTTGTCGGTCACGAGCGACTTGAGCGTAATGATGCCGAGCACTTTCCCGTTGCGATCGACGAGTGGCCCGCCGCTGTTTCCCTGCTCGATTGGCATCGCCAGTTGCAGCATGGACCGGCCGTCGATCTCCCGTTGGCCACTGACGATCCCCTCGACCACGCTGTGCTTCAAGCCGCGCGGGTTGCCCATCGCCACGACCGGCTGTCCGTCCTTCGCCTTCGTCGCGTCACCCAGTTCAAGCGGCTTAAGCCCCTTCTGATCGATCTTCACGACGGCCAAATCCAGTTGTCGATCCGATGCTCGAATCTCGATGACGTCACGCTTGGTCCCATCCGCGAACTGCACCGAGATCGGCCGTCCTTCACCGATGACGTGAAAGTTCGTCGCGATCAATCCGTCCTCGCTGACAACGAATCCGGTGCCGAGTCCCTCTTGCTTGCCATCTCGGCCGGTGAACGTGATGACCACGATTGACGGCTTGAGTTCAGCGACAAGATCGGCAGTTGTGCGGTCTTCTGCAAAGCCACTCCATGGAACAAAGGCGAAAACGAATGCCAGCATCAGCAGATCACGTGAGAACATCAGTTCGCCTTTCTGGTGCCCAGTAATAGGATCATGGCTTTCAGGCCACGGCTCACTTAGCCGCCACTTTGTAAATCCGCACGGCGTTGTCGTGGAACAGTTTCTTTTGCCAATCGAGCGGTTTGTCTTTCACGATTTCCTTGAGCGCAGCAATCCAATCGGCCAGCGGAGCGGTCAGTGTGCAGACAGGCCAGTCGCCGCCAAAGAAGCAACGATCGATGCCGAAGGTGTCGATACAAAGGAAAATGACTTCGGCCAGATCGGAGGGCTTCCAGGCGTTCGGCTTGGCAGTCGCGACGATCCCGGAGATCTTGCAGTAGGTGTTCTCGCGGGCGGCTGCGGCTTTCATCCCCTTCAGCCATGCTTCGCGGAGAGCCTTGTCATCGGACTGAGCCGGCATATTGCCGCAGTGATCGACGACCAGTGTTGTCTTGGGGCATAGCTCGCCCAGCTTGGCTCCGTCACCGATCTCAGCGGGTCGCATGCAGAGATCGAAACTCTTGCCCATGTCACCGAGCCGTTTGACGTTGTCGACGAACGTCTTTTCAAGGCACATCCCTTGCGGCCGATCCGGATCGTGCAGCACGGTACGGACGCCGTTGATCCGATTGTTAGTTGCGAACGGCTGCATGTACTTCGCAAACTCGGCCGACTGCGGCGAGCCTCCGATGATCGCACCGCACATCGGGTTGTCCTTCTTGCCGCAGAGGTCGAGGACGTATTCCGCCTCGGCGGTCTGCTGCGACGGATCGACGTTGACCTCCATGTAGACCGTCTTCGTGACTTTGTGCGGGCCGAGCAGTTTTAAGTAGTCGGACATCAGGAAGCTGTGTCTGAGCGAATCGACGCCGTCTCCTTTCAGCCACGGCAATTTGAACTTGGTCAAATCCCACAGATGTTGATGCGTGTCGCAGATCGCCAAGTCATTCTGATTCACGGTACCCTCTTTCTTCGGAGCCGCCCGTAAGAGTTGCTGTTGTTTGGCTTTCTCCTGAGCCACCAGTGACGTGGCTGAACCGGCGACGGCGACACTTGCGGCGGCGGACAGAAAATTTCGTCGAGTCAATTCGGACATGGCAATCTCCAGCAGTGAGTGGTTCGTGGACGGAGGAAATATCGTAACGGCGACGTCCGTGCGCTCAATCCTGGCCCGGCGAAGCCAGTTCGCGTTCGACGCGAGCGAAGACCTCGTTGAGCCTGTTCGTGGCGTCGAGCAGCATCTTGACCAGCGGGTCGAGCGGCGCGAGGTGGTTGTCCTCGAAGTTCTGAGCGTTGTCGTCTTTCCAATGCTCTTTGGTCAGCTCCCACGCCTGAATTAATTCGACGTGAGCTTTGTAGAGCTTGGTGCTATCAACGGAGAGATCGGCGACTCGCATGGCTTCGAGAGGGGTGAGGGGTTAGGGATTAGTGACTGGGGGCGGAACTGGCTCTTCGGCGGCAGATTCAATTTCGGCGTAGGCCTCGATGGCCAGGATCATTCGTTCGAGCGTGGCGATCGTCTTGGCGAAATCCGCTTCGATGTAGCGCTGTAAGCCGCCGCGACGGCCGTCGAACTCGTCGATTTCGTGCCGCACCAACGAGCACCAGCGAGCACAAGCCTCGACCTTCTCTTGGGCCGTCTCCAGACGCTTTTTGGCGGCTTCCAATGCCAGCTTTTCTTCGTAGCAAGTGGGTCGATGGTCGCCGACCGTGCGCATCTTGCACTTTTCCAAATCGGCGCGTGCTTGCGCGATGACGTCAAAACTGCGGAGCATGTACTGCTTCCAAAAGTTTGGCCGGTCGTGCTCGACCCAATCGAGAAATCCGATCGTCTGCTGCTGCAATGACGCTGTGACATCCATCGCGACTCCCGCGAACTCCAGCAGTTTCACTCGAAAGGCTCGCATGGCATCGAGTGAACGGACATTGGCTTGCGACATGAAGCACCGCAGAAAGGACGAAGGACCAAAGACCCAATGACGAAAGAATAACAAGTGTCGAAGCTCAAGTGACGGCATTCGTCATTCGAAAGTCGTCATTCCTTCGTCATCAGATGCTTCGTCATCTGTCATTCGCAACGACACCGGATCGATGAGTACCTGGCACTCCGGCAGGCTGTCGAGGAACAGTTGGCCGTAGCGTTTTGTGCGAATGCGGGGGTCGAGGATGACCACTTGGCCCGTGTCGCTGCTGCGGCGGATCAGGCGGCCGAAGCCTTGCTTGAGTTTGATGATCGCTTCGGGAAGCGAGTACTCGAAGAACGGTTTGCCGCCGCGAGCTTCGATCGCTTCCATCCGAGCTTCTTGCAGCGGATGGTCGGGGACGGCGAACGGCAGCTTGGTGATGATCACGTTTTGCAGAGCGTCGCCGGGGACGTCGACTCCCTGCCAGAAACTGTCGGCCCCGAACAGAACCGCTCGCGGGTCGTTGCGAAACTTGTCGAGCAGCATCGTTCTTTGCAGCCCGGCACCTTGGCAGAGCAGCGTGTAGTTGTGCTCGGCGAACCATGGTGTCAGCCGGTTCGCGCAGGATTGCAACAGCTTGTAGCTGGTGAAGAGCACAAAGGCTCGGCCGGAGGTTGCATCGACGTGTTGTTTGATCTTCTCGCAGAGTTCGGTTTCGAACTCAGCAGGCAGGTCATTTGGATCGGGCATGCGGCCGTGCAGGATCAATTTGGCTTGTCGCCGGAAGTCGAAGGGGCTGCCGAGCTTTTTCTCCAGCGACTTCGTCAGGCCGATCCGGGCCTTCGCGTAATCGAAGTTTTCGCGGCCGGTCGAGAGGGTCGCGCTGGTCAGGATCACGGTCGGGATCTTCGCGAACAGTTCGTCGCGGAGGACGGGGCCGACATCGATTGGACAGCTGATTAACTTCGTGTTCTTGAATTTTCCGGTGTTCCTTTCGGTCCAGTAGACCGAGCCTTCGACTTCTTGCCGTACCCAGCTTTGCAGGCTGATGCCAAGCTGCGTGCATCGAGTCGCGGCGGCGGTGTATTCGAGCTTGTCACCCTCCTTCGACAGAGTGGCACCGTAATTGTTGAGTTGCTTGGCCAATTCGAACAGTTTTGGCGAGACGTTGTTCTCGAAGGTTGGCGGTGTGCGGAGCCGGCCGTTGCTGCCGCTGAATTTCGATTGGAAGAACTCCAACTCCGAAAAAAATTCGGTGACCTTGTGCCGTGTTTCGTGGACCGCCAATTGGGATTTCAGCAACGCGCGCGGGGCGAACAGCCCCTTCATCTGGCGATCGTTCCAGAGTTTGTTGAGTTGGTAGTTGATCTGTCCGCTGCTGATCGAGAGTCCCAGATGATCGCCGGCAACCGCTTCGACCGTGTGGGCCTCGTCGAGCACCGCAATGTCGTAATCTGGCAGGATGTTCCCTCCCTCGCGGCGCACGGCGAGGTCCGAGAAGAACAACGCGTGATTGACGACGAGGATGTCAGCGTTCCAGACTCGGCTGCGAGCCTTGAAGTAGTGGCAGTCTTTGAAGGTCGGACATTTCTTGCCCAGGCAGTTGTCGCCATCACTGACGACTTCGTCCCACACGGGGCCGAGCGGTTTGAATGCCAAATCCTGCAAGCTTCCTTCGGTCGTCTTCGGTGCCCACTCGCCAAGTTGGCGCAGTTGCTCGGACTCTTGCGGATCACCGAACAGGATCGGTCCCCGCTCGAGGGCCAGTTTCATACGTCGCAGGCTAATGTAATTCGACCGGCCTTTGACCAGTACCGTCGAGAACTCCACGGGCAGTACGGCTTTCAAGAACGGGATGTCGCGCGTAAAGATCTGCTCTTGCAGCGCGATCGTGTGCGTCGAGATAACGACTCGACGCCGCTTGTCTTTTTTCGCGGCGGCACTGAACGGGACCGAGTTCGGTCCCCCATCATCATCGTCATCGACATCTCGGCGAGCCGCCGGCGATTCCTTGGCAGTTTTTGATTGCGCTTCGGCGAGCGCCAGGATGGCTGGAACGAGGTAAGCGAAGCTTTTGCCAACGCCTGTACCGGCTTCGACGATCAAGTGTGACTGTGTGCGGATGGCTCGCTCGACCGACTGTGCCATCTCCAACTGCTGTGGGCGAGACTCATAAGTCGGCAGCCGCCGCGCGATGTGTCCCTCATCGCCGAGGATCGAACTTACGTCAAGGCTCACGGCAGCCTCTGGAAACCGACAATACAAATATCGTCGCTCTGTGGGCGGCCCTCGACGAACGCTTCGACATCGTCAACCACGACTTTGACGGTCTCGTTGATATTTTGCGGAGCTTTGGCGAACACGCCGCTCAGACGCTGGTTGCCGTAGATCTCTTTCTGTGTCCGAATCGCCTCGGTCACGCCATCAGTGAAAACCAGCCAGGATTCACCGGGACTCAGGTCAAACGTCGAAACTTGAAACTTCTGATCAGCCAAAATTCCCAGTGGCATTCCCGATTCGGCCTGTCCGATTGATTCGACCTTTCCGGTAGCGCCATCGCGACGCAACGGTGCTAGGTGTCCGGCGTTGATCAACGTCAGTCGATGATTCTTCGGATCGATGACCATGATCAAGCAGGTGATGAATCGGTGCCCCAATCCACTGACGGAGATTTCCGCATTCAAGCCGGTCATCGCGGTCGCCAAGTCGGGTTGGCTAATCAAGTGATAGCGGACCGACGAATACAGTCGAGCCATCAGCAATGCGGCGGGAACCCCTTTTCCAGCAACGTCCGCCAAGGACAGCGCAACGCAGCCGCTCGGCAGTTCGATGTAGTCGAAGTAGTCGCCGCCAACGCGCTGCGCGGGTTCGTAATAATCGGAGAACTCATATCCCGGCAGTTTGGGCCGCGCGTGAGGCAAGAAACCGAGTTGCACCTGTGTGGCGAACTCCAGATCGCGTTCCATGTCGCGCTTTTTGACCGCTTGGTGGTACAGATGCGCGTTTTCGACGGACAAGGCGACTTGCATAGCCACGCTGATGAGCAGGTCCAAGTCTTCGTCGCGGAATTGTGCGCCAACGTCGTTGGTGGTGATTTGAATGACTCCCAACGGTCCCAACTCTCGGGAAACCAAGGGAGCGCAGATCATCGAACGAATTCGCAACGACGAGAGACTCTCGCTCGCTCGAAAGCGGCTGTCCTCGAGAGCGTTCTCGCTCAGAATGCCTTCGCTGGTTTCCAAGGCCTTACGAACGATGGTCATGCTGACGTGGACTTGATCGTCCGCTTCGGTCTTGCGCCGCGTCTTGGTGGCTTTGACGACCAGCTTCTTCTTCTCCTCTTCGCGGAGCATGATGAAGCCTTCGTCCGCCTGTTGGAAAATTCGGAACAAGGTTTCGAGCGTCTTGTCCAAAACTTGATCGAGTCCCAGCGAGCCCGCGAGGACTTTGGTGATTTCCAAAATCGCCTTGAGCTTCATCTCCGGCTTTACGCTCAGTCGCAAGTCGGACGACGAACTGCCGGCGTCGAGCGTGCTGATGATTGACGAGTGATCTTCCTCATCAAACTCGTCATCCGTGTTCACTACTCGGGTATCGGTTTGCGGCACGCCCTGATCATGGATTTCTTCGAGCGGTGATCGGGGCCCGACCTTGATCCCTTCGTCTCCGACGATCGCGCCCGGTTTCAGCAGATTGCTGTCGGTCGGAGCCACCAGCAAAAAACGAAATGCAAAATCACAAACGCGGATGATGTCCTTGTCTTTGAGTTGACGCCGACCCTCCACGACGGATTTGTTCACATGTGTCCCGTTACGGCTGCGAAGATCTTCCACGAAGTATTCGCCTTGGACGTCGACGATCTGGGAGTGATAGCGACTCACTGCGGCGTTATCTAACACCACTTGGCAATGCGGATGTCGGCCAAACACGGTCCGTTCGGCTTGCACTTCGATCAATTGACCGGGGTTTTTCCCCTTGAGCACTTCCAAGACAGCCACGATGAGGTCAACTCCTCGATGAGCGGGACTCTGAGAGCACGCGACTTTCCTGTTGATCGGTCGTCAAGCAACCTCAGCGTCGTTGCCGCTTGAGCTGCATTTTCCTGCGTGAAGGGAAACAGATTCTAGCCACCAGTTCGCCGCGCCGAAAGAACTCGCCGGAATCGACGTGCCCCGAAACTAAGAACGCGACCTCGGTCCGGGGGACGCATCAGTTCTGCGGCCAGTACTTCGGTCCGCGCGGGGGCGTGACTCCTCCCGCGGGTCGCCGCCGGGGAGAGGGGATCGGCGGCGCAGCGCTTCATTCAGCCAGTCACGGAGCGGTCGCTCGACAAGCGCTCCTCGATTTCGCAGGTATTGCCGGTCGACTTGCTCGGCATCGGCGAGATGGCCGGACAATGCGAGCTCCAAGGCTTTTCCCGCCCAAGCTGTGGCGATCGCGGATTCCGGCGCGGTCTTCGACGCGAGCACCTCCTCGCACAGCCGTTTCGCTTCAGTGAATCGTTGTTGATGGATGAGTCGTGTAATCAATTCTTGATACGCGATGTAATTTTCGCGATGACTGCCCGGAAAGTACGACAGCACCGCCCACCAGGCGTCATCCGTGTCAGTGCGGCGAGCCACTTCGAATTGTCGCCCGAGTGTTGGCTCCCGTTCGACGTGCGTCCACGCTTCACCTGCAGGGATCGATGTCGCTGGAGCGTGCCGAGCGGACTGTGTTCCCACAGCGGCTGCCACTGTCGCCAGAAGCACGCTCCACACGGCAAACGCGGCCCACGGATGTTCCGACGGACGCAGCCACGTCGTCCACCTTGGCCCGTGCGACTCGGACAAACCCACGTCGCTGGCGATTGTTGGAGAGTCGACGGGTATCGTGAATTCACCATGTGTTCCGATTCGCTTTTCGAGTTCTCGCAAATCGCGTAGCAACGATTCCGCTGAGGGGAATCGCTCGTCCGGTTGCTTCGCCAGCATTCGTTGAATCAGTTGGCAGACAGGCGGCGAGAGATCGGGACGCAACTCGGCTAACTTCGGAGGAGGCGTATGAACTTGATGGTAGGCGACCACCAGCGCGGTCTCGCCTCGGAACGGAGGTCGCCCCGCCAGCAAGTGGTAGAACGTCGCGCCCAGTGAATACAGGTCGCTGCGATGATCGACCTTCGAGCCTTGAACTTGCTCCGGGCTCATATACAGCGGCGTTCCCATCGTCATGCCGGCCTGAGTCAGCCGCAGGTCGCCTCCTTGAGTGAGCTGCGCTAATCCGAAGTCGACGACTTTGGCGACTCCTTTACGCGTCAACAGGATGTTCTCGGGCTTGATGTCGCGATGGACGATTCCTTTGTCGGCCGCCGCTTGCAGTGCCGCCGCCACTTGTTTCAACAAGTGCACCGCGATGTGCGCGGGGGGCGGACCTTTCTTGAGGATGTAGTCCCGCATGTTCATCCCGGCAACATATTCCTGAGCGATGAACCGCACGCCGTTTGACTCACCAACCGCGTAGACCTGGACGATGTTGGGATGATTCAGTCCGGCCGTTGCGAACGCCTCTTGTTCGAAGCGCCGGCGGCAGGTCTCGTCCGCCTGGATATCAGGTCGCATGACCTTGATTGCGACTTGTCGCTGCAGCGACGTCTGCTCGGCCAGCCAGACTTCGGCCATCCCGCCACCGCCGAGTCTTCGCAAAAGCCGGAATTCGCCGAGCATCTGGTTCTTCAGATCGGCAACTCGCAGGAGTCCGCTGACCGGGGCGCGGCCAAGGATTTGGCTCTGCGAAACCGCCTGCGTCAAACTGGCATCACCCGCGTCCGACATTCCAATCACCTTACGACTGTCCGAGTTCCTTCGATCGATTCGTCGCGGCTTCGACGGCGTTCATCAACGCCGCTCGCAGTCCGCCGCGCTCCAGCGCGTGCAGTCCGGCGATCGTCGTCCCGCCGGGCGAGGTCACAGCGTCCTTGAGCGTCCCCGGATGCTTGCCCGTCTCGATCACCATCTTGGCCGCGCCGAGCAGCGTTTGAGCGGCGAGCTTCGTCGCGACATCGCGCGGCAAGCCGACACGCACGCCGCCGTCGCTCAGCGCTTCGATGATTTGATAGACGTAGGCCGGCCCGCTGCCCGACAGTCCCGTCACGGCATCCAGTAACTTTTCATCGACCGAAACCGCCACACCGACCGACGACAACAGTTGCTCGACCAGCGCCGCGTCCTCTTTGGTCGCCGCGCCGCCAATCGCGAAGCCGCTGGCGGAAGCCCCGACCAGGCAGGGTGTGTTCGGCATCACACGCACCAGCCGCGTAGTTTCGCTCAATCCTGCGGCCAACGTCTTCAACGGCACTCCCGCCGCGATCGAGATGACCAAGTGCTGAGCCGTGACCTTCCCCTTGAGTTCCGCCAGCACCCCGCTCATCTGCTGCGGCTTGACCGCCAAGATGACGATCTGCGAAGCAGAGACGACCTCCGCGTTCGTTTCGACAGCGCGCGACTTCGTTTCAGAAGCGAATTGTTGGCGAGCCGCCGGGTACACATCGCTCGCCACAATTCGATCAGCCGACGTGAATCCCGCCGCGACCAACCCGCGAGCCAACGCCGTTGCCATCTTCCCCGCGCCAATGAAACCCACTCGCTGAGTCATGCTGTTTCCCCAACCGCTAACCCCTGATCCCCAACCCCTTGCTCAGAGCACACCGTACGTCCGATACGCCTCGCCAGCCAGCATCCCTCCGCGAATCGCGTCGCGGGTGATGTTCTCGGCGTGGACTTTCTCCCAAGCTCGACGAATCGCTTCAGTCTCCAGTTCACGAGGCACGACGACCACGCCATCGACGTCTGCAATAACCAAGTCCCCCGAACGAAATTCGATCCCGCCAATCTCGACCGGCACATCGATGTCGATCACACGTTGCCGATTCAGGCTGTCCAGCAGATTTGTGCCGAGTGCCCAAACTGCGAAGCCCATTGCTGTCATCTGCCGAACATCCCGGACCATGCCATCCACGATCGCTCCGACACAGCCTCGATTGCGAGCGGCCGTGCTGAGCAACTCGCCCCAAATCCCCGATCGGTTCGAGCCATTCGCGGCACAGACCAAGATGTCATCCGGCTGACACGCATCGACGGCTTGTAGCTCCAGTTCGTAGGGTTTCGGATCGGGGTGTGCCATATCCGCCCACAAAGTCGTGCGGCACCGGCCGACGAGCACTCGATCTTGCACGGTCGTCGGCCGCAAGGAAATTAGCGGCGAATGCCGGCGATGCCCCAAGCTATCCAGTGCGTCCGAGACTACGGCCGCAGTCAACGATTGTCGCATCATTTCGATCGTGATGACCGTTGGTGCTGCACTCACGAGAAGTCTCCCATTCCGAGGAACTAGCACGGAATTGATATCCGAATCCGCAGCGGGAATCCAATCGCCTTCGCGGTGTCGTTGCGATCCGCAAATTGACGGTCTCGATGGCCACGGCTATCTTCGCCTCACAAAATACAAACAGAGTGACCTTTTCAGGAGTTTGAGTTTGACGACTTCCGCCCCCGGCGCTTCGGTTACGTTCGCCGATCTCGGCTTGAGCCAACCGACGCTGAACGCTCTCCAGAACGTTCAATTTGAAAAGCCCAGTCCCATCCAGGCCGCGTTCATTCCGCTGGCCATGACCGGCATCGACTGCATCGGGCAAGCTCATACCGGCACCGGCAAGACGGCAGCGTTCGTGTTGCCGCTGCTCGAACGACTCAACTTCGATAACCGAGTTGTGCAAGCCCTCGTCCTCGCGCCGACTCGCGAACTCAGCGAGCAGATCGCCAACGAATGCAAGCGGTTGAGCTACTCGTCGATGTGCCGCAGCGTCTGCATCGTCGGTGGCCGCCCGATCCGCTCGCAGATCAACGAACTGGAAAAGGGAGTCCACATCGCCATCGGCACGCCCGGCCGAGTCATCGACTTGATCGAGCGCGGCATCTTGAACTTGCAGCATCTCACGGTTGCGATTCTCGACGAGGCGGATCGGATGCTCGACATCGGCTTTCGTCCCGACATCGAAAAAATTCTGCGACGCTGTCCGGCCGAGCGGCAAACCTTGATGCTTACCGCGACGATGCCACCGCTCGTCGAGCGACTCGCCAACCGCTACATGAAGTCGCCGGAGAAGGTCGATTGCTCCACAAACGGCATCGCCGTCAAAACGGTCGATCAGTTTTATCTGACGGTCGATGAAGATCGAAAAATGGAAACGCTCCGCAGGTTGCTGCTCGATCAGCGACCGCAGCAAGTGCTCGTCTTCCTGCGGACGAAACGGGGAGCCGATCGGTTACACGCCAAATTTTCTCGGAAGCTGCCCGACGTTGCGATCCTGCACGGCGACCTGCCGCAAACGCACCGCGACCGAGTGATGAAAGCCTTCCGCGCCGGCGAGGTCCGTATGTTGATCGCCACCGACGTCGTTGGCCGAGGGATCGACATCAGCGGAATCTCGCACATCATCAACTTCGACATTCCGGAGTACTGCGACGACTACGTCCACCGCGTCGGCCGCACCGGCCGTCTTTCGTCGGATGAAAAGGGTTACGCCTTTACGTTCGTGACCCGCGATCAAGGCGAGCAACTGACGAACATCGAACTCCGCATCAACACGATGCTGCCGGAGTACAAGATTCCCGGCTTCGAAGCCGCGCGTCCCAAAGAGCGTCGCGCCGAATGGACCGGCGGCTTCTCCAACAGCCCAGTCTCGTAATCGGCCGGCTTTTCGAAAAGCGTGAATCATGCGATCGCGCGATTCAGGACATGAAACGATTCTCCCCGCGGACAAACTCGTTTGCGTCTCGGCATGATCGGCGGAGCCTGGCGACGTCGTTTCTCTAACCAGGCCTGCTCCCTTTACTTCGACGTTCAAACCGTGAACGACTGCTTGAACTGCGGGATAATCGGGTCTTCATTGCATTGATCGTGTAGCAGTTCGGCGACCGCTTGAGCGGACGTCGATTCGCCATGGACAATGAAACCTTTGCCGATGCCACCATGTTTGGCGAGATGGCCGAACCACCATTTGAAGTCTTCTGCGTCGGCGTGCGCGGACAGTCCATTGAGGACTTCGACTTTGGCTCGCAGTTCAATCTCGCGGTCGAAAATGCGGACTCGCGGCTGCCGCTCGACCAGGCGTCGGCCGAGTGTGTATTCGGCCTGGTAGCCAAGCATCACGATGGTATTTCGCTCGTTGCCGACCGCGTGTCGCAAATGATGGACGACTCTGCCGCTTTCGCACATGCCGCTGGCAGCGATGACCAAGAACGGCCCCTTGCGATCGTTCAGCGCACGGCTTTCCTGCGGACTCGCGACGTATGTCAGCCCGCGAAAGCCGAAGAGGTCATTGTCGGAGCCAAGTTGTTTCTGAGCTTCCGGATCCAGAGTACGTTGATGTGTGCGATGCACTTGCGTCAGCTTGCGCGAGAGCGGACTGTCGACAAACATCGGGATCTGCGGCAGAAGACCCTCATTAAATAGCTCGTTGAGGAAGTACACCAAGACCTGTGTGCGGCCGAGACTGAAGGCGGGGATGACCACTCTTCCCTGGATCGCGATCGCTTCCTTCAGTATGCGCAGCAGTTCCGTTTTCAGATTTTCGGCCGGCAGATGCACCTTGTTGCCGTAGGTCGATTCGGTGATCAGAACATCGCAGCCATTGTCGATCAACACCGGATCGCCGAGCAGCGGCAAGCTGCGGCGACCCAGGTCGCCAGTAAAGATGACTCGTTTCATTTCACCGCCGTCGAGGATTTCCAACTCGGTGATGGCCGAGCCGAGGATGTGCCCCGCCTCGTGAAAACGCAGTCGCACATCCTTCGCGAGTTCGTGCCACTCCCCGTAGGGGATGGTCTCGAATCGTTTGCACAACTCATGGACGTCGCGTTCTTCGTACAAGGGCTCGATGGGGGGGTGCCCCTTTCGCAAACGGCCGCGCAGATATTTGGCGTCTTCGGAGGCGATGTGCGCACTGTCGAGCAGCATGATCTCGGCGATGTCCGCCGTCGCGGGAGTGCAAAAGACCGGGCCGCGAAAGCCCGCCTTGAACAGTCCCGGCAAGTTGCCGCAATGATCGATGTGCGCATGCGAGAGAATGACCGCATCGAGTTTCTTCGGTTCGCAGTGAAACCGTTCATTTTTTGTGCGTGCTTCGGCCCGGTGACCTTGGAAGAGGCCGCAGTCGAACAGGATGCGACGCTCAGCGGTTTCGAGCAGGTGCTGACTGCCGGTGACTTCACCAGCGGCTCCGAAAAACGTCAGTTGCATGGCTTCGCTCCGAGATCGAACGTTCCGAGGCTACGGCCACAGCGCACCGAAGCTGGTGCGGGTCGAAGGATTCTCAAGCTCCCGATCGGCTGCGACTATTCTTGTTCTTTCGGCTTGATAAACAGCCAGAGGGTCACGGTTTCGCCTTCGGCCAGCTTCGCTCGTGCCACCGGTTCTTGACGTTCGACGCGGAAGTTTTGCTCCTTCCGATTCGACAGCGAACCCCGTTGCAACGAGACCTTGTAGCCCAAAGTTTCGAGGATCTCTCTGGCCTTGTCGTGATCCATCCCGATGAGCGAGGGGACCGTGTTCGGCGGCAGCGTCGAGATTTTACTCTTCGCGCCATTCGTGGGTGTCGAATTGGCAGAGCTTTCAGCGGCGGGCTTCGACGGTGGTCGAACTCCATTGGCTGGGACGACCTTTCCGCCCAGACCGTCGAATTGCTCAGCACGCTCTTCATCGGCAGTCTTCGTGACGATCTTGTAATTGCGGTCCTCGAATTTGAACGGGCTCTTGCCGAGCCAGTCCGTCAGAATGTTTTTGGAGTTCTTCTCGATCTTGCCAAACACAAACACTGTTTCCTTGGTGCCGGCAGGATCGATCAGCCGCACGGCATTCGGCAGAAAAGCCTTGGTGTCGAGAATGATCTCGGCGAGCTGGTAGTTGGCCGCGTCTGAAGGCCACAGCGGTGTGGCTCGGATGGTCGCAATTCCGTCGGCCGTGTTGTGGTTCTTCAGGTCCAGATCGTAGCGCTGGACAGCTTTATCGGCCGGCATTCCGAACAGAAATGGCAGCGGGCCGTCGATGATATTCACTCCCTGATTCTGCTTCGGCAGCAGCATGCGTGTGGCTTGTTTCTGTTGCACGTCAACTTGAGTGACCAGTTGACCATCGCAGTACCAACGCTCGGCGGGACCGGCAATGCCTGTGAATTTCACAAGTTGTCCGGTCTCCCAATGCTTGCGGTTTTCGCTGGCTCCGATTTTTTTTCTGTCGGTTTCGGGAGTCAGATCGATCCGGCCTTTGTCGGGGGACTCGTAATAGAACTTCCCGGTGTTGTGTTTCACCACGTTAAAGACGTAGTCGTATTCCCAGCGGCGATGTTCCCCTTCGAGCTTTTTGATTTTGGCTGACGAGACCTCCCAGTCCTCCAGCAGCTTTCTCAACTGCGGCGAGACGTTCTTGACCCGCATCGGTTGACCGGCCGGGCGCGCCAGCTTGTTGCCTGCGGCCGGATCTTCGGCTCCGACGGGCAGAATGGTTTTCTTTGCAGGCGACGTCTTCGCCGACGGCGGACGAGACCCGGAATTTCGATCTTGGGCAGTGGCATTGACCAGGCCAGTCAGTCCCACAGGCAGTACGGCTAACCACACGAGCCCGCGCATCGGCATCCTTCCGAACCTGGTTCGTGGCATGATTTTCCTGTGTCGAGGAGACATCCTTGTCAGCTCACCGGCAACTCGGCCAATCCGTTTAGCCATTTTGCGGGGCATCCGGGCGGAGATATTAGGTTTCCTCACGAAACGCCTCTACCCCGGTTTTTGGGCGGCTCAACAGAGGCGATCCGTTTGCGATTTGCTGGTGTCATCCGCACAGAGCCGCAATTTGAGATTGTGCGAATCATGTCGTTTGGCTCCCCTCGAAATTGGCACATGCTCGAAACAGGGATTGTCTGTTCGAGACAAAACTTCCTTCGATGGGCGGATCGATCGATTGCAAAGAGTTCCACATGCGACGTTGGAAAAAGTTGCCGGAAGATGATAGTGGTGTGTCAACGGTCGAGTACGCTCTGCTGCTGGCAATGATCATTTTGATTTCCGTGAGCACTTTGGGCGGCCTCGGCGTGGAAGTGAACAACATCTATCTCGTCATCGATCCATCATTTCCGGATCGTTAGACGATCGCTGCTTTTTTCTCCGCCTCTGTTTGGTCATCACAACGGCGCGGCGCTGATTGCAGGCAATTTGAGGATCGTTGATACTCGCTGCGTCCGAATGCCGAGAACGACTCTTCAGGTTGAGCTGCCATGAACGCCACGACTAATTTCAAGATCCTGCCTGACTCCAGCGAACTCGAGCAGATGCAGCGTGACCTGCGGTTCCATCCCAGCCAAGTGACGGATCCACGTGTGCTCAGCCGCGAGCAAATCGTTCAGTTCAATCGTGACGGTTATGTGCGCGGACTGCAGATCTTCGACTCTGCCGGCACTGACCGAAATCGGCAGTACTTCGATGCCTTGTTGGCAAAGGTTCTGGCTGCCGGCGGAGACAGTTATTCGATCAGCACGGCTCACCTGAAATACGGTTACGTTTACGATTTGATCACGAACGCACGCATCGTCGATTGCGTCGCGGACATTCTTGGCCCCAATGTCATTGGCTGGGGTTCGCATTTCTTCTGCAAGATGCCCCAAGACGGCAAAGCCGTGGCCTGGCATCAGGACGCCAGCTATTGGCCGCTGACACCTTCGAAAACCGTCACCGTCTGGTTGGCGATTGACGATGCCGACCGCGGCAACGCCTGCATGAAGTTCATTGCCGGTTCGCAGAACTTCGGGCATCTGACGTACCGTCCCAGCAGCGAGGCGGATCACAATGTCCTCAATCAGTCGATTGATGACGCTGAGCAATACGGCTCAGTCGTGTACGACGAACTTCAAGCGGGCGAGATTTCGATTCACGCCGATCTGTTGCTGCATGGCTCTGAGGCCAATGCTTCTGATCGTCGGCGCTGTGGTCTGACATTGCGTTATTGCACCCCCGATGTTCGCGCCGGCTCTGAATGGAATAAAAAGGGAGTCGTCGTCCGTGGCGTCGATCCGACGGGACACTGGGCGAATCCGTCGCGGCCGGATGTCGAGTAACCCTGCTTGGAAAGTGGCCTCAATTCTCTCCTTGGATCGGATTTCCTGACGCTCCGTAAACTGGACAGACGTCTCTGTGGAGGACTCTCGCGAGCCTGTCAACTTGGTTGCGGGCGCAGGACGAGGCCGCTATCTTGCCGCCCCCTCTTTGAGGTCTGAAGAACTGTTTGCACCATCGTTTAAGGTGATTGAGACATGGAAACGAAGCTGGTCGCTCAACGGCGAACCAAGTTGGGAACGTCGGCCAATCGTCGTCTGCGGGCGAGCGGATTGGTGCCGGGAAACATTTACGGACACAAACAAGATGCCATCTCGGTGACTTTCCCGGCGAAGGAAACGTCCGCACTCGTCCGGTCCACGCATCGGGTCGTAGAACTGGAACTGGACGGTAAGACCGAAACCGCGATTCTTCGCGAAACACAGTGGGATCACTTTCATACCGAACTGCGGCATGTGGATTTCATGCGCGTGGATGCCAATGAACGAGTCAAGGTTGACGTCGATGTTGTCTTGAGAGGCACTGCCGCAGGCGCTTTGGCGGGTGGCGTGTTGGAACACTCGCTGCACATGCTGCATGTTGACTGCTTGGCCATCAATATTCCCGAGGCGATCTTGGTCAAAGTCCAGGGTTTGCAAATCGGCCAGGCGATTCACGTCAAGGAATTGGATATCCCGACAGGGGTCAAAGTGCTGAACAACCCAGACGCGATCGTCGTCCGAGTTGTCCAGCCGATCATTGTCGAAACCGCTCCCGCCGCCGAAGCTGTCGCGGTTGAACCGGAAGTCATCAAGAAGGAAAAGAAGACCGCCGAGGAAGGAGAAGAGAAGCCGGCCAAGAAATAGCCTGGCGACTTTTCATCAGCAATCGATTCACGACACGGGCGGATTTTCCGCCCGTGTTTTTTTGTCCCGGAGGGGTGTGGTCACTTCGAATTCTGTTTTCGCAATTCCGTGGATGAGATGTCGCGACGGAACTCTCTTTCAGAGATTTCCTCAAACAGGTCTCGCGCCGACGAGGGCAGATTCAGTTGGGACAATGTTCGAAAAGAATCCCCTTCGCTCCGGCCGGCCACTAGGAACCGGCAACCGTGTGTGCGAATCTCGGCCAACGCGGCCAGCATCGCGGATTCGCTGCCGTAGTATCTGGGCTGCACGATTCGCTCAGCAGTGTCGACGCCCACCACAAACGTGGTGTTGGGAAAGAGTCGCGACTTGAGCACAAACGTCGGCTCGCGAGTCAGAACGACTGGTCGATCCGCGAATTGTCGGCATCGTGCCTCGATCGTCAGAAAATCTAACGGTGGTTTGTCGACGTTGACCCACGCCAACTCAAACGCCAAGGGCCCGCCCACCCGCTGCTCAGCGACTCGCGCGAGTTCGCGATGTCCGTCGTGCAATGGATTGAACGCTCCGGACAGAAGGCCCACAGATTTGAGCGGCGGATCGACCTGCCACGCAGATCGCATCGACCAGACCGTCGGGCGACGGCCGGCGACCAGGTCCACGAGCATTGGAGGTGCAATGCAGACATCGCTCGTCAGCGAATCGCCGGCAACGAGTCCGATCGGCGGCAGGGGGGGGATCCCGCAGGTCTCACCCAGCAGACGCAAAAAGACGTCTGCCACCAAGCGTTCCTCCTGGACACGTTCTCGCAGTCCTTTCGCCAGCGTCAACCCGACCAAGCGTGTCGCATTGGCCGTGTGAGTCGCGATCCACGCGCGATGTTCGCCTCGTTTCGGACGATGACTGGTCAACGCGGCGGAGCAGCCGACGCCGACGGTTTCGGCGGTTCGTGTCGATAACTTGTTCGCTCGCTGCCATCCGACGACGGCCATCGCCAGCGCGGTTTCGCGGCTGCAAAACTGTTCCGGTTCGCGACCCAGCCATTCGGTGAGCGCCGCCGGAGTGTACGGCACGCGAGCTTCCAGCAGGAAAGCTGATGCTCCCGGCACGCTCAACAAGTCCGAGATCGCCAGACTACCGCCGCCGGTAACTGCGATCACTGCCTGCCATCCGCTCGCGTGCAGAGCCGATACGAACGGCGGGCGATCCAATTCAGTTGACGTGATGCTCGTGGGCATGAGCGCGGGTGTAGTCGCGGTTGCACAGATTGGCAAGCAGACTCGCCTGCCCCGATCCGCCTGCCTATCCTTCCGTCGTATTGCCCCTTCGAAGATCACCCCGGAGGTTCCCATGCTTTTCACTCGCACAACCATTTTTTGCGTCCTCACGCTGATCGCAGCGTTTGGGCTCGCGATCGCAGGAGACACTCGGATGAAGTATCCGGAAACGAAGAAAGTCGACCACGTCGATGACCATCACGGCACGAAGGTGCCCGACCCGTATCGCTGGCTTGAAGACGATGTGCGGCAATCAAAACAAGTCGCCGCCTGGGTTGAGGCTCAGAACAAGCTCACGTTTTCGTTTCTGGAGTCGATTCCACAGCGGGAGGCGATCAAGAAGCGCCTGACGGAACTGTGGAACTACGAGAAATACGGCGTGCCATTCAAGGTGGCTGGCCGGTACTACTACTTCAAGAACGACGGGCTGCAAAATCAGTCGGTGATGTACACGCTGGAGACGCTGGCTTCCGAGCCGCGCGTGCTGATCGATCCGAATACCTGGTCGAAGGATGGGACGGTCGCACTGGCGTCAACATCATTCAGCGAGGACGGCAAGTACCTAGCCTACAGCGTGGCTGAAGCGGGTTCAGATTGGAACATCTGGCGCGTCATGGAAGCGGAGACGGGTCGGTTGCTGACCGACGAACTGAAGTGGGTCAAATTCAGTGGAGTATCTTGGACAAAGGACTCACGCGGGTTTTTCTACAGCCGGTACGACGAGCCGAAAGAAGGGGCGGCATTCCAAAGCCTGAACAAGAATCAGCAGGTGTTTTATCACCGAGTCGGTTCGCCGCAGTCGGACGATGTGTTGGTTTACAAGCGTCCCGATCAGCCCGATTGGGGATTCCAAACGACCGTCAGCGAGGACGGTCGGTATCTCATCATCACGACTTGGAAGGGAACCGACGATAAATACCGCGTCGTCTATAAAGACCTGCTCGAACCTTACGGCATGCCGATCGACCTGATCGACAACTTCGATCACGAGTACACGTTCATCGGTAACGAAGGTCCTGTTTTTTTCTTTCAGACGGAACTCGAAGCACCGCGCAAGCGAGTCATCGCCATCGATATCCGCAAGCCGCATTTGCTGAAAGAGCTGATCCCGGAAGCGAAGGAAACACTGGTTGGAGTCAACATCCTCGCCAATCAATTCGTGGCGACATACCTCAAGGACGCCAAGACGCAAGTGAAGCTGTTCTCCCTCGACGGCCGCTTTGTGCGTGAAGTCGAGTTCCCCGGCATCGGCAGCGCAGGCGGATTCGGAGGCAAGCGGGAAGACACTGAGACATTTTATTCCTTCAGCAGCTTCAACATGCCGACGAGCCTGTTTCGCTACGACTTGCTCACCGGCAAGAGCGAACTCTTCCGGCAGGCAAAAGTGAAATTCAGCCCCGATGACTACGAGGTCTCGCAGGTCTTCTACAAAAGCAAAGATGGCACACGCGTCCCGATGTTTCTCTCCCACAAGAAAGGGCTGAAGAGGGATGGCTCGAACCCGACGCTGCTGTACGGCTACGGCGGCTTTGCGATCTCGCAGACACCGAGCTTTTCGGTCTCGCGTCTGGCCTGGATGGAGATGGGGGGAGTCCTCGCCGTTGCGAACCTGCGCGGCGGCGGCGAGTACGGCGAAGAATGGCATCAGGGCGGCACGAAGCTCAACAAGCAAAACGTGTTCGATGATTTCATCGCCGCCGCCGAATGGCTGATCGAAAACAAGTATACGTCGTCTCCGAAGTTGGCGATTCAAGGAGGCAGCAATGGCGGCCTGCTCGTCGGAGCCTGTATGGCTCAGCGTCCGGAATTGTTCGGTGCGTGCCTGCCGGCAGTCGGCGTGATGGACATGCTGCGCTTTCACAAGTTCACCGCGGGCCGGTTCTGGGTGGATGACTACGGCAGCGCGGACGACGCCGAACAATTCAAGGCGATCTTCGCGTACTCACCGTATCAAAATCTCAAACCCGGCAAGAAGTACCCGGCCACGCTGGTCACGACCGCAGACACCGATGACCGAGTCGTTCCTGGTCACAGTTTCAAGTTCGCCGCAGCTCTGCAAGCCGCTCAAACCGGTGACTCTCCGACGCTGATACGCATCGAAACCCGCGCGGGGCACGGAGCCGGAAAGCCGACCTCCAAGATCATCGAAGAGGTCAGCGATCAGTGGGCGTTTCTGGTCAAAACACTCGGCATGAAATAGCACGACGCACCAGGCAGCGGTTTCAGGTTCACCACTCGCTGGCGCGTCGTACTAGTCAAAGGTCGAACTTACTCGCTTACGAGTTGGTGTCGCTCGGCTCGAATTTTGGCGGCTCAAACTTCGGAGCCGTGGTTTCGACCGGCCGATCTTCAGCGGCTGGGCGGCTGACAGGGCGCGATGAGGAGCTGGACGTTTCCACTTCGTCCTCGATTCCGCGGACGCCTTTCTTGAACTCGGTGATCCCCTTGCCCAGGCTGCGAGCAACCTCTGGCAAACGCTTGCCGAACAACAGCAACGCGACGACACCGACGATGATGAGCTCCATCGGATGTGAACCGAACATGATTGGCTCCCACTGTGAAAATCAGATTGAAATTGAAACTGTGAAACAGCGAATCACGACTTCGACGAACTGTCCTCGTCCGAGTTATCGTTGATCCCCTTTTTGAATTCGGTCACGCTCTTCCCCAAGCCTCTCATGACTTCCGGCAGCCGCTTGCCGAACATCAGTAACGCCACCAACCCCACGATCAGCAACCCCATCGGAGTCATTCCAATTCCAAGCAACATGATGGTCTCCCGACAATGGCTCACAAATCCATGAACACAGAAGCTCGGACAAGAGTCATCCTCGACCGGCAATCGCGTCGCGGGTGGGAATCGCAGAAGAGTGGCTTCAGGCAAACTTCGGTGCGAACATCCCCAACAGCCGTGGCGGGAACTGTCGTGTCTCGTGGATGTCCACTCGGTTCGCCCGCTGGAAGAGCAGGTGGGGTGAGCGGTTAATGAGGATTCTAACCCTGCCCCCCGGAGTGTCAACTTTCTCTAGTGCCGGCCTGCCGTTCCCGGACAAATGCCGCCGATTAGCCTCGCAGATGTCTTGCAAACCATTCTTTCGTTCGCAGCCACATCGCCTCCGAGAGGATGTGCCCGACCCCGTCTTCGATGAAAGCCACAAAGTTCTTCTCCGCGTGCATCGAGGCATAGGCGTTGGCGATCGTCTTGATCCCCTCACGTACGAAATCAATCGGACTGCCGCCATCTTTCTCGCCGAAGTTCAACAGCAACGGCCTTGGAGCGATCAGCGCTGCGATGTCCGGTGTATCACCGTGAGCAAAGAGACCGGGGACAAAATTCGGAAAACAATGCAACATATGCTCGTGATGGATTGCCGCGTAAGTCGGCAGACAGCAGTTGCCGACGAGGCATTTCAATCGTGGCTCCCACGGTCCGACCAGCCAGGTATGCGTTGATCCCATCGAGTGCCCGTAACAGCCAATTCGATCGGCTTTTACTTCCGGACGGCTCACAAGAAAGTCGATTGCGCGCCGCATGTCCAGAATATTTTTCCAAGCCATGCACTTGCCAGCCACGACGTATCGGAGGAATTCGAACCGTTCGAAGTTGCCGTCTTTCAGTTTGCCGGTCGGGTCGCGGCGTTCTTCAAAACACAATGCGTCGGGACAAAGGACAACGTACCCTTCACGGGCCAGAGCGGCACCGGTGTGGTGCATCGGGTCCGCCATGAGTCCGGCAGGCTCGGATTTCCCCTTGCTCCAATTCCCCGCGTGCTGATGCCAAACCGCGACTGCCGGAGCCGGCTTGTCGGAAGTGACTCCATCCGGAATCAACAGGAACGCCGGGATCGGATCGTTGGGCTCGGCGTCGTAATAGAGCGACTCAATGCGATAGCCGTCCTTTTGCATCGTCTCGCGACGCCGCACGTTGAGCGGCCCCGGTTTCGGCCAGCCACCTCCAATGCAGGCCAGAAGCTTCTCGCGGAAGTCAGGCGCAGGCATCTCGAGGTTCCTCTTGAGTGCTGAACGAAAAAAGCCGATCTCCCGAGACGGGAAACCGGCTGATTGTTAACCGATTCGGCAACGAATCGCCAATTCGGTATAAAAGCTCCCCGAGCCGGTCTCAGCCCGAACCGGGGATTCATGGAGCTAGACGCCTTTTCTATCAACAGGGTACGTCGAGTGCCGATCATCATGTTTTACGCTTGGCACGCCCCGCAGCCAGTTTATGCAATCCAAATTGGGACGAAAAAGACGGCTTCCGATCCTCTCCGACTTGCTCGTTATTACCAGTCACTGCTCAACTCCGGCAAATTCGAAAGTCGGGCGGCACTCGCCCGTTATCTCGGCGTGAGCCGGGCACGGGTGACGCAGGTTTTGAATCAGCTACGGGAAGAGAAGGGCACGAAAGTCGGATGACTGTTTATTGAGTGCGGAATTGGGGATGTTGCCATGTCACTCGTCCACAGCCGGACTTCCATTGAATCACTGCGACGACGTAAGCGGCAGATTTCGTGAATCTTGTTCCTTACTGCACCGTTAAGTGTGAGCGCAATGAGTGATCGTTTCCGATCCAAGACCGTGAGGACGCTGTTATCGAGAGGGAATTTCATTCACCGTGTAGAAGGCATTGCGGTGCAGGAGTTCGTCCATGTTTCGCGAACGCAATTGCACGAGGTCAAGTTCGTAGACGAATCCCTGCCGCAGCTTGTCGAGAATGATTCGTGCCGAGAGGCCATCTTCGGAGAGTGAAACCGATTTGACGTCTGGCTTGTGCTGTTCGATCTCTGGTCCGCCGTAACCAGCATGATAAGGATGCGTGAAGGCAGAGATTGCATACGATGTCGGCGACCGGCCCGTCGTTGGTTCGACCGGTTTCGTAAAGGTGACCGTGAAGCCATCCGGTTCGATCGTGATGCGATTGATCTCGAACGGCATCTTGCCGCTCCATTCGAGTCGCTCAAGAGCGAATGGCTTGATGCCGCGCACCGGCCAGCCTCGGTTCGTGCCGCCGCAGAGCAGATTGCCGTTGGGCGTGAATTCCACATTGAGGATCCCGGTCGAAAGGCCCTCTCGGAAAGGGTAGCAGGCTCCTTGCCAGACACCGTTCACCTTCTCGGTCGTCGCTCGCATCAGGATCGACTGGGTGTAGTCGCCGAGGAACAACTGATTCTCGAATGGTCCGAACTTGCCCTGCGTGCGATCCACATTGAATCCGGTAATCGACCGGCCCATTCGGATGTAGGGAAAAATCACCGCGTACGGCGTCAGTTGTTTGACGCGATTCTTCTCGGTCGCGATGCGATTGCCAGAGTTCGGCATCTCGGGCACTACTCCCAGCTCGGGCGAATACTGATACCAATGAAAGCTCGCCGGGTGCCCGTGAAAGCTCTGCGGCGACACGGCCTTCAAGCTGCAAGAGCAGTTCCACGGTCCCTGACTTTCGATGTAGAAGAGCGAGCCATGCTCATCGAATCCGATGCCGCCGGGGCTACGCAGGCCACTCGCGAAGGCGGTCGTCTTTCCATCCGGCGCAACCTTCATGACGAAGCCGCGATTCAACGCATGTGAGTAGTATGACGCCGAGAGACCGAGCGCGATGAACTGATTGCCGTTCGTATCGAGCTTCGAACCGAACGCGTACTCGTGGTAGTTCGCGTAGCCCCACGCATCGGAAATGGTCTCAAACCGATCCGCGACGCCATCGCCGTTCGAGTCGTTAACTCGCGTCAGTTCGCAACTTTGTGTTACTCGAAACGCATCGTCCTTCCAGGCAAGTCCGAAGATTTCATCGAGGCCCGACGCAAAGCGATGAAACGTCGGAGTCGGCTTCGGGGCGTCAACGCCGTCGATCAAAAAGATCTCGCCGTGCCGCGTCCCGACGGCCACTCGCCTATCCGGCAGGACCGTAAACGCTCCGGCTTCGATGACGGTGTCCTTAGGCAACGAGATGTTGACGATCGGATAAAACTCCCGTTCGCGTTCCTCTGTGCCCCAACGTTCGCCGACTTCTTCGGCGTGCAGCGAATTGACCGCGAAGAGCGTGATGAGGATGAGCAAGCACATGGGCGATTTGCTCCGCAACTCGCCGTCTGGTCGCGGAGCGACACGGCCGCTATGATCGCTACTTCTTGAGCGGTTCATACACGAACTCCAACGTTGTTTTTCCTTGAGGTAGTTGCAGCCGCAGCAGCAGCTCGGTTTGCTTGGGGTCGCCAGACAGCGACCGCTGTTTAGTTTCGGTGGCGGGGATCGTCAGACGCAGGCGACCGTTGCGGAAGACCCGCTCGGATTCGCCTTTGATGTCGCCAACGAGTGCTCGGAACCAAACGGTCTGCTGAGTTGGCGAGTCGAATTGCAGGACTCGCTTGAGTTGTCGTTGGTCATCTTGGCCGCTAGCGACCGACCGATCTTCAATCTCGATCGTGCCGCTGCGGTACTGGAACGTCGGTATAGATGAGTTGTCGAGAAAATAGCCGTTAAATTGATAGCCGACATTCTTCGGGTAGAGCGGATTGGGATTCGCGGGAGCCTCTTTGGTCATCACTGGCAGCAGCGGCCACGGGGCATTTTCATCCTCCAGCGCGACGAAAGAAACATCTTGAGCCAACGTGGTCGGCTCGCTGGCCGGGTTGAAATCGCCGGAACCCTGACCGCTCCAATTCACGCTGATGAAGTCACCCTGCCAGATGGCGGATAGCGTGCCGGTCTCGGCGTTGAAGGCGTAGCTGAGCTTCTCCGGCAGGCCGACCGCGATGCCGCGATAGCCTGCGACTCGACTGCGACCGCGATGAATGTTGGCTTGATCCCCAACTTCCAGTTTCGTGCTAACGGCTCGAATGCCGGACGGATCGGCGGCAGATGTGCCGAGCGAGAGGTAGTACCAGATCGCTTCGATTTGCTGATCGGTGTCGCCATCGAGAATCGTCCTGAAGACAGCACGGCCATCAGGCCACGCCGTCGGCATGACGGTTCGAGGACGAAACGCTCCCGGATTTCGCAAATAATTGTTGAACCAGATGGGCTGAAGTCGTTCGTAGCTCGTCAGCAGGTCGATGCCCTGATTCGTATGCGCCGCCTTGCCATTGAAGTTGTGACAAGCGACGCAATTCACGCCCTTGTCGCCAAGCAGCTCGCGCCCCGCCGCTCGCAGGAGTTTTTCACGATCGCGCTCTCGTTCGTTGCGATTTTCGGGATTCGGGATCTTCATCTCCTTTCCTTCCAAAACATCGACCCGAGCGAAGAGCGTGGGGAGATGTTGCAGGTTGGCCGTGCCATGCTGAGGCATCCTCGTCATCATGTAATGTCGAACGCTTTCGCCATCGAAGAGCACCTTCTTCATCCAAGCGGGTTGCAGCTTGGCTCCGACCAACGTGAGCGGGGGCGGGATGCGACCGTCGTCGCCGAGCTTTAACTCGCTGCCCGCGAAGAAGGGGTTATGAGCGTCATGCACCCCGCCGAATTCGTCTCGAACATGACACGCGACGCAGCGATAGGCCGTCATCGTCTTTGCAACGGCGAGCTTGTCCGAGTCTTTGTCGTTTTCCGCCCGCGGCGTTTCTTGAAGCGTGGCAACGATCGCTTGAGCCTGATTGTCGTCGAGATCAAAACGCGGACTGCGATCACTCGTCTTCGACAAGCATCCGCGATTGATCTCTGCAGCCTTCAACGAGCTAGCCAACGGAGCCGCTTTCATCTCGAGCAGCGCGTGACAAGCCGCACAGTTGAGCGACTGAAAATGCTGCTTGCCTCGCTCGACCATCGCGGCATCTGGAATGAGAGCCTTCGCCGGCTGAGCTTGCTCGCCGACGAGATAACCAGCGATCGCGAGCGACTCAGTGGGAGTCAGTTTCATGTCGGGCATGCGTCCAGAACTGCGGACTTTTAGCGGCTGAAACAGGAACTCGCTGAGTGAATTCATGCTGTACTTTGCCGCGACATGCCCAAGTGGTACAGCGATGGGTTTGACTTTGTTCCTTGCGGCGAGCACCGGATCTTCCTCGTCGTCCTCTTCGTCGTTGCGTTTGGGTTTCGACGGCACGTCGAGTGCTTCCTTCGGGCCGTGACATGCGACACAGCCGATTGAATGAAATAACTCCTTGCCGAGTTGACGATCGATTGGCTCCGCTGTCTCTGGTTGAAATGCACTCTTCGACTGCGCGATCAAAAAGTGAGTGAGCGATTCCGCGACCGACCGTCGTTCGACCTCCGGTCGCGCTGCCAACAGATCTGGCATCGTCGTTCCCGGATGAGCCGCAGTTGGAGACGTGATGAAACGTTGCAAGTAATCCGGCGAGATCCGCGACCCGACATCCGCCAAATCGGGAGCTGCTTTCTCAGGAACGGGCCCGCGTTCCAGGCCGGCATGACACGCAGCGCATCGCAACTCCGAGATCAACACGCTTCCGGCTTGTGCCTTCGTCAGCGGATGATGCCCCGGCAGAGCCGGATCGCCTGCAGCAGCCATTGAGTTGGCAGTCACAATCCCGATCAAAAGACAGATTTTCTTCATCGTCGTTTCAATTGTGAATGACACTTCGTCTTTTGTTTTCGTAAAAAATATGGTTTAGCGGTAGAAGGATACCGGGCGCGGTTTGAGGCCAAGTTGGTCGTAGTTGAATCCGCTTTCGAGGGGCTGGTAGCTGCCAACGATCTCCACGCTGCTGGTGGCAGAGATGGAGGACTCCATCCCGATTCCCCAATAGACGGCGTTGATCACGAGGCGGCGCAGGCCAGGATTCTTCAAGTCGGTGCCACTGCCCATTGTGGAGTGGAAAACCCGCGCAGTTTTGCCACTGCTGGTCTGCCACGGCTTCACCCAGGCGACCGGGAGCGGCTCGAGCTTTTCATTCGGCGGGTCATCGGGCTTGCGGCCCATCAGCGGCTGACCCCAGACGAGCGGGGTGCAACCTGGCGGCAAGCTCGTGCCCTCTTTGTAGGTGCGATAGACGTCGGAGTCACCCCAAATATCCGTGACTCCCGTAAGGATCGGGTGCTGCGTTTGATCTTTGTCGAAAAAGCCGCGCGTCGAGTCGGCGTGCCAGCGTCCGTGGTGATTGAGGAAGGTGCCGCCGAGGATGTCTTCGCCCCAGCGCACTTGTTTGCCCTCGATCTTGTACGGCAGCGGGACGCGAAAGCCGTGATTTGCGGTGCGCAGAGCGATGATTGGTTTGCCCGAGTCGACATACTTCACGATTTGCTCCAGCTCGGATTGCGGCAGGGTCAGCAGTCGAGTGAAGAAGATGACGAGGTCTGCTGACGCCAGGGGTTTAAGTCCGGGGATGTGATGCTCTTTGAACTCGGCCTCCTTTCCCTTTTCGGGATAAACCGGCAGCGTCGGGTCCACCTCGCCTCGTTCATTGACGCCGAAGAGGACGGTGCAATTAAAGCCGTGATGTGTGCTGAGAACCTTCGCCATCATCGGCATGGACTGCTCGCTGCGATATTCCTGCTCGGCCGCGATGAGCACGATGTGCTTACCTTTGCCCGGACCATTTCCGCCGGGATAAGTCAGCCACTGAGTGCTTTCGGGTAACGGCTGGGCGACGGTCACGCCCCAAAGTTTTCCGAGCAAGGCGTGCATCTCAGGGTCGTGCTTCAGGAGTTCGTCGTTGTTGAATGGAAAAAAATCATTGCGTACGAAGTAAGCCTCCGTGGTCTCCGCGAAGTATTCCATCGCATTGGTGATGGCGTAGGCGCGTTCGCGCGTGTTGGGCTTTCCGTCGCCGCGTGTGCGCTCGACACGCTCGTAGCTACCACTGCTCTTGGCTCGCTCATAAGCGGCCTTGATTTCCGCGTTGTCGAAGCCGTCTGGCAGCACGCGGTGGTGAAAGGCGTGAGCCAGTTCATGCAGGGCGAAATTCGGCATCCGTCGCATCTCGGCCTCGAAATCATGTACGCCTGAGAACTCGACTCCGCGCACCATCACGGGGTCTCGACCGTTCTCACGTAGCCACTCGACGCCCGGATGGAACTCGGCTCCACTTCGACCGGGTTGATAGGCGGTGGAAAAGTAGAGCGGCACTTTCTTCAACTCAGCCACGGCGGGCGCGGGCACGACGCGCACAATCTCATCCAGCATCTTCTTCAGCCCGGCCAGCGCGCGCGCCGTGTCGGCAGCCTCGGTCTCCAGCAACTTTTTAGCGATGTGGACCTTCCAACCCGAAATGTCGCGAGTCTCACGCTCGACGCTATCCATCCCGGATTTCAACTTGAGTTTGATAAGCGGTGGTGTGTCCGTGCTGGATTCGATGGCCTTGATGGTGTCTCGGACGGAATTCGCCTTTCGCAGTCCGAGGTTCTTCGGAAAATCTTTTTCTTCCTTCTCAAAGTAATTGGCGATCCGCTCCAGATCGGGAATGATGGCCTTGCCGTGACTGCCGTACGTGATGAGTATCTTCATGATCTCCGGAGTGCGGTTCTCGCTGCTCCACGGATTTTGATCGCGGGTGTATTTCACCAGAGCGCTCATCCCGTCTTCGACGTGATGCTGAGCCAGGACGCGGAGTCCTTCGACTCGGATTTCGTCGGCGAACATCTCGCCGCTGGGGGCGGGCTGAACGATGGCCTCATGGATCGCCGGTAGCAGCGGTTCGATTTCGTCGAGCGAGAGATGGCGATAGACCGAGCTGAAGCTGCCTCGAGCGCG
>Ga0194132_10000760_pt1 | contig 65458 bp, 63 predicted proteins | sample TA2KigOf80mmetaG_FD_148612 | JGI IMG/M metagenome (GOLD analysis project Ga0194132, IMG submission 148612) | Freshwater microbial communities from Lake Tanganyika, Tanzania - TA2015054 Kigoma Offshore 80m | ecosystem: Environmental > Aquatic > Freshwater > Lake | place: Tanzania: Lake...
CACCCGCCAGATGCTCCATCTGCGACCCCGGTCCAATGAGACAAGACGTTGCGTCCTATGGCTCAAATGGATTCGACGCCGCCCAGTTCAATGGTTCATCTGGGAAATGCGGGACTATACCATCTCAGGGTTGCAGTTGCTCCAGCGCTCAGGCCAGTGCCCTCAGGCGAGGGCAGCGGAACTCCACCCGCTGCGGCAGCGCGAGGCCGGCATCCGACCACGAACGCGCTTTTTCCGTTTGCGGAGCCGTGCTTCACTCCGCGCAATGAAACGCGCCCGGGGGCGGGGTTGCTGGAACTCAGGCAAGTCGTCAAAACCTTCGGCAATCTGAGAGCGGTAGACGGCGTCGACCTCGATATTGGGGCCAACCGGATCACCGGCGTGATTGGGCCGAACGGCGCCGGCAAGACGACGCTGTTCAATCTGATCGCCGGATCGCTCAAGCCGGATGCCGGCGAGGTCAGCTTCGCCGGCATGAGGATCGACGGCGTCTCGCCGGACCGCATCTTCCGCCACGGGCTTGCGCGGACCTTCCAGATCCCGCGGCCGTTCCCGCAGATGACCGTGCTCGAGAACGCCATGCTGGTGTCGCTGAACCAAACAGGCGAGCGCTTCTGGGCGAATTGGTGGCAGGCGGGCCGCGTCGCCAGCGAGGAGAAGGCCGGGCGCGAGCGCGCCGTCGAGGTCTTGCGCTTCTGCGGCCTCGGCAATCATCTCGGCCATATGGCCGGCGCGCTCTCCGGCGGTCAGCAGAAGCTGCTCGAGCTCGCGCGCGTGCTGATGATCGAGCCGAAGATGATCCTGCTCGACGAGCCGGCGGCCGGCGTGAACCCTTCGCTGATGGAGACGCTGATCGAGAAGATCCAGGCGCTGCATGCGCAGGGCGTCACCTTCCTGATCATCGAGCACAATATGGATCTGGTAATGCGCCTCTGCCATCCGATCGTGGTGATGGCCCAGGGAAAGGTGATCCTCGAAGGCGCGCCCGAGGAGATCCGGCGCCACCCCGATGTGATCGACGCCTATCTGGGCCACGCATGAGCGAGCCCATCCTGATTGCGCGCGACATCGTCGCTGGATACGCGCCCGATCTGCCGATCGTGCATGGTGTCTCCGCCGACATCGCGCCGGGCGAGGTCGTCACCATCATCGGCCCCAACGGCGCCGGGAAATCGACCTTCGTGAAGGCTTTGGTCGGTCTGCTTCCAATCTCGGGCGGGCGGGTGACGCTCGGCGGTCGGGATATCACAGGGCGGCCGGCGCATGCGCTGGTCGCGGACGGGATCGCCTTCGTGCCGCAGACCGCCAACATCTTCGCGTCGCTGACCATCCACGAGAACCTGGTGGTCGGCGGGCACACGGTGCGAGGCGACCTCAGGTCTCGCCTCGAGCGCTCCTACGCGATGTTCCCGGAGCTGGCGGCCAAGCGCAATCAGCGCGCCCGCGTGCTCTCGGGCGGTCAGCGCCAGATGCTGGCAATCGGGCGAGCGTTGATGACCAACCCGTCCGTGGTCGTTCTCGACGAGCCGACTGCGGGCCTTGCCCCCAAGGTCGTGGGCGAGGTTTTCGTCGAGCTCCGGCGACTGGCGACGAGCGGTGTCGCCGTCCTGATGGTCGAGCAAAATGCCCGTGCCGCGCTCGCGATCTCCGACCGCGGCTGCGTGCTCGCCGAAGGCAGGAACCGCGCCGGCGGCCGGGCCGCCGATCTCCTGGCCGATACCGTCCTGGCCGAGGCCTTCCTCGGCGGAAGGAAGGCGCATTGATGCTGGCGCAGTCGCTCGCCGACGGCATCCTGACCGGCGCGATCATCGCGCTCGGCGCGATCGGCGTCTCCTTCGGCCTGCAGATCCTGAAGTTTGCGAACTTCGCCCATTCGGAGCTGCTGACCTGGGGCGCCTATCTGGCGCTGGTCTTCGTCGCCTTCGCCGGACCTGGCACGCCGACCGCGGAGCTTTCCTTCGGCTGGCAGATGATGGCGGCGATGCTGCTGGCGGCGCTCTTGACCGGCGGCCTCGCCTGGCTCGTCGATCTCCTGATCTTCCGGCGGCTCCGGCGGATGGGCTCGCATCCGATGTCGCTGGTCTTCGCCGCTTTCGGCGCCGCCCTGGTCATGCGGCACGTCGTCGTGCTGATCTGGGGGCACGGCACGCATTTCTATACGCGCGAGCTGCAGATCGCGATCGAGGTCCTGCCCGGCGTGCGCATGCTGCCGGATCAGATCTTCATCCTTGGGCTCGCGATCGTCATCGTCGTGGCGCTCCACCTCTATCTGACCTACAGCCGAACCGGCATGGCCATGCGGGCGATGGCGGAAAGCCCGTCGCTCGCGCGCGCCTGCGGCATCGAGGTCGAGAACGTGATCCGCTGGACCTGGATCCTCTCCGGCGGTCTCGCCGCGATGGCCGGCGTGTTCCTGGGCCTGACGCCGCAGCTCCACCCGGAGATGGGCTTCAGCCTTCTGCTCGCGCTCTTCGCCGCCTCGATCCTGGGCGGCACCGGGTCTCTCGCCGGTGCCGTGATCGGCGGCCTCCTGGTCGGTCTCGCCGAGAACCTGTCGGTGTTCTTAATCGGTTCCGGCTACAAGACGGCGATGCCGTTCCTCGTCCTGTTGCTCGTCCTCTTCTTCCGGCCGCAAGGCCTGTTCGGAGAGAAGTCGTGATCGGTATCTTCTCCTATCTGGTCTTCTTCGCCTGCATCGTGCTGATCCTCGGTGTCATGACGCTCGGGCTCAATCTGCAATGGGGCTACACAGGCCTCTTCAACGCCGGCGTCGTCGGCTTCTACGCGATCGGCGCCTATGCGCATGCGATCCTGGTCACGGCGCCGCGGCCCGATCTTATCGGCAATTTCGGCCTTCCCTGGATCGTCGGCATCGCCGGCGCGATGGCGGCGAGCGCGCTCGCCGCGTGGATCATTGGCCTCGCCACCATCCGATTGCGTGGCGACTACCTCGCCATCGCCACCTTCGGTATCGCCACCACCATTCAGCTGGTGACGCTGAACTGGGACAGCTTGACCGGCGGCGCTCAAGGACTGCCGGCGATCCCGCGGCCGCTCTCGACCTGGTTCGGCAGCCCGCTTGGCTTCAACCTCTTCTACCTGGGGCTCCTGATCGCCATCGTCGGCCTGGTCTACTGGGCGCTCGAGCGCATCTTGAGGTCGCCCTGGGGCCGGGTGCTGAAGGCGATCCGCGAGGACGAGACCGCGGCGATCGCCCTCGGCAAGAGCGCGCAGAGCTTCCGCCTCCAGGCCTTCGTGCTCGGCTCGACGCTGATGGGGCTGGCCGGGGCGCTCTATGTCAGCTTCATCGGCTTCGTCAGCCCCTTCGACTTCCTGCCGATTCTCACATTCCAGATTTGGGCCATGCTGATCGTCGGCGGCAGCGGCAACAACAAGGGAGCCCTGCTCGGCGCGCTGACCATCTGGGGCATCTGGGCCGCCTCCGGCGTCCTGATCGCCAAGCTGGTGCCGCCCGCCTATGCCGCGCAGGGCGGCGCCGTCCAGGTGATCCTGATCGGTCTCCTTCTGGTCGCCTCCCTGCTGTTCCGGCCGCGCGGGCTGATCGGCGAGGTTCCAGTGGTCTCGCGCCACGCCGATGACTAAGCTTCCCCCATAAGAGCGGCGTCCTAGAGGGAGACTCGCGTCATGAAGAAGTGGATTGCGCTTTCGGCCGCGCTGGTTGCGGCGGTCGCGCTGGCACCGTCCGATGCGGCGGCGCAGGCGAATTGCCCGGTGAAGATCGGCGGCGTGCTGCCGCTGACCGGATCGATGGGCCCGATCACCAAGAAGATCGCCGAGAGCGCGCAGCTCGCGGTCGAGCACATCAATGCGGGTGGCGGCGTCAAGGGCTGCCCGGTGCAGTTCATCCTGCGCGACGATCAGGGCCAGCCGACTGTCGGCGTCGACGCCGCCAAGTACCTGGTCGAGGTCGAGCGCGTGCAGGCTTTCACCGGCACGATCTCCTCGGGCGTCACCGGCCCGATCATCTCCTCGATCACCGCGCCGTCGAAGGTCGTGCAGATCAGCTGCTGCTCGACCGCGACGCCGTTCACGCTCGATGGCCGCAGCCAGGGCTATTTCTTCCGCACGCTCCCGACCAGCAAGACGCAGGCCGTCGCGACTGCCAGCGAGATGGCGCGCCGCGGCCTCAAGCGGACGGCGATCATCTACGTCAACACCGACTTCGGCCAGGACATGACGCGCTTCGTCAAGCTGGCGCTGCCGAAGCTCGGCGGCGACATCGTCGCCGAGGTGCCCTACACCGACAACCAGCCGAGCTATCGCGCCGAGGTCACCAAGGCGTTGGCCGAGAAGCCGGAGTCGCTGCTGCTGATCGGCTTCCCCAAGGATGCCGTCACCATCGTGCGCGAATGGCTGTCGCTCGGCGGCACGCAGAAGATCGCGCTCAACAACTCGATGCGGGTGAAGGACTTCGTCGACGGCGTCGGCGGACGCTTCCTCAACGAGTCGTTCGGCATGGATAACGCCCAGGTCCAGGGACCGACCGTCGATGCGTTCAACAAGGCCTTCGAGGAGAAGTACAAATACGACAGCAAGGGCCCTGGAGTGCATACCCAATACGACGCCATGATGGCGATTGCCCTGGCGATGAACATCGCCAAGGATCTGACCGGGCCGTCGATCAAGGATGCCGTCCGCCAGATCCACGCCGCGGGCGGCGCCACCGTCGGCACTGGGCCTGAGGAGTACAAGAAGGCGCTTGAGCTGATCAAGGCCGGCAAGCCGATCAAGTATCATGGCGCCACCGGGCCGATCGAGTTCGACGTCAATGGCGATGTCACCGGACCGGCGCTGGTGTGGAAGATCGTGAACGGCGAGATCGTCACCGATCACGTCATCTCGATCGACCAGATGCAGGCGCTGTTCAAGCGGATCGACGGCTGACGCCGAGCGACCGGCCGGCAGCGATGCCGGCCGGTCTCCTTGCTTTAAGAGGACTCCCGTGAGCGACGATCGCTACGAGCTCTATGACCTCAAGGTCGAGGTCGTGGCGCCGCCGGATTCGCGTGTCTATTGCGGCGCCAAGATCGGCGACTCCTTCGAGTTGCGCGGCGAGATGCTGCATCTCCCGCCGGGCCAGGGGTTCTCCATCTACTCTCTTGCGGCTCTACTGCCGCTCCTGCCGGCGAAACAGCGGCCGACCCATCCAAACGACTGGATGTCGACGGATGCTGAGGTCGCCTGTCCGGATCCCAATTGTCCGACGCGCTTTCGCATCACCCGCTTAGGGAAACGCGGCTTCGCGCATGCAGACGTGACCGCCGTGCCTCTCGACGGAAAGAAGGGCTGACATGGCGGTCGAACGGCAGGAGCTGGCGCCTGGCTACGAGATCTCGCGCCTTCTTCGCGGCGGCTGGCAGCTCGCCGGCGGCCACGGGCGGGTCGATCGCGAACGTGCGGTCGACGACATGGCGGCTTTCGTCGACCAAGGCGTAACCACTTTCGACTGCGCGGACATCTACACCGGCGCCGAGGAGATGATCGGCGACTTCCGGAGCCGCTTCGAACGCCAGCGCGGCAGGGCGGCTCTGCGGACGCTCAAGGTGCACACGAAGTTCGTGCCGGACTGGGACAAGCTCGGGAAGCTCGACCGCGGCTACGTCGAGAGCATCATCGACCGTTCGCTCATACGCCTGAAGATGGAGCGCCTCGACCTTGTTCAGTTCCACTGGTGGAACTACGCGGTGCCGGGCGCCGTCGAAGCGGCGCTGATCCTCCGCGACCTTCAGCGCGCCGGAAAGATCGACCGCGTCGGCGCCACGAACTTCGATACCCCGAACACGAAAGCGCTGATCGACGCCGGTGTGCCGCTGGTCTCCATGCAGATCCAGTACTCGCTGCTGGATCCCCGCGCCGAGAACGGGCTCGTTCAGCTGGCACGGGAGAAGGGCTTTGGTCTGCTCTGCTACGGCACCTTGGCCGGCGGCTTCCTGACCGACACCTGGCTCAACAAGCCGGAGCCGGCCGAGGGCACGCTGACCAACCGTTCGCTGATCAAGTACAAGCTGATCATCGACGATTTCGGCGGCTGGGGCCTGTTTCAGGAGCTGCTCACCGTCCTTGATGCCGTCGCGCGCCGGCATGGCGTCACCATCGCCGCCGTCGCCGGTCGCTGGATGCTCGACCGGCCAGGCGTCGCCGGCATCATCGTCGGGGCGCGCTACGCCGACCACCTTGCGGCTGATCTCAAGATCTTCGATGTCATCCTCGATGCCGCGGATCGCGCCGCCATAGACCAGGTGCTGGCGCGCCGCCAGGGACCGCGCGGCGACACCTTCGAACTCGAGCGCGACCGCAACGGACGCCACGGTCGCATCATGAAGTACAATCTGAACGCGGCCTGATGTGAAGACTCCCGAACGCACGACGCTCGCTCCCGGGCTCGAGATCAGCCGCATCGTCACCGGCCTCTGGCAGGTCGCCGATCAGGAGCGCGACGGGAAGACCCTCGACCCGGTCGCCTCGGCCGAGGCGATGGCCGACTACGCGGCGGCCGGTTTCGACACCTTCGACATGGCGGATCACTACGGCAGCGCCGAAGTGATCACCGGCCATTTTCTGCGCGGTGCCGGGGCGACCCCCAGGTCACGTGCCTTCACCAAGTGGTGCCCGACGCCGGGACCTATGACGACCGAGCTCGTCACTGCGGGCATCGGGCGCTCTCTGGAGCGTCTGCAGGTTGGGGCCATCGACTTGCTGCAGTTCCACTGGTGGACCTTCCAGCATCTCGACTACATCGAGGCGCTCGAGGAGCTGAAGGCGCTCAAAGAGGCCGGAGCCATCCGTCACCTCGGTCTCACCAACTTCGACACGGATCACCTGCGCGTCGCGGTCAAGCACGGTATCCCGATCGTAAGCAACCAGGTCTCCTTCTCGCTGCTCGATCGCCGCGCCGCCGGCGACATGACGGATTTCTGCCTTGAGAACGGCGTACGCCTGCTCGCCTATGGCACGCTCGGCGGTGGCTTCCTGACCGACGCCTGGCTCGGCAAGTCGGAGCCGGTGAGCATCCCCGACTGGAGCAAGTCGAAGTACAAGCGTTTCATCGATGCCATCGGCGGCTGGCCGGTTCTGCAGAGACTGCTGCAGACGCTGTCGGACATCGGCAAGAAGCATGGCGCCTCGATCGCCAACGTTGCCACGCGCTGGGTGCTGCGGCAGCCGGCGGTCGCCGCGATCATCGTCGGCGCCCGCCTGGGTGAGCGCGAGCATCGTGCCGACAATCTCAAGCTCTTCTCCTTCGCGCTCGACCAGGGCGACCTGGCGGCGATCGAGACGAGCCTGTCGGGATCGAAGTCGATCCCCGGCGATTGCGGTGACGAGTACCGGAAGCCGCCTTTCCTCACCGCCTCGGGCGATCTCAGCCATCACCTGGAGAGTATCCCGAAGTTCTTCGCGGCGGCGCCGGTGCCCGGGCGCCCGGGCCGGATGCGCGTTTTCTCCGGCAGCGAATGGGAGCCCATCGCCGGCTATTCGCGCGCGGTCCGCGTCGGCAACCGCATCCTGGTCAGCGGCACGACGGCGACCGCCGGCGCCGGCAAGGTGGTCTGCCCCGGCGATGTTGGCGGCCAGACCGTGTTCATCCTCGACAAGCTCGCCGCCAGCCTCGCCGCGCTCGGCGGCAGCCTCGAAGACGTGGTGCGGACGCGCATCTACCTCGCAGATGCCGGCCAATGGGAGCCAGCTTCGCGCGCGCATGGCCGCTACTTCCGCGATGTCTTGCCGGCCAATACTCTGTACGAGATCGGTCGTCTCGTCGGCGACTACTTGGTCGAGATCGAGGCGGAAGCGGTCGTCGACTAGCGCTTGGGTTCTCCGTACCAGCGGGGCGTGTAGACCCAGGGGGTAAGATCGATAGTGCGCGTCGTCGACGACCCGATCAGCACCACCGTCCGCATGTCCACCATCTCCGGCGTGAGCTCGGCGAGCGTCACCTGACGCATCGTCTCGTCCGGCCGGCCGATATCTCGTCCGAGAATCACCGGCGTCTCCGGCTTGCGATGCGCGCAGAGGATTTCGATCGCGCGGCCGAGCTGCCAGGGACGCGCGCGCGAGATCGGGTTGTAGAGCGCGAGCACGAGATCGGCGGACGCGGCGAGCTCCAGCCGGCGCTCGATGATCTCCCAGGGCTTCAGATTGTCGGAAAGGGAGAGGACGCAGAAATCGTGGCCGAGCGGCGCTCCGGCGCGGGCTGCCGCCGCCTGCGCTGCCGAGATGCCGGGCATGACGACGATCTCGACGCCGCGCCAGGCGGGGCTCTCGGCTCCATCGAGCGCCTCCATCACCGCCGCGGCCATGGCGAAGATGCCGGGATCGCCTGAAGAGACCACGGCGACGCGCCGGCCCTGCGCGGCGAGAGACAGCGCATGCCGGGCGCGTTCGAGCTCCTCGCGGTTATCGGAGGCATGGATCGCTTGGTCCGGCCGGAACGGTCCCGCCATGCGCACATAGGTCTCGTAGCCGACGATGTCCTGGGCCTCTGCCAGCGCGCGGACGGCCTCGGGCGTGCGCCAGTCGAGTGTGCCGGGTCCGAGCCCGATGACGGCGAGCCGGCCGCGAGCTCGCCCGGTCGAGGCGATGTCGAGCGGCGCGGCGGCGACGGCGATGGCGGCCGAGGCGTCGGCGGGGCTCTGCTCGATCGGCACGGGTATCGCGGCTCGCGCGATCTCGGCCGGCGATCCGTCGATGCCGAAGAAGCGCAGCGGCTTGGCGAGAGCGGCGGCGACCGCGTGGATCTCCGGCTTATCGGCGTGGCGCTCCGCGGCGAGGACGGCCGCAACCGATTGCGGTGCGATGCCGGCTTGTCGTAGCGCTTCGACGACGTGCGTCGACAGATCCGGTTGCCCGGCAGCGACGGCGACGACGACCGAGCGCGGATGGAACACCAGCTCGCGTTCTCTGGGCTCGACGTCGCGCACGGTGACGGTGATCGTGAGCTGGCCGGCGGGATCGAAGGGGAGGCGTGTCTCGGCAAGCCACGGTGCGTCGCCGGAGAGGCGGACCTTCTCGCCGGCGAGCAGATCGGACATGAAGCGCTTGCCGGCGCCGGGATTGCGGACGACGTAGCCAGCGGGTGGATGCTCCAGCGTCGCGCCGAAGCGGACCTCGCCGGTGGTCGTGATCGCGGGCACGGTGTCCAGCGCCTGGCCGATGCGGCGCGCGAGATCGTTGACCCCGCGAAGCCCGCCGAGCAGCGGCACCACGGCGCTGCCATCCTCGGCGACGGCGATGATCGGCGGCTCGGCGTGCTTGTCTTGCAGCAGCGGTGCCAGTGCCCTGATGACGATGCCCGCGGCGCAGAAGGCGACGATCGGCACATCCTCGCGGAACAGGCGACGGACGGTTTCGCCGAACTCGTCGAAGGAAAAGTCGGTGTCACTGGTGCGGCCGGCGAGCCCGTAGATCGCAGCCCCGTCGAGTGCGCCGCGGACGCGCCTCGCGGCTTCCAGGCTGCCCTCGCCGAGGATGACGATGGTCGGCGCCTTGGTGCTTACGCCTGCCATTTCTGGCCGGGGATCAGGATCATCGAGAAATAGGGAACGGAGGCCGCATCGACCTCGGCCAGCGGCGCCGAGCGCTGGTTCTCCATCGTCGCCCGCTCGATGTAGAGCGCGCGGCCGGCGAGGCCGAGGTTGGTGACGACCCGGCGCACCTTCTCGAAATTGCGGCCGAGCTTCATCACCGCCGCGGCATCCGCTGCGGCGAGGCGCTTTGTCAGTTCCTCTTCCGGCAGCACGCCGGAGAGCACGGCAAGGCTCTGGTTGCGATAGGTGAGGGGAGCGCCGAGCGCGGATGAGCAGGCGACGATCGAGCAGACGCCGGGCACGACCTCGGTCTTGTATCGCGACGCGAGGCGGTCATGCAGGTACATGAACGAGCCGTAGAAGAACGGATCGCCTTCGCAGATCACCGCGACGTCGCGGCCCTGGTCGAGATGGCCGGCGACGGTCGCCGCCGCCTCGTCATAGAAGCCGGCGATGATCTCATCGTAGCTGAGCGGCGGCGGCAGGAACTCGGTCGTCACCGGATAGACCAGCGGCACGATTGTCTGCTCTGGCTGCAGATGGGCCTCGATGATCGAATAGGCGTTGCCCTTCTTGCCCTTGGCGACGAGATAGGCCACCACCGGCGCCGCGCGCAGGAGGCGGAGCGCCTTGACGGTGATCAGCTCGGGATCGCCCGGCCCGACGCCGAGGCCGAGGAGACGTCCGGTCGCCGGCATCACTCGATCTCCGTCGCCAACGCATTGACCGCTGCGGCGACCATGGCGCTGCCGCCGCGCCGCCCACTGACGACCACGAAGGGCACGCCGCGGCTGTTCTCGGCAAGCGCGTTCTTGGACTCGGCGGCGCCGACGAAACCGACGGGAAACCCGAGGATCAACGCCGGCTTCGGCGCGCCCTCGTCAAGCTTTTCGAGCAGGCGGAAAAGGGCGGTGGGCGCATTGCCGATCGCCACCACCGATCCCGCCAGATGCGGCAGCCAGAGATCGAGCGCGGCGGCGGAGCGCGTGTTGCCGATCTTCCGCGCGAGACCGGGCACCAGCGGATCGTCGAGCGTGCAGATCACGCGGTTCTCCGCCGGCAGCCGCGAGCGGGTGATGCCGTCGGCGACCATCTTCGCATCGCAGAGGATCGGTGCACCCCCTGCCAGGGCCTCCCGTCCTGCCGCGCCGGCACTGGCGGAGAAGCGGAGATCGCCGATGACGTCGACCATGCCGCAGGCATGAACGACGCGGACGGCGAGCTTCGAGAGATCGGGCGGGATGCCGGAGAGATCGGCTTCCTCGCGGATGATCGAGAAGGAGCGCCGATAGATTTCCTGGCCGTCGCGAATGTAGTCGATCACCGCGCCGGCCTCATGCGCTCGCGTGCCTGTTCGACGGTGAGCCCGGTCGCGACGCGTCGGCCGAAGCGATGCCCCTCGCGCGCGTCCTTGACGAAGAGGTCGTAGAGGCCGGGCGCCGATGCGAGCAGCGTCGTCTCCGCGACGGCGGCCGAGGCGCAGGAGCGCTCGCAGCCGCTGAGATGGAGAAAGCCGGCGTCGCCGAAGTCGGCAAACGTCATCGCGTCAGCCTTGGTGTCGGCGCGGCCCTTTGCGCATCCGGTGGAACCGGCGCAGGCGACGATCGCCGCCAGCGGATGCACTGGCGTGCAGATCAGGCCCAGACCTTCCAAGGCGTCGACCATACGCTTCGCTTGCTCCCGTCGAACCTCAGGCACCATCACGCTCTGCCACGGCGTCAGCCGCAGCTCCCCCGCCAAGCCCGCAAGTCTTGACAGCGCGTCCGGCGAAAGACGGCCCAGCGGCGGCACGCCGCCGACCGCGACGAACCCACTCTGCCTTTGCGCGCGGATGCCGACATGTCCCCTTGCGACCGGTGCTGGTCGCTGCCAGCGGCGCGCTTTGTCGCCGAGATTCGCGGACGAGCCAAGGCGTTTCGACAGGTGGCCGAGGAAGGGGTCACGAGGAAGGTGGCGGATGCGCGAGACCTCGGGATTGCCGCTCGCCACGTCGAGGAACAACTCGATCGCGGCGCCGATCGCGCCCGCCGCATCGGCGACGGCAACCGCGACGAAAGGCGCCGCATCGGCAGGGCACCCGGAGACGCCAAGCGCGAAAGTTTCGCCGTTCATCGCGGCGAGCCAGAGGTCATGCGGGTGATCGACGACCACGACACCCTCGCCGCCATCGACTAGCACTGAGAATTTCGGCGACAGCGTGCGGCAGGCAGGGTCGGTCTCCAGGTGGCGCAGGATGGCGGCCGCGATCGGGCCGGCGTCCAGGTGCTGGTGCGGGTCGAGGCCAGCCATCGGCGAGATCAGGACGTTCCGGACATCATCGCTGTCCGGATGCTCCGGTCCGAGACCCGCGGCGAGCAGATCCTCCGCGAGAGCGGCCGCCGCGCCTTGGCGGATGCCACGAAGCTGCAGATTAGCCCGGTTGGTCACCTCGATGATGCCGTTGCCGTAACGCGACGCGGCTGTGGCGACGGCGCGCGCGCCGGCGGCCGGCAGCCGGCCGAGTGGAATCTTGAGACGGCAGAGGCCGCCATCCTTGGCCGCCACGATCCGGAAAAGCCCGGGGCAGGCCGAGGCGCGAGGCGAAGCTGTCTCTTCGTTTACGGAACGGATCGCGTGCGCGGTCATGGTGACCGCGAGCATACCTGTATGGCCGGCAGGCGTCGCCGCCTGGGAACCAGTTACCCCACCCGTGGGTTGTTCGCCTGAGGCGCAGGTTCGCGTGGGCTCACCGCCCGTTCGCCTGGCCGTCCCTGGGGGCGACCATCAAGACGACCTCGTCCATCCTGAACTCCCTGGCCGAGAGCGAAAAGGAACGCCTGTCGCTCGACGAGATCGTGAAGGCGGCCAGCAGCCGCGCCCATGGCCTCGGCATCCTGCTCTTCGCGCTGCCGGAGACGATCCCGGCGCCCGTACCGGGCACCTCAGCCATCCTTGCCATCCCGGTGATCCTGATCGCCGCCCATCTGGTGGCTTTCGGCGAGGGGCCAGGCCTGCCGAAGCGCGTGCTGAGCCAGACCATGCCCATCTCGGTGATCCGGAAGGTGGCGCACTACGTCTGCCCGATCTTCCGGTGGATCGAGCGCTTCTCCTGTCCGCGCCTGGCCGCGATTGCCACGCGGGAGCGCCTGCTCGGTGGGATCTGCCTCGTGCTGGGACCAATCCTCGCGGCACCGATCCCCTTCGGCAATCTCGCCCCGGCCGTGGGTATCGTGATCATCGCCTTCGGCATGATCCAGCGCGATGGGGTGATGGTCCTGATCGGCATCGCCGTGGCCCTCATTCTCGCGCTGATCCTCTATCTTGCCGCTGAAGCCGTCTTGCCCGGCTGAGGCTGTTCGATGGAACGCACCGCCGCGATCCTCAGCGCCTCCGTGGTTCTCGCCGCCGGCCTCCTCACGCTCTCGCAGGTCGAGGCCGGGCGTCTCTCGATGCAGATGGTGCTGCACCTGGCAGCGATGAACGTGGCCGCGCCCATGGCCGCGACTGTCCTGCCAGCTTGGCCTGCGAGACGATCTTTCCTCTGGACGGCGGCGCTGACGCAGATCCTGCTGCTCTGGGCTTGGCACGCGCCGGCATCGCAACAGGCGGCCGCGGCGGCGCCGCTTCTGCATGTCGCCATGCTCGTTTCGCTGAGCCTGGTCGCGTTGCTTTTCTGGTATGCCGTCCTTTCCTCGGCCTCGGAGCGGCGCTGGAGCGCCGTCATGGCCCTGCTGCTGACGGGAAAGCTCGCCTGCCTGCTCGGCGCCTTGCTGATCTTCGCACCGAGCGATCTCTATCGGCTGGGGTCGCTCGACGACCAGCAGCTCGCCGGCCTTCTAATGGTGACGGCTTGCCCTCTGAGCTACCTCGTCGCCGGGGTCGTGCTGGCAGCGCAGGCACTTGCCCATCCAGAGCGTGTCGAAGCGCGATAGTGATGCGCCGCATCCTCTATACGGCGCTCGGTCTTGCCGCTGTCGGTAGCGTCGGGCTCCTGCTGTTCGCGTGGTCAGGCCTCTACAGCGTCGCCGCCAGCCGCGGCCATTGGCCTATGGTTGAGTGGGTCCTCGAGTTCGGGATGGAGAACTCGGTCGAGACTCATGCCCCAAATGTGACGCCGCCGCGTCTCGACGATCCGGATCTGATCCGCCTCGGCGCCGGGCACTTTCTCTTCGGTTGTGCCGAGTGCCACGGCGCGCCCGGTACCGAGGTCGGCCTGGTCGTACGCGGCATGCTGCCGCCGCCGCCCGATCTCAGCCGTCGCGTGTCGGCGTGGACCGACCAAGAATTGTTCTGGATCGTCAAGAACGGCATCAAATACACCGGCATGCCGGCTTGGCCGACGCTGGACCGCGACGACGAGGTCTGGGCGTTGATCGCATTCCTGCGCGCGCTGCCGTCCCTCGACCAGGCCGCCTATCGCGCGCTCGCCTATGGCGACGTGCCGGCGGAGCCGCAGAGCGGCGAGGGGGTCGCGATGTCGGGCGGCGCTTCGCGCGCGCTCGGCGCCTGCGCACGCTGCCACGGCGCCGGCGATCGCCCGCCGCTGAGCGCACTGGTCCCGCGTCTGCATGGGCAGCCTGCCGAGATGCTGGTCGAGGCGTTGCGCGCTTTCGCGGCAGGTGAGCGCCGAAGCGGCATCATGGAGCCGCTGGCGGCCGCGCTCTCCCGGCGCGCGGCCGAAGAGGTCGCCACCTACTACGCCGGCCTTGCTCCGCTGCCGCCGACATCGACCGTGCAGGCAGAGTCGATCGGCCGCCTGGCTGCGGAAGGCGATGCTGCGGCGGAGATCCCGGCTTGCATCTCATGCCATGACAGGCAGGCGCTGGCGATCTACCCGCGGCTGGCGGCTCAGAGCGCGCGCTATTTGGAGAACCGGCTGCGCGTGCTCTGGTACGCGCAACCGCGCACGCCGACACAGTCGATCATGGTGCCGATCGCGCGCCGTCTCAGCGAGCAGCAGATCCGTGATCTCTCGGCCTATTTCGCCGGCTTGCCGCCGGAGCAGCGATGACTGGCCTCCAGTCCATGTTCGCGCCGATGGGGCCGGAGGCGGCCCTGATCGCCGACCTCGCCGCCGTCCTGTTCGTCGGCGCTGCCGTCGTCCTGACCATCGTCGTCGCGGCGCTCTGGTTCGCCATGCTCGGGTCTTCAGCCGCACGCCGCGGGCTTGCGGCAGAAAGGGCGGTGATCGTCGGCGGCATCGTCTTTCCGATCGTTGCTCTCGCCGCGCTGCTCGCCTATGGCCTCTGGGTGATGCGCGCCAGCGTCGCCTCTCCAGCCGCATCGAACGCGATGCGGATCGAGGTCACCGGCGAGCAATGGTGGTGGCGCGTCGCCTATCGCGACGGCGATGGCCGCCGCATCGAGAGCGCCAACGAGATCAGGATCCCCGTCGGCCGCGATGTGGTGCTGACGCTCCGGTCTGCCGATGTGATCCACAGCTTCTGGGTGCCGAGCCTCGCCGGCAAGGTCGACATGATTCCGGGGCGTGTGAACACTTTGAAGATCGTCGCGAAGCAGCCAGGCGTCTATCGTGGCCAATGCGCGGAGTATTGCGGCGGCGCGCATGCGCTGATGGCACTCGAGGTCGTCGCGCTGCCGGAGGCCGAGTTTGCGTCCTGGCTCGCCGCCGAGGGAGCACAGGCGACGGACGCCGCCGGTGAGACCGAACGGCAGGGCAGGGAACTTTTCCTCGCGGCGGGTTGCGGCGCCTGTCATGCGATCCGCGGCACGCGGGCGGATGGCAGGATCGGCCCCGACCTGACGCGGGTCGGCGCGCGCCGCCAGATCGCTGCCGCGACATTGCCGGCCACGCGTGAGAACCTCGCCCGCTTCATCGTTGACGGACAGCATCTGAAGCCCGGCAACGGTATGCCGCCCTTCCGCGTCTTCTCGGCCGAAGAGCTGAGCGCCGTCGTCGCCTATCTCGCGAGTCTAAAGTGACCCGGGCAGCGACGGCCACGGGCGAATACCCAAACGACCTGCCGCGTCCGGAAGGGGAGCTGGAGCGGCTCGAGGCGGCATGGGAGCTGCCGAAGGGCTGGCGCATCGTGACCGCGGTCAACAACACGGTCATCGGTTACTTCTACATCGCCACCGCCTTCGGCTTCTTCGTGCTCGCCGGCATTCTCGCGCTCCTGATGCGCACCCAGCTCGCCGTGCCGGACAACACCTTCTTAGGCCAGGAGACCTATAACCAGATCTTCACCATGCATGGCACGGTGATGATGTTCCTGTTCGCCGTGCCGGCTGTAGAGGCCATGGGTGTTTTACTGCTGCCGCAGATGCTGGGCGCGCGCGACTTGCCCTTTCCCCGGCTCGGCGCCTTCGCCTTCTGGGCCTATCTGATCGGCGGCCTCGTCTTCTTCTGCACGCTTTTTGTCGGCCTTGCTCCTTCCGGCGGCTGGTTCATGTACCCGCCGCTCACGAGCGAGCGCTTCTCGCCCGGCGTCGGTGCGGATTTCTGGCTGCTCGGCATCGGCTTCATCGAGATCTCGGCGATTGCCGGCGCCATCGAGATCATCGTCGGTGTGCTGCGTACGCGCGCCCCCGGCATGACGCTCGACAGGATGCCGATCTTTGCCTGGACCATGCTGGTCTTCGCTGGAATGGTCGTCTTCGCCTTCCCCGCGGTGATCCTGGCGACGATCCTGCTCGAGCTCGAGCGTGCCTTCGACTGGCCGTTCTTCATCGCCGAGCGCGGCGGCGATCCGCTGCTCTGGCAGCACCTCTTCTGGTTCTTCGGCCACCCCGAGGTCTACATCATCTTCCTGCCGGCCGCCGGCATGGTCTCGATGATCGTGCCGGCGATGGCGCAGACCTCGATGGTCGGTCATCGGCTGATTGTAGTCGCGCTGATCGCGACCGGTTTCTTCAGCTTCGGCCTCTGGGTGCACCACATGTTCACCACCGGGTTGCCGGCACTCTCGCTGGGATTCTTCTCGGCGGCGAGCATGGCGGTCTCGGTGCCGAGTGGCCTCCAGGTCTTCGCCTGGATCGCGACCATCGCCGCTGGCCGGCTCAGGCTGACTGCGGCCTCCCTGTTCGTGCTGGGCTTCCTCTTCATCTTCACGCTCGGCGGCCTGACCGGCGTCATGGTGGCGATGGTGCCGTTCGATTGGCAGGCACATGACACCTACTTCGTCGTCGCCCATTTCCACTATGTGCTGGTCGGCGGCATGGTCTTTCCTCTGCTCTGCGCCTTCTATTACTGGGCCCCGGCTTTCAGCCGCCGGCCCCTGTCGGAGCGGATGGGCAAGTCCGCTTTCTGGCTGATCTTCATCGGCTTCAATGTCGCCTTCTTCCCGATGCACATCAGCGGCCTGATCGGCATGCCGCGTCGCGTCTACTCCTACCCGGCCGGACTCGGCTGGGATCTTCCGAACCTGATCTCGACGGTGGGAGCTTTCATCGTTGCGGCCGGCATCCTGGTTGTCTTGGCCGACTTCCTGCGCAACCTGCGGCCGACTCTGACCAAGTCGGCCGGCGACGTCTGGAAGGGCGGCACGCTCGAATGGCTCGAGAACCACACCTATGGCGCGCGCAGCGTCCCGCATGTCGACAGCCGCGAGCCGCTGTGGACGCACCCGAGGATGTCGGAGGACGTGAAGAAAGGCCGCTACTACCTGCCCGGCACGATGACCGGTGGGCGCGAGACCATCGTGACCTCGCCCGTCGAGGCAGTGCCGCAGTACCTGATGCGGCTCCCCGGTCCCGGATGGCCGCACCTGATCGCCGCCGTGTTCACCGCAGCCTTTTTCCTGCTGCTCACGGTCAAGGCCGTGGCGCTGGCGCTGGCCTGCGGCGGCATCGTCATCGCGGCGATGATTGCCTGGATGTGGAGCAGCGACCCCGCGTCGGCAGGCGAGGCGGATATCGGTGCCGGAATCAGCTTGCCGACCTATGTCGCCGGACCGACGCATCCGTCCTGGTGGGCGATGGTCGTCGTTCTCCTGGTCGCGGGAGCGCTCTATCTCTCTTACGTCTTCGGCTATCTCTATCTGTGGACGGTGTCACCAGCGACATGGCCGACGACACCGATCTCGATGCCCTCATGGCCCGTCACCTGCCTTATCGTGAGCGGCGTCGCTCTTGCGGCCGCGACCCGCCTTCTCGGGTCGTCCCGGCTTCTGTTTGCGCTCGCGCTGGCGTGCGGTATCGGCGCGCTGCTCGTGGGGTTGGCTCTCGATGCCTGGACCCAATGGCAAAGCGGTCTCAGGCCCTCCGCAAGCGGCTACGCCGCCATGGTCTATGCAAATGCGGTCCTGCAGGCACAGATCGCTGGTGTCGTCACCGCCATGGGCGCGTTCACGCTGGCACGACTCGTCGCCGGTCGGTTGGATGCGGATCGCCGCGTCGTCTTCGACAACCTCGCTCTCCTGTGGGGATATGCGATCGGCGAGGCCGCTCTCGGCCTGCTTCTGACCCATGGTTTCCCTCGCGTGGCGGGCTGAATCGGTGTTCCGGACCTTCCTTCGGCTCGGCGCCCCGCTCGCCTGGGCGCTGCACTTCCTGGTGCTTTACGGCGCTGAGTTTCTGGTCTGCAGCCGATGGGGATCGCAGGCTTATGCGGCGGTGGTCGCGGGGGCGACGCTCGCAGCACTGGCCGTGCTGGTCTTCGTCGTGCGGTCCACGGCCGCCGGCACGGGCTTCGTGGATCGAGTCGCATTCGCACTTGGATTGATGGGCCTCGGCGGCGTCCTGGCGACGACGATGCCCGCCTTCATGATTCCGATGTGCGTGGGCACGGCCTAGCCGTTTCGCTGGCGGTCGTAATTTCCCGTCCATCGCGGCGGTCCGGGCAAGCTTCGGCGCGACACGCGATCGGAGCCAGGGCGACATGCGACTTGCCGTCATTCACATCGGCCAGGAAACCAACGATTTCAACCCGGTCCCGACGACCATGCGGGACTTCAAGTCCTTCGGACTCTACGAAGGCGCCGAAGTCTTCGAGAAGATGGCCGGTGTCGGCCAGATCGGCGGCTACCTCGCCGCGGCGGAGGCGGCGCAGCGCCAGATCCAGTCCGTGCCGATCATCTGCGCCTGGGCGACGGCCGGCGGGCGCATCACGGTCGAATGCCGCCGCTTCTTCGAGGAGAAGATCAAGGCGGGCCTGAAAGCTACCGGCAAGATCGACGGCCTCGCGCTTCAGGTGCACGGTGCCTGTGCGGCCGAGGATCTGGACGATGTCGAGGGCGCCCAGATCGCGCTCTGCCGGCAGATCCTGGGGCCTGACATCCCGATCGTCGTCTCGCTCGACCACCACGCCAACATCACGCGCCAGATGGTCGAGAACGCGACCGCGGTCGTCGCGCATCGCACGCAGCCTCACGATCCCTACGACACCGGCAAGATCGGCGCCGAGATCCTGATCAGGGCCGTCGCCGGCGAGGTCAGGCCGGTCATGGCGTGGCGGAAGCTGCCGCTGCTCTCGCACCAGGAGCAATTCCTGACCTCGAAAGGGCCGATGAAGGTCTGGTTCGACCGGGCGCGCTCGATGGAGGCCGAGGACAAGCGCATCCTGCATGTCGCCAACTGCCCGATGCAGCCCTGGCTCGACGTCGCCGAGGGCGGCTGGGCCGCGGTCGTCGTCGCCGACGGCGACAAGGCGCTCGCCGAGGCGTGCGCCGACGAGATTGCCGACCTTGCCTGGTCGATGCGCGCGGAGTTCCAGAAGAAGGATGCAGTCGGGATCGACGAGGCCGTGCGGATGGCCGACCGGGCGCCGAAGGGCATCGTCTGCCTCAGCGATACCGGCGACACCGTCTTCGGCGGCTCGTCCGGCGACTCGAACCTGATCCTCGAGTCCATCCTTCGCCAGAAGATCCAGAGCACGGCGCTGATCCCGATGATCGAGCCGGTCACGGTCGCGCGGCTGTGCGAGGCCGGGGTGGGTAAGAGCGTCACGCTGCCGGTCGGCGGCCATGCGGCTAAGGCCTTCTTCAAGCCGCTGGAGGTGACCGGCACGGTTCGCCGCATCGCCGACGGGTGCATCGCGCTGACCGAGCATCGCCGCCCCGCCATCGACATGGGGCGCACGGTCATCTTCGAGGTCGGGCCGGTAACCATGATGATCAGCGAGCTGCGCGGCGTCGCCGGCAACCTGCCCGAGGTCTATCGCGCCTTCGGCGTCGAGCCGGTCGGCTACAAGATGGCAGTGCTCAAGACCGCGTCCAACTTCCAGTACTTCGCCCCGATCACCTCGGAGTTGATCCGGGTCGATACCACAGGCCCCGGCCAGTCGGATATCGCCGGCCTGCCGTGGAAGCGCGTCCCGCGCCCGATCTATCCGCTGGAGCCGGTCACATCCTGGCGAGGTTAACGTCTCGTCAGGCGAAACCGGTATTTCAGGAATCTTTCGCCAGTGTTTGACAGGCCGGAAGGGGCTTTGCCACTGTGGCGAATGCTCAGGAGGGTCCTGGGAGGACCCGCCGGGTGGGCTATTTGCATGATGCCATCGAGTAGGGGAGGTACCCGTCACATGAAGTTCGGTTCATTGCGTCCGTTGGGATTCTTGAGGGCGCTGCTGCTGGCAGGTGCTGCTCTCTCGACCGCGGCGGTCGGCGCTTCGGCGCAGGATCTGAAGGGGGGCCGCCTTCGGGTCGCCATCCTTGCCGACATCCACAACTTCGATCCCATGCAGTTCTCCGGCGTGAACTTCCCGCTGATCAAGAACCTGTATGACAGCCTGATCGAATACACGCCCGAGGGGCAGCCGATCCCGAACCTGGCCTCGGAGTGGAAGATCGCTCCCGACAGCAAGTCGGTCGCGATCACGCTCCGCTCCGGCGTCAACTTCCATAGCGGCAACCCGGTCAACGCCGAGGCGGTCGCGGCGACGCTGAAGAAGGCCGCCGATCCGCAGAAGGGTAAGAACGTCTATCCGACGATGTCGATCGTGCAGGATTGGACGGTCAACGGTCCGCTGGGGATCACGATCAACTTCAAGAACCCGGTGCCGGTCGGCCAGATCACCGACCTCCTGCAGTTCCTCTCGGTCATCGAGCCCTCGGGTATCGACACGGTCGAGACCAAGCATGCGGGTTCGGGTCCGTTCATCCTCGGCGAGCGCGTGCTCGGCCAGCGGGTGACGATGACCGCCAATGCCAAGTACTGGCAGAAGCCGCCGATCGTCAGCGAGATCGTGCTGACCGTCTTCAGCGACAATGACGCCGCCAGCGCCGCGATCGAGTCCGGCGCCGTCGACATCATCTATGGCGGCAATGCGCGCTCGGCCGTGCGTCTGCGCAATGCCGGCTACCAGCTGATCCAGGGCCCCGGCCCGCTGGTGCAGGTGTTCCGCATCAACGCCACCCGCGGACCGTTCAAGAACGACAAGTTCCGCCAGGCCTTCAACTACCTGATGGATCGCGAGGCGATTCTCCGCGTCGGCTATGCCGGCGTCGGCGAGGTGACCGCGCTTCCCTGGGCGCCGGCGAGCCCGGCGACCGACAAGTCGTACAACACCCGGTACGCCTTCAGCCTGGAAAAGGCGCAGGCGCTTCTCAAGGAGTCGGGCCTGTCGGCAGCCGAGCTCAGCAACTGGAAGCTGACCGCCAACGGCGGCGACCAGGACGGCATGGCGATCAGCCAGATCGTGCAGAGCACGGTTGCCAAGGTCGGCATGAATATCCAGCTCGACGTCAAGCAGGGCGCGGAGCTCACCGACGCCATGCTGACCGGCAAGTTCGACGCGATCTTCGGCGGCATCGGCAACATCCAGAAGTTCCCGACTCGCGTCGGCACCAACAGCATCTATCGCACGACCAACAACCCGATCCTCGGGAACCCGCATCCGTTCCCGGCCTATGTCGCCGCCATGCAGCGCGTCGACACCACGCTGGGCACGGGCGAGCCGGTCAAGCAGGCTTACGACAACCTGAACAAGGTGCTGGTCGAGACTGCCTTCGGCATCCCGACCAACACCTTCGACATCGGTCTCATCGTCGCCGCCAAGAACGTTGGCGGCATCACGCGCGAGATCGACAACATGCTGGTGGGACGGACCATCGGGTTCCGTTGATCCGGCTTTCTTAAGCGGCGGCGGCGGCCCAAGGTCGCCGCCGCCTCCATTTTCAGGATAAGCCCAACGTCATGGGTGGTGATGTCTGAGCCTGTTCTCTCCGTTCGCGGCCTCGAGGTGACCTTCACCGGCGGAGGCCGGCCGGTGCCGGCGGTCCGCGGCGTGGACTTCGATGTTTATCCCAACGAGGTCCTGGGCATCGTCGGCGAATCCGGCTCGGGCAAGAGCGTCACCTCGCTCGCCGTCACCGGCCTCCTGCCGGAAACGGCGAAGGTCCAGGGCTCGATCAAGCTTGCCGACGTCGAGGTGACGACCGCCGACCGCGAGGTCCTGCGCCAGATGCGCGGTCAGGATGTCGGCATGATCTTTCAGGACCCGACGACGACCCTGAACCCGGTCTTCACCATCGGGCGGCAGGTGACCGAGGGCCAGGTCGCGCATGGCCAGATCCCGGCCGGCAACGCGCGCGGGCGCGGCATCGAGCTGCTGCGGGAAGTCGACATTCCCGATCCGACGGGACGCGTCGTCCAGTACCCGCATCAATTCTCCGGCGGCATGCGCCAGCGTGCCGTCATCGCCATGGCGATGGCTGGGCGCCCTCGGCTGATCATCGCCGACGAGCCGACCACGGCGCTCGACGTCACCGTGCAGGCGCAGGTGCTTTCGGTGCTGGCCAAGCGCCAGGCCGATACCGGTGCCGCCGTCATCCTGATCACTCACGATCTCGGCGTAATCGCTGAGGTCGCCCATCGCGTCGCCGTCATGTACGGCGGCCGCATCGTCGAGACCGGTCCGGTCCACGAGATCTTCAAGCGCCCGCAGCATCCCTACACGGTCGGCCTGCTGCAGAGCTTGCCGCGCATCGACGCCGCCGAGGAGCGGCTCGTGCCGATCCGCGGCCAGCCGCCGAACCCGGCGCGGCTGCCGACCGGCTGCACCTTCCATCCGCGCTGCCCGATCGGCCGCGACCGCGAGCGCTGCCGCACCGAAGATCCGGCGTTGCGCGAGGTCGTGGAGGGCCATCGTTCGGCCTGCCATTGCGTCGAGGAAGTCGCCGCCCTGCTCGCCGATACGGCGACGCCGGCGCGCGCTCCGGCGACTGTCGCTCCTCAGGCGGCAGCGGCTCAGGCGCCGCTGCTCGCGGTCGATAAGCTCAAGGTCCATTTCCCGATCAAGGCCGGCATCCTCCGCCGCCGCGTCGGCTGGGTGCGAGCGGTCGACGGCGTCAGCCTGACCGTCAATGCCGGCGAGACCGTCGGCCTGGTCGGCGAGTCCGGCTGCGGCAAGACCACCACGGGTCGCGCCATCATGGGGCTGATCAAGGCGACCGGGGGCAGCGTACGCTTCGACGGGCAGGAAGTGACGCGTCTCTCTCCAGGCGAGCTGCGCAAGGCGCGCCGGAACATGCAGTATATCTTCCAGGACCCGTATTCTTCGCTGAACCCGATCAAGACCGTCGGCGACATCGTCGCCGAGCCGTTGCACATCCACGGAATCTACGAGGAGATGGGCGGAGCGAAGCGCATCGCCGAGCTGTTCGAGCTGGTCGGGTTGCCGCGTACCGTCCTCGGCCGCTATCCGCGCGAGTTCTCCGGCGGACAGAAGCAGCGCATCGGCATCGCCCGCGCGCTCGCCCTCCAGCCGCGCCTCCTGATCCTCGACGAGCCGGTGGCCGCGCTCGACGTCTCGATCCAGGCCCAGATCATCAACCTGCTGCAGGACCTGCAGAAGGAGCTCGGCCTCGCCTACCTGTTCATCGCGCACGACCTCTCGGTCGTCCGCCACATCTCCGATCGCGTCGCGGTGATGTATCTCGGCAAGATAATCGAGGAGAGCGAGAAGACGACGCTCTACGAGACGCCGGTGCATCCGTATACGCAGTCGCTGCTCTCGGCGGTGCCCGTGCCCGACCCCGACGCGCGCCATACGCGCCGCCGCATCGTGCTGGAAGGCGACATTCCGAACCCGTCGAAGCCGCCGCCCGGCTGCTATTTCCATCCGCGCTGCTTCCGCGCGAGCGATCGTTGTCGCGTCGAGGAGCCGGCCTTCACGCCCTATCCGGGCCTGCCGACGCGCACCGCCTGCCATCATGCCGGCCCGCTCGGAGCCTCGTCATGACCGGCGGCATGCAGCGCTCGCTCGACGTGCTCCGCCGCCTGCTGTCGCACCGCGGCGCCTTGATCAGCGTGATCTACCTCGCGGTGGTCGTTTTCGTCGCCACCTTCGCCCGCTGGATCATTCCCTACGACCCGGTCGTCCAGGATCTCACCAGCACGCTCGAGGCGCCCTCGGCCAAGCACTGGTTCGGTACCGACGAGCTCGGCCGCGACCTGATGGCGCGCGCGGTCTACGGCGCCCGCACCTCGCTTATCACGGCCGCCGGCGCGGTCGTCATCGCCGGCGTGGTCGGCATTCCGATCGGCCTCGTCGCCGGCTTCTTCGGCGGCTGGCGCGATGCGATCCTGATGCGCATCGTCGACGTCCTGCTGTCGCTGCCCGGCATCCTGTTCGCCATGGCGCTGATCGCCGTGCTTGGCCGCAGCCAGCTCGCGGCGCTGGTGGCGGTCGGCATCACCGGCATCCCCAGCTTCGCCCGCATCACGCGTGCCCAGGTGCTGTCGCTCCGCAAGCGCGACTTCGTCATGGCCGTGGAGGCGCTCGGCGGCTCCTCGACCTACAACATGTTCCGCACCGTGCTGCCGAACTCCTGGAGCCCGCTCCTGGTGCAGGTCGTGATCCTCTCCTCGGTCGCCATCCTGCTCGAGGCGGCGCTCGCCTTCCTCGGCGTCGGCATCCCGCCGCCGACGCCCAGCTGGGGCGAGATGCTCCGGACCGGGAAGTCCTTCCTCTACGAGGCGCCTTACTACGCCGTGCTGCCGGGCATCGTGCTGACCCTGACCATCCTTTCGCTCGACACGCTCGGGCGGACCCTTGCCTGGGTGCTCGAGGATCGCCACGAGCTCGGCGAGGAAGCAGAAGCCGAGGCGGAGAAGGCGCGTCCATGACCGGCTACATCATCCGCCGCATTCTGCAGCTGCTGCCGGTCCTCCTGATCTCCTCGGCCGGCATCTGGGCGATGATCTATGCGGTGCCGGGCACGCCGATCGGCGCGCTCGTCGGCGAGAACGCCACGCCGGAGCAGGTCCAGGCCGCAATCCAGCGCGTCGGCCTCGACCAGCCGATGCTTGTACAGTTCTGGGCCTGGCTCAAAAGTGCCCTGGTCGGCGATCTCGGCCGCTCGATCTTCAGCCGCGATCCGGTCTTCGACCTGATCATGGGGCGCGCGCCGGCGACGCTGCAGCTCGGCCTCGGCGCGACGTTGGTCGGGCTCATCCTCGGGATTCCGGTCGCGGTGCTCAGCGCGCTCTACCCGAACTCCTGGCTGGACCGCTCGCTCAGCGGCTGGAGCGCGCTGGCGCTCGGCGTGCCGACCTTCTGGCTCGGCATCCTCCTGATCCTGCTGTTCTCGGTCGAGCTGCGCTGGCTGCCTTCGGCCTCGACCTATGTCTCGATCTTCGAGTCGCCCTGGGGCGCCATCCGCAACACGTTCCTGCCGGCGCTGACCTTGGGCGTCTATGTCTCGGGCATCTTCGCGCGTTTCCTCAGGGCGTCGCTCCTGAGCGAGATGAAGGCAGACTATGTCCGGACCGCGCGCTCCAAGGGCCTCAAGGAACGAGACGTCGTCGGCCGGCACGTGTTCCGGAACGCGCTGCTGCCCTTCGTGACCGTGGTCGGCCTGATGATGGCGGCCTTCATCGGCGGCACGGTCGTCACCGAGGCGGTGTTTACCTATCCGGGGATCGGGCGGCTCCTGATTCAGGCGATCACGCAGCGCGACTACCCCCTGATCCAGGGCGTGATCCTGTTCATCCTGGTCGTCCACGTCGTCATCAACCTGATGGTCGACGTGCTCTACGCCTACATCGATCCTCGGATCGAGTATTCCTAAGCGACCCTTTTCGCTGGCGTGAGCGTGACCGCGAGCACGCCTGCCAGCGTGATTGCCGAGCCGATCAGGATGCGAACGGTCAGCACGTCGCCGAGCATGAGAACGCCGGCGACGACCGCGAAGACCGGAGCCAGCAGGAACATCGGCGTCACCAGCGACACCGGGTAGCGCTTCAGCAGGTAGTACATGCCGCCGAAGCCGAGCAGCGATGAGCCGAAGGCGGTGAAGGCGAGATTGCCCCAGGCCGCCCACGAAGCGGCGCGCGAGGCCTCGATCTGCCCGCTCTCGAAGATCAGCGACAGGCCGATGAGGCCCGGCGCCGAGATCAGCGCCACCCAGGACTGGAGCATGAAGACCGGCACGTTGCGGAGGTCTCGCATCATCACCTGGGCGATGGCGATGGCGAGGCAGGCGAGCATCGACAGGATCACCGCGACGCCGTAGGTCAGCACGCGCGGATCGAAGCCGATGATGAGGACACCGCCGAAGGCCGCGGCGATGCCGAAGAGGCGAAACGCGGAGAGGCGCTCGCCGAGCATGAAGACGGCGAGGATGACGGCGAAGGGCAGCGTCATCTGCGAGACGATCGCGATGGTCGAGACGTCCTCGGCCATCTTGAGGGCGGTATACTGCAGACTGAAGTGGATGGCACCGCTGAAAGCGGCGATAGCCAGGATACGCGGCATCTGGCCGGGAACCCAGCGCAGCAGCGGCGCCAGCACGACCAGCAGCATCGCGAAGCGCAGGCCCGTGAACCAGATCGGCGGCAGCTCGTTTAGGCCGAGCTTGCCGGCGATGAAGGTCAGGCCCCAGACAAGGTTGATGACGAGGACGATGCCGAAATCGATCGGCCTCACGCGCGCTTCCGGTCGAGCTTCGGCAGAAAGGCGATGAGGAGGCCGAACAGCGGCAGGAAGGCGCAGGCCTGGTAGACAGTCTCGATGCTGGTCATGTCGGCGATCTTGCCGAGCGCGGCGGCGCCGAGCCCGCCGAGGCCGAAGGAGACGCCGAAGAAGATACCGGCGACCATGCCGACGCGACCTGGCAGCAGGTCCTGGGCATAGACGATGATCGCCGAGAAGGCCGAGGCCATGATGAAGCCGATCACGACGGAGAGCAGCAGGGTCGCGACCAGGCCGACATGGGGCAGCGCCATAGTGAAGGGCAGGACGCCCAGGATCGAGAACCACATCACCGGGATGCGGCCGATCTTGTCGCCGACCCAGCCGCCGGAAAGCGTGCCGATCACGATCGATCCCAAGAACACGAACAGCGCGATCTGCGCCTCCTGCACCGTCACCTCGAATTTGTGCATCAGGTAGAAGGTGTAATAGGAGCCGAGGCTGTTGCTGTAGACGGTCTTCGAGAACATCAGCAGCACCAGGATCGTGATCGCGAAGGCGACGCGGCCGCGCGAGAGCGCGACATAGCCGGCCGCACCCGGCGCCGGCCGCGGCTTCGGCTTTCCGAGGTGGCGGTTGCGCGCATACCAGTTGCCGACACCGACCAGCACGACCATCGCCAGCAATGCTGCTGCCGAGAACCAGGCGATGCTCTCCTGGCCGCGCGGCAGGATGATGAAGGCGGCGAGCAGCGGCCCGACCGCGGATCCCGTATTGCCGCCGACCTGGAACAGCGACTGGGCGAGGCCGTGGCGGCCGCCCGAGGCCATGCGCGCGACGCGCGAGGCTTCCGGATGGAAAACGGCCGAGCCGATGCCGATCATCGCCGCGGCGAGCAGGATCACCGGGTAGCTGTGCGCCATCGACATCAGGATCAGGCCGAGGAAGGTCGAGCTCATGCCGATGGCGAGCGAGTAGGGCATCGGCTTCTTGTCGGTGTAGATGCCGACCACCGGCTGCAGCAGCGAGGCGGTGCACTGGAAGGCGAGCGTGATCAGCCCGATCTGCGCGAAGTCGAGGGCGTAATTCTCCTTCAGGATCGGGTACAGCGCCGGCACCATCGACTGCATCATGTCGTTCAGCAGATGACAGAAGCTGAGCGAGAGGATCACGGCGAAGGTCGTCGTGTCGGCGCTCACCGGAGTCGAGACCGGTACGGCCGGGGCAGCGGAGGTCTCGGCGGAAGCGGTGCCGGTGGCAATGCTGTTGTCAGCCATGAGGGGAGAGAGCCTTCGGGGTCGCTAGGCCAAGACCTATGCGCTCGTTTAAGCGGACCTGTCCATCAGACATTTCGCTCCCGCCCGGCCCAGAAACGGTCGCGGATGGTGCGTTTCAAGACCTTGCCGACCGGGCTCCGCGGCAATTGGTCCCAGATTTCGAACGACTTCGGCGCCTTCATGCCGCCGAGTCGCTCGCGGCAGAAGGCGGCCAACTCCTCGATCGTCGCCTGGCCGCCCTTCTTGACCTGGACGATGGCCTTCACGGCCTCCCCCCACTTCTCGTCGGGCACGCCGACCACGGCGCAGTCTTCCACCGCCGGGTGCGACCAGATCACCTGCTCGATCTCGGAAGGATAGAGATTGAAGCCGCCGGAGATGATCATGTCGCGCTTGCGGTCGACGATATAGAAGTAGCCGTCCTCGTCCTTGAAGCCGACATCGCCGGTGTGGTGCCAGCCGAAGCGCGAGGCTTCCTCGGTCGCCTTGGAGTTCTTGTAGTAGCCCTTCATCACCAGTGCGCCGCGGACGACGATCTCGCCCTTCTCGTTCGGCGGCAGGATGCGGCCCTCGTCGTCCATGATCTCGACCAGGGCGAAGACGGTGGCGCGGCCGCAGCTCATCAGCCGCTTCTCGAGCTTCGGATCACCGATAACGAGATGTTCCTTCGGCGACAGGAAGGTGCAGAGCATCGGCGCCTCGGCCTGGCCGAAGGTCTGCGCCATCACCGGCCCGAAGACCTCGAGCGCCTCCTTGAGCTTCTGCGCCGACATCGGCGCGGCGGCATAGACGAAGTACTTGAGCGAGGAGTAGTCGAACTCGCGCACGCGCGGATGGCCGAGCATCATGTAGATGACCGTCGGCGGCAGGAACAGCGTGGTCACGCGATAGCGCTGGATGCTCTCCATGACGAGAAGCGCATCGGCGCTTGGGATCAGCACCTGGGTCGCGCCCTGGGCCAGGAGCGGGAAGGAGATGCAGCCGGCGGCATGCGTCATCGGCGCGGCGATCAGATGCACCGGCGGTTCGTCCGTCGGCATGCTGGTGATGAAGTTCGCGATCATCGTCGCGAAGTTCATATGCGTGAGCATGACGCCCTTGGAGCGCCCGGTGGTGCCGCCCGATGGCCAGATGCAAGCAAGGTCGTGGAGACCAGCCGGCACGTAGACGGGCTCGTCACTCGCACCTGCAAGCCATCCCGCAAGATCCGGGTCGGGACCGTTGGGTCGGTCGACGCAGACCAGGCCGAGAAGCGTCGGCACCTTGGCGCGCATCTCCTCGGCCGCGGCGGCGAAACTCGAATGATAGAAGAGCCAGCGGCACTCGTTGTCGCCGAGGATGGCGACATTGTCGTCGACCGCATTTCGCGCGTTCAGCGGCATCCACGCGCCGCCGGCCCGGAGGATGCCGAGGATGCACGAGAACGCATTCGCGTCGTTCGGGCTCAAAACCGCGGCGCCTGCTTGTGGCGCGAGGCCGAGCGCGATCAGCCGGTTGGCGATCTGATGCGTGCGTCGTTGCGTCTCGCGAAACGACAGTGACGTGCCGGCATCGACGAGACAGGCCCGGTCCGGGAAGAGCGCTGCCCCGCGGTCGAAGAAGTCGATCAGCCGCATGCGTTTCTTTTGCCTCCGAGGGATCAGAATAATACGCTCATCGCCTGCCATCGATGACCGCCGTGCCGCCGTGGAACCTGTCCGGCGCGGACTCCTGGAGACCTCCATGTTCACCACCCGCCCAGAGCTGCTCGGCACCTTCGGTGCGACCGCTTCGACGCATTGGCTGTCCGCGGTCACCGGGATGGGCGTACTCGAGCGCGGCGGCAATGCCTTCGATGCCGCGGCGACCATGGGCTTTGTCCAGCAGGTGGTCGAGCCGCAGCGCAACGGTCCCGGTGGCGAGGTGCCGATCCTGTTCCACCAGGCCGGCACCGACGGCGTTCGCGCGATCTCCGGCCAGGGCGTGGCGCCGGCGGCGGCCACCGTCGAGCGCTACCGAGATCTCGGCCTCGACCTGATCCCGGGCACGGGTTTCCTGGCGGCGACGACCCCGGGGCCCTTCGATGCCTGGATGGTGCTGATCCGCGATCGCGGCACGCTCCCGCTCCGCGCAATCCTGGAGCCGGCGATCGCGCTGGTCGAGAAGGGCTACCCGATCACGCCGCGTATCGCCGAGGGCATCGCCAAGGTCGCGGAGGTCTTCCGCACCGACTGGCCGACATCGGCGGCGCTCTACCTGCCGGGCGGCCAGCCGCCCAAGGCCGGCACCTATTTCAAGAACCCGGCGCTGGCCCGTACCTGGGGGCGCCTGATCGAGGAGGGCGAGGCTGCCGGCGGCGACCGCGTGCGCCAGATCGAGGCGGCGCGAAAGGCGTGGTCGCAGGGCTTCGTCGCCGAAGCGATCGAGCGTTTCGTCCGCAATCCGGTCAAGGATACCTCCGGCCGCGCTCATGCCGGCCTGATCACCGCCGACGACATGGCGCGCTGGCAGGCGAGGGAAGAAGCGGCGGTCACCTACGACTACGGCCGCTACACCGTGGCGAAGTGCGGGACATGGTCCCAAGGCCCCGTCTTCCTGCAGCAACTCGCGCTGCTGAATGGAATGGATCTCGCCAAGCTCGATCCCAACGGCGCCGAGTTCGTCCATCTCTGCGTCGAGGCGACCAAGCTCGCCTTCGCCGACCGCAACGCCTATTACGGCGATCCCGACTTCGTCGAAGTGCCGCTCGATGTGCTGCTGAGCGACGCCTACAACGCCGAGCGCCGGAAGCGCATCGGTGACAAGGCGGCGATGGACACGCCGCCGGGCGCCGTTCCCGGCTATCAGCCGAACGTCGCCAAGCTCAAGCGGGGGCCGGACATTCGGCTGGAGCCGCATTGGAAGGCGGCGATGCCGGCCGACACCGTTCATCTCGACGTCATCGACCGCCACGGCAACATGGTCTCGGCGACGCCGTCCGGCGGCTGGCTGCCGAGTTCGCCGGTGATTCCGGAACTGGGCTTCCCGCTCGGCACGCGCGGCCAGATCTTCTCGCTCGATCCGAAGCATCCGAACGCGTTGGCACCCGGCAAGCGCCCGCGAACGACGTTGACGCCGTCCATGGCGCTTCGCGACGGCAAGCCCTACATGGCCTTTGGCACGCCGGGCGGCGACCAGCAGGATCAGTGGTCGCTCGTCATGTTCCTGCGCCATGTCCATCACGGAATGAACCTTCAGCAGGCGATAGACGCGCCGGCCTTCCACACCTCGCATTTCGAAAGCTCGTTCTGGCCGCGCGGCGCCGAGCCCGGCAAGGTGCAGATCGAGAGCCGCTTCGGCGACGCCGTCGCCCAGGACCTCAAGCAGCGTGGCCACCATGTGGAAATCGTCGATGGCTGGAGCGAGGGCAATCTCTCTGCGATCACGCGCGAGGGCGAGTACCTCAAGGCCGGTGCCAACCCGCGCTACATGGAAGGCTACGCCGTCTGCCGTTGACGCATTTCCTCGACAGGAGTCGACGATGACCGCCGTCAATCACGTGAAGAAGAAGCTCGCCGAGGGCAAGATCGCTGCGGGGCTGACGCTCCGCATCGCGCAGACGGTCGAGATGACCTTCGTGGCGAAGCAGGCCGGCTTCGACTGGCTGTTCCTCGACATGGAGCACGGATCGATGGCCGTCCACCATGTCGGCCAGCTCTCGATCGCCGCCGCGGCCGCCGGGGTGACACCCATCGCGCGCGTGACGCATCAGGACATGGCGACCGCTTGCCGACTGCTCGATGCCGGCGCCCAGGGCATCGTCTTCCCGCATGTCGATACAGCGGAGGAGGCGCACGCCATCGTCGAGGCCTGCCGATTCGCGCCTCAGGGCAAGCGTTCCTTCGGCGGCATGCCGCCCAGCCTCGGCTTCGCGCCGATGTCGCCGGCCGAGGTGACCAAGGCATCGAACGAGCTTGTCTTCCTTATCGTCATGATCGAGACGGAAAAGGCGGTGGCGAATGTCGATGCGATCGCCGCCGTCCCCGGCATCGATTGTCTCCTGATCGGGAGCAACGACCTGACGCTCGACATGGGCATCACTGGCGACTACGGCCACGCCAAGGTCGTCGGCGCCTATGAGGCGCTGGTCGCCGCATGCAAGAAGCACGGCAAGGTGCCGGGCATGGGCGGCATCTACGATACGGTCCACGCCAAGCGCTACATCCAGATGGGTTGCCGCTTCCTTCTCGGAGGCTCCGACCTCGCGCTGCTCTCCGCCGCTGCCAAGGCACGCGCGGAGTTCTTCGGCACGCTGCTCTAGGCCCTCATGCCTCTCACCTGGTCCGCTCTGCCGCCGGTCGCGAAGACGGCGGTCTGGATGGTGTTGTGCGGCATCTTCTTCTCGGTGATGTCGGTGCTGATCCGTATCGGCTCGGCCGAGCTGCCGGCGACGACCATGATCGTCGCCCGCAATGGCATTGCCTTTCTCTGCCTTGCCCCCTTTCTGTTCCGCCACGGCCTGCAGGTGGTGCGGGCGCCGCGGCCCTTCTTCCTCATGTGGCTCGGCGCGATCCAGGTCCTCTCCAATGTCGGCTGGTTCCTGGCGCTGAAGGTGGTACCGATCGCAGATGCGACCGCGATCAGCTTTCTGACCACTATCATCACCCCGGTGCTCGCCATCTACTTCCTGCGCGAGCCGCCGCGCCCGGTGCGCTTCATGGCGCTCGCCGTGGGCCTTATCGGCGCCGTCGTCATCGTCCGTCCCGGCTTCCAGGAGACCTCGCCGGAGGTGCTGATGCTGCTCGGCAATGCGGTGATCTATGCCGGCTTCGCGCTCATCATCCGCAATGCCAGCCGCGACCATTCCTCGGAGATGATCGTCTTCTACACGCTGGCCTCCGCCGTGCCTTTGGCTGCCGTTATCGCGATTCCGGACCTTGCCTGGCCGTCGTCATGGGGCTGGGCGATCCTGCTGGGCATCGGCTTCTGCGCCGGCCTGGGGCAGATCACGGCGACGCTGGGCTACGCCTCGGGCGAGACCTCGCTGGTGATGGCCTTCGACTTCCTCAAGCTGCCGATCGCGGCTGCCGTCTCGATGCTCATTCTGAGCGAGGCGCCGGACCGCTGGACCTGGATCGGTGCTGCGGTCATCTTCGCCGCCGCCTGGGTGATGGTCCGTAACGAGACACGAACGAAGTGATGGAAAGGGTTTGTCAATGAATCGCGCGCGGCTCAAGGGCAAGGTGCAGACGGTGTGCGGGCTGATCGATCCGGAGAAGCTCGGTCACACGCTGATGCACGAGCATCTGCTCTCCGATCTCCGCACGCCTCAGCAACGCACGGTCAACGAGCCAGAAGACCCGATCAGCCTGGAGAATGTCTGGGAGATCAATTACGGCCGCCGCGCCCACCGCCTGCAATACGTCCTCGACATGAAGGATATCGCCCAGGTCGAGATGAGCGCGCTTCGCGTGCTCGGCGGCGATTCCGTGGTCGAGCTCACCTGCGGCGGCATCCGGCCCGACCCGAAGGGCCTCGCCGACATCCAGCTCGGCACCGGCGTCAACATCATCATGGGCTGCGGCTATTACGTCGAGCAGTACCAGGACCCGTCGAACAAGACGCGCAGCGTCGACAGCTTCGCGCGCGAGATCGTCGGCCAGGTTTTCGACGGTGCCTGGGGCACCGATGTGCGGGCCGGGATCATTGGCGAGATCGGTTCGCAGAACCCATGGACCGATCTGGAGAAGACGGTCATGCGGGGCGCGGTCATCGCCCAGCAGGAGACCGGCGCCGCCCTCAACATCCATCCCGGCCGGCGCGAGGACCTGCCGCTTGAGATCGCGACCACGATCAAGGGCTGGGGGGCAGATCTCACGCGCACAATCATCAGCCATATCGACCGCACCATCCTGGAGGTCGATCCGCTGCTGCGCCTCGCCGAGACGGGTGTCGTGCTCGAATTCGACATGTTCGGCGTCGAGAACACCTACTACCCGCTGAACGAGGCGATCGACATGCCCAATGACGGCATGCGGCTCCGGCTGATCAAGGCGCTGCTCGACCATGGCCATCGCGACCGGATCGTGATCTCCCACGACATCGACTGCCGCACCCGACTGGTGAATTTCGGCGGTCATGGTTACGGCCACATCCTCCGGAACGTGGTGCCGCTGATGCGCGCGCGGAACTTCAGCGAGGCCGATATCGACGGCATCCTGGTCGAGAACCCGAAACGGCTCCTGACCTTCGTCTAGGCGCATGGCGACGCTCGCCAAGGCAGATTTCCTGCCGGCCGCCGAGCTTCTCGGCTGGCAGCAGGAGCGTTGGGCACAGCAACGCGCGTGGGTTGCCGGATCGCCGCTCTATCGCGGCCTCTGGTCAGGCCGATCGGCGCCTAGGCTCGAAGATCTGCCGACGCTGCCACTCAGCGACAAGGCCATGCTACGCGCGAGCCAGCGGACCTCTCCGCCCTTCGGCGACTATCTGCGCGCCGATCCCTCCGAGGTTCGGCGCATCCACCGCACTTCCGGGACGACCGGCGAGGCGATGAACATCGCGCTCTCGGCCGAGGATGCCGAGGACACAGCCATCGTCGGCGCGCGTGCGCAGGGGGCGTCGGGCCTCGGCCCAGGCCATCGCGTCGTTCACTGCCTCAACTATCAGCTCTGGATGGGCGGTTTCACCGATCACACGACGCTGGAAGCGACCGGCGCCACCGTCATTCCCTTCGGCGTCGGCGGCAGCGAGAAGCTGGTGCGCACGATCCGCGAGCTCTGCATCACCGCGATCTCCTGCACGCCCTCGTATCCGGCGGTGCTGGAGCGGACCATCGCCGAGCACTTTCCCGGCCTGAGGCCGGCCGATCTGGGCCTCAAGCTCGGCCTGTTCGGCGGCGAAGCCGGCCTCGACGATCCTGCCTTCCGCGACCGGCTCGAATCCACCTGGGGCTTCAAGGCCAGGAATGCCAACTACGGCGTCTCCGACGTCTTCTGCAATTTCGCCGGGCAGTGCGAGCACCAGACCGACCTGCATTTCATCGGGCTCGACGTGCTGTGGCCGGAGCTGATCGAGCCCGAAAGCAGCACGGTCAAACCGTGGCGGGAAGGAGAGACGGGCGAACTCGTGCTCACCCACCTCTCGCGTGTCTGCCAGCCGCTCGCCCGTTTCCGCACCGGCGATATCGTTACGTTGATCGGGTTCGGCCGCTGCGCCTGCGGCCGGCATGCGCCGCGCTTCCGCGTCGTCGGGCGCTCCGACGATATGGTCGTGGTCCGTGGCCTCAACGTCTTCCCGACTGCGGTCGCCGCCGTGCTCGGCGGTTTCGCGGCCCTGTCGGGCGAGTACCGCATCCGGCTTTCCGGCCGCGGCCCCTACGATGTGTTGCCGGTCGAAGCTGAGTTGGCGGCCGGCGCGGCGCCCGACCTCGCCGAGGCGGTCGTCGCTGCAATCAAGAGGGAGATCGGCGTCACTGCCTCCGTTACGCTGCTGCCGCCGGGCACCTTGCCGCGGACCGAAGGCAAGACCCGGCGCGTCATCCGCGAGGGAGGGGCTTCGTGACGACCGTGGTCACCGTCGAGGCGCCGGGCTGCCGGGTCGTCACGCTCAACCGGCCGGAGCGCCTGAACGCCATCAACGGCACGCTGCTCGACGATCTCGCCGCTGCGCTGCGCACCGCGAATGCCGATAGGTCTATCACCTCGATCGTGCTGACCGGCGCCGGCCGCGCCTTCTGCGCCGGCGACGACCTCAAGGAGTTCGAGATCCAGGCGCAGACCGAGGCCGAGGCGCGGAGCCATGTCGAGCGCATCCAGGAGATCACGCGGCTGATCCTCAGGAGCCCGCATATCGTCATCGTCGCGGCATCCGGCTGGGCGGTGGGTGGGGGGCTTGAATGGACGATCAACGCCGATCTCGTGGTGATGGCCGATGACTGCAAATGCTTCTTCCCTGAGCTCTCGCTCGGCCTCTTCGTCACCGGTGGCGTGACCTGGCTCTTGCCCGAGCGCTGCGGCCGGACGGCGGCGCTCGAGCTGATGCTGCTGGGCGAGCGCTTCGACGCAGTGCGCGCGAAGGAGCTTGGTATCGCTGGCCGTATCGTCCCGCGCGAGCGCCTGCTCGACGAGGCGACGAAGATCGCCGAGAAGATCGCCTCGCTTCCCCCTGTCCGCGTCCGCGCGCTCAAGCGCGCAATCCAGGGCGCGACCGACATCGACACGGCGATGCGGATCGAGACGGACGAGACCATCGCCGCCTTCCTCGACCCCGACACGGCGCACCGCATCGCCGGCTTCGCGAAGAAAAGCTGACCTTAATAGGAGAGTCCCCATGATCCACGAGCTTCGCGTCTATACCTGCCTTCCTGGGCGCCTGCCGGCGCTGCTCAAGCGCTTCGAGACCAAGACGCTCAAGATCTGGGAGAAGCACGGCATCCGCCAGGCCGGTTTCTGGACCGTGCTGGTCGGCGACTCCAACCTTGTGCTGAACTACCTGCTCGCCTGGGAATCCATGGCCGAGCGCGAGCAGAAATGGAATGCCTTCATGGCGGACCCGGAGTGGATCGCCGCGCGCAACGAGTCCGAGAAGGACGGGCTAGTCATCGCCAAGGTGACCAACGAGTTCTGGCAGCCGACGTCCTTCTCGTCGGTCAGGTAGCGTTCCGCTCGATCAGCTTGATCAGGTCGGCGATCGTGCCGAGACGGGTTGCGACACTCGCATCCGGCGGGCGGATGCCGATCTTGGCGCCGATGAAGTCGAGGCCCTTGCCGGCGGCGGCGAGCGAGGCCTTGATCTCGGGCTCGGTCAGCAGCGACCCCTCGGCTGCATGGGCGATGCCCGGCGCCGGAGCATGCGGCATGTGCGCGTCCTGCCAGGCGCCGTAGGGAGTCTGCGCGCCGGACGCGCCGGAGAACATGAGGCCGGAGAGCGCGCCGGCGTCGCGGGCCTGCTTGATGTGATCGACCGCGGTCTCGGCCTTGTAGGTCTCCAGCACCGAGCGGCCCCAGTTGATCGAGACGCCGATCGGCTTCCTAGCCGATTTGTTCGCACCCGCGATCGCCTTCAGCTCGTCATCGAGGGTGAGGAAGCCTTTGATCGGCGGATGGCCGGCACGGTAGGCGTCGCAATGCTCGATGACGATGCGCGCACCCTGCCAGTCCCAGCCGGCGATCTCGGCCAGCGACTCCGTGAACGCGCCGGCCGAGCCCTTGCCGCCGCCGCCCTGGGTGGGACCCGACTGCACCTCGACCGCGATCACCGCCTTGCGTCCGACCGCGGCGTTGATGCGACCGACCGCGTCCCGGGCCTTGCTCGCGAAGGCGACCGCCGCCCTGCGTCCGGCGGCATCGTCGGAGGCGAGGCCGAAGGTCTTGTCCTTGACCAGCGTCTGCATCGTGCCGGGGATGCAGGTGACGACGAAATCCCAGTCCTTCTTGAGCGCGCGCAGCAGCCACGCCTCGTCATGCGGATGCAGTGCGCCGGTGAGGGGGACTTCCAGGCCGCGCACGCTCGGCATCGCCTTGAGCCCGTCGTAGTAGGCGGTTTCCGCCGCCTCGTTCCAGGCGGTCGAGGCAGGCGAGGTGGCATAGGCGCCGACGATGGTGGCCATGGGAGATTTCCAGATCGAGGATGGGGAAGCGAGAGGCGAGAGAGCTTAGCAGCGAAGCCGACTCGCCCGATAGCGGCCCGGCGTCATGCCGTAGGCAGCCCTGAAGCGCCGGGTCAGATGCGCCTGGTCGGTGAAGCCGAGCGCGGCGGAGACTTCGGCCGGAGCCACGCCGGCAGCGAGCAGCCGCTTCGCCCGTTCCAGCCGGAGGAGTCGCAGATAGGCGGAAGGTGCGAGGCCGAAGCGGCGCTGGAAGGATCGCGTCAGATGGAAGCGGCTCATGCCCGCGAGGTTGGCGAGTTCGCCCAGGGTTACGTCTTCCTCGGGCGCGTCCCGCAGCCGGTCGCGGACGCGGAGCACCGCGCGGTCGGCGCGGCCGGGCAGGGGCACGGCGCCCGCTCCGCCATAGCGATGGGCGAGATGGACCAGCAGGCGCAGCAGCGCGTCGTCGCACGTCATCGTATCCGTGTTGGCCGCGAGCAGATCGTAGGCGCGCGAGACCATGCCGGCGGTCTCCGGATCGACCGCCATCGGCCGATCGAACAGCGGCTCGGGGTTGTCGACCTCGCCGGTGAGGATGCCGCGTGCCGTGGCCGTGTCGACATAGAGCATGCGGTAGGTGAAGCCCTCGGGCGTCGTGGCACGGCCGTCATGCAGCTCGGTCGGGTTGAACAGCATGATCGCGCCGGGCTCAGTCGCGTGACCGATACTGCGGCAGGTGAAGGTCTGGGAGCCTGTTTCGGTTATGCCGATGGCATAGGTCTCATGCGCGTGGCGATCGTAGGCGTGGCGCGTGAAGCGCGCGTACAAGCGCTCGATCCCGGTCGCGGGATCGGTGTCGTAGCGCACCCATTCGTCGGTGGCCGGCCGCACAGCGATACAAGACCTCAAGCGGTGTTTCCGCCACCCTAGGCCCGAACGCCCGCCAGGAGAAGGCCATGCGCTTCGAGACCAAGATCGCCATCGCCGTCCGCGCCGACCTGCCGGTCTGGCAGAAGCTGAATGTCACCGCCTTCCTGGCGAGCGCCATCGCCGGCGCCGATCGCGGGCTGATCGGCGAGCCCTATGAGGACGGCTCCGGCATCCGCTCGCTCGCGATGTTCCGCCAGCCGGTCCTGGTCTTCGCTGGCTCCGGCGGGGACCTGACCAAGGCCCATGGCCGTCTCCTTGAGCGCAATCTGCCCTTCGCGCTGTACACTGAGGAGATGTTCTCGACCGGCCATGACGAGGCCAACCGCGCGGCGGTGAAGGCGGTGGCGACGGAGGCGTTGAAGATCGTCGGGCTTAGGATGCATGGGGATCGCAAGGACGTGGATAAGATTGTGAAGGGGATGGCGCTGCATCCTTAAGGCCACGGTCCGCGGCCTCACGCCCCGAGGTTCTGCAACCTCTTTATCCTATCCTCCAGCGCCGGATGCGTCGCGAACAAAGCCCAGGTCTTGCTCGTGAACTGCCGCACCGGGTTGACGATGAACAGGTGCTGGGTCGCGCCGCTGGCGCCCGGAAAGGGTTTTGCAGCTTCGGTCAGCTTTCGTAGCGCGCCGATCAATCCTTCGGGATTGCGGGTGAACTGCACCGAAGTCGCGTCCGCCAGGTACTCGCGCTGGCGAGAGACGGCGAACTGAACGAGCTTGGCGGCGATCGGCGCCAGGATCGCGAAGACGATCAGGAACACGATCAGGATGGCCGCGAGGCCGCCGCCTTTCTTGTCATTATTGGAGCTGCGGCCGAAGCTCAATCCGCGCAACGCAAGCTCGCTCACCAGGGCAATCAGGCCGACGGTGACGCCGACGATCGTCATGTAGCGCGTATCGAGATTGGCGATATGCCCCATCTCGTGGCCGATCACGCCTTGAAGCTCCGAGCGTGTCAGCGAGTTGAGCAGCCCGCGGGTGACGCCGATCGCCGACCGGCTGGTACGCAACCCGGTGGCGAAAGCGTTGGGTATCTCGGTCTCGATCACCAGGACGCGCGGCTTCGGCAGCCCGGCGGCGATCGCCATCTCCTCGACGATATTGTGGAGCTGCGGTTCCTCTTCGCGGGTGGCCTCCTTGGCTCCGGCGATACCCGCAAGCATGCGGTCGCCGAAGGCGAGCGAGATGCCGGTCCAGATCAGGCTGAACAGCCCGAAGAGAAGCGCGAAGAAGATCGCCACCGGCACCATGTATTCATGCAACTCGGCCTCGGTCGAGGCGGTCTGTGCCACGAGCACGGCGCCGATGAGGGCGCCGAGCCCCATGGCGATCGAGGTCAGGATGTAGAGCAGCCAGCGCGTCAGGCGCCGGTTGCGGCGCTGTGCCGCAATGAAGTCGGTGCCGGCCAGCCCCTGTGCCGTGGACGGCACGCTCATCGGCAGAGCCTAGCGCAGATTGACCTTCGGCACCGCGCGCTCGCTCTCGGGGATGTCGAGATGCGGCATGGTGGTGAAGCCGAACATGCCGGCGATCATGTTGGCCGGGAAGGATTGCACCATGTTGTTCAGGCCCATGATGCTGTCGTTGTAGAACTGGCGCGAGAAGGAGATCTTATTCTCGGTCGTGGTCAGCTCTTCCTGCAACTGCATGACGTTGTCGTTGGCCCTGAGCTGCGGGTAGTTTTCCATCAACGCGAAGAGCTTCGTCGTCGCCGCCGTCAGCGCGGCCTCGGCCGCGCCGACCTCGGCGGGACCTGTCGCCTTGACCGCGCTGTTGCGCGCCTCGACGACCTGCTTGAGCGTCTCCTGCTCGTAGCCCATCGCGTCCTTCACGACCTCGACCAGGTTCGGGATCAGGTCGTGGCGGCGCTTGAGCTGCACGTCGATCTGGCTCCAGGCATTGCTTGCCTGGTTCCGGAGCGAGACCAGCCGGTTGTAGGTCACAATCAGCCAGAGGCCGATCACCACGACGCCACCGATGACGATCCAGGTCGTATCCATCCAAATGCCCCCAGGCTACGGTCGCCGCCCTCGCAGCATGCCATAGCTTGAACGGTCGTTCATCGGCTGCAAGGGTGCAAGTGAACGTGGCGGCGGCTCGGACCTATGGGCCTCGGTGGCGCTTCGAATCAGATCTTCACGCTCATGCCGCCGTCGACGATCAACGTCGTGCCGGTGACATAGGCCGAGGCGTTGCCGGCGAGGTAGACGACGGCGCCGTCGAGCTCGTCGGCCTGGCCCCAGCGCTTGAGCGCGGTGCGCTGTGCGAACCACTCGCGCTTCTCGAGATCGGCGCGGAGGGGCGTGTCCATATTGTCAGGCGTCATCATGTAGCCGGGGGCGATCGCATTCACGGTGATGCCCTTGGCGCCCCATTCCACCGCCATCGCGCGCGTCATGCCTTCGAGGCCGGCCTTGGCGGCGCAGTAGTTCGCATTGGCCTCGCGCGCGATATGCGCATTGATCGAGGAGATGTTGATGATGCGCCCCCAGCCACGCCGGATCATGCCGACCGAGGCGCGCTTGGCAAGACGGAAGCAGGCATTGAGGTCGACATTGATGATCTCGTCCCACTCGGCATTGGTCGCCTCGGTCGCGGTCTTGGCGTTCCCGTAGCCGGCGTTGTTGACCAGGATGTCGAGGTGGCCCTGCTCCTTCTCGATGCGGTCGATCGCCGCATCGGCCTTGGCGATGTCGGTAGTGTCGAAGGCCGAGCCGCTCGCCTTGCCGCCGGCGGCCCGGATCGCCTCCAGCGTCTTCTCGATGCCGGCCTCGTTGCGGCCGTTGACGACGACATGCGCGCCGGCGGCGGCAATCGCGAGCGCCATGGCGCGGCCAAGGCCGCGGGAGGCGCCGGTGACCAGCGCCACCTTGCCGTCGAGGGAGAAGATCTTGGTCATTGGGAGCTCCGGGAGATGGGGGTTAGCGGCCGGCGAGCAGCGACTTCGCCAGCATGGCGTGGATGCCTTTGTTGCCGTCGACGAGCTGGGTCACGCGCAGATCGACCTGGAGGCTGCACAGCATGTAGGCCTCCTCGCGCGAGACATTGAGCTTTTCGCAGATCATCGTGATCATCTCGCGCAGCGCCTGCTTTGCCGCCTCGTCGAGGTCGACGTTCAGGCCCATCGAGATGAAATGCGTCGGTGTCTCGGCGCGCGGAAACCTGAGCTTCAGGTCCTTGCGCACGATCAGCTCGAAGGTGCCGGAGACCGCGGTCTCAAGCGCAGTGATCGAAACCTCTCCGTCGCCCTGCACGGCGTGGCCGTCGCCAGTCGAGAACAGCGCGCCCTTGTTGAAGACCGGGAGGTAGAGCGTCGAGCCTGTGCCGAGCTCCTTGTTGTCGAGGTTGCCGCCATATTCGCGCGGCTCGATGGTGGAGAGGCGCCCATAGACGGCAGGCGGCGCCACACCCATCACGCCGCAGAAGGGCTTCAGCGGCACCTTCATGCCCCAGGGCATCTCGGCCGTCATCGCCTTGCGGTTGATCGGCAGGTGCCAGATGCGGCGGACCGGGAAATCCTCGGGCAGGGTGCCCTTCAGCGGCGCGATCACGGTCCAGCCCCAGTCCTGGCGCAGCGCGACGTCCTTGATCCGCACCTCGAGCGTGTCGCCGGGCTCGGCGCCCTCGACATGGATCGGGCCTGTCAGGATGTGGCCCCCCGGCCCCATCTTCACCTGGTCGAGGATCTGCGGATGCTCCGGAAGGATCTCGAAAGGCGGCCCGGGCAGCGTTTCCTTGGCGCCGGAGACGCAGTGGACGGTGACCGTGTCGCCGGAAGCGATCTTCAGGACCGGGGGCAGGTCGGCGGCGAAGACGCCCCAATGGCAGGTGGCTGGTGAGGCGGGGAGGTCGTGATGGCGGGCCATGGGGACTCTCGAAACCGAAGCGGGGGCGGGATCATAGACGATCGGAAAGGCCGACGCCCCTTGACCATTGCGAGGCTTCGTTCCAAGCATCGGTGAACAGAACTGGAGACCTTAAGCGAACGTGGGCTCAGCCGAAACCCCGCCTTCAGCGCCGAGCTTTGTCGTCGCCGACGATCACCCGATGGTTCGCGACGCGCTTGGCACCGCGCTGCGCCAGAGCTTCCCCGGAGCCCGCATCGCCACGGCCGGATCGATGACGGAGACGCTGGCGCTGCTCGAGCGCGAGGCGGAGATCGATGCGCTGCTGCTTGACCTCGATATGCCTGGCATGGACGGCCTGACCGGCGTCGCTACCGTCCGGGCCACATATCCTTCCGTCCCGGTTGTCATCGTCTCGGCGGCCCGGGACGCGGGCGTGATGCGCCGTGCCATGGATCTCGGTGCGTCGGCCTTCATCCCGAAATCGGCCTCGCTCGACTCGATCGCTCGTGTGGTCAAGGCGGTGCTCGACGGCGAGGTGCTGATGCCGCCCGAAGCGGAGGCGGCGGAGAGCGACGAGGAGGCGATCGACTTCGCGCGCCGCGCCGCGCAGCTGACGCCGCAGCAATGGCGCGTGCTGGCGCTGATGGCGCAGGGTCGCCTCAACAAGCAGATCGCCTATGAACTCTCGGTCGGCGAGCCGACCGTCAAGGCGCATGTGACGACGATCTTGAGGAAGCTCGGCGTGCGCTCACGCACCCAGGCGGTGATCCTGGCGCGGCACCTGGCGCTCGAACCGCCGAAGGAACCGGTCAAGCCCTGAGGGCGACGGGCTGGCTTCGGCCGCGGCCGCGGAGAAGCGCGCGCAACGCCGCTGGTTTCACCGGCTTGTGCAGGAGATCCACCCGCTGGCCGCGGGCGCGACGGCGAAGCGAGGGATCGCGATCAGCGGTGATCAGCGCGGCGGCGATCTCGGCGCCCCATTCCTGCCGCAGACGCTCGATCACGGCGAGGCCGTCCGGTCCCGATCCGAGATGGTAGTCGACCACCAGGAGGTCCGGTGCTCGGCCTTCCTCGGCAAGCGAGGCGAGGGCCGAATCCAGGCCAGGCGAGGCGATGATTCGACAGCCCCAGCCGCCGAGCAGCGTCGCCATCGCGTCGCGGACCTGCGCTTCATCGTCGATGCAGAGGACGAAGGCGCCGGTATCGAGGCCGGTCATCGGCGCCATGGCGGGCTGGGCGGCTGGAACGACGGCGGCGGTAGCAGCGAGCGGGACGGTCACGGAGAAGACGGAGCCGCGACCGGGTACTGAGCGCAGCGAGACTGGATGGCCCAGCATGCGTGCGATGCGCTCGACGATCGCGAGCCCGAGGCCGAGCCCGCGCCCCTCGCCGCGGTCGACGGCGGCCGGATGCAGGCGCACGAACTCCTGGAAGACAAGGTCGCGCTTGTCCTCGGGGATGCCGGGGCCGTTGTCCCAGACCTCGAAGCGGAGCGCCTTGCCGGCGCGGCGGCAGCCAAGGACGACGCGAGGCGTCCGGTTCTCACTGCCGCCATAGCGGAGCGCGTTGGAGACAAAGTTCTGGAGGATGCGCCGCAGCAGCGCCGGATCGGTTGCGATCGAGGCCGAGCAGGGCAGCACCGTGAGCCGCGCGCCGCTCTTCGACGCGAAAGGTGCGAAAGCCGCGGCCAGAGAGTCAAGCAGCGGCTGGATGGCGAAGGAGCGGCGCTCCGGCTTGAGCGCGCCGGCGTCGAGCTTCGAAATGTCGAGAAGCGCGTCGAGCAGGGACTCGACCGCGCCCAGGCCCTGGTCGATCTTGGTGACGAGGTCGTTGCCGGGCTGTCGGTCGGCGAGCGCCGCGGTGAACAGTCGCGCGGCATGCAGCGGCTGCAACAGGTCGTGGCTCGCCGCGGCGATGAACCGGGTCTTGCCGAGATTGGCGGCCTCGGCCTCGGCGCGGCTTCGTTCGAGCTCGAAGGTGCGCTCGGCGACACGAAGCTCGAGCGTCTCCTTCGACTGGCGCAGCACCGCCTCGGCGGCACGCGCTTGGGTCACGTCCTGGTAGAGAAGGAAGAAGCCGGCAACGGCGCCGGAGGCATCGAAATGCGGGATGTAGGTTCCCTGGGCCACCTCGATATTGGCATCGTTGGTCGGGAACTCGATCTCGAAGGTCTGGTGCTCGCCGCTGAGCACGCCGTCGATATGCGGCTTCAGCCGGTGATAGCGCTCCTCGCCGATGACCTCGACGATGGTGCGGCCTTCGGCTTCCTCGGGCGTCAGGTTGAGCGCCGCCTGGTACTGGCGGTTGGTGAAGCGGTAGCGTTCGTCGCGGTCGATATAGGCGATCAGCACGGGTACGTTGTCGGTGTAGACGCGGATACGCCGCTCGCTGTCGCGCAGCGCTTCTGCCGCACGCACGCGTGCGGTGACATCGTGACAGGTGGCGACGAAGCCGCCGCCCGGCATCGGGTCGAGCCGGATTTCGATGACGCTCGCATTAGGCCCGCGGCGTTCCAGCACCTGCGAGGTTTCGGGACGCTTTAGAACCTCCGCCAGCGCGCCGGCATCCGCCCCGACAGTCACCGCATCCGGATCGAGCCCGAGCAGCGCGGGGAAGCGCTCGTTCCAGATCTCGAGCCGGCTTTCGCGATCGAAGGCGGCGATGCCGAGGCCGGCATGGTCGAGCGCGTTCCTCAGGATCTCCGAGCTGTAGCGGATGGCCTCGGAGGCCTCGTCTAGCATTGCGCGCGCGGCGCGCGGCGAGATCAGCCGGCGGCGCTCGACCGCGGCCATGATCACGCGGGCCGACGCGGCGCCGATGGTGCCGGAGAGTAGGCGTTCGGCGAGCGCGAGTGCCGCCGGCAGCGTGAGTCCTCGGTCGGCGAAGGCGCGTTCGGCGCGCTCGGCGCCGAGGAAGCGTGCAACGAGGTCGCGCAGCTCCCCGATACGCGAGGCGGCATCGCCGGCAAGCGTCCGCTGCGGTGCTTCGGCGCCGAGGACGAAGGCGTCCGCCTGCTCTTGGTCGCGGCGGCGCGGCGCCACGAGCAGCGAGCCGACGATCAGGAGAAGCGTGTTGGCGGTGATGCCGACCAGGAATCCCTGGCCGATCGGATCGAGCGCCGCTAAGGGCTCGGGCAGGAACGGCGCCAGCGGCGTCGCCAGCGGCTTGCCGCGCGCCTGCTGCAGCGAGGGGATCAGGAGCCCGTAGAGCCAGACGGCGAAGCCGCCGGCGAGGCCGGCGACGACGCCGAAACGGTTGGCGCGCCGCCAGTAGAGGCCGAGGATTAGGCCCGGCATGAAGTTGGCAACGGCGCAGAATGAGATCATGCCGATCGAGGCGAGCGGAAGGTATCCGGCGATAGTCTTGTGATAGGCGTAGCCGGCGAGCACAATCACCAGCACCGCGGCACGGCGGACAAGCAGCACGAGCGGACCGAGATCGCCTTGCGCCGCGGCGCGCCGGCGCAGCAGCAGCGGCATCACCAGCTCGTTGCCGATCATGCCGGAGAGCGCCATGCAGGCGACGATGACCATCGAGGTCGCGGCGGAAAGGCCGCCGATGAAGACCAGCAGCGACAGCCAGGCCTCGTCGTTGGAAAGCGGCAGCGAGAGGACATACAGGTCGGGATTGGCGACGCGCGGCAGCAGGAGAAGGCCGCCGGCCGCGATCGGCACGACGAACAGGTTGATCAGCACGAGGTAGGCCGGGAAGAGCCAGCGCGCGGTCTTGAGGCTGCCCGGGTGGTCGTGCTCGACTACCGCGACATGGAACTGCCGCGGCAGGCAGAGGAAGGCCGCGGCAGCGAGCAGCGTGGTGGTGACCCAGGCGAGGCTGGAGGCACTGCCTTCGAGGCGCGTTTCGACCTCGGGCGCCGCGGCGACGCGGGCCATCAGGTCTGACGGGCCGTCGAACAGGCCGAAGATGACGAACGGACCGACGGCAAGCAGCGCCACCAGCTTGACCACCGACTCGAAGGCGATCGCCAGCATCATGCCGCGATGCTGCTCCGCTGCCTGCACATGGCGGACGCCAAACAGGATGGTGAAGATCGCCATCAGCGCGGCGACGATGAAGGAGGTATCGGCGATCGGCGCCGGCAGCATGCTGACGCCTGAGTGACCCGGGCCGGCGATGGCGATGAAGCTCGACGACACCGCTTGCAGCTGGAGCGCGATATAGGGGAGCGCGCCGACCGAGGCGATCAGCGTCGCACTGACCGCGACCGCGCGGCTCTTGCCGTAGCGCGAGCCTAAGAAATCGGCGATCGAGGTGACGTTGTGGCGCTTGGCGATGGTGATGATCTTGCGCAGCATCGGATAGCCGGCGAGCACCACGATCAACGGGCCGACATAGATCAGGATGAAGTCCGGCCCCGAGGTCGCGGCACGGCCGACCGCGCCGTAGAAGGTCCAGGAAGTGCAGTAGATGGCGAGCGAGAGCCCGTAGACGATCGGCCCCAGCCGGCTCGACGACCAGGCACGCGCGTGGCGGTCGCCGACATAGGCGACAGCGAACAGAAGGCCGAGATAGGCCAGGGACAGGCTGAGGACGACGGTTTCCTGCACCTGAGGCGAGCCCTCCCCCGGCAGCCTGTGCTTCTGCGCCATTAAGCCCCGCATGCGCACCCCTGTCCACGCTCGTGGCCCGCCGTTATGGTGGATGGATGAGGATTTGCGCATGAAGGACGCGACTTCGAGGTCGAGCCTCGGCAGCTTCGACTATGTGATCGTCGGCGCCGGCTCGGCCGGCTGCGTGCTCGCCAACCGGCTCTCGGCCGATCCGGAGGTTTCCGTCGCCCTGCTGGAGGCGGGTGGACAGGACCGCTACCTCTGGATCCATGTGCCGGTCGGCTATCTCTACACGCAGAACAATCCCGAGACCGACTGGTGCCTGAAGACCGAGGCTGAGCCGGGCCTGAACGGCCGCGCGCTCAACTATCCGCGCGGTCGCGTTCTGGGCGGCTGCTCGGCGATCAACGGCATGATCTACATGCGCGGCCAAGCGCGCGACTACGACCAGTGGCGCCAGCTCGGCAATGTCGGCTGGGGCTGGGACGACGTGCTGCCTCTCTTCAAGCGATCGCAGCGCCAGATGCGCGGCGCTGACGATCATCACGGCGCCGACGGCGAATGGATCGTCGACGAGATGCGGCTTTCCTGGGAGATCCTCGATGCCTTCCGTGACGCGGCGGCCGAAGTGGGAATCCCGAAGATCACCGATTTCAACCGTGGCGACAACGAAGGCTGCGGCTACTTCCAGGTCAACCAGCGCCGTGGCGTACGCCTGAGCACCGCCCAGGCCTTCCTCAAGCCGGTGCGCCGCCGCGCCAATCTCAAAGTCTTCACTCATGCAGAGGCCGAGGGCCTCCTGCTCGATAATAGGCGCGCCGCCGGTGTCGCGTTGCGTCACCGCGGCATTCCGATGCGGATCGAAGCCAAGGGCGAGGTGATTCTGTCTGCCGGTGCGATCGGCTCGCCGCAGCTCCTCCAGGTCTCCGGAATCGGGCCGGGCGCTCTGCTTGCCGAGCACGGCATCGCCGTCGCGCACGATGCGCCCGGCGTCGGCGAGAATTTGCAGGACCACCTGCAGCTCAGGCTCGCCTTCAAGGTCAGCAACACCAAGACGCTGAACGAGCGAGCCGGAAGCCTTCTCGGCCGCATCGGCATGGCCTTCGAATACGCGCTGTTCCGCCGCGGCCCGCTGACCATGGCGCCGAGCCAGCTCGGCGGCTTCGCCAAGAGCGATCCGGCGCTCGAAACCGCGAACCTCGAATACCACGTGCAGCCGCTGAGCCTGGACCGCTTCGGCGAGCCGCTGCACCCGTTCCCTGCCTTCACCGCCTCCGTCTGTAATCTGCGGCCGGAGAGCCGAGGCCATGTCCGCATTCGCGATGCCGATGCGCGGACGCCACCGGCGATCCGCCCCAACTATCTTTCGACGGAGACCGACCGGCGCGTCGCGGTCGATGCGATCCGGCTCACGCGGCGGATCGCCAAGGCCAAGCCGCTCGCGCCTTTTTCGCCCGAGGAGTTCAAGCCGGGGCCGGCACTCCAGTCGGATGTCGAGCTTGCAAGGGCCGCCGGCGACATCGGCACGACGATCTTCCATCCGGTCGGCACCTGCCGGATGGGGAGCGATCCTGCTTCCGTCGTCGATGACCGCCTCCGGCTTCGCGGCATCGGCGGGCTTCGCGTCGTCGATGCCTCGGTGATGCCGACGATCACTTCCGGGAACACCAATGCGCCCACGATGATGATCGCGGAGAAGGCCGCCGACATGATCCGCGCCGATCGCAGAGCGTGAGTCCCGCGACCTTCTGACGCCTGTCGCGCTCGCGATCTCCCTGTTACCTATCCACCGTTATTGGGGAGTAGCCGCCCGTCCTAGCGGGGTTCGCGTCAACAGACTTGGCTTCGGCCATGGCGCGATCGGCATCCGGTCTTCGGACCGCTGCATGGCGAGACCTTTGGCATCGGCGCCTCGACTCAACGCATGGGATCGGGCGGGCGTCGTGCCATTGGTTCGCCTCGTCCGATCCCAGGACTTTGCTTCGATGGATGCTTTCCTTGTCTCGACCGGAGTCGTCGCGCTCGCCGAGATCGGCGACAAGACTCAGCTTCTCGCCTTCGTTCTCGCCGTGCGCTTTCGCCGTCCCTGGCCGATCGTCGCCGGTATCGCGGTGGCGACGCTGCTCAATCATGGGATCGCCGCCTCGCTGGGCGTGTTCCTCGTCGGGCTCACGGAGGCGGGCTGGCTGCGCTGGGTGATCGGCGGCTCGTTCCTCGCCTTCGCGGCGTGGACGCTGATTCCGGACCGGCTGGACGAGAAGGAGGTGTCGACCTCCGGTGCGGGCGCCTTCCTGGCTACGGCGATCGCTTTCTTCCTGGTGGAGATTGGGGACAAGACCCAGGTTGCCACCGTGGCGCTCGCCGCCACCTATCACTCGCTCGTGCTGGTGACCCTCGGCACGAGCCTCGGACTGCTGCTGGTCAACGCGCCGTCGGTGCTGCTTGGAGAAGGTGTCGCGCGGCGACTGCCGATGACCTGGATCCAGCGCGGTGCGGCCTTGTGCTTCGCGGCGCTCGGCGCGTCCATTCTCGTCGGGCTGATAGGGGCGATCTAACTCTTGCGTGCCAGCAGCGCGAGGCAGGCCTCGCGATCGAGAGCGAAATCCGAGGCGATCCAGGCATCCTCGACGCGGCGGAGCGCCTCGCCGAGCGCCGGGCCCGGGGCGATGCCACGGCGCTGTGCGTCCTCGCCGCTGATCGGCAGCTTCGGCCGTTGCCAGCGCTCCGCATCCGCGATCCAGGCGCGGAAGCGCTCGTCGCCGGTTTCGGCGAGGGCGATCCAGGCGCTGTCGCTCACCCGAGTCGCCTCATGCGCGTAGAGCAGACCACGCCTCTCGCGTGTGTTGGCATCGGGTGCGAGCGCCAACGGCGGACACATCTCGAGGAGTCGGCGGGCGTCGGCATTCGAGAGGCGCAGCCGTCGCGTCGCCTCGTCGGCGTTCTCGGCGAGCAGGGCACCGAGGCGGCGGAGCGGATCGGGCTTGGGCTCCAAGGCGACGAGGCGGGCGAGGCGATCGATCCGCGTCGCGCCGGAGAGCACGACATCGAGCACGCCGGCCTCGCTCATCAGGCGAACCGCGTAGTCGGGCCGCGGCCCGACGAGCAACCGGAACAGCTCTTGGCGGATGCGCTCGCCCGAGAGCGTCTCGGCGAGTGACGCATGCGTCCGGCACGCCGCCAGGGACTCGGCGTCCGGAGCACCTTTTCCGAAGCGGGCATGGAATCGGAAGAAGCGGAGAATGCGGAGCGCGTCCTCCTGGATGCGCTGTCCTGCGTCGCCGATGAAGCGGACGATGCCGGCATCGAGATCGGCGACGCCGCCGAAGAAGTCATGCAGCTTGCCGTCGGGATCGGCGTAGAGCGCGTTGATGGTGAAGTCGCGGCGTGACGCATCCGCCTGCCAATCATCGGTGAAGGCGACACGAGCCCGTCGGCCGAAGGTCTCGACGTCGCGCCGGAGCGTCGTGACCTCGAAAGGACGGCGATCGGCGATCACGGTGAGGGTGCCGTGATCGATACCGGTCGGGCGCGTGTCGAGGCCTGCTTCGGCCGCGAGGCGCATGACAGTCGCCGGCTTATCCGGGGTCGCGATGTCGACGTCCTTCGCCTCGACATCCATCAACGCATCGCGGACGGCGCCACCGCAGAAGCGGACGGCCGCGCCGTTACGCGTCAGCGCTCCGATCACGCGGCGCGTCTCCGGCGCCGTCATCCAGCCGGGAAGCGGAGAGAGCCGGTCGCGCAAGCGCTCGCCTATTTCGAGGTGCCGGGCACGACGCGGCCATCCTCGAGATGCGGCGGTACATAGGTCGCGCCGGGCTCGTCGCCCGAGTAGAGCGTGGAGGCGAGGAGCACGACGGCAGTGATCGCGATCCCGGCCGAAGCGAGAACGAACCACGGTACGTCGCCGAGCCGCGGCACCTTCTCCGGTTCGCCGGCGGCGGCCGCCTTGCGGTGCTCGTTGGCGAACCAAAGGAAATAGACGGTTGCCGGCAGCGCCATCGGCAGCAGCACGGTCAGAAGGATGCGGATCACGGTTTCAGGCGCTCCGCCAAGTTCACCAGCATGCCGGCCGTCGCTCCCCAGATGTAATAGCCGCCATAGGGCAGCACGTAGAAATGTCGGACGACGCCCTGCCATTCGCGACTGTGCCGCTCATGGTTCTTGGGATCAGAGACGAAGGAGAGCGGGACCTCGAATACCTCCGCCACCTCGAAGCGATCGGGCAAGAGTTCGAAAGGGGGCGTTACCCAGCCGACCACCGGTGTGATCTCGAAGCCGGTGCGTGTGCGATAGACGCCGAGGCGTCCCATCACCTCGATGTGGCCCCGATTGAGGCCGATTTCCTCCTCGGTCTCGCGCAGTGCCGCATCCTCGGGCGACGGGTCGATCTCCTCGATGCGGCCGCCAGGAAAGCTGATCTGCCCCGCATGGTGATGCAGGTGCTCGGCGCGGCGCGTGAGCAGCACGGTCGTGCCCTCGGGTCGTGCGACCAGAGGCACCAGCACGGCGGCGGCGCGCATGCGATCCGCCGGCGCCATGCCGGGATTGAGGTCGTGGTCGCCGCGATCGCGACCGGCGCCCATGAGCCGCAGGCGAATGTCGGAAGGTTTCAGGCTCACGCCTCGACCGATCCCAGCGGAAAGAACTGGCCGTTGCTCCACACGCCGAATCTGGTCTCTCCCGCCACGGTCTCCTCGCGGCCGAGTTCAACCAGATGATAGTAGACGGGTCGCAGGATGCGCGCTTCGAGCCCGTCCCTCACATGCACGTAAGGCGAGGGCGCGCCACTCTCCGGATCGTGATCGACGCGGATCGGATGCTCGGGTCCTGCCTCGACTTCATCGTCGACATTGGTGCGAAATCTGAGGCTTTGGCGGAAACCCTCGCCCTCTGCGGTGACTTCGACTGCGGTGAAGGGAGCGTCCTCGACCAAAATTCGGCCACGTTCGACGGGCGTTATCAGCCAATATTCGCCGTTGTTTTCACGTCGAAGGACTGAGGCGAACAGCTTGACCAGCGGTTTGCGGCCGATCGGCGAGCCGTGGTAGTACCAAGTGCCGTCCCGGCCAATCGCGATACCGAAATCGCCGCAATGCGCGGCGCTCGGATCGAAGCTCGGGACACGATGGTTTCCGCTCGTCGGGGCCGTCATGGCAGGATCTTCTCTCCTGAAAAAGAGGATACCGGATTCCGTGAGCGCTGCCGAGCCGATCCCCACCGAAGGTACCGCGCTGGTCGCGGAAATCGAGGCCCTTGGCCAACGCCTTGCGCAGGTGCGAGAACGCGTTCACCGCATCATCTTCGGCCAGGAGCCGGTCGTCGATCAGTCCCTGGTCACGCTGCTCTCCGGCGGTCATGGGCTCCTGATCGGCGTGCCGGGCCTTGCCAAGACGCGCCTCGTGGAGACGCTGGGCGTCGTGCTCGGCCTCGACGAAAAGCGCGTGCAGTGCACACCCGACTTGATGCCGGCCGACATTATCGGCTCGGAAGTGCTGGAGGAAGGAGAGGGCGGCCGTCGCGGCTTTCGCTTCATCCAGGGTCCGGTCTTCTCGCAGCTGCTGATGGCGGACGAAATCAACCGCGCGAGCCCGCGCACGCAGTCCGCGCTCCTGCAGGCGATGCAGGAGAAGCGCGTCTCGGTCGCCGGCCGCTACCATCCGCTGCCTGCGCCATTCCATGTGCTGGCGACGCAGAATCCGCTGGAGCAGGAGGGCACCTATCCGCTTCCGGAAGCGCAGCTCGACCGTTTCCTCCTGCAGATCGATGTCGGGTATCCCGACCTCGAAGCCGAGCGGCGGATGCTGATGGCGACCACCGGCGCCGACGACGAGAAGCCGCAGGCGGCGATGCGCTCGGACGAGCTGATGCATGCGCAGCGACTCGTTCGCCGCATGCCGGTTGGCGACAGCGTCGTCGAGGCGATTCTCAAGCTGGTCCGGGCCGGCCGCCCGGAGACCAGCGAGTTCGACGAGGTTAAGAAGCATGTCGCCTGGGGTCCCGGCCCGCGCGCCAGCCAGGCGCTGATGCTGGCCTGCCGCGCCCGCGCCGTGCTCGACGGGCGGCTGGCGCCGTCCCTCGACGACGTGGTTGCGCTGGCGCCTCCGGTACTTAGGCACAGGATGGCGCTCAATTTCGCCGCCCGAGCCGAGGGCGTGACCATGGACCAAGTCATCACCCGCCTCGCCCAGCCTTTCGCCTGATTCACGCGGGTTCGCACGAATCGTGCGGACTCGTCGGTTGTGGTCGGGGGGTAGACGGGTCAAACTGTGGTCGGTTCGCACATGCAGCAACGCGCCGAACAGCTCGCCTCGATACTGCCGCCGCTCATGGTGTCGGCTCAGCGGGTCGCCGCCACGGTGGCCCAAGGCGTCCATGGCCGCCGCCGGGTCGGGCAGGGCGAAACCTTCTGGCAATACCGCCGTTACCTCCCGGGCGATTCCGTGCGCTCGGTCGATTGGCGCCGTTCCGCCAAGAGCGACCAGGTCTTCGTGCGCGAGACGGAATGGGAGGCGGCGCAAACCGTGTGGCTCTGGCGCGACACCTCGGCCTCGATGCGCTGGCGTTCCAGGCGCGACCTGCCCGAAAAGGCGGACCGCGCCGAGATCCTGTTGCGAGCGCTCGGTCTGCTGCTCGTCGGGGCCGGCGAGCGCATCGCGCTTCTCGGCGAAAGCCTGCCGCCGACCACAGGACGCACGGCGCTCCTCCGCCTTTCCCACGGCCTCGAGCGCCCGACGGCGGCGCCGGCCGGCATTCCGAACTTCGAGCCGCTGCCGCGGCATGCCGAGCTCGTACTGATCGGCGATCTCCTGGCGCCGCTGGATGAGGTCCAGGCGCTGGTAGGCAAGTTCGTCGCGAAGGGCGTGCGCGGTCACTTGCTGCAGGTGCTCGATCCGGCCGAGGAGACGCTGCCCTTCGCCGGCCGCGTGCGCTTCGAAGGCATGGAGGGCGAGGCGTCGGCGCTGCTGCCCCGCGTCGAGTCGCTGCGCACCGACTATATCGACCGCATGTCCGAGCACCGCGAAGGCCTTGCGCATATCGCGCGCGCCGCTGGCTGGTACTTCTCGTGCCACCACACGGATCGCTCCGCCGAAAGCGGCTTGCTGGCGCTGTACGGTGCGCTCGCACGCGATCGGATGAATTGAGGCGAACGGCATGCTGACTCTCGGCTCGCTCGCCTTCGCTTCTCCCTGGTTGCTGACCGCGCTCGCGGTCCTTCCGGTGATCTGGCTCCTGCTGCGCGTGACGCCGCCGGCACCGCGCCGCCTGAACTTTCCGGCGATCCGGATCCTTCACCTGCTGACGCCGAAGGAGGAGACGCCGGCACGCACGCCCTGGTGGCTCGTGCTGCTGCGGCTGCTGATCGCGGCCTTGGTGATCCTCGGTCTCTCCGAGCCCCTGCTCAACCCGTCGGCGCGCTTGGCCGGAGATGGTCCGGTGGTCATCGCCCTCGACGACACCTGGGCCGCGGCCCCGCGTTGGGAAGATCGACGCAGGGTGCTGCTTCGCCTGATCGAGGATGCCGAGCAGCAGAGCCGGCAGGTGGTGCTGCTGACGACCTCCGAAGGCGTAGACGAGGCGCGGCGCTCGAGCGGCGTAGTGCGGCCGACCGATGCGCGTGCCCTGGTGCAGGCGATGGAGCCGCGGCCCTGGGGACCGGACATGGCCGCTACGGCCGCTGCGCTCGACAAGCTTCAGCTTCCGTCGGCCGGCGCCACCGCCTATCTCGTCGACGGCCTCGATCACGGGGCCGGGCAGGTGCAGCTTATCGAGCGGCTGCAGCGGCTCGGCCGGCTGACCGCGCATCTGCCGGCGCCGCCTCAGGTCGCTCGCGCGCTGATGCCGCCGGACGGTCTCAGCAGCGATCTCGTCGTTGGCGCGCGTCGCCCTATCGCCGGCGCCGAGGCCGAGGTCGCGGTCCGCGCCATTGCCGGCGACGGGCGCCTGATTGCGCGCGAAGCGGCACGCTTCGCCGCGGACGGCATCAAGACCGAGGTAAAATTCGTTCTGCCGACCGAGCTCAGGAACCAGGTGCAGCGGCTCGAGATCGAGAACGAGCCCTCGGCGGCGGCCGTGGTGCTGCTCGACGAGCGCTGGCGCCGCCGTCCGGTCGGCCTGATCGGCCCGACGCAGTTCGATGCTTCGCAGCCCCTGCTGGATGAGCTCCACTACCTCGACAAGGCGCTGGCGCCCTTCGCCGAGGTGAGGCGCGGGCCGGTTGCCGAGCTGCTCAAGCGCGAGCTCGCCGTCATCCTGCTCCCCGACGCCGGAGCGCTGCCGCCGGCGGACAAGGCGCAGCTCGCGCCGTGGATCGAAGCCGGCGGGGTGCTGATGCGGTTCGCCGGACCGAAGCTCGCCAACGCCGAGGACGACCTCGTGCCCGTGAAGCTGAGGAAAGGCGACCGCGCGCTCGGCGGCGCGCTCTCGTGGAACCGGCCGCAGCCTCTCGCTCCCTTCGAGACCGCCAGCCCCTTCGCCGGCCTCGCCGTGCCGACCGACGTCACCGTGCAACGCCAGGTGCTGGCGCAGCCGGGCCTCGAGCTGAACGAGCGCACCTGGGCGAGGCTCGCTGATGGCACGCCGATCGTGACCGGCGAGCGTCGCGGCCTCGGCTGGAACGTCCTCGTGCACACGACGGCGATCCCGACCTGGTCGAACCTGCCGATGTCCGGCCTCTTCGTCGACATGTTGAGGCGCGTCGTTGCCTTGAGCCAGGGCGTCACTGGCAGCGTCTCGACGCAGCCGTTGCCGCCGATCGAGACGCTGGACGGCTTCGGCCGCATCACCGCGCCGCCGCCCTCGGCGGTCGCGCTCGTCGGCGATGCGCGCGTCGGCTCCCGCAATCCGCCGGGCTTCTACGGCACCGAGTCGGCGCGGCGCGCGCTTAACCTCGGTCCTTTCGTCGCCGATGCGGCGGCGCTGACCCAGATTCCGAACGGCGTTACCCGCGCCTCCTATGCGATCGGCGAGGAGACCGTGCTCAAGCCGCACCTGCTTACGGCAGCGCTTCTGCTGCTGCTCATCGACATCGTCATCGGCCTCGTGCTGCGCGGCCTCATGCCGGGCCGTGTCGCCGCTGCTCGCGCGGCCATCGCGCTGCTCGCGCTGCTGCCGATCGCGGCCGAGGCGCAGACGCGCAACCCGCCGTCCCGCGCAAACGCCGTCGATGCCTTCGCGCTGGAGGGGACCCTCAATGTTCGCCTCGCCTATGTAATCACCGGCGATGCGCGTACCGACGAGACAAGCCGCCTCGGTCTCGAAGGCCTCACGCACATCCTGCAGCGCCGGACCGCGATCGAGCCTGACGGCCCGCTCGGCGTCGACGTCGAGGCCGACGAGCTCGCTTTCTTCGCGCTGATCTACTGGCCGATGACGCAGAGCCAGGCGATGCCGAGCCCGTCGGCGATGCAGCGGCTCAACACCTATCTCAAGAATAGCGGCACCATCGTCTTCGATACGCGCGATGCCGGCGAGATCGTCGTCGATCCTTTTGCCGGCGGCCCCGGCGCGCAGAAGCTGCGCGAGATCGCCCGCGGCCTCTCGATCCCGGCTCTGGTGCCGGCGCCGCCGGAGCATGTCCTAACCAAGGCCTTCTACCTGCTGAACGACTTCCCCGGCCGCTTCGCCAGCGGCCAGCTCTGGGTCGAGGCGACGCGCGCGCAGGGCGAGGACGAGGTGTCCTCGGTGATCCTCGGATCGAATGACTGGGCCGGCGCGTGGGCCTCCGATGCCGGCGGGCGTGCGCTCTATGCCGTCGTCCCCGGCGGCGAGATCCAGCGCGAGATGGCCTTCCGCTTCGGCGTCAACCTGGTGATGTACGCGCTGACCGGCAATTACAAGGCCGATCAGGTGCATGTACCGGCGATCCTGGAAAGGTTCGGCCAATGAGCCCGTCCGCGCTGCACATCGCGTGGTCGCCGATGCTGCCGATCTGGGCGCTCGCGATCCTCGGCGCCGTGACGCTGATCGTGGTCGGGCTCGGCTTCTTTGCCCGTGCGCGGGGCGCTTGGTGGCGCGCCGGAGCGGCGGCGGCGCTGCTCGCTGCGCTCGCCAACCCGACGCTGGTCGCCGAGCGGCGCGAGGCACGTCCCGACATCGCCATCCTCGCAATCGACGAGAGCCCAAGCCAGAAGATCGGCACGCGCCTCGCAGATACGCGAAAAGCCGCCGAACAGCTCGCCGCCAAGCTTTCGGCGCTGCCGGGCACCGAGCTCCGCACCGTCACCATCGGCGGCAATGTGCTGTCCTCCGACGACGGCACGCGGCTTCAGAGCCAGCTCGACAAAGCGCTCGCCGATGTTCCGCGCCATCGCCTCGGCGGCATCGCCGTGGTTACCGACGGCCAGGTCCACGACCTGCCGGCAGAGGCCAAGGATCTCTACGGGGCGCCGCTGCATGTCGTGGTAACCGGGCAGAAGGGCGAAGCCGATCGCCGTCTCGTGGTCGAGAAGGTCCCGACCTATGGCCTCGTCGGAAAGCCGGTCTCGGTGTCGATCCGCGTCGAGGATGCGGCGGTGGCGCCGGGAACGCCGGTGCAGCTCACGATCCGGCGCGATGGCGCTGCAGAGCAGCGTCAGACGGTGCCGGTCGGCCGCGTCGTCGAGATCCCCTTCACGCTCGAGCATGGCGGCCAGACGGTGGTCGAGATGTCGGTCGAGGCGGGGCCGAAGGAGCTGACCCTCGACAACAACCGTGCCGTCGCCGCGCTGAACGGTGTCCGCGACCGGCTGCGCGTGCTGCTGGTCTCGGGCGAGCCGCATGCCGGCGAACGCACCTGGCGCAGCCTGCTCAAGGCCGATCCCTTGGTCGATCTCGTCCACTTCACCATTCTCCGGCCACCTAAGAAGCAGGACGGCACGCCGATCCGCGAGCTGTCGCTGATCGCGTTCCCGATCCGCGAGCTGTTCGAGATCAGGCTCGACGAGTTCAACCTGATCATCTTCGACCGCTTCCGCCGCCAGGGCATCATCCCGCGCGCCTACATTGCCAACATCGCCGACTATGTCGAGAAGGGCGGGGCGCTGCTGGACGCGACGGGCGCGCCCTTCACCGGCTCGCTCAGCCTCTATAGTACGCCGATCGGGCGTGTGATGCCGGCCGAACCCACCGGCCGTGTGGTAGAGCAGGGCTTCAAGCCGATGCTGAGCCAGGCCGGCCACCGTCATCCGGTCACTGCCGATCTTCCGGGCGGCGCCGGTGACGACCCGACCTGGGGGCGCTGGTTCCGCTACATCGATGCCGAAGCCAGGCGCGGCGACATCGTCATGCAGGGTCCGAATGCGCGGCCGCTGCTGGTCCTCGACCGCGTCGGCAAGGGCCGCGTTGCCCAGCTGATGAGCGATCATATCTGGCTCTGGACCCGCGGCTTCGAGGGCGGCGGGCCGCAGGCCGAGCTGCTGCGCCGCCTCGCGCACTGGCTGATGAAGGAGCCCGAGCTCGAGGAGAACGTGCTGACCGCGCATCTCCGCGGCGACCGGCTCGAGATCAAGCGCCGCAGCGTGAAGCCGGACGACCGTCCGGTGACGGTCACGCTGCCGGACGGCCAGACGGCAAGCGTGCCGATGAACGACAACGCCACGGGCGGCGCCACGGGCGAGCTTCCGGTCGACCAGGTCGGGCTCTACCGCCTGGCCGACGGCCAGCGCACGGCGATTGCTGCCGTCGGTCCGCTCAACCCGCTCGAATGGGCCGATGTGCGCGCGACCGATGCGAAGGTCTCGCCCTTCACCCAGGCCTCCGGCGGCTCGGTGCACTGGCTGCAGGACGGCAATCCTGAGCCGCGCAAGGTACGCCCCGGACGCCCGGCGACGGGCCGCGACTGGATCGGCTTCCGCACCAATGGCGACTACGCCGTCACCGGCCTCGACGAGGTCGCGCTGATGCCGGCCCTGATGGTGCTGGCGATGGCGCTCGGCATGGCGATGATCGCCTGGCGACGCGAGGGCAAGTAGCCGTCAGCGGTTCGCGACGGCGAAGGCCGGATACCAGATCGAGAAGGCGATCCCGGCGACGACCAGGACGATCGGCAGGATCGTCCGCACCTGCTCTGGCGGCAGGAAGCGTTCGCGCGGAAACGTGTTGAGCGAGAGCGCGACGTAGATCACCCCCCATACCCAGGTGATCGTCGTGACGATGTGGATGGTGAGCGGGTGCGTCCACAGCTCCGGTTTCACCCGCTCATGCGCCCATTGCTCGGCGAAGGGATGGCCGAGCGTGATCGAGACGAAGGCGTAGAGCGCGACCCCGGCGGTCAGCATCAGCCCAGACCAGCGCTCGGCGGATTCGGCATGCGTCATGTGCCAGGCGAAGCTCGCCGCGATCAGCGCCGCGAGAACGAGGCTGAACTGCTTCGGGGTGCCGGTGCCGATCACCCATGGTGCCAGCGTCACCGCGGCGGTCCCCAGGCTCACCAACAGCGCTATTCGTCGCGGCAGCAGGCGCGTGGCGATCATCAGCACGATGATCGGCAGGAAGGCGATGAGCTCAGCGGTCATGCGGCCCGCTCCCAGGGCGGCACCACGCCGAAGCTCTCCACCAGGAAACCGATGAAGGCCGCGACCTTGGGCGGCAGATGGCGCTTGTGCGGATAGACGACGTGCAGCGGCGTCTCGTCCGCGACTTCGAAATCCTGCAGCAGAGGCACGAGCCGGCCGGTACGGATGCCGGCGGCCGCAACGAAGCGCGAGAGCCGGGCGATGCCGAGCCCGGCTTCGGCGAGCCGGAACACGGTGTCGCCGTCGCCGGCGACGATCGGCCCGAACACCGGCATCATGATGCGTCCGTTCGGCGTGTCGAACGGCCAGTCGTTGAGATGGACGAGGCCGGGCTCGCGGAAGGCGAGGCAGTCATGACGCGCGAGATCGGCCGGTGTCTTCGGCAGGCCCTTCCTCTCCAGATACTCCGGCGCGGCGCAGATCACGCGCGTGGTCCACGCGACCTTGCGCGCCGTCAGCGATGAATCGCCGAGCGTGCCGAGACGGATCGCGACATCGATGCCCTCGGCGGCGAGGTCGACGCGTCGATCGGTGAAGTCGAGATCGATCTTGAGCGACGGGTGGCGGCGGGTGAATTCCGGCAGCAGCTTGAGCAGCTGATGCGGGCCGAAGGCCGTGAAGGTGCTGACCTTCAGCGTGCCCGAGATGAATCCGGGCTGCCCACGTGCCTCGGCTTCGGCCTCCTCGAGATCGCTGAAGAGTTGGAGGACTCGCTGATGGAAGCGTGTGCCTTCCTCGGTGAGCGAGACACTGCGCGTCGTGCGGTAGAGGAGGCGCGCGCCCAGCCGGTCTTCGAGGCGCTGCAGGCTGCGGCTGACCGCGGAAGGGGTCAGCCCGAGCGCATAGGCGGCGCGCGTCAGGCTGCCGAGCTCGGCAGCCCGGGCAAAAGTTTGCAGATCTCCCAAGTTGTTATTCATGAATCTTAATCATAAATGATATGATTAATGCGTCAATTGATGTATCTTAGGAACAGATAATGTGGAGGGGCATCCCCAGCCCGGAGACCCTCCATGACCGCAGACAGGCCGTTTCGGACGATCGATTGGGATCGGATGCCGGATTACGTCGAGCATGCCCACAGGTTGCGCAGCGTCGAGGCACGCCGGCTCATCCGCCAGGCCTTGTCGGGCCTGGCGGGGCTGGTCCGGCGCCTGATCGCGCCGGGCGGGGGACGACGGCCGCTCTCTAGCGGGCCGGCGCCTTCATCTCCTTGAGGATCGGCTTCCCTTCGCCGTCGAGCACGGCGTAGTGGGTGAAGCCCCCAGCCTGCAGGCCTTCGAGCTGGCGGCCCAGCTTCTTCTCCAGCGGGAACAGCGACGGCGCCAACCCCTCGGAGCGGAGCGTCTTCGCCATGCCGAGGGCGCGGCCGAGGCTGGTGCCGTCCGGCACCAGGAGCGCCGTCAGCTTGGCCTCGGTCGGCGGCACGAACTGCTTGTCCATCAGGATCGTGACGACGCGCTCAAAGCCGATCGAGAAGCCACAGGCCGGCGCGTTCTCGCCCGAGAGCTTGCCGACCATCTTGTCGTAGCGCCCGCCGCCGGCGATCGAGAAGTCGTAGCCCGGCTGCGCGATCTCGAAGACCGGGCCGGTGTAGTAGCCCATGCCGCGCACTAGAGTCGGATCGAAGGCGATCTTGTAGCGGCTGCCGGCATCCGCTCCGACCGCATCGACGATCTCGCGCACGAGCGAAGGCACCTTGGCATCGAGGCTGGCACCGAGGCGCTTGGCGAAGTCCTCGACCGAGATGCCGTCGACATCAGCCAGCATGGAGGCCAGCTTCTCGACCTGCGCGTCCGAGAAGCCCTGCTGCGCGAGCTCCTTCTTCACGCCGTCGACGCCGATCTTGTCGAGCTTGTCGAGGGTGATGAAGACCGAGCCGTGCCGCGCTTCCTCGACGCCGGCCGCGGCTGCGATAGCGGTCAGGATGCGGCGGTCGTTGAGCCGGATGGTGAAGCCCTCGAAGCCGACGGCGATCAGCGCTTCCGCCGAACCGACCAGAAGCTCGGCTTCGGCGAGGCCCTCCTCGAGCCCGATGATGTCGATGTCGCACTGCGTGAACTGGCGGAAGCGGCCCTTCTGCGGGCGCTCGGCGCGCCAGACCGAGCCGACCTGGATCGCCTTGAACACGCGCGGCAGCTGCGCGCGGTTGGAGGTGAAGAAGCGGACCAGCGGCACGGTCAGATCGAAGCGAAGCCCGAGGTCGACGAGATCGTCCTCGGTCATGCCGGGCTTGGCGAGGTCGAGCTTCTCGCCGCGCTTCATCACCTTGAAGACGAGCTTGGCGTTCTCGCCGCCGTCGTCGCCGGTCAGGAGCTGGATGTTCTCGAGCGCCGGCGTCTCGATGCGCGTGTAGCCGAAGCGGCGGTACGTCGCGAGGATCTTCGACTGCATCCAGTCGCGGATCGCGGCCTCGTTGGGCAGAATGTCCCGCATGCCGCGGGCAGGCTGTGGCTTGGACACGGATTGTCTCTCAACGAAAAGGAAATGGGACGGGCGAACGACGAGGCGGCCGGCGGCCTTGAGTCAGGCGGCCGACCGCTGCCCGTGTCGCTCGATCAGATCGGTCCAGCGATCGCCGATGGTGCGGCCGAGATGCTCGGCAGCGGCGAGATGATCCTTCATCTCGGATTCCAGGCGTTCCGTCAGCGCTTCGTCCGCCTTCGCGCTCTTGGCCCAGGTTCGAACCATGTCGCGATCCACCTCGGGGTGGAACTGAACGGCATAGGTCGAGTGGCCGATGCGATAGGCTTGGTTCAGCGCCATCTCGTTGGTGGCGAGGCGCACCGCTTCGTCCGGCAGGTCGAAGGTATCCTCGTGCCACTGCATCGGGCGGATCTCGGAGCCGAGGCCCTTGAACATCGGATCGGCTTGGCCGGCATCGGTCAGCTGTACGGGGCAGAAGCCGATCTCGTCCGCCTTGTTGCGGTAGACCGGTTTGCCGAAGCTCCGCGCGATGATCTGAGAGCCCAGGCAGATGCCCAGGATCGGTCGGCCGGCATCATGGAAGCGGCGGACCATGCGGTGGAGCCGCGGATAGTACGGATAGCCCTCATCGTCGGCGGCGCACATCGGGCCGCCCATGAGGATCAGGCCGTCAAAACCCTCAGGCCCGTCCGGGAAGGCGTCGCCCGCCGGCGGCAGCACCGGAACCAGCGTCGCGCCACGGGCAGCGACCTGCTCGCCGACCACGCCGGCCGGGTCATCCTTGTCGTGCTGGATCACCAGGATTCGCATCGGGGCGGACCCTAGACGGCGAGCCGGGCGGCGTCCAGCCGCACGTGCTCCAGCTTTATGTGGTCGGCGCTCCACGGGCCGGGCCAGGCTTCGGCGCCGGCGCGCCTGAGCTTCCGGCAGGCGCCGACCGGCACGTCGCGCGCGATCAGGAGCGGGCCGTCGCCCTCGGTTTCCGCCATCATCGGAATCTCGGCATGAATGCCGTTGTGGCCGAGGCCTGGCTCGCAGGGGAGATAGACGGCGGCGCCGGAGGTCGACGGCTCGGCCACGCTCCGCAGCACTTGGCTGCCGACGACGCCGACCGCCGCGACCGGGCAGAGAAGCTCGACGGCCCGTGCCTTGGCGCAGTCGAAGACGCGGCGGTAGCCGGATTCCAGCTCGGTCATCGACGGCACCAGCACGAGGTCGAGATCGAGTCCCTGTAGGCGCGTCACGAGCGACGGCTGCTCGATGTCGAGGCAGATCGCGACGGCGATGCGAAGCCCACGCCAGTCGAAGGTCGAGAAGATGCGACCAGGCTGCACCAGCCACGCCTCGGGACGCTTCTCGAACGGCGTCAGGCAGAGCTTGTCCTGATGGGCGCGGGTGCCGTCCGGGAGCATCAGATAGGCGCGGTTGACCCAGCCGCCGGCAACCGCTTCGGGCATGCTGCCGGCAAGCAGCGTAAGCCGCCTCTTGGCGAGGGCACGGGCGAGGGCAGGGAGCGCCTGTTTCGCCTGCTCGGCCATCCAGGCGACTTCGCGGTTACGGGTCAGGTCGGCCGGCATGAAGGAGAGCCAGTGGGACGCCATCCACTCCGGCAGCATCAGCAGGTCGGCGCCGACGGCCTCGGCCTCGTCGAGCTTGGCCTCGGCGACGGCCAGCCACTCGCCGAGCGAGCCGAGCGGCCGCGAGAGATTGGCCGCCCAGAGGGCGAGCGTGACGGTGTCCATGCCGTCTCCTAGGGGGAACCGCGAGCTTCTTGCAAGAGCAACATGGGGAGGCCTGGGCTGTTATGCTTGTCGGATCAACGATTCCGGAGGCGAAAAATGAAACAGAATGCCGAGGTCATCACCTGCCTCAACGGGCTCCTCAAGAACGAGCTGACCGCGATCAATCAGTACTTCCTCCATGCGCGCATGCTGAAGAACTGGGGCTTCGTGAAGCTAGGCAGGAAGATCTACGAGGAATCGATCGGCGAGATGAAGCACGCCGACAAGCTGATCGAGCGCATCCTGTTCCTGGAGGGCCTGCCCAACCTGCAGGATCTCGGCAAGCTGCTGATCGGCGAGGCGACGCCGGAGTGTCTCGCCTTCGACCTCAAGCTGGAGACCGCTGCCCGCCTCGACGTGGTCAAGGCCATCACCCTCTTCGAGACGCAGCGCGACTATGTCAGCCGCGCGCTCGCCGCCGACATCCTCAAGGATGCGGAAGAGCACATAGACTTCCTCGAGACCGAGATCGGGCTGATCGAAAAGGTCGGCCTGCAGAATTATCTGCAGAGCCAGATGAGTCCGGGCGAGGGGCCTTAAGGACCGACCGGCGTCAGTCGGCGGCGGCCGTCATCTCGGCGGGCGCCGTCACGGCCAAGGCCTCGTCCAGGCTGCCCTTTATGTGACCGATGCAGGACCCGCAATTGGGCTTGCAGCCCTTCGCCTTGAAGACCTCGGCGACGGTGCAGGCGCCGGCGCGCGCGAAGGCCGCGACGTCACGGTCGGAAATCGCCCGGCAAAGACAGAGATACACGACTCTCGCTCCTGCAAGTCAGTCGCATTGACAGTAGGAGGCCGACCCGCCATTCTCAAGTAAGAAGTTGCAAATGGTTCGCACTTGCGCGCGAGGGAGGCGGCAATGCTCCTCTGGCGGAACCTGGACCCGAAAACGCTGCTGGCGGTGCTGGCCTCGGTGCGGCGCGAGCCGCCGAAGGTCCTGGCCGGGGCGGCGCCCAAGACCGGGCCTGTTGCGGCGGGGAAGCCTGTCGCCTAAATAGATTCAATGGCCGTCAACCCGACCCCGCCCCGCGAACCCCGCATCGGCTCCCAGCCGCAGCGGAAGCTGCTGCCGCCTCCGGTCGACCGCTCCGAGGCTGGCCGGGCGCCAAAGGCGGAGGAGACCGGACAGAAGCGCCAGGGGCTCATCTCCCGGCTCAAGACCGCGGTCACCGACGACGAGATTGATGGCCAGATCATGCGGATGTTCAAGCTGTTGGCCCAGGGGCTGATCAACCTCGCGGCGCCTCGCGGCAGCTATCTCAATATCCTGACCTGACCGCGACCGGTTCGGCCGCAGCTTCGGCCGGCGGCCGGGGTTTCTCCTGTATGGTTCGTTCGGCCCTCTTTGCGATGCTGGTGATTGCGGCCGGTTCCGGAACTGCCGCGGCCGGCGAGCGCGTGGTCGGCATCACGCCGGTCGGTCGGTCCGAGTCGCTGCCGGCGACATTGCTCACGCCGGACGGGAAGGGGCCGTTCCCGGCGATCGTCATGCTGCATGATTGTTCGGGGCTCGGTCCTCGCTCGAGCGGCGCACCGAGGCGCTGGGCCGACGAACTCCTCGCCCAAGGCTTCGTCGTCATCCTTCCGGACAGCTTCGGGCCGCGCGACCTGCCGAACGGCATCTGCACCGAGGATCCCGCGCGCTCCCGCGCCGCCGGACCGCTCGTTCGTGCTGCCGACGCGTATGGCGCGCTCGCCTATCTCCGTGCCTTGCCTGAGGTCGACGGCAAGCGCGTCGGCGTCATGGGCGGATCGCATGGCGGCTTCTCGACGCTTGCCATCATGTATGTGCAGATCGACCGGAACAATCCGCTCGGACACGCCAAGCGCGACGGCTTCGCCGCCGCGATCGCCCTTTATCCCGCCTGCGGCAGCCGCTTCGGCACCTGGATCGTTCACCGCGAAGACGGAAATCGCGGCCTCATCACGGGCTATTCCGGCGCCTATCAGCCTATCGCGCCGCTGCTGATCCTGATCGGCGAAGCCGATGACTGGACGCCGGCGGAGCCCTGCATCCGTCTCGCTGAAGCATCGCAAGCGGCCGGCTATCCGGTCGAGATCAAGGTCTATCCCGGCGCACATCACTCGTTCGACAGCAATGCGCCAAAGCGCTTTGTCGGCGCGCGCAACAACATCAACACGCCGGGTGGCAAAGGGGCAACGACCAGCGGCCAAGCCGAGGCCTGGGCCGATGCCAAGCGACAAGTGGCGAGCTTCTTCGCTCGCCACCTCAAGGGACGGCGCTAGCTTGCG
>Ga0194132_10000761_pt1 | contig 65431 bp, 59 predicted proteins | sample TA2KigOf80mmetaG_FD_148612 | JGI IMG/M metagenome (GOLD analysis project Ga0194132, IMG submission 148612) | Freshwater microbial communities from Lake Tanganyika, Tanzania - TA2015054 Kigoma Offshore 80m | ecosystem: Environmental > Aquatic > Freshwater > Lake | place: Tanzania: Lake...
GTCGCCGCCGTCGCACGCCTCGGCAACAAGCATCGCGACCTCCAGCAAGTGATTGATGTACGGCTCCTGGCCGGCGCCCTTGCGCCGCTGATGGACATGCCACCGCGCCGCGGCATCGGCGGCGCGGAGTACCTTGATCCAATCTTTCATCTTGATCCCTTCGGATGGTTTAACAATCAACGCAGGCTCAGCAGTTGGCCCCCAGAAAATATCATTCGGCACATATGCCCAACGTCGCTCATTAGAAAATCAGCGTACCGATCCAGCTTAAGAACAACAGGATGGGTACTGTAAGAACGCAAGCACCAAACCACGTTCCTAATCCCCCAACCGCTCCCCTTTCTTCAAAGGCTATGCGAATTGACTGTCCCATAATCAGCCACGGCGCCAGCACCCCCAGTGCGATTGCGATCCAGTACCAAGCCATGCCTTCCCTCCTAGGTCGCACGCTCCTAACCGAACTCATCAAGCTGCCCTCTTGGCGTGCATTATAATGCGTCGCATTAAATTGCACATCCAGTCGAATTGCGCCCATGCGGGAAGACGTGCGGCGCATGGTCGGACAGAATGTGCGGCGGCTGCGGACAGCCGCCGGGCTATCGCAGGCCGAACTTGCGGAGCGGCTAGGGGCGGACCGCGCCTACATCAGCGGGCTGGAGCTTGGTCAGCGCAATCCGACGATCGTTACGCTATGGCACGTGTCAAAGGCGCTCGGCGTGAGAATGAGGCAGTTCTTTGACGAGAGGGCTCGTCGGGCGCGATGATGAAGCAAACCGCAAAGCCCCGGCGCGTTTCCGATGTAGCGCGGAGTGCGGCCCACCGCTACCGGTTTGCTACCCGACATCAAGGGATCGGATGATCCAGCCCAAGATCGCACGATGATCTGACCGCTGAGTTTTCAAACTTTTCGGCACTATCTGAGACAGATCAGGATCGGGCGGAGCGATGGAAAGCGAATTTCAAGACCGGTGCCTTAAACCGCTCGGCCACCTGTCCAAGACTCTCAATGGGGGATCGGCCGCGGCATTGCAAGCCGCAAGTCGCTTGCAGGCGCGATGTACGGTAAGCATCTGGCGCGCGCAGGCTTGATATTGCCCCGCGACGCCTATAGCTCATCCGCCGTGCCCTCCACCCCCTCCAAGTCAGCGGCCTCCAAGACGGCGGCCCCGCCGTCGGTCAGCTTCGTCTCGCTCGGCTGTCCGAAGGCCCTGGTCGATTCCGAACGCATCGTCACCCGGCTGCGGGCCGAGGGCTACGAGCTTGCGCGCGAGCACAAGGGCGCCGACCTCGTCATCGTCAACACCTGCGGCTTTCTCGACAGCGCGCAGGCCGAATCGCTCGAAGCGATCGGCCAGGCGCTGGCCGAGAACGGCAAGGTCATCGTCACCGGCTGCATGGGCGCGGAGCCGGAAAAGATCACGTCGAAATTTCCGAATGTGCTCGCGGTCACCGGGCCGCAGCAATACGAGAGCGTGGTCGAGGCCGTGCATCGCGCCGCTCCGCCGGCGCACGATCCGTACGTCGACCTCGTGCCGCCCCAAGGCATCAAGCTCACGCCGCGGCACTATGCGTATCTAAAGATTTCCGAAGGCTGCAACAACCGGTGTACCTTCTGCATCATTCCCAGGCTGCGAGGCGATCTCGTATCCCGTCCGGCCGCCGACGTGCTGCGCGAGGCCGAGCGGCTGGTGAAGGCCGGCGTCAAGGAGCTCCTCGTTATTTCGCAGGACACCTCGGCTTACGGCGTCGACATCAAGTACGCGGCAAGCCGCTGGCAGGACCGTGAGGTGCGCGCGAAGTTTCTCGATCTGGCGCGGGAGCTCGGAACGTTGGGCGCCTGGGTGCGGCTGCACTACGTATATCCATATCCGCACGTCGACGACGTGATCCCGCTGATGGCCGACGGAATCGTGCTGCCCTACCTCGACATCCCGTTCCAGCACGCCTCGCCGGACGTGCTCAAGCGCATGAAGCGGCCGGCCGCGCAGGAAAAGACGCTTTCGCGCATCGCGCGCTGGCGCGAAATGTGCCCGGATCTGACGTTGCGCTCGACCTTCATCGTCGGATTCCCGGGCGAGACCGACCGCGATTTCGAAATGCTGCTCGACTGGCTGGACGAAGCCGCGCTCGACCGCGTCGGCTGCTTCCGTTACGAGCCGGTGGACGGCGCGCCGGCGAACGTTCTCGGATCGCCCGTGCCGAAGGAAGTCACCGAGGAACGCTGGCACCGCTTCATGCAGAAACAACAGACGATTTCGACCAGGCGACTAAAACGCAAGGTCGGCACGCGCCAGCAGGTCATCGTCGACGAGGCCGGCCCGAGTGTCGCCAAGGGCCGCAGCAGGGGCGACGCGCCGGAGATCGACGGCGCGGTTTATGTCGCAAGCCGCAGGCCCCTGCGCGTCGGCGAGATCGCAACGGTCAAGATCGAACGCGCCGACGAATACGACCTGCACGGAACGGTGGTCGGATTCTAACGCCTCAAGCGGTTGCGCGCGGCGGTCCCCTTGCCGGGTTTCCTGGTCCGGTTCCCGGCCTTCTTCGTACCAAAGAAGCGGTCTCCCGCGTCGCCGAGCCCTGGAACGATATAGGCATGGCCGTTCAGCTTTTCGTCGATTGACGCGAGATAGATATCGACGTCGCGATGTTCGTTCCGCACGTGGGCAACGCCCTCCGGAGCGGCGAGCAGGCAGATCAGCTTGACGTTCCGCGCGCCGGCCTGCTTGACGCGGGTGAGCGCCGCGGCGGCCGAATGTCCGGTCGCCAGCATGGGATCGACGACGATCACAGGCCGCCGTTCGAGCGCAGCCGGCATCTTGAAGTAATACTCGACCGCTTCGAGCGTCTGCGGATCGCGGTACAGCCCGATATGGCCGACGCGCGCGTTGGGCGCGAATGCAAGCATTCCGTCAACGAGGCCCAATCCGGCGCGCAGCACCGGCACCAGGCACAGTTTCTTGCCTGCCAGAACCGGGGCCTGGACGGTCGCGACCGGCGTCCTGATCCTTCGTTGCGTCAGCGGCAGATCGCGGGTCGCTTCGTAAAGCAGGATCGGCCCCACCTCCCGCATGAGCTGTCGGAACTGGCTCGTCGACGTCGATGCCTCGCGGATCAAGGTGAGCTTGTGCTGGATCAAGGGATGATCGACCACGGTCACGATGCCCTGGCGGGCGGGCCGTTGGCGGCTGCGCCGCGCCGTGCGGCGTGCGGCGCCATTCGATCGCAGACGTGCTGACGTCACTTTGGAAACGCTTGCCATCTAACCGGCCACACCTTCCTCTATGATTCCCAAGACTGCCGAAGTCAGCAGGGAAAGCTCATCCGGCGCAATCGTGAACGGCGGCGCGAGATAAACGACGTTGCCGAACGGCCGAACGAACACACCTTTCTCGACGAACCGCGCCCGCATCGCCTCGATATCGCCGATCCGCTCCATTTCGACGGCGCCGATGGCGCCGAGCACGCGAACGTCCTTGACGCGCGGCAGCGCGCGGCACGGCGCCAGATCGGTCGCCATTTGAGCGGAAATCGCTGCGACCTGCTGCAGGCGCGGCTCCCGCTCGAACAGATCGAGCGAAGCGATGGCCGCTGCGCAGGCGAGCGCATTGCCCGTATAGGTCGGCCCGTGCATCAAGGCCTTCGCCGGATCGTCCGACCAGAACGCCTCGAACACCCGCCGGCTTGCGACCGTCGCGGCAAGGGGCAGCGTGCCGCCCGTCAGCGCCTTCGACAGCGTCACGATGTCGGGCACGACACCGGACGCCTCGCAGGCGAACAACGCTCCGGTGCGCCCGAAGCCGGTGAAGATTTCGTCGAAGATCAGCAGGCAGCCGAAGCGGTCCGCCGCCGCCCGGATGCGCTTCAGGGTCGCGGCGTCGTGAAAGCGCATCCCGCCCGCGCCCTGCACCAGGGGTTCCACGACCAGTGCCGCCACCTGCCCGCCATGCCGACGAAGGACGCTCTCCAGCTCCGCGCCGGCCTCCTCCCCGGTCGGCAGAGTGACCACGAAATGCTCCGGCAACACACCTTGGAACATGTCGTGAAAGCCTGCGTCCGGATCGCTGACCGCCATCGCCGACGTGGTGTCGCCGTGATAGCCGCCCTTGAACGCCACAAACTTGGTGCGGCCGCGTTCGCCCCGGTTGCGCCAGAACTGCACGGCCATCTTCAGCGCGATTTCGACCGCGACCGACCCGGACTCCGAGAAGAACACGCGCTCCAGGCCGCCGGGCAGTAGCGCGGCGAGCCGGCGCGCCAGCACCGCCGCCTGCTCGTGGACGAGCCCGCCAAGCATGACATGGGGCATCTGCGCCAGTTGCCGCTCGACCGCGGCACGGATGTGCGGATGGTTGTAGCCGTGGCAGGCCGTCCACCAGGACGACACACCGTCGATCAGTTCGCGCCCGTCCGCCAGCATAATCCGGCAGCCCTCGGTGCGGACCACGGGCAGCGGCGGCCGCATGGTCTTCATCTGCGCATAGGGCAGCCAGACGTGGTCCAGCCCCGTGCGGTACCAGTGGTTCTCTTCCATTGTGGGAGAGTATAACCCCCCACATGACATCGCTCGACGAATTCGCAAATTCGAAGCTTTCCGAACTGGAGCGCGGATCGCTGCGCCGGACGCTGGTTGCGACCGGCCGCACCGATGGAATCTGGGTTGAGCGCGGGGGCCGGCAGCTGCTGTCGTTCTCGTGCAACGACTATCTCGGCCTCACCCAGCACCCCGCGCTGAAGGCCGCGGCCATTGCCGCCATCGAGCGCCACGGCATGGGCGCGGGCGCTTCCCGGCTCGTCACCGGCAATCACCCGCTCTACGAAGACCTGGAAGAGCGGCTTGCGCGTCTGCGCGGGACGGAAGCGGCCTGCGTTTTTGGCTCGGGTTACCTGGTCAATGCCGGCGTGGCGCAGGCCCTCGCCGGGCGCGACGACCTGATCCTGATCGACGAGTTGGCGCATTCCAGCCTCTGGACCGGCGCCCGGCTGTCGCGCGCCGAGGTCCATGCCTTCCATCACAACGACGTCCGGCACGCCGCGTCGCTGATGGACCTGCACCGGTCCGGACGCCGCCACGCGCTGATCGTGACCGAGGGCGTGTTCTCCATGGACGGTGACCGCGCGCCGCTCGCCGATCTGTCGGAGCTTGCGCGCAAGACCGACGCATGGCTCATGGTCGACGACGCGCACGATCTGACCTTCGACCCACACGCGGACCCCGGCATTCCACTCAAGATCGGCACGCTGTCGAAGGCGCTCGGCTCCTACGGCGGCTACGTCGCAGCGTCTCGGGCGGTGATCGAACTGATCCGCAATCGGGCGCGCACGCTGATCTACTCCACGGGTCTGCCGCCCGCGACCGTCGCCGCGGCCATCGCAGCCCTCGAACTGATCGGACGCGAGCCTGAGATCGCGGCCAAGCCGCTCGCCAAGGCACGGCTGTTTACGCGGCTCGCCGAACTGCCGGACGCCGAAAGCGCCATCGTGCCGCTTGTCCTAGGCGAAGCGCAGGCGGCACTGGAGGCGCAGAGGCTTCTGGAAGCCGAAGGATTTCTCGCTGTCGCGATCCGCCCGCCGACCGTGTCCGAAGGCACCGCGCGGCTGCGGCTCGCGTTCAGCGCATCGCATCCCGACGCCGAGATCGAACGGCTCGCCGCCTTCGTGCGCGAGCGGATTTTGTCCCGCGCCGACATACAACTCAAATACAGCCTGGCATGACGGCCATCTTCGTCACCGCGACCGGCACCGACATCGGCAAGACCTTTGTCGCGGCGGGATTGATCCGCCATTGGCGCGCGCAGGGCCGCAAGGCCGCCGCGCTGAAGCCCGTGATGACGGGTTACGATGCGTCGACCGCTGCAGCAAGCGACGCCGGTGCATTGCTTGCCGCGATGGGCCTGGAAGCAACCGAGGATACAATCTCGCAAGTCTCGCCGTGGCGCTTCGCTGCGCCGTTGTCGCCCGACATGGCGGCGGCGCGCGAGGGGCGCACGCTCGATTGCGCGGAACTCCTGGAATTCTGCCGCCGGACCATCGACCGTCACGACGGGACGCTGCTGATCGAAGGCATCGGCGGCGTCATGGTCCCGCTCGACGAGCGCCATACGGTCCTGGACTGGATCGAAGCGCTCAAAATCCCGGCGCTGCTGGTCACGGGCAGCTACCTCGGCAGCCTGAGCCACACGCTCACGAGCCTCGACGTGCTGCGCCGCCGCTCTATTGCCGTCGCCGCGCTGGCGGTCAACGAGACGCCGGGCTCGACGGTGCCGCTCGCGGAGACGCTCGCGACATTGCGGCGTTTCGCAGGGCCGACTCCTGTCACGGCACTGCCGCGCATGGATGACGGCGAGGCAGGCCATCCCGCGTTTGCCGAACTTGCCACGCTACTTTGAGCGCAGCAGGTCGCGCAGCGTCGCCTCGATTACGTGGGTCGCGGCCTTGAGGTCCGACAGCTTGATGTGCTCGTCGGCGCCGTGGGCATTGGCCTCCAAAATCGAACGCGGCCCCGCACCGTAGAGCACGGTCGGAATCCCGGCCGCCGAATAGTGCCGCGCGTCGGTGTAGAGCGGCACGCCCTTGACCGCGATCCTGGTCTTCAGAAGCTTTCCCGCGTGCCGTTGCAACGGATCAACCAGCTTCTCAACACCCGCGATGGGTTTAAGCGGTTCGGCCAGGATCACGCGCCTGCAGTCGACGGAGATGCCCTTGCCTTTCACAGCGCGCTTGATCAAAGCGACCAGCGCCTTCTCGACCTTCGCGCCGTTCTCCTCTGGGATCAGGCGGCGGTCGAGCCGCATGACGATCCGGTCGGGCACCACGTTGGTGTTGATGCCGCCGGAAATCAGCCCGACCGTGAGCTTGGGCGTGTCGATGCCGGGCTGCCTCGACTTGATGCCGCGCAGCCGCTGCCGCTCCTTGTAGAGCGCCGCCAGCACGCCGGTTGCGGCTTCGAGCGCGTCGGCGCCGGTCTCGGGCATGGCCGCGTGCGCCTGCCGGCCCTTTACCGTGACTTCGAGGTGCAGCACGCCGTTGTGGGCATTCACCACCGCATAGGAGAAGCCCGCGCTGATCGCGTAGTCGGGCCTGACGATGCCCTCGTCCAGCAGCCACTTCGGCCCGACGAAGCCGCCGGATTCTTCGTCGTAGGTCAGGTGTAATTCCACCGTGCCGTCGAGGCCGCGCGGATCGTTCTTCAAAGCGAGCAGCGCAAAGCCGTAGCTCGCGAAGTCCGACTTCGACACCGCTGCGCCCCGGCCGTAGATCGCCCCGCCCTTCTCGACCGCGCCGTAGGGATCGACCGACCAGCCCTGCCCCGGCGGCACCACGTCTCCGTGCGCGTTGAGCGCCACGACCGGGCCCTTGCCGCGCCCGAAGCGTTCGCGGATCACCAGATTGGTCGCCGAGACCATGCCGTGCCGCTTGACGACATCGGCCGGCACCTTGTGACGCTCGACCTTGAAGCCGAGCTTTTCGTAAAGCTTGGCCGCCGCCTCGCCGTGCCGCGCGCAGTCGCCCGGCGGATTGTCCGAGGGGACGCGCACCAGGGCTTTCAGGAACTCCACTTCGCGCGGAAAGTCTTTGTCGATGAAATCCGCCATCACTGGAACCGTTCGATAAACCGGATCAGGGCCGCGATCGCGAGCCCCATGTCCGACACGCTCGCAAACTCCGCCGGATTGTGGCTGATGCCGCCGCGGCAGCGCACGAACAGCATGGCTGAGGGGCATAACCCCGCCATCACTTGCGCGTCGTGGCCGGCCCCCGATGGCAGGCGGATCGGGTTGTGCCCCAGTTCCGAAATGCTCTGAGCCAAGAGGTCCTGCAAGACCGGCGCGCATTCGGCGGTGGCAATCTCGTGGAACGTCTCGACGGTGTATGTCAGCCCGCGCTGCGTCGTAATGCGGCGCGCCTCGTCCTCAAACCGCTCGGCGGCGAACTTGCGGGTGCGGTCGGTGAGCGAGCGCAGGTCGACGGTGAACACGGCCTGACTCGGAATAATGTTGACCGCGCCGGGCTTCACCTCGATCCGCCCGACGGTCCCGACCATGGCGTCGTCGCGATGCGCGCGAACGATCTTCTCCAGCGCCAGCGCCATCTCGGCCGCGCCCGCATAGGCGTCGCGGCGCAGATGCATCGGCACGGTGCCGGCGTGTCCCGCCTCGCCGTTCACCGTCACCAGCAGCCGCGTCTGGCCGACGATCCCGGTGACCACGCCGAGCGGCTCGCCCTTCGATTCCAGCACCGGTCCCTGCTCGATGTGGACCTCGACATAGGCCGCCGCGTCCTGCGGCCGGTAGGCCGCCGCCGCTATGTCATGCGGGCTCTTGCCGTAGGCGCGCAGCGCGGACGCAAGCGTTACGCCAGTGGCGTCGGCAAGCGACAGCGTCGATTGGTCGAACACGCCGGCGCAGGCCGACGACGAGGCCATGGTCGCGGGAAACCGCGAGCCTTCCTCGTCGCCGAAGGCCAGCACGTCGATGCCGAAGGGAAGCTTGGCCTTGGCGCGCGCGAACGGTTCGGCGGCGAGAATGCCCGCGATCACCCCGAGCGGGCCGTCGTACTTTCCGGCATCGATGACGCTGTCGAGGTGCGAGCCGATCAGCAATCTGCGGCGCGACATGCCGAACCGCCCGCGCAACGTGCCGAGCGCGTCCTCGCTCACCGCAAGGCCCGCCTCGTGCATCCAGCGCGCCACAACGTCGGCCGCGCGGCGATGCTCGGGCGTGAGGAACAGCCGGACCAGCCGGTTCGGCTCGGCCGAAATCGCCGCCAATTCCGAGATCATGGCATAGGCGCGGGCGCCGAGCGCTTCGGGGTCGAGGGAGGTCACGACAGGAATTCCACCTTGATCGCGGTCTCGATCATGGCCTCAAGATTGACCAGACCATGCATCAGGATCGCAAGCGTGGTCGATCCGCTGGCCCAGCGGAACCAGCCGAGCACAAGTCCAATGGTGAAAATCTGCGCCATGCCGAGCCAGTCATACTGGATGTGCATCAAAGCCCAGGCCAGCGCAATGACCACGATGGCGTAGATTTCCCAGCCCGGAAGCGCGAGCCCCCGGTGGGCGAAGCCCCGGAAGGTGATCTCCTCCGCGATCGGCGCGATGACGACGATCGCGATCAGCAGCAGGGGAAGCCAGCCGGTTTCCTTGGCCGAGCGATAGGTCTGGACCTGGAACGGCGAGACGATGTCCTGGCCGATCAGGAGCCACAGCGCGTTGAAGGCGAGGATCAGGCCCACCACCACGATGGACGACATGACGACCTCGCCCCGCCGCGGCATGTTCAACGCGAGGTAGTCAGCAATCCGCCAGCCGCGGACGCGCGCCGCATAGGCCAGCACGGCCACCTGAACCGGAAACGCCGCCATCGCGCCAATGGTCAAGGCCACACCGTCGAAGCCCGGCGTGCCGCGCGGTGACGACGTCCCCTGCCATGCACTAAACAGGAGCGAGGCGCCCAACGCGCCGGCTGCGAACGACAGCATGAGCCAGGCAACTGTGGCCACGACGCCCCACGGGACCGGACCGGGCGGCAACGCCGGCGCCATGCTCATGGGCGCGCTCCGGGCTGACGGGTCATCGCCTATCTTGCACCCCGCACCCAGCGCCCGAGCGCCGCGCGCTCCTCGTCGGTCATCCCGGTCTGGTTGCCGAGCGGCATGGCGCGGTTCTGGACCGTCTGCATGTAAATCTGCGTCGAGTACCGTTTCAGCTCCCGGACCGTTTCCAGCGGCATGTTCTTCGGCGGTTCCTTGAACGCCGGATGGATCGGCGCCTTGGCGTGGCAACTGACGCAATGCTTCTGCGAAATTTCCAGCGCCTGCGCGTCGCTTACCGGCGGGCCCGCGGACGCGCCACTCGACTGCGGCGCGGTCACGTAGATCGCGCTCATCAGCACGATGGCCGCGACCGGGACGGCCCATCCGTAACTGTTGAAGTCGTCCGCCGCCTCGACCCGGTTCAGCACGTGCCGGATCAGGCCGCCCGACACCAGGATCAGCGCCACGACGAGCCACGACTGCGGATGCGTGAACAGGAACGGATAGTGCTGCGACACCATCATCAGCAGCACCGGCAGCGTCAGGTAGTTGTTGTGCACCGAACGCTGCTTGCCGATCTCGCCGAAGCGCGCCTCCGGCTCCCGGCCCGCGATCATCTGCGCGATCATCTTCTTCTGGTTCGGAATGATCACCCCGAACACGTTGACCGCCATGATCGTGCCGATCAGCGCGCCGACATGGATGAAGGCGCCGCGGCCGGAGAACACCTTGGTGTAGAGCACGGCGGCAAGCAGGATCAGCGCGAACACCGTGAGCGCGAGCAGCACCGGGTTCTCGCCGATTTTGCTGCGGCATATCCCGTCGTAGACGAACCAGCCGGCCGCAAGCGAGCCGATCGAGATCGCAATCGCCTGCCATGGCTCGATCGGCATCACCGCCGGATCGATCAGGAACGCGTCGGCGTGGACGTAGTACTGCACGATCAGCAGGCCGAAGCCGGTGACCCAGGTGAGATAGGCCTCCCACTTGAACCAGTGCAGCACGTCGGGAAGCGCCGGCGGCGCGACGGTGTATTTCTCGACGTGATAGAAGCCGCCGCCGTGCACCTGCCAGGACGTGCCCAGCACGCCGGGGTTCATCTTCTCGCGCTTCAGCAGCGTGTAGTCGAGCGCCATGAAGTAGAACGACGTACCGATCCAGCCGATGCCGACGACCATGTGCGCCCAGCGCAGCAGCAGGTTCAGCCATTCGCCGAAGAACACGTCCACGCTCAGCTCCCCCGGTACGTCGAATAGCCGAACGGCGAGACCAGAAGCGGCACATGGTAATGCGCGTCCTCGGCGGCGGCAAAGCGCAGCGGGATCACGTCCAGAAACGGCGGATCGGCGAGCGCCGCGCCGCGCGCCCGGAAGTAGTCGCCGACGTGGAACTCGAGCTCATAACACCCGGCCTTGAAGACCTCGCCTTCGAGCAGCGGCCGGTCCAGCCGCCCGTCGGCATTCGTTGTTGCCTCCGCGAGGATCGTGCCGTCCCCCTCCCGGCGCAGACGGACGCGAACGCCCGCCGCCGGGCGGCCGGCTGAGGTGTCCAGGACGTGGGTGGTCAGACGGCCCATTTCGGCTGCTTGAAGTGAATCGGCCAGCGCTTTGAGTTGCACGAAAAAATCATGCCCGGGTCAAGACCCGGGCATGACCGTCAAATGGGCAGTTCCGGCGCCTATGGAACCAGGATCGTGGAGCCGGTGGTCTTGCGGCCTTCCAGGTCCTGGTGCGCCTTCACGGCGTCCTTGAGCGCATATTTCTGGTTGATCGGGATTTTCACCTTGCCGCTGCCCACGATCTCGAACAGGTGCTTGGCGATGTCGAGCAGGTCGGCGCGCTTGGCGGCGTAGGTGTTGAGCGTGGGGCGGGTCGCGAACAGCGAGCCCTTGGTCTGCAGGATGTTGATGTTGAAGGCCTCGATCTGGCCTGACGCGCTGCCGAAGCTTGCGAACATGCCGAGCGGACGCAGGCAGTCGAGCGAGGCCGGGAACGTGGTCTTGCCGATGCCGTCGTAGACCACGGCGCAAAGCGCGCCCTTGGTGATCTCCTTCACCCGCGCCGCAAAGTCCTCCTTGCGATAGTAGATCAGATGGTCGCAGCCGTTGGCCTTGGCGAGCTTGCCCTTCTCCTCGTCGCCGACCGTGCCGATGACATTGGCGCCGAGCGCCTTGCCCCACTGGCACAGGATCAGGCCGACGCCCCCGGCTGCCGCGTGAACGAGAATGTTGTCGCCCGCCTGCACCTTGTAGGTTCGCCGCAGCAGGTACTCCGCGGTCATGCCCTTGAGCATCATCGCGGCGGCCTGTTCGTAGGTGATGTTGTCCGGCAGCTTCACCGCGCGGTCGGCCGGCAGCAGCTTCTCCTCCGCATAGCCGCCCATGGCGTGGACGTAGGCGATGCGGTCGCCCACCTTGAGATCGGTCACACCCGCGCCGACCGCGATCACCTCGCCCGCGGCCTCGTTGCCGGAGATGAACGGCAGGCCGGCGGGCGCCGGATACATGCCCATGCGAAAGTAAGTGTCGATGTAGTTCACGCCCGAGGCGTGCTGCCTCACCTTCACCTGGCCCGGCCCGGGCGCGCCGATCTCGACTTGCTCGTAGGTCAGGACTTCGGGACCGCCGGTCTTGTGCACCCGGACTGCTGCAACCATGACAAGACTCCCACTGCCTTGGAGACGGACGGCCGTTCGGCCCGCTTTGTCCGTCAAAGGGTTAGCATCATAGGAAAGGGGCCTGACACTGCACAAGCTGTCGCGAAACCCTGCTCGCACAAGACGTAAAGGCCCGGAAGTGCTACCGTATGGGTTATGCTGGCCGCGGCGCAGACGTCATCGCCACAGTCGTATGACTGCTTCGTTCTGAGCGGGGGCGGAGCCAAGGGTGCCTATGGCGCCGGCGTCGCCAAGGCGATCTTTGCCTATCGCCATCTCAAGAATAGGAACAATCCGATTTGCTTCATCGGCGCATCGGCTGGCGCGCTTAACGCGTATCTACTGGCGTCTCAGGGGGTCGACGCACTGATCAAATTCTGGACCGAAGTCACCAATGCCTCCATCCTTGACGTCTATATCACCAACGCGAAGTTTCAGGGTGCGTTGCATTGGGCGACGAATTGGGGCCGCACGCCATACTCAGTCTATCCCAACAGCGGCCTGCGAAAATTGATCGGCGATCATGCGCGCCTGGGCGATGTTGAAAGCCCGCTCATTATTGCCGCAACCGACTACACAAAAGCGGAACTCAAGGCATTCTATGTGTCGCCGCTAATCGACAAATTGGTCGAGGACGATGCAAATCGTCCAATTCGGGAGCGGCGGCTGAACCACTTTCGGAGGCTTGACACCGACGAGGCGCTCGCCAATGCGCTCTTGGCGTCGGCAGCTATCCCAGTCTTCTTCCCGCCAGTCGAAATCACGACCAGCCACAATGGCAACTCGGAAACCGGCTGGTACATCGACGGAGGTGTCGGAAACCACACACCGACACGCGAGGCCGGGTATTTCTTTCGCTACATCGAGAGCCTGAAGCTCGGTACGCCCGGCATTGTCTATTGCATCAAACAGGATCCGCCGCGCGCCCTTGTCAATGCCCGCGAGGCGCTGGGCGCTGGAGACATCCTGATGCGCACGCTTGAGGTCTATCACCGTATTCACATGGACCCAATCATCCGGGGCTGGTTTCGCATCAACAACGAGGTTGAGCGGCAACATGAACGGCTGGAGCACTTCAAGACTTGGCTTGCCAGCCAGCCGCTTTCTCAATCAATGCGGGACGCCATTTGCGACCGTGCCAAGAATGAGTTCGTCAATCTCGGCGGCCGTGCGCCGCGCCTGTCTGCCCCCATGATCGAAATCGAACCGGCGACGAAGCTGGCGGACTCTCTGAATTTCGATCCCGTGGAGGCCAGAAAAACGATCGAACGCGGATATAGCGAAACTCTGCTGGTTCTCCGCAATACCAAGGTCAAGCAGGTCAGTCTCGATGAGGCAGAGTACGTCCATCTGAAGGATCGACGGATATTCGAAGGTGACCCCTGATGGCACGGCTTCTTATCCTGGATACGGAGACCGGCGGCATCGATCCGGCAATTCACCCCATTCTCACGCTGGGTTGCGTGATCTGGGAGGACGGAGCGCTCGGGGCCGAATTCGAAGTGATGATCGCCGAACCCAACCCGACGCTCGATGAGCAGGCACTCAAGATCAATCGCATCGATCCAAAAGCACACTTTGCAACCGCGATGCCCCCGCTCGACGCGATGCGAGCCTTTCATACGTTTCTCAAGCAGCATTTCCTCGCAACCGGCAAGGACCGCATACCGCTCGCGGGCCACAACATCAATTTCGATGTCGGCTTCGTTCGCAGGCTGTGCCGCTTGACCGGCTTCTACTACGACGAAATTTTCTCACACCGCGTATTGGATACCGCGGGCATCATTCGATTTCTCAACCTGGCGGGTAAACTGTCCCTGCCCGGCGCCGGCTCGACAGAGGCCTTTGCGCATTTCGGAATTGCCATCAAGCCGGACGTTCGCCACACAGCATTGGCCGACGCCAAGGCGACCGGAGTTCTGCTTACCAAGCTCGTCGATATCGTTCGCTGACCGGCTCTACCGCCCGCCCGCGACCCGCAGCACCGTGCCGCTGATGTAGGACGCCGCGTCCGACAGCAGGAACAGCACCGCCTCGGCCTGTTCCTCCGGCTTGCCGACGCGGCCCATCGGGATCATCGGCCCGATCCGGGCAAGCTTGTCGGGCGTGCCGACATCGGCGTGGACGCGGGTTTCGCTCGCGCCCGGCGAGACGCTATTGACGCGGATGCCGTCGGCGGCGATTTCCTTGGAAAGCCCATACGTGATCGACTCGATTGCGCCCTTGGACGCCGCGTACCACACATATTCGTTTGGCCCGCCGATGTCGGCCGCGACCGACGACAAGAGCACGATGGCCCCGCCCTGCCCGCCGCGCTTCTTCGACATGCGCCTGACCGCGTGCTGCAGCGACCAGAGCGCGCCCAGCACGTTGACCTCCAGCACCTCGCGCATCATTGCGGACGGCGCGTCCTCCAACCGCCCGGCGCGGCCGGGAATGCCGGTGTTGTAGACGAAATGCGTGAGGGGCCCGAGCTTGTCGGCCTCGGCGAACATCCGCGCGACATCGGCTTCGTTGGCCATGTCGCCCTGGATCGCGAGCGCCTTGCGCCCCAGCGCCTTCACTGCGTCGATCACGCCGGCCGCGGACGCGGCGTCGGACTTGTAGTTGATCGCCACATCGTAGCCGTGCGCCGCCGCGAGTTTTGCCGTGGCCGCGCCGATGCCGCGGCCCCCGCCGGTGATCAGAAGGACTGGCATGAACACTCCTGCGATCGATCCCGAAACCTTAGCCGCAGCGCTCCGCAGGCAAAAGTCCGATGACGAGAAAGTACAGCGCGATGGCGCAAAGGCCTGCGACGATCCAGAACGGCGGCGCCAATCCGAAGGCGACGGCCGCCACCGCCAGGACGCCCCAGGCGCCAAGCAGCGCCGCCGTCAGCACGCGCAGCCGCCGCACCCGGAACGGGTGCACGAATTTGACCGGCACGAAGGTCAGCACGGCGAACAGTGCCACGGCCGAGAACGCAGCGAACGGCTGCGGCTTCAGCAGCAGCAGGTAGAATGCGATCACGTTCCACACCGCGGGAAAGCCGAGAAAATAGTTGTCCGCGGTCTTCATGTTGCGGTCGGCGAAATACAAGGCCCCCGTGACCGCGATCGCAGCGCCCGCGGGGACGGCAAGCCAATCCGGCATCAGCCCGCTTGCCGTCACCGCATAGGCCGGCAGGAACACGTAGGTGGTGAAGTCGACGACGAGATCGAGCGTCTCGCCCGACCATCGCGGCAGCACTTCCGCGACGCGGTAGCGGCGCGCCAGCGGCCCGTCGACGGCGTCCACGATCAGAGCTGCGCCGAGCCACAGGAACATCTGCGCCCAGTCGCCGCGCACCGCGGCCAGCAGCGCCAGCAGCGCGAGCGCCGCTCCGCAAGCGGTGAAGACGTGAACCAGGAAGGCGGGCGTGCGCACGCGCCTGTTCTACCGTCGACGCGCGGCGGGCGGAAGCCGCCCCTCTATTTGCGATTGCCCCAATCGAGGCGGCAGATTTCCGCCGAGCGGCCAGCGAAATTCCAGTTGCGGCCGAACAGCCGGAAGCGCGAGCGGTCGGCACGGGCCACGGTGATGTCCGGCGCGATCCAGTAGCTGCTGTTGCGGATCACGACGTTGCCCTTGTCCTTGCCCTGAACGGGGGTGATGGCGCCGTCGACGATCTTCTCGATCTTGACGATGCGGGTCTCGCCCTGCTGCTCATAGACGATGGGCACCTGCCGCACGCCGAGAAAGCTGCCGGCAAGGATTTTCAGGAGCGCGGTGGAGCCGCCGGCGCGGCCGGTCATGATCCAGGTCAGCGCCTTGGTCTGCTGCGCGCTCGCCGCATCGTCGACGAACAGCGCCACGGTCCAGTTGCCGCGTCCGAGGCGGCCCGGAATGTCGGCCATGAAACCGTACTTCACGCCGGTGAGATCGACGTCGCCGAACCGGCCCTCGTCGATCCGCACCGCAGCCCAGGTCTGGCAGTAGCCTTCGGTCGGCGCGTGCTGGCCGAGCGACAGCACGCACGGGCAGAACACCTCGCAATTGCACGACAGCGTCAGCTCGCCCTTGATCGACCAGGGATCGACGACGCGCAGCTCTTCGTTCAGGTCCATCGTACGCCCACCTACATCGCAGCCACGGCCAGCATCGCCGCGCCCACCGCGCCAAATCCAATTCCCACGGCGTGGCTGAACCGCGCCGTGGTCGACATTTTCTCGATGGTCATGACCGCGCCGAGCACAGCCATCCACACCGGGTTCATCGCGCCGGTTGCTAACATCACCGCCATCGCCGCCCAGCAGCAGCCGAGGCACAGGAGCCCCTGCCGCAGCCCGAGCCGCAGCACGCCCATCGGTTCGGTCGTCCAGTTCGCAAAGAAGAACGGAAACGGGCGCTGGCATTGCGTGAGACACGCATGCTTCAGCGCGGAGAACTGATAGAGCCCGGCCGCGACGAACAGGGCTCCGGAAAACGCCCAGCCGGCGCCGCCCGTGCCGAGCCATCCGGCACGCGCGAACGCGGTCTGCAGCACGGCTGCTACGGCGGCAAAGCCGAGCCACACCGTCACGTAGCCCGCGGTCAAGATCAGCGGCGACACCGCCGCCTCGCGCCGGCCCGCCGCCGTGTCGGCGATCTCCGCGTAGGTCAGGATCATAGGCCCCGCCGTCGGCAGCATCATCGCCAGCGCCATCGCGGCCCACATCGGAAACGCCAGCGCCGCCGCGCTCCATCCGGCGGAGGCTCCCGGCCGGCACAGCGCCGCCCATCCGCCGTCGGCGGCGATCAGCGCCAGCGCAACCCAGCCAACGCCTGTAAGCACCGCAAGGCAGCCGAGCGCGATGGCCTTCGGCCGCGCAAGTGCCGCCCCAAGCCGGCCAACCGAAGGCGGCAGGTGCGACAGGGCGGGCGAATGTACGAATTCGGTCACGTCAGACTGATAGCGCATCGCCCGAAACGGCGGAATTGCCGGGCAGGATCATGGTTTCCGGCCCGGCCGTCCGGAACCCTGGCGCGGCGGGAACGCTCGTCTTGGCCGCCGGGACGCGTTAGGAACACGCCATGGCGCAGGCATTAACCGTCGAGGTGGCGGTCATCGGCGGCGGTCCGGCCGGGCTCACCGCGGCGATTGCGCTCGCGTCGGCGGGCATCGAAACCGCACTGATCGGCCCGGAACCCTCCGACGACCGGAGGACCACGGCGCTGCTGGCGTCGTCGGTCGCGGCGCTGGAGGCGCTCGGCGTCTGGCCGGACTGCGCGGGCCAGGCGGCGCCGCTCCGCACGCTTCGTATCGCCGACGACACCGGCCGCCTGATCCGCGCGCCCGAGGTGCAGTTCGAGGCGGGCGAAATCGGACTCAATGCGTTCGGCCACAACATCGAGAACCGCCATCTGCTCGCAGCGCTGATCCGGCACGCCGGCGCCATCGGGGCGTTGACGCGCCTCGACACGTCGGCCGACCGTATCGAACCCGGCGCGCATGACGTTCGCATCGATCTTGCCTCCGGCGGAGCCGTGAGCGCCCGGCTGATCGTCGCCGCCGACGGCCGCAACTCCATCTGCCGCACCGCGGCCGGCATCGACACCGACCGCCGGACCTACCCGCAGACCGCGCTGACCTTCAATCTGCGTCACACGCGCCCGCATAACGATACGTCGACGGAGTTTCACACCGAGGAAGGTCCGTTCACGCTGGTCCCGTTGCCCGGACTGCGTTCGAGCCTGGTGTGGGTCGCAGCGCCCCGCCATGCGGAGCGGATCGCGAAACTCGGCCCGGACGCCTTGTCGGCCGAAATCGAACGGCGCTCCCATTCCATCCTCGGCCGCATCGAAGCCGAACCGGGCCACGGCCGGTTTCCGCTCGCGAGCGAAACCGCGCGTTGCTTCGCCCGCGACCGCATCGCGCTCGTGGGCGAGGCCGCGCATCTCATTCCGCCGATCGGCGCACAGGGCCTCAATCTCGGGCTGCGCGACGCCGCCTGCGTCGCCGAACTCGCAGTCGAGGCGCGAAGGCGCGGCGGCGACGTGGGCGCGCACGACGTGCTCGAACGCTACGACGCGCTGCGCCGCAGAGACGTCACCAACCGCGCATTCGCCGTCGATCTGCTCAATCGCACGCTGCTGTCCGATTTCCTTCCGGCGCAAAGCGCGCGCGGTCTCGGCCTGTATCTGGTCGGCCGCGTCGGGCCGCTACGCCGCGCCGCCATGCGCGAGGGCGTCGCGCCCGCCGCATGGCAGCCCCGCCTGATGCGCGGCGAAGTCCTGTAGCGTCGGCCGCCGTTCGCGGGTAACGAAGGCAGCCTCAACGACGCCCGCATTGCGGCTCCCCGCCTTCGCACGAACACTCACGGCATGTCCGAATTCGCTTTCATTATGGCGGTCGCGGGCTTCGCTTTCGCCTTGGCCGGTTTCGTCAAAGGCGTGCTCGGCCAGGGCCTGCCGACCGTCGCCATCGGCGTGCTGGCGCTGATCATGTCGCCCGGCGAGGCGACCGCGCTGCTGATCATCCCCGCGCTATTGACCAACATCTGGCAAGCCTGGGCCGGACCGGCGCTGTGGCCGCTGCTGCGCCGGCTATGGCCGACGTTGCTTGCGATCGCGCTCGGCACCTGGATCGCGACCGCGCTCGGGCTCGGCCTGCTCACGCCCGAAGCCGCGAGCATCGCCCGCAAGACGCTCGGCGTGACGCTGATCCTCTACGGCATCCTCGGGCTTTCGAACGTCAACTTGCGGACCCCGCGTCGCTACGAGCCTTGGCTCGGCCCGGCGATGGGCGCCGCCAACGGCGCGGTCTCGACCGCAACCGGCGTGTTCATGGTGCCGGTCATTCCTTACATCGCCTCGCTCGGCCTCGACCGCGACGAATTGGTGCAGGCGCAGGGCATCTCGTTCACAGTGTCGACATCGTCGCTGTCGCTGGTTCTGATCGCCAACGGCACGCTGCACGTCGGTAATGCGGCGGCCTCGCTGCTGGCCGTCGTCGTGGCCGTGCTCGGAATGATGCTCGGTCAATACGTCAGGAAACTTGCCCGGCCGGAGATTTTCCGGATCTTGTTCTTCCTTGGGATGCTGGCGCTCGGCTTTCACCTCGCCTTTCTTTTTCAGCGTTGACGCTAGCCGCCGCCGAGTTTCGGCATGGCCTTGACGGTCTTCGGATCGTCCCGGAACACCGGTGCGATCGGCACCGGCAGCGCCGGCATCGTCACGCCCGTCGGACCCGCGACCGAGTGAGCGAACAGTCCGCGCTGCACGAAATGCGGATCGGTCAGCGCCTCCTCAAGCGTCGCCATGATCGTGACGCAGCAATCGGCCTTGGCGAACACCGGACGCCATTCATCGGCAGTCCTGGCTGCGACAATCGCCGCGACCGCGGCCTTGCTCGCGCCGGGATCGCGTCTGTCGTCGATGAATTCAGGCGCAAGCCCGATGGCGGCGCAGAACGCCTCCCAGAATTTCTGCTCCAGCGCAGCGCATGCGGCGAGCTTGCCGTCTTTGGTGGGATAGAGCTGATAGCGCGCCGACCCGCCGGTCAAACGCGCGCCGCCCATTCCGGGAAACTGGCCCGCCGCCTGTCCGGAGGCGAGCGCATGCGCGGCAAAGGTGAACATGGCGTCGGTCATCGCCACGTCGATGTAGCAGCCCTCACCGGTGCGGTCGCGTTGGCGCAAGCCGAGCAGGATGTTCATCACCGCGGGCAGCGTGCCGCCGCCGATATCGGCGATCAGCGCCGGCGGCACCACGGGCCGGTCCGCCGGGCCGGGATTGAGCGCAAGGAGCCCGGTGCTGGCGATGTAGTTGAGATCGTGCCCCGCCTCGCCGGCGCGCGGGCCGGTCTGGCCATAGCCGGTGATCGAGCAATAGACGATCCGCGGATTGATCGCCCGCACGTCGTCGTAGCCTAGGCCCAGACGCGCCATCACACCGGGCCGGAACTGCTCCACCAGCACGTCGGCGCGTTCGATCAGCGGCTTAAGGCGGGCGCGGTCCGCATCGTTCTTCAGGTCGAGCACGAGGCTTTGCTTGCCGCGGTTGAGCAGCGCGAACATCGCGCTCTCGCCGTCGAAACGCGGCTCGTAGCGGCGCATGTTCTCGCCGCCCGGCGCTTCGACCTTGATCACCTCCGCGCCGGCCTCCACGAGCATCAGCGTCGCCAGCGGCCCCGGCAGGAGCGTGGTGAAGTCGAGCACGACGATGCCGGTCAGCGGCTGCATGGGTTCCCCATCGGGTCAGCGCACCAAAGCTTGCGGTAGTGGAGCGGATTTGACATTCGCTATCCACTTGGCCGCGAACTCGCGAAGCGAATGTCAAATCCAAAGCTCCACTACCACTTCAAATGTGCTAGTGGTCCTTTGATTCTAACATTCGCAAACATGCCGGCCAAAATGGCATGCGAATGTTAGAATCGGACCACTAGCCCGCCGTGCTGCACCAGCCACATCACCGTGGTCAGCGTGGCGACCGACAGCAGCGTGCCGAGCAGCACCGAGCTCGACGCCGGACGCACCCAGGTGTCGTACTGCCGCGCCAGCACGAACACGCTCAGCGCCGGCGGCAGGGCCGCCATCAGCACCGCGGTGCTGACCCAGTCGGGATTGAACGGGCCGAGCGCGGTAAGAAAAAACAGCGCCACCGCGGGATGCACCACGAGCTTGATCAAGACCAGCGGCGGCACTTCCGCCGGCACGCCTTCGAGCCTTCGCAGCGCGACCGTGACGCCTAGCGTGAACAGCGCGCAAGGTGCGGCCGCGTTCTGCAGGAACTGCAGCAGCCGGTCGAGCGCGACCGGCGGCTCGAACCGCAGCGCCGCCGACAACGCGCCGAGGGCAGACGCGATCATCAGCGGATGAAGCACGATCCTGCGGAGCACCTCGCGCGCGGTGGCGCGGAAGCCTTTGCCGCCCGGCTGCGCCACCGCCACCAGCAGCGGCACGATGGAGAAAAACAGCAGCGTTTCGATTGCGAAGATCAACGCCACCGGCGCCGCCGCCTGCGCGCCGACCGTCGCCAGCGCCAGGCCCGGTCCCATGTAGCCGATGTTGCCGTAGGCGCCGGCAAGGCTCGCAATCGCCGACGCCGCAAGGTCGCGCCGGATCGCGAAGGCCACTGCCAGCGAGCCGGCCAGCACCAGGAATGTGCTGAGCGTGGTCGCGACGATGAACGGGATGTTGTTGAGCTGTTCGAACGGGGTCTGCGCAAGGATGCGGTAGAACAGCGCCGGCAGCGCGACATAGAGGATGAAGAAGTCCATCCAGGCCAGACCTGAATCGGGAATGCGCACCAGCCGCCCGCAGGCGACCCCCAAAAAGATCAGCCCGAAATAGGGCAGCGCGAGATTGAGGACGTCGATCACGGGCACCCGCCGTCGCGTCGGCCCGGCTGTCGCGCCGGGATGGCACGCGCCTTGCGTGCCCTATCGTAACCGCCCCGGCAAGCCCGGCGGGCGGTTGCAATCGGATGGGTTATGCCGTTGGTATCGGCGTCATGAAGCTTCCGCGCCAGTTCTTTCAGCCGCTCGCCATCGGCGCGCCCGCGCCGTTGCGCGAATTGCCGGTGCGGCTCGAACGCATGATCCATTTCGTGCCGCCGCACATCGACAAGGTCACCGCGAAGGTCCCGGAGCTGGTCCGGCAGGTCGACGTCGTGCTCGGCAATCTCGAAGACGCGATCCCGGCCGACGCCAAGCTTGCCGCGCGCGCGGGCTTCATCGCCATGGCCAGGGCGATCGACTTTGGCGCGACGGGTTTGTGGACGCGGATCAACGCCCTCAATTCGCCGTGGGCGCTCGACGACATTACCGAGATTGTCGGCGCGGTCGGGCACAGGCTCGACGTGGTCATGCTGCCCAAGGTCGAGGGTGCCTGGGACATCCATTATCTCGACCAATTGCTGGCGCAGCTTGAAGCCAGGCACTCGATCGGGCGTCCGATCCTGATCCACGCCATCCTGGAAACCGCGCAGGGCGTGAACAACGTCGAGGCCATTGCCGTGGCCTCCCCGCGCATGCACGGCATGAGCCTTGGCCCCGCCGATCTCGCGGCGTCCCGCGCCATGAAGACCACCCGCGTTGGCGGCGGCCATCCGGATTACGCCGTGCTGTCGGACGCTGCAGGCAGCAGCGCGCGCGCCAGGCACCAGCAGGACCTCTGGCACTACACGCTCGCCAAGATGGTGGACGCCTGCGCCGCAGCGGGCATCAAGCCGTTCTACGGCCCGTTCGGCGATTTTGCCGATCCTGACGCTTGCGAGGCGCAATTCCGCAACGCCTTCCTGATGGGCTGCTCCGGCGCCTGGTCGCTGCACCCCTCCCAGATCGGAATCGCCAAGCGCGTGTTCTCGCCCGATCCCGCCGAGGTCGCGATGGCGAAGAAAATTCTTTCGGCCATGCCGGACGGCAGCGGCGCCGTGATGATCGACGGCAAGATGCAGGACGACGCGACCTGGAAGCAGGCGAAAGTGATGATCGACCTTGCGCGCCTGGTCACGGCGAAGGACCCGGACTTGGCCGCACGCTACGGCCTTTAAGACGGTTGCAAGCGGCCGAACCCACATTATGTTACGCAGTCGACGAGCGAACCATGTCCAAGAAACTGTTCGACAGCCCATCCAAGATGCGCGACGCCAAGTTCAAACTTGGCGAAGTGGTCAAGCATCGCAAATTTGCGTTCCGCGGCGTGATCTTCGATATCGACCCGGTGTTCAACAACACCGAGGAATGGTGGCAGTCGATTCCTGAGAACGTGCGGCCGAGCAAGGATCAGCCGTTCTACCACCTGTTCGCCGAGAATGCAGAAACCGAGTACGTAGCCTATGTCTCGGAGCAGAATCTTCTGCCCGACACGTCGGGCGAGCCGGTTCGCCATCCCCAGGTCGCCGAGGTGTTCGAGCGCGACGACAGCGGCAAGTACCGGCCGCGCCATTCCGTCTTCAATTGAGCCGCCAATCGGCCGACATATCCGCCCACGCGATGAAAAAAGGCCCGCCGAGAGGCGGGCCTTTTCGTTTCGTTTAACGTGCCCGATCAGCGGGCCGGCTGGGCGCTTTCGAGCCGCTTGCGGGCCTCCTCGGCGCGCTTCTGCAGTTCTTCCTGAAGTTTCTTCTGCTGCGCCTCGAACACTTTCGGATCGGTGGGCGGGCCGTCGTAGGCTTTGGTGAAATCCTTCAGATCGAGTTGCGGGCTCATCGCCTGGCCGTTCATGTGAATGGCCTGAACGGTGAGAAGCTGGCCCTTCTTCATGCGGCCGATCAGTTCGGCCGTCGCGTCGTAGTCGGCGATGCAGCCGCCCGGCGGCACAACCGGCGGCAGGCAGGTGACGAACGGCGCCGTTGCCGGTGAGCCCTGGTCCACGATCAGGCGCGTGCCGTGCTGAAGCGCGACGCCGTAGGGCAGGCTCATGCGAAGAAGCTTGCGCTGCTCGCCGTCCATTTCGATGATCGCGACGCTGACCACCAGCAGGCCGGATTCGACGCGGCCGTCCTTGACGGTGACGCAAACCTGCTTGGCCTTGGGATCGGGGTCCTTGTTGCAGAGCTTGACCCAGGGCGAGAAGATCAACTGGGGCTGATCGCTCTGCTGGGCCTGCTGCGGCGCCTGTTGCTGCTGCTGGGCAGGCTGTTGCGGCCGTTGCTGTTGCGCCGGCTGCTGCTGAGGCCGCTGTTGCTGCTGTTGCTGGGGTCTCGGCCGCGGCTGAGGTTGCTGCTGCTGCTGAGCGACGGCCTCGTAGGCTCCGGTGAAAACGAGCAGCGCTGCGCCTGCGACGGCAAGCGTTCGACTGGCAGTCCGCGCCCGCGCGGGCTCGATCCGATAGGTCATCAACTGGTTCCTCGTTATCCCGCCCTTCGCCATCGGTAACGACAGTCCCTTTGGCTGCGCTTTCGCGCGCGGGCCGCCCCTCGTCTGTCTCGACGCCTGAAACAAGGCAGGAGCGTGACGCTGGATCGGGCCTGATTAGCCGAATTCCGCGCCCCGATAAAGCCTCATGGGAATGTCGTTGATAACGGTTCCGCGGGGCCACGACCGCGGGCCGATGGGGCCCATCCATCCAGTCCGCGTGCTAGACGGGAATCCGGTGTCCCGAATCGACCGGAGCAGAGCCGCCGCCGTGACCCCGCTCGTTGCTCTCCCTCGACCAAGGCCAGGCCGCCGCCGCGCCGGGATTGCGGCTGCCGCCGCTGCAGGCTGGATCGCGGCACTCGGTCCGGTCCCCGCCGTGGGTCCGGCTTTCGGCGAGGCCAGCCACGGGATCGCCATGCATGGCGAGCCCGCTCTACCCCAGGGATTCAGCCGGCTTCGCTACGCCGAGCCCGACGCCCCGAAGGGCGGGCGGATCACGCACGGGGTCCTCGGGACGTTCGACAGCCTCAATCCGTTTATCGTCAAGGGACTCGCGCCGACCCAGATCCGCGGCTACGTCATCGAGAGCCTGATGGCGCGCGGCTACGACGAACCGTTCACTCTTTACGGCCTGCTTGCGCGATCGGTCGAGACCGACACCGACCGCACCTATGTGACGTTCACCATCGACCCCGCCGCGCGCTTCTCCGACGGCAAGCCCGTCACCGCGGCCGATGCGATCTTTTCGTGGGAACTGCTGCGCGACCGCGGGAGGCCGAACTTCCGCACCTACTATGTCAAGGTGGCCAAGGCCGAAGCGCTGTCGGAACGCGTGGTGCGTTTCGATCTTGCCGGCGCCGACGACCGCGAACTGCCGCTGATCCTCGGCCTGATGCCGATCCTCGCCAAGCACGCCGTCGACCCGAACACGTTCGAGGACACGACGCTCGAACCGATCCTCGGCAGCGGGCCCTATGTCATCGCCGAAATCGACGCCGGCCGCAGCGTGACGCTGAAACGCAATCCGAACTACTGGGGCCGCGATCTGGCGATCAACCGCGGCTTCTGGAACTTCGACGAGGTCCGCACCGAATTCTTCCGCGATGCGAACTCGCATCTCGAAGCCTTCACCAAAGGCGTCTACGACGTGCGGTCCGAGCACGATCCCTCGCGCTGGGAGCGCGCCTACGACGTGCCCGCGGTGCGCGACGGCCGCATCGTCAAGGAGGCGTTCCCGACCGGCCTGCCGAAGGGACTGTCGGCGCTCATCTTCAACACCCGCAGACCGGCGTTCGCCGACATTCGCGTGCGCGAAGCCATCGGGCTGCTGCTCGATTTCGAGTGGCTCAATCAGAACTACTTCTTCGGGCGCTACCAGCGCTCGGCGAGCTATTTCGAGGATTCCGAACTGTCGGCGCGCGGACGGCCCGCGAGCGAACGCGAGCGTGCGCTGCTCGCGCCGTTCCCGACTGCGGTGCGCAAGGACATCATGGAGGGCTCCTGGCAGCCCCCCGTCACCGATGGCTCCGGACGCGACCGCAACACGCTCAAGCGCGCGCTGACGCTGTTCGATGCCGCGGGCTACGAACTCGCCGGCACCGTGCTGCGATCCAAGGCGACCAAGCAGGCGTTCTCGTTCGAATTCCTCGTCACGACCAAGGAACAGGAAAGACTGGCGCTGGCCTTCTCGCGCGACCTCAAGCGCGCGGGCATCGCGGTGCGGGTGCGCGTGGTCGACGCGGTGCAATACGACCGCCGCCGCATCGCCTACGACTACGACATGATCGAGTACCGCTGGGACCAGTCGTTGTCGCCCGGCAACGAGCAATTGTTCTACTGGAGCGTGGCCTCCGCCGACCAGCAGGGCACGCGCAATTACATGGGCGCCAAGAACCCGGCCGTCGACGCGATGATCGCGGCGCTGCTCAAGGCGCGCGAGCGCCCGGACTTCATCGCCGCCGTGCGCGCGCTCGACCGCGTGCTGATGTCGGGCTTCTACATCGTGCCGCTGTTCCACCTGCAGGAGCAGTGGGTCGCGCGCTGGGCGGCCATCGAACATCCCAAGGAAACCTCCCTGTTCGGATATCTGCCTGAAACGTGGTGGCGCAGGCCCGCGGGCGCCCCCGCCAATCCGCAGAGGAAGACGCCATGATCCTTGGCGATCCCAAGGCAGCCGGCGCGCAGGCCGGCAGCCGCACCACCCTCGATGCGCTGTTCCGTCACGCCGCCGAGCGCAGGCCCGACGCCATTGCCATTGCCGATCCGCCCAACCGCGCCACGTTCACCGACGGGCCCCCGCGGCGCCTGTCCTATGCGGAGGCCGATCGGCTGGTGACCGCGATCGCAAACCGGCTGGTCCGGCTCGGCCTTGCGACCGATTCGGTGGTCGGCGTGCAGCTTCCGAACACGGCCGAGGGCGTCCTCACCCTCCTGGGTGTGATGCGCGCCGGAATGATCCCGGCGCTCATGCCCTTGCTGTGGCGGCGTGCCGACGCCGTCCAGGCGCTCGGGCGCACCGGCGCCAAGGCGATCATTGCAAGTTCGCGCGTCGGATCGTTCGATCATTGCGATCTGGCGATGCATCTGGCCGCGAACCTGTTCGGAATCCGTCACGTCTGCGGTTTCGGCACCAAACTCGCCGACGGCGTGGTTCCGCTCGACGACCTGTTTCTGATGGAGCCGTCCGCTCTCGCGCCGGACATACTGCGCGAGGGCAATCCGGCCGCGCATGTCGCCGCCATCACCTTCGAGATCACGCCGCACGGCCTGATCGCCGTGCCGCGCGATCACCTGCAGCTCATTTCCGGCGGGCTCGCCGTCCTGCTGGAAGGCCGGATCGGGGTGGAGACATCGATCCTGGCCTGCTGCAGCCTCAACTCCTTCGCGGGCCTGGCGCACACCGTCATGCCGTGGCTCATGACCGGCGGGCTGCTGTCGCTGCATCATGCGTTCGACCCGCGCGCATTCCTTGCGCAGTGCGGAGTCGAGCGCTGCAGCACCGTCATCCTGCCGGGGGCGATGGTGCGGCAGATGGCGGACGCCGGCCTGCTGGCGCACGCCGACCTGAAAAGCGTGCTCGCGGTGTGGCCGGCGCCGGAACGGCTGGCGCTCGGTGCGGCGTGGCGTCACGATTCCGCAGCGCTGATCGACGTTCAGGTGTTCGGCGAAACGGCGCTGATCGCGGCCCGCCGCGAGGCCGAAGGGCTTCCGGAGGCGATCGCCTACGGCACCGTGCAGGCGCCGCGCGGTTCGGCGGGAGCCGTGACCGTCGCGGAGACGGCACGCACCGAGGCCGGCACGTTTGCCGTCCGAGGACCGATGGTGCCGTCGCATGCTTTCCCGCCGGGCGTCGAGCGCAGCGGCGCGGCGCACTTCCACACCGACGACGCGGGCTTCGTCGACACGGGCTACGGTTGCCGCATCGACGACGATGCCGGCACGCTGACCCTGACCGGCCCTCCTGCCGGCATGGTCAATGTCGGTGGCTATCGCTTCCGGCAGCGTGAGTTGGTCGATCAGGTCAAGACCGCCGACATCGACGCCACCATCGGCGCCCTGCCCGACGCGATCCTGGGGCACCGCCTCTCCGGCAATGCCGCAGACTCGCCCGATGTCGAAGCCACACTGTCCGCCATGGGCGCCAATCCCTTGATTACCGGCGCGTTCCGCGGCCGCCCGGTGCTCGACGCGGCTTAAGCCCGACGGGCGCACCGGGCGAGACGAACATCCGGGCCTGCCGCGTTGACGGGGTGTTAATGGCCCGTCGTTTACCGTCCGCGGCCGTTTCGCGTCTCCGTTGCGTTTTTGTCCGCGTCATGTCGCTGCAAGGCCCAATCCTTCTCGTCGCCGATACGACCAACGGCGAACTCGTGCAGGCCTTCGCGGCCGCGGGCGCGTTTCCCGTGGTCGAGGCGACCTGGCCGGAGGCATTCAAGGCCGCGGTCTCGATCAATCCTTCGGTCATCGTCGCCGCTCCGCCTTCCGATGCCGAGGCCGAAGCGGCACAGGCACTGGCGCAGCATGCAGCCGCGTCGAAGCCGCTGACGCCGCTGGTCGTGCGCGGCGGCGGGCAGACGCTCGACGGCTCGCTCGCAGTCCCCGAGGCCGCCTCCCCCGACCGGCTGATTGCGCGCGTGACTTCGGCGCTGCGCGTGCGCACGCTGCATGCCACAGTGATCGGCCGCGCCGCCACGCTGAAGACCGAGCGCAACATCGTCGCCGAGATGCCGGACGGCGATCCGCTCGACACTGCCACCACACTGGTGGTCGGGCGCGGGCCGGCCTATCCGGCGCTCAGCGTCGCCGTCGGCGAGCGCATGGGTGTCATCGGCGCCCTTAATCTCGACTTCGCAGCGGGTTGCCTGGCTGCGCGCGAGGTCGATGGCGTGATCGTGGGCGACGGCCTGCCCTGGCGTGCGGTCGAGGCGTTTCTGGAAACGCTCGCCGCCGACCGGCGGTTTCGCGAATTGCCGGTGGCAGTGCTCGGCGCCGACGGCGACGTGCCTGGATTGCCGCATCTCGTTTGCGCACGGGAGCCGCGCGCCCTGCTGGATTGCGCCATTCCGCTGATCCGGCTGCGCGCTCTGGAATCGTCGCTGAAGCGCCTCCTGCAATCGATCGAGAGCAAGGGCATGCTCGATCCGCAGACCGGGCTGTTTCACCCGAACGCGTTCGGAGAGGCGCTCAACCTTTCGATTGCCGACGCCGCCGAGCGCGGCTCGACGCTTTCGCTGGCGCGTTTCTCGTTCGACGAGCCGCTCGACCGCCGCACCGGCATGGATGCGTCACGTCTGGTCAGCCGTCTGGTGCGCGACGTCGACTTTGCCTGCCGCGACGAAGACGGATCGATTCTGTTCGTGTTTGCCGACACTGACCTTCGCGCGGCCCATGTGGCGGCGCGGCGGCTGGCGAGCGTGCTCAAGCACACCATGCTGCGGCCCGGCCGCGACCGGCCGCCACTGACGCCCTCGGTAACGCTGGCCACGCTGAAACCGTCGGACACCGCCCTGACTCTGCTGACGCGCGTGACGCCGCGCCCGGTTGCCGCGGCCTGATGAACGGCCTACCTCTAGCGGGCCAACGAGAGCGAGGCCCGCCATGTCCGACACCGCGCAACCTCAAGCCCTGACGATCGACGTCGTCTCGGACGTGGTCTGCCCCTGGTGCTTCATCGGAAAGCATAGGCTTGAGAAAGCTTTGGCGCTCAAACCCGATATTCCGGTGGAAGTCCGCTACCATCCCTATTTTCTCAATCCCTGGGTGCCCCGCGAGGGCATGACCCGGAACGAGTATCTGACCGCCAAATTCGGCTCGCCCGAAAAGTACAAGAGCATCGCAGGCCGGGTGGCCGCGGCTGCGGCCGAAGAGGGCCTCACCTACGCGGTCGAAAAGATGACCCGGCAGCCCAACACGCTCGACTGCCACCGGCTGATCCTGTGGGCCCAAGCCGAGGGCAAGGCGCCCCAGATGAAGCAGCGGCTGATGGTGCTCTATTTCACCGAGGGCGCGGACCTGTCCGACCGCGAGGTGCTGGTGCGCGCCGCGGCCGATATCGGGCTCGATAGCGACACGATCCGCGGCCTGCTCGCGAGCGACACCGACGTGGACAGGGTCGCGGGCGCAGCCAATGCCGCGAAAGATGCAGGCATCGACGGCGTACCGACCTTCATCCTGGGCGGGGTCGCCGCCATCAGCGGGGCGCAGGCCCCCGAGGTTCTGGCAAACGCCATCGAGCAGGTCGCCAATAACCGCGACAAGCTGCTGGCCCAGCAGCAGGCGGCGGCGGGCGGCTGACGCCGCCTATCGCGACAGTTGCATCGCCAGCACCAGTGCGGCGCTGGCGGCGATCCATGAGCCGAGCACGCGGACTCCGACCCGTGTCCAAGGGCGAGCCAGGGCCTGGACCAGCCGGGCACTCAGTTCCCTTGTAACGGCGAACAGAATGACCGCGCCGAGCGCAGTCCCTGCCAGCATCCGGTTGGCCTCGTCGACCTTGATCGTGTCAGGCGGTGAATCCAGACCGACCGCCATTCCGGTCATTGCAGCCAAAGCGAGCCCGAGGAACGGGGGCAGCGGCTTCGCAAGCGCCGCCAGCACACCGGAGGTCAGCGCCAATACCAACAGCGCGAGGCCCGCCCATTGCGGCGCATAGGCGACCGCAATCGCGCCCAGTCCCGCAGCCAGCCCCGCGGCGAAGGCCGCCAAATCCGCGATGCCCCATGCGACCCGATGCTGTCCGCAAAGAATTCCGAACGCTGCGATCGCCATCAGATGCGCGGGTACGAACGCCGGATGCAGCAGGCCGCCCAGAAATCCAGGAATCCCGAGCGGCGGCGGATGGGCCAGCGCGGGGCCTGCAATGAATGCGAAAGCCGTCGCGACCAGCGCGCGCCGCATCACACCGCAAGCCGGCCGAGAAACAACAGCCCGGCAATGGCGATCGCGCCGCCCGCGGCGCGCACCGCGAGCCGGCCCTGCGGCCAGCGCGCCAGCAGTCCGAACGCGATGCCGCAGAGGTGCAGCATCCCGGTCGCAATCACGAAGCCCGCCGAATAGGCCAGCGCGTCCGCTCCCGCCGGAAGCTCGGTGCCGTGGGCGTAGCCGTGGAACACGGCGAACAGTCCGACCAGTACCGCGGCAATCCACAGCGCCGGCCGCAGCGCGAGCGCGACCATCAGGCCGAGGATCACCGCCGAGGACGCAATACCGATCTCGATGCCGGGCAGCGGAACCCCGAGTATGCCGAGCACGCCGCCCGCGGCCATCACCAGCGGAAAGACGACCGGCAGGAGATAGATCGCAGGCGCGCCGAGGAACGCGCCCCACAGACCCACCGCGACCATCGCCGCGATGTGATCGGGTCCGAGCACGGGATGCGCAAGCCCGCCGAGGAACCCGCCCATTGCGTCGCCGGAGTGGGCAAGCGCAGGCGATGCCAAGCCGAGGCAGATCAGAGCCGCGAAAATGCGGATTGCGTGACGGTCCATGTCGGTCAGTATAACGGTCCAAAAATGCCAAGGCATCCGGGGAGCGCAATGCCCGCCGTCAAAATTACCGGCATCGACACGCTGCAGGTCCGTATCCCGCTCGACACCTGGGCGCCGCCGCCGATGTTTGCAGGCCGCCCGCGCACCCATGTCGAAGGACTTTACGTGCGCGTCACGACCGACAAGGGCGTGACCGGCTGGGGCGAGTCGTTCGGCAGCAGCGGCACCACGGTAATTGCGGCCTTCGACAACTGGATCAGGCATCTCGCCGTCGGGCAGGACCCGGCCGACACGGCGCTCGTGCCGCGCATCGAACGTCTCCTGCACGGGCTCGGCCGCGCCGGACCCGTCATGCACGCGCTGAGCGGGCTCGACATCGCGCTGTGGGACATCCGCGGCAAGCTCGAGGGCGTGTCGGTCTCGAAGCTGCTCGACGGCCCCAGGCGCAAGCGCGTCGAGACCTACGCCTCGCTCTTGCAATACAGCGGCAACGTCGAGGACGTGAAGCGCAACACCGAGCGTGCGCTGAAACTCGGCTACCGCCACATCAAGCTGCACGAGCGCACGCCGGAAGCGGTCGCAGCCGCCCGCGCCGTCACCGGCCCGGACATCCCGATCAAGGTCGACACCAACTGCGCCTGGCTGCCCGGCGAGGCCAACGCGCCCGTGCTCGGCATGAAGCCGTCGAAACCCTACTGGGTCGAAGAGCCGATCTGGCCGCCTGAGGACTTCGAGTCGGCCGCGAGGCTGCGAAAGGCAACGGGCGTGCCGATCGCGATGGGCGAGAACGCCACCAGCCCTTCGGACTTCCGCAAGATGATCGCCGCCGGCGCCGTGGACTATGTGCAGCCGTCGATCGTCAAGATCGGCGGCATCACGCAGTTCATGCGCATTGCCGGCGAGTCCGAAACGGCCGGCGTCACCTGCGTGCCGCACGCCTTCTTTTTCGGGCCGGGATATCTGGCGACGCTGCATTGCATCGCCTGCAAGGAGCGCGACGCGCCTCTGGAGCGCCTGTTCGCCGATGTCGCGCACGTCACCTATGCCAAGACCGTGCCCGACGTGAACGGCGCGGTGGAGGTGCCCGACCGGCCTGGCCTCGGCGCCGATCCGGAAGACGAGCTGTTCGCAAAATACAAAGTCTGACTCTGGGGAAGGACACAGCCATGAGTGGATTAAGTCGACGCACGTTCCTCGCGGGCGCAGCCGCGCTCGCAGCCGTCCCCGCATTCGCGCAGGACTATCCGCAGCGCCCGGTGCGGCTGATCGTGCCCTATGCGGCGGGCGGCGGCACCGATGTGTTCTCGCGCCTGCTGACGACGCGGATCGAAAAGGAATTCGGCCAGACGTTCGTGATCGACAACCGCGCCGGAGGCGCGAGCGTGATCGGCACCCGGGCCGTCGCCGAAGCCGCCCCCGACGGCTACACCGTCGGCATGATGGATTCCGCGTTCTTCACCAACCCGGGCCTGCTCAAGGACAAGCTGCCATACGACACGCGCAAGGATTTCATCACCGTGTCGCTGCTGTCGCGGACGCAGCTTGTGCTCAGCGTGCATCCGTCCTCGCCGTTCAAGACCGCGCAGGAGCTGGTCGCGCACGCGAAGAAGAATCCGGGCAAGCTCACGTTTGCCTCCGCCGGCATCGGCACCGGAATCCATCTCGCCGGCGAGCAGTTTCGGCAGGTTGCCGGCATCGACGTCGTGATCGTGCCCTATCGCGGCGGCGCTCCGATGCTGCAGGATTTCCTCGCCGGCAAGACCGACTTCACCTTCGGCGCGGTGCCGACGATCAAGCCGCATATCGAGGCCGGAAAGGTTCGCGGGCTCGGCGTCACGCGCGGCCGCGCGCCGCAACTGCCCGGCATCCCGAGCATGGAGGAAATCGGCTTCGGTTCGGTCGACAGCGCGAGCGAAATGGGCCTGATCGTGCCGAAGGGCACACCCGCCCCCGTGGTTGAGAAGCTGCAACGCATCACCGCAAGCGCGGTCAAGGACCCGGCGTTCCGGGAGGCGCTGCTGCAGCGCGGGTTCCAGCCGATCGGGACCACGTCGGAGGAGTATCGCGCTCACGTCGACCGCGAGATCGAGAAGTGGATCAGGATCATCGAGAAGGGCAACGTGAAGGCGGAGTAGCTACACCCTGATCCGCTTCATCTCCGGGTCGTAGAACGGCCGCAGCGACACCTTCAGCGGATAGCGCCGGCCGGCGATGTCGGCCTCCCAGCGGCCATTGTTGAGCCACTCGGCGTTTGCCCGTTCCTCGGCCTCGACCATGGCGAGCCCGACCGCGCCGCTGAGCGTGTGGCCGTAGGAGCCAGCGCGCACGTAACCGACCGCCTTGCCGTCGCGCAACACCGGCTCGGCGTGGAACAGCATGGGCTCGGGGTCCGCGACCAGCACGTTCACGAGCCGCCGATTCGGTACGCCTGCGGTCTTCTGCACGAGTGCAGCGTCACGGCCGATGAAGCCGCCGGGCTTGTCGAAGTCGGCGAAGAACGACAGTCCCGCCTCGAAGATATTATCGGTGTTGTCGATGTCGTGGCCGTAGTCGCGATAGCCCTTTTCAAGCCGCAGGCTTGCCAGCGCCTTCAAACCCGCGTGGCGCAGGCCAACGGATTTGCCCGACTCGATCAACAGGTCGTAGACATGCGCCGCCTGTTCCGCCGGGATGTAGAGCTCGTAGCCCAATTCGCCGACATAGGTGATGCGGATGCACAGCACCCGCGCCGAGCCGATGTCGATCTCGCGCGCGGCGCGGAACGGGAAGGCTTCGTTCGATAGATCGGCACCGGTGAGCGACTGCAACAGGTCGCGCGAGCGCGGTCCCTGCAGGTTGATCTGGCAATAGGCCGAGGTCACGTCGGTGACGATGGCATGGGCGTCCTCGGGGATGTTCCGCCGCATCCAGGTCTCGGCGTGACGGTGCATGGTGTCGGTGACGACCACCAGGAACCGCTCGTCGGAAAGCTTGGTCACCGTCAGGTCGGCTTCCAGCAGGCCCTTGCGGTTCAGCCATTGCGTGTAGGTGATCGTGCCGGGCGCACCGTCGACATCGTTCGCCGAGATGAAGTTGAGCGCGCGGCCGGCGTCCCTGCCCTGCACCGCAAATTTGCTCATGAACGACATGTCCATGAGAATCGCGCCCTCGCGCGCGGCGCGGTGCTCTTCGGCCCACCACTGAAACCAGTTCTGGCGGGCCCAGGACAGCTTCTCGACCTTGGCTTCGTGGCCCGCGGGCGCGTACCAGTCGGCGCCCTCCCAGCCGCTGACATCGCGAAAATACGCGCCGGCCGCCGCAAGCCGCTCGTAGATCGCGGGCTTCTTCACCCCGCGCGCGGTCTGCGGCGTCATGGTCGGGTAATGGCAGCGGTACACCAGGCCGAGCATCTCGATGGTGCGCTCGCGCCGGTATTGCGGGTTGGCCTGGTAGGGATGCAGGCGGTCGATGTTGATGCCGGTCACGTCGACGTCCGGAACGCCGTCGGCGATCCAGTGCGCCAGCACACGGCCGACGCCGCCGCCGGTCAGGATGCCGATGGAGTTGAGCCCCGCGGCGACGAAATAATTATTTAGCTCCGGCGCCTCGCCGACGATGGGCCGCAGGTCGGGCGTGAAGCTCTCCGGTCCGCAGAACAGCTTCTTGATGCCGACGTTCAGCGTCGCTGGAACGCGGCTCATGGCCTTTTCGATGTAGGGCGCCATGCGGTCCCAGTCCGGCGGGATCTCGCCGAAAGAAAAATCGTTGGGGATGCCCTCGACGCGCCACGGCGCGCAGACCGGCTCGAACAGGCCAATCAGCAGGCTCCCGACCTCCTCGCGATAGTAGCCGTAGGACGCCGGGTCTTCGAGCACCGGCAGCGACGCCACGGCCTCCGGCATGGACTCGGTGATCAGGTAATAGTGCTCGGCGGCCTGGTTCGGAATCGTGACGCCACTCGTCTCGCCGAACTGCCTCGCCCACATCCCGGCGCAATTGACGACGTACTCGGCCTGAACGTCGCCCAGCGCGGTGCGAACGCCCGTGACGCGGTCGTTCCTTTGCAGCACGCCGGTCACCGCCACGCCCTCGACGATCTTCGCGCCGGCCATGCGCGCGCCTTTCGCGAGCGCCATGGTCGCGTCGACCGGGTTCACCCTTCCGTCGTCCTTCACGTAGAAGCCCGCGCGGATGTCGTCGGTGCGCGCCAGCGGAAACAGCGCCTTGACCTCCGAGGGCGAAATCTCCTGCACGTCCACGCCGCACCAGCGGTTGAAGGCGGCGACCCGGCGGTACTCCTCCAGCCGGTCGCCGTCGGCCGCTACTTCGATGAAGCCGACCGGCTTGAAGCCCGTAGATTGGCCGGTTTCAGCTTCCAGATGGCTGTAGAGATCGCGAGTGTATTTGCGAAGCTCGGTCGAGGTTTCCGAAGTCGATCCGAACGTCACCATCAGGCCCGCGGCGTGCCACGTGCTGCCGGACGTGATGCGGTCGCGCTCCAGCAGCAGCACGTCCTTCCAGCCGAGTTTCGCGAGGTGATACGCGACCGACGTGCCGATCACGCCGCCGCCGACGATGACCACCCGCGCGCGATCCGGAAGCTTCACGTCCACCATGGAGCGTTGTCCTCCCGCTACGGTCTATGCCGCCTTGGCCTGCTCGGCGATCCGCACCAGGTTGCGCAGCACCGCCGTGGTGCCGTGCAGGCGCTGGGCGGGCTTCTCCCAATCGTAGAACAGAACGACCTTCTGATCCGGCCGGACGCGCGCGGCGGCGCCCTGCCGGCCGATGAAGGCGATCAGCCCTTCCGGGTTCGGGAACACATTGTCGCGGAACTGCAGCACGGCACCCTTCGGGCCGGTTTCGATCTTTTCCACGTTGGCCCTGCGGCACAGGCCCTTGATCGCCATGACCTTCAACAGATGCTCGACCTCCTCCGGCAGCTTGCCGAAACGGTCGACCAACTCGGCGCCGAATGCCTCGATCTCCTGCTCGTCCTCGATCTCGGCGAGCCTGCGGTAGAGCGCGAGCCGAACCGACAGGTCGGCCACGTAATCCTCCGGGATCAGCACCGGCGTGCCGATGGTGATCTGCGGCGACCAGCGGTCGGCGGCGGGTGCCGCAATACCGGCCTTCAGGCTGGTCACCGCCTCCTCCAGCATCTCCTGGTACAGCTCGAAGCCGACCTCCTTGATGTGACCGGACTGCTCCTCGCCCAGAAGATTGCCCGCGCCGCGGATGTCAAGGTCGTGCGAGGCCAACTGGAATCCGGCGCCCAGCGTGTCGAGCGATTGCAGCACCTTGAGTCGCTTCTCGGCCTGCGCGGTAATGCGCTTCTTCTCCGGCAGCGTGAACAGCGCGTAGGCGCGAAGCTTCGAGCGCCCGACGCGGCCGCGCAATTGATAGAGCTGCGCCAGCCCGAACATGTCGGCGCGGTGCACGATCAGCGTGTTGGCGGTCGGGATGTCGAGGCCGGACTCGATGATCGTGGTCGAGAGCAGCACGTCGTACTTGCCGTCGTAGAACGCAGCCATGATGTCTTCCAGCACCTGCGACGGCATCTGGCCGTGCGCGACCGCGACCCGCACCTCCGGCACGTTCTTGTCCAAAAACTCCTTGGCACCGGCCAAGTCCTCGATCCGCGGGCAGACGTAGAACGACTGCCCGCCCCGGTAACGCTCGCGCAACAGCGCCTCGCGCACCGTGAGCGCGTCGAACGGCGCGACGAAGGTGCGCACCGCAAGGCGGTCGACCGGCGGCGAGGCGATGATCGAAAGATCGCGCACGCCGGTCAGCGCCAGCTGCAGGGTGCGCGGGATCGGCGTCGCGGTCAGCGTCAGCACGTGCACCTCGGCACGCAGCGTCTTCAGGCGCTCCTTGTGGGCCACGCCGAAGTGTTGCTCTTCGTCGACGATGACGAGACCCAAATCCTTGAACTTGATCGACTTGCCGAGCAGCGCATGGGTTCCGATCACAATGTCGATTTCGCCGGCGGCCAGCCCATCCTTGACCTTCTTCAGATCGGCCGCCGACACCAGCCGCGACGCCTGCCCGACATGGACCGGAAAACCGCGGAACCGTTCGCTGAAGGTCTTGAAATGCTGGCGCGCGAGCAAAGTCGTCGGCACCACGACCGCAACCTGCTTACCGTCCATCACCGAGACGAACGCCGCGCGCAGCGCGACCTCCGTCTTGCCGAATCCGACATCGCCGCAAATCAGGCGATCCATGGGCCGGCCGGCGGCCAGATCGTCGAGCGTGGCGTCGATCGAGGACTGCTGGTCGTCGGTCTCCTCGTAGGGGAAGCCCGCGCAGAACTCGTCGTACGGCCCGCGCCCGACCGCCAGCCGCGGCGCCTCGCGAAGTTTTCGTTCGGCGGCGATCTTGATCAGCTCGTGGGCGATCTCGCGGATGCGGTTCTTCAGGCGCGCCTTTCGCGTCTGCCATCCGGTGCCTCCGAGGCGGTCCAGATCGACGCCGGTGTCCTCCGAGCCGTAGCGCGACAGCAGCTCGATGTTCTCGACCGGCAGGTAGAGCTTTGCGCCCTCGGCGTAGTGGATTTCCAGGCAATCGTGCGGCGCGCCCGCGGCCTCGATGTTCTGCAGGCCGGCGAAGCGCCCGATGCCGTGGTCGACATGGACGACGAGATCGCCGGGCGAGAGGCTCGTCACCTCGGCGATGAAGTTCTCCGCACGCTTGGCGGCGCGACGCGGCCGCACCAGCCGGTCGCCCAGGATGTCCTGCTCGCCGATCACCGCCACTTCGGCGGTTTCGAAGCCGCTTTCGAGGCCGAGCACGGCCAGAGCCACCTGCGGCTTCGGCAGCGCGAGCACCTCCGGCCATGAGCCGACGTTGGACAGGTTGTGCAGGCCGTGTTCGGAAAACACGTGGCTCATGCGTTCGCGCGCGCCGTCGCTCCAGAGCGCGACCGCCACGCGCTTGCCCGCGGCCTGCAGCGCCTGCACGTGCTTCGTCACCGCATCGAACACGCCGGCGGCGTTCTCCGTGCGCTCGGCGGCAAAGTTGCGCCCGGTGCGCGCGGCTACATCGACCGAAGCGGAATCGTCCGGCACCGCGAAGGGCGTGAGCTTGGCCACCGGCGCGACGTTCAACGCCTCGCGCCAGCCCGCGTCGCTCAGATACAGCCGGTCGGGCGGCAACGGCTTGTACACCGGGCCGCTGTCGTCACCGAGCGCGTCCTTGCGCGCCGCGTGGTAGTCCGCGATCTGCTCCAGCCGCTCGCGCGCGGCGTCCTCCACCAGCGGTTCGAGCACAATCGCCGCGCCCGGCGCGTAGCCGAACAGGTTGTCGAGCTTGCCGTGGAACAGCGGCAGCCAATGCTCCATGCCCGGATGGCGGCGACCTTGCGTCACCGCCTCGTAGAGCTGGTCGTCCGGCGACGCCGCGCCGAACGCCTCCACATAGCCGGTTCGGAACAGCCGGATCGTGTCGGTGGTGAGCTGGAATTCGGCAACCGGCACGAGGTCGAGCCCGCGCAGATCCATGACGGTGCGCTGCGTCTCCGGATCGAAGCTGCGGATTGTCTCCAGCGTGTCGCCGAAGAAATCGAGCCGCACCGGCAGGTCCATGCCCGGCGCGAACAGGTCGAGGATGCCGCCGCGCACGGCGTAGTCGCCGGACTCCCGCACGGTCGATGCGCGCATGAAGCCGTTCAGCTCCAGCCAGCGGACCACGCCTTCCATGCCGATGACGTTGCCGGGCGCAGCCGACAGCGCGAGCGCCGCAACCCATTCTTTCGCCGGCACGCGCTGAAGCGCTGCGTTGACGGTCGTGAGTAGCACCGCGGGTTTCTCGCGGCCCTTGAGGCGGGCGAGCCGCGACAGCACGGTCATGCGCTGCGCGACGATCGCTGCATGCGGCGACACCCGGTCGTAGGGCTGGCAATCCCAGGCCGGGAACTGCATGACCTCGATGTCGGGCGCAAAAAACGAAAGCGCCCGCGCCAGCGCCGCCATCCGCGGCCCATCGCGGCAGATCGTCAGCGCCCCCGTTGCCGGCGCATTGGGGCGCGCGGCGATCGCGCGGACCGTGTCGGCGATCACCAGCCCTTCGGCGCCGTCGGCAACGTTCGAAAGCGTCAGCGGGCGTCGCGGCGCCAGCAATTCGGCGGGCGATTTGGCCATCGCTCAACGCCCGCCGTTGAGATGGAAGTCGCGGACCCGCCGGAACATCGCGGTGTCCTCATCCTTCGGCATCGGCAGCGTCCCGGTCATCCAGGCCAGTAAATCCTGCTCCTGGATATCGAGGAGCTGCTCGTAGGCGTCGAGCTCGGCGTCGGTCATCCCGTCGATGTGCACGTCGGCGAAACGGCCGAGGATCAGGTCCGCCTCTCGGATGCCCCGGTGCCACGACCGGAACAGCAGCCTGCGCCGCCGCGGGTCCAGGCCCTCGCTCGAACGGGTGCTTCCGGTCATGCCGTCTCCAACGCCGAAAACCCGGCGGGCGCCGGGTGCGGGATTTATATAGAGCGGACCGGGGGCGATGTCAGCGGCACAGACGCCGATGACCGCGGGGCCGCAACGCTTTCGCGCAACGGCCCCGTTCGGCAATCCATCCAGGCGCCTGCCGGCGCGGCCTCGAACTAGGCTGCGATCGAGCGCCCGCCGTTCCGTGCGCGGGCGACGGGAACCGCTCCGCCCTCGCCGCCGACCTGGAAGAAGCGCACGCGCTCGGCCATGTCCTGCGACTGCTGTTCCAGCGATTTCGCCGCCGCCGCGTTCTGCTCGACCAGCGCCGAGTTCTGCTGCGTCATGCGGTCCATCTGCGACAGCGCCGTGTTGACCTGCTCGATGCCGCTCGACTGTTCCGCGCTCGCGGAGGCGATCGCGGAGACGATGTCGGCGACCTGCTTGATCGAACCCACGATCTCGCTCAGCGACGCCCCGGCCCGGTTGACGAGGTCGACACCCTCCTGCACTTGGCCCGATGAGTTGGTGATCAGCTCCTTGATGTCTTTCGCAGCCTGCGACGACCGCTGCGCTAGCGAGCGCACCTCCGACGCCACCACCGCGAAGCCGCGGCCCGCATCGCCGGCACGGGCCGCCTCCACCGCCGCGTTGAGCGCCAGCAGGTTGGTCTGCCGTGCGATCTCGTCGATCACCCCGATGATGTCGGCGATCTTGCGCGAGGACTCTTCGATCCGGGCCATCGCACCGACGGCCTGCGCCACAACCTCGCCGCCGCGGTCCGCGACCCCGCGGGTATTGCTCGCGACATCGCTGGCCTGCTGCGCGCTTTCGGCGTTCTTGCGCACGGTCTGGGAGATTTGTTCCATCGAGGACGTGGTCTGTTCCAGGCTTGCGGCCTGCTCTTCGGTGCGCTGCGACAGGTCCGTCGTGCTCGCCGAAATTTCTCCCGTCGTATTCGCGACCTCGCGCGTCGCAAGCGAGATCGTCTGGATCGTTTCGTGCAGGCGCGAGATGGTCGCGTTGAAATCGTCCTTGATCTGCCGGTAGGCGTCCGTGAAGTCGTCGTCGAGGCGGAAGGTCAGATTGCCCGACGAGATCGCACCGAGCCCTTCGGCCAGCGCACGCACCACCTGTGCCTGTTCCTCGGCAAGCCGGGCCTGTTCCTTTGCGACCCTGGCCTGTTCCTCGGCAGCCTTGGTCTGCGCCGCGGCGCGCTCCTCAGCGATCCGCGCCTGCGCCTCGGCCTGCTCGCGTTCGGCCTTGGCCTGCGCGTCGGCGTTGCGCCCGCGCTCTTCGTCGGCGGCACGGCGGTTTTCCTCCGCGACGCTTTCGAGCCGCTCCTTCTCGACCGCCGCATCGCGGAACACCAGCACCGCGCGCGCCATCAGGCCGAGTTCGTCCTTGCGGTTCGCTCCCGGAACCTCGACGTCATTGCGGCCGCGCGCCAGTTCTCCCATGGTCTGAACCATGCCGGTCAGCGGCCTGGTCACGCTGCGCGCCGCCCAGATCACGATGCCGAGCAGGATCGCACCGATCAGGATGGCGCCGATGATGATCGAGTTGCTGAGGGCTGCGCCGGCCGCAAGTTGCGCGTCGATCGCCGACGTCACTTCCAGCACGCCGCGCACCTGGCCGATCTTCCAGTCCTTCTTGGGCGAGGCGCTGTCGGTGTTATGGCAGTTGACGCACGCCTCCACCGTCATGGTGTCTGCGACCGCCACGCGCGCGACCGGCCGCCCGTTGCGGATTTCGTTGCGTGAGAACGTCGACGTCGGATTGGCGTTGAGGAACTTCCATGCCTCTTGCTGAAAATTGTCGAGCTGGCGGCCCTTACGGTTCGGGAACGGGTAGGCGCTGTACAGGTTGACCGTCGTGTCCTTCTTCGCCAGCAGCGCACTGAGATCGTGGATCATCGTCGCCGGCAGCGGAATCATTTTCTCGTTCGAGGCATGATCGATGCCGGGCCTGAGGGCGCCGGACTTTGCGACTTTGCCGACGACGTTCTGCGTGTAGTAGCCGCGGATCGTCTTGAACTGCTCTGCGATCTGCACGCCGCTGCGGATCGCGTCGTTGGTGGAGTTTTGCGCCACCACCCGCGGCATGACGATCCATGTCGTCGCGACCGCCAGCAGCACCACGATCGGAACCGGCGCGATCAGCCGCCATTCCAGACTGTTGCGACGCCGAAATTCTCCCGTCGACGCCTGGCCTAAGGCCGGCGAGTCAGTCCCAGTCATTGCAATGCCCCGGTGGTTGCCTGTGTATTTCCAGTGTCCTACGCAGCGACTTGCCCCGCCGCTTCCCGCTCTCCGGACCGCCCTGAACCCGTGCGTTCCGTCACCTGGAAGTAGCGAACCTGTTCGGCCATTTCGTGCGATTGCTGTTCCAGCGACTTCGCAGCCGCGGCATTCTGCTCGACCAGCGCCGAGTTCTGCTGCGTCATGCGGTCCATCTGCGACAGCGCGGTGTTGACCTCCTCGATGCCCTGCGATTGTTCGACGCTCGCCTCCGCGATTGCCGAGACGATGTCGGCGACCTGCTTGATCGAACCCACGATTTCGGTCAGCGACGCGCCGGCGCGGTTCACAAGGTCCACGCCTTCCTGGACCTGACCGGACGAGTTGGTGATCAGCTCCTTGATGTCCTTCGCAGCCTGCGAGGACCGCTGTGCGAGTGAGCGCACCTCCGACGCCACGACCGCGAAGCCGCGGCCGGCCTCTCCCGCGCGCGCCGCCTCCACCGCAGCGTTGAGCGCCAGCAGGTTGGTCTGCCGGGCGATCTCGTCGATCACCCCGATGATGTCGGCAATCTTGCGCGAAGATTCCTCGATCCGGGCCATCGCGCCGACGGCCTGCGCCACGACCTCGCCGCCCTTGTCCGCGACCGAACACGTGTTGCCCGCGAGACCATTGGCCTGCTGCGCGCTCTCGGCGTTCTTGCGCACGGTCTTGGAGATTTGTCCACCGACGCCGTGGTCTGCTCGAGGCTTGCTGCCTGCTCCTCGGTGCGCTGCGACAGGTCGGTCGTGCTCGCCGAAATCTCCGCCGTCGTGGTCGCGACTTCGCGCGTCGCCACGGAAATGGTCCCCATGGTCTCGTGCAGACGTTCGATGGCGGCGTTGAAATCCGCCTGAATCTGCCGGTAGGCCTCGGTGAACTCGTCGTCGAGACGATAATTCAGATTGCCTGCGGCGATCGCGCCAAGACCCTCGGCGAGCGCACGCACCACCTGCGCCTGCTCCTCGGCAAGTTTCGCCTGCGACTCCGCCTGCTCCCTCGCAAGCCGGGCCTGCTCCTCGGCGACCTTTGCCTGGGCCGCGGCGCGTTCTTCGGCGATTCGCGCCTGCGCCTCGGCTTGCTCGCGCTCGGCCTTGGCCTGCGCCTCCGCGTTGCGAAGCCGCGCCTCTTCGGCCGTCCGCCGATTCTCCTCCGCCTCGCCCTCCAGCCGTTGCTTTTCGACAGCGGCATCGCGGAACACCAGCACCGCTCGCGCCATCTGGCCGACTTCGTCCTTGCGCCCGGTGCCGGACACCTCCACTTCGAGGTCGCCGCTCGTCAGCCTGCCCATCCCGGCGGTGATTTCGCCGAGCGGACGCACCACGCTGCGGCGAACCATCAAAAGCCCAAGCCCCAGCGCAACCATCACGGCAACGAATCCGATCGGCGCCATCAGCCAAGCCCAGGCCGACGATTCGCGGAGATTGTTGCGCGCGGATTCGGCAACCCCGTTGACGTTATTTGCAATCGCTTCAAGGAGTACCGTGGCGGTGCTCATGCTTGAATCGAAGTCGCTGCTGGCCAGCGCGCCCGCCGTTGCACGATCACCCTTGCGGCTTGCCTCGACGATCTTTTCCGCGCTGGCCTTGGCCGCGGCGCGGTCGCCGCGGATCGACTTCGCCATGTCCTCCGTGACGACGCGGCGATTGGCGAGGACCAACTCGATTTCCCCGTCGATGCTCGAACTTGCGTCCTCCATCTGCCCGACATAATCGGCAATTTTGCTTTGGTCCGACTCCGCCGGGAGCCGGAACACTAGGCCGTTCTCGCGTTCGAGCAGCACGCGGAGAGCGCCGATCCGGCGCGTCATTGACAGCGACGACTCAAAATCGGCTTCGACTTCTTCGACCGTGGTTATGAGCGTCCAACCGAGAAAGCCTGCAACCGCCAGAGCCGGCACGGCCACGGCGGCCAGGGCCAAGAGAATTTTCCCTGCAATACTATTCATGTCCGTCTCCTCGCTCGACGCTGAATTGCGGCGCAAGCCGCTTTGGATAGGCTGGGACAAGCGCCGCCACGCCAACACGCGTGCGAACACGCGACGCACCGAATTTCCATTGCGGGGAAACGCAGGACTGCTGCGATCTTCCCATGGTTCGGGAAAGCGCGAGCGCCGCCATCACGCGTGCATGCAACGTGACCGCCCGCAGAGAATGGCGGCATTTCCAAATTCATCTCGGACGATGCGCATCGGCGGATTGCCCGCCAAGTGCATCTCACCGCAGCACATTCCCACGAGCCCCGCCCTCGTCCCGCACCCGCTGGGCTGATCGGCATGCACACCACCGCCGCCCCACGGAGCAGCCCGGTCGCAGCGTCGTTTCACGTCGATGGTGAAATATTCGGCGGCAGACCGTCAGATGCCCAAGGAAGAAGCTAGATTTCAATGGTTAATGAGCGGTTAATATTTCACGAGAGCACGTTGGATGAAGCGGCACAGCGCCGTGTCACGGCGCGTCTGCGCCGGTCCGCTCGACGTTTCGATATGAAAGCCGCCGTCTACTGCGGCAATGCGCCGCCGGCGCGGATCGCTTCGCCCCATTTTGCGAATTCTTCGCGGACGAAACGTCCGAGATAGTCGGGCGACCGCCGGTCCGGCGCAACAAGTGTAGCCGCGAGATTCTGCAACTGCTCGTGCAGGCCGGGCGCGTTCATGGCAGCGACCGTCGCAGCATTCAGCCTGTCCGCGATGGGCTGCGGCGTTCCCTTGGGCAGGAACACCGCCGTCCAGGTGTATGCCTGCACCGACGGCAGGCCCTTCTCCGCTGCCGTCGGCAGATCGGGCAGCACGGGCGTGCGCGCCCGCGACAGATTGGCCAGCCCCTTCACGGTGCCGGACTGGATGTTCTTCACCGCCGTAACCGCAATCTCGCACAGGAAATCGAGCCGGCCGGCCACCAGGTCCTGCATCGCGAGCGCCGTGCCGCGGTACGGCACGTGCTGGATTTTCACGCCCATCGCGCGCTCCAGCATGACGCAGCCGAGGTGCGCCGCAGAGCCTACGCCCGCCGAGCCGTAGTTCATCTTGCCCTGGTTGGCCTTGGCGTAGGCGACGAATTCCTCGAACGTGTTCGCGGGAAAATCCTTGCGCGCGATCAGGATCAGCGGAATTTCGGCGACGAGGCCCACCGGCACGAAATCCGCCACCGGATCGTAAGGGCGCTTTTCGGTGTGCAGGAGCGGATTGGTGTGGGTCGCGATGGTGCCGAGCAGGCTCGTGTAGCCGTTCGGCTCGGCCTTGGCGACGCGCCCGCCGCCCACGGTGCCCCCGCCGCCGCCGACGTTCTCGATGACCACCCGCTGTCCGAGCGGGCCGGCCATCCGTTCGGCGAGCAGCCGCCCGAACACGTCGATTGGCCCGCCGGCCGCGGCCGACACCACCATGGTCACGGGGCGCGTCGGATAATCCTGCGCCTGCGCTGCGCCGGCCAGGGCCGCCAGGGCCATCATGAACGTCAAAACCCGCGATGCCGTCATTGACGTTTCTCCATTGAATTCCACTAATTATGCCTGCTTGTTGAAGCGCGTCAAAAACGCGTGCAGCGTGCCTGCCATGCGTCCTTCGCTGCTCGATCCGCTGTTTGCGCCGCTCACCAGCCTGCCCGGCGTGGGGCCGAAGCTTGAGAAGCTCTATCGCCACCTGCTCGGGCGCGACGAAGGGCCGGCGCGCGTCGCGGACCTGCTGTTGCATCTGCCGGCCGGCACCATCGACCGCCGGGCCCGGCCGAAACTGCGCGACGTCGTGCCGGGCACCGTCGCAACCGTGCTCGTCACCGTCGACCGGCACCGCCCCGCGCCGCCCAACCGTCCGCGTGCGCCGTATCAGGTCTATGCCAGCGACGAGACCGGCGACCTGACCCTGACGTTCTTCCACGCCAAACGCGACTACCTGGAAAAGCTGCTGCCGGTCGGCGAGCGCCGCATCGTATCGGGAACCGCCGAGTTCTATGACGGCACCTTGCAGATGGTGCATCCCGACCGGGTGGTGAGCGAGGCGGACCTCGACAAACTGCCGCTGGTCGAGCCGGTCTATCCCCTGACCGAGGGCCTGTCGCTCAATCAGGTCCGCCGCGCCATGGATGGCGCATTGGCGAAGCTGCCTATGCTGCCGGAATGGCAGGACGAGGCATGGCTTCGGCGCTCGGACTCGCCGTCGTTCGCGGAGGCGCTGCATGCGCTGCATCGTCCCGAGACCCCGGCCGACGTGACCCCCGAGAACGCGGCGTGGTCGCGGCTCGCTTACGACGAATTGCTGGCGGGCCAGTTGGCGCTTGCATTGGTGCGCGAGCACCAGCGCCGTCAGCCAGGCCGCGGCAGTTCCGGCGAGGGCGCTTTGCGCGAAAAAGTCGTCGCCGCCCTGCCTTATTCTCTGACGCCGTCGCAGGAGCGTGCGGTGTTCGACATCGTCGTCGACCTCGCGCGGCCGGAGCGCATGGTGCGGCTGCTGCAGGGCGACGTGGGCTCGGGCAAGACCGTCGTGGCGCTGCTCGCGGCCGCGACCGTGATCGAGGCCGGCCGGCAGACCGCGCTGATGGCGCCGACAGAAATCCTTGCGCGCCAGCACCTGAAAACCATACTGCCGCTCGCCGAGAAGGCGGGCATCCGCGTCGCCGTCCTGACCGGGCGCGAACGCGGCAAGGAACGCAGCGAAACCCTGGAGCGCCTCGGCCGCGGCGACATCGACTTGATCGTCGGCACCCACGCGCTGTTCCAGGACGACGTCGAATTCCGCGATCTGGCGCTCGCTGTCGTCGACGAGCAGCACCGCTTCGGCGTGCATCAGCGGCTCGCGCTCGCCCGCAAGGGCCAGGCCGTCGACATGCTGGTGCTGACCGCGACGCCGATCCCGCGCACGCTCGCGCTGACCTTTTTCGGCGACATGGAAATCTCCGAACTGCGCGAGAAGCCCGCGGGCCGCCAGCCGATCGACACCCGCGCCATCCCGCTGTCGCGGCTCGACGAGGTGGTGGCCGCGGTCGGCCGCGCCATCGCGGAGGACCACCGGGTCTATTGGGTCTGCCCGCTGGTCGAGGAATCCGAAAAGACCGACCTCGCCGCGGCCGAGCAGCGTTTCGAGGAACTGAAACAGCATTTCGGCGAACGCGCCGATCTCGTGCACGGCAAAATGAAGGGTCCCGACAAGGACCGCGCCATGGCGCGCTTCGCCGCCGGCGAGACACGGCTCCTGGTCGCCACCACGGTGATCGAGGTCGGAGTGGACGTGCCGGAGGCGACCGTGATGGTGATCGAGCACGCCGAGCGGTTCGGGCTCGCGCAGCTCCACCAGCTGCGCGGGCGCGTCGGACGCGGCAGCGGACGTTCGACCTGCCTCCTGCTCTACCGCGCGCCGCTCGGCGAGACTGCGGCGGCGCGGCTGAAAATCCTGCGCGAGACCGAGGACGGCTTCCGCATCGCCGAGGAGGACTTGCGGCTGCGCGGTGAAGGCGACGTGCTCGGCACCCGCCAGAGCGGCGTGCCGGGCTTCCGTGTGGCTCGACTCGATGTGCACGCGGGCCTGGTCGCGCCGGCGCGCGACGACGCAAAACTCATCCTGTCACGCGATCCGGACCTCGCCGCGCCGCGCGGCCAGGCGCTGCGCCATCTGCTCTATCTGTTCGAGCGCGACGAGGCGATCCGGCTGCTGCGCGCCGGATGAAACGCAGCTCTGTTGCGCATGATCTTTACCGAAAACCGGTTCCCACTTTTCGGGATCATGCTTCAGAGCTGCTTCACCGGCGTCGGGTCGAGATTGAAAATCTTGGCGGCGTTCAGCCCCAGGATGTTGCGCTTGGCCTGCTCCGACAGGAACGGCAGGTCGGTGATCTCGCTCGGCACGTCGAAGTCGAAGTGCGGCCAGTCCGACGCGAACAGCAGCTGCGTGTCGGCCTTGATCATTTCCATGGTGCATTCCAGCGCCTTGAGGTTGGTCGCCTCCATGGGCTGCGTCGTGTACCAGCAATGATCGCGCATGTATTCGGACGGCAGGCGCTTCAGATGCGGCGCCTCCGACGGGCGCATCAGGAACTGGTCGTCCAGCCGCTGCATCAGGAACGGCGCCCAGGCGATGCCGGACTCGATCCAGATCACCTTCAGCTTGGGGAATCGGATCGGGATGCCGTTCAGGATCCAGTTGGTGCAATGCACGATGTTGGGCCATGCAAAGCCCAGCGCGTGCATGCCGAGGAATCTATTGACCGTCTTCAGCGACGGGTCGTCCCAGTGGTATCCGGCATGGAAGGAAACCGGCATGCCGGTTTCCTCGATCATGCGGTAGAGCCGCATATACTTGTTGTGATGCACCGGCGCGTGCCGGGTCGACGGGATCGCGTAGCCGATGATGCCCTTCTTGCCCGCAGTCTCCTGCACGACGCGCTCGGACTCTTCCGGCGTGTTGTAGGGCAGCACCGCCAGGAACTTGATGCGGTCGTCGGCCGACAGCAGCTTCTCCTGCATCCACTTGTTGTAGGCGCGCGACAGCCACACCTCCATTTCGGGCTGCGGATGCAGGCCGAGGAACAGCATCGGCGTCGGGAACACCACCATGTTGTCGACGCCGAGCGAGTCCATCGCGCGGCGCGTCAGCGTCACGTCGCGGTGTACGCTCGTGTCCTCGACCTTCTCGCGCAACCCGTCCTGGTGCGGAATGCGCCCGCCGACGCTCTGGTAGCGCAGGCCGAGGTCGCCGTTGAGGCCATAGGGCGGCGCGCCGATGCGGTCGCGATGGAAATAGAGCGCCTGGTCGCGGACCACTGGATCGTCGATGTATTGCACGACCTCTTGCCACGACACCGTCTCGACGTGGTGCGCATCGACGTCGACCACAAACCAATCCTGCAGCTTGCGCCGGCGCGCGGCCATGCGGGCGTGACGAAGAATTTCGCGACTGTCGGTCGAGGTGTCGATCACCTGGGCCGGCAGCATCTGCGGCACGCCCACGACTGGCTGGTTCATGGCTTGCTCCTCGCAAGAATTTCCGTTTGTCGGCGGTCGATATCGCCTGGATCGTTCTCGCCGGGCCTGCGGCGGAACCACAGGCCGAGTTCCATCGGCCCAAGCCCGATGTCGCGCAGCATTTCCGACACCGCGACCAGCATCTCGGTCGGCGTCAGGGTCTCGGCGCCTTCCTGCACGATCGCGGGAACCGGGCGGTCTTCAAGTTCCGACTTGGCGTAGTAGAGCCGCACCGCGGCGGTGATGATCTGGGCCACGGCCTCGTCGGAGACGCGCGAGGCCTCGCCGTTCGCCGCAAGGTCCTTCGCGGCGCGGTGCAAGTCGGCGGCGTAGCGGTCGATCCAGGCGTAAGGATCGTTGGCACGCGAATCCGCGGACACCTTTGCCCGTTCGGCCGCCCGCCTGTCCTCAGACGACGACATAGATGTGGCCGTCCCTCTCCTCGAACTGCGCCCGGCGCAGCTTGATCTTATCGTAGCCCTGATTGGCGCCGGTTTTAAGATCGAATTCGTAGCCGTGCCACGAACAGACGATGTTGGTCACCTTTTCGTCGTAGGCCAGCGCGCGAACCGTGCCGTCGTCGGCGACCGGCTCGATCACCCGCTTGTAGATACGGCCCTGGCACACCGGCCCCGAGCGGTGCGGACATTCGTTGTGCCAGGCCACGATCTGACCTTCGACATTGAACACGCCGATCTCGGTCCCGTCGCAGGACACGACCCTGCGGTCGCCCTCCTTCAATTCGTCCTTGCGACACACGAGATAGGACTTGGGCATGCGCGTCACTCCCGAATGCGGTTGCCGGCTTCGAACCGGGTCTTGGATGGATCGAGGACGCGAGCCCCCGACGCAAAGGCCGTGCACCGGGCTATCGTAACGGCGTTGCGGACGCGGCGGGAGGGTCTCGATCCGCCGCCGGGCGCCGGGCCTCCAGCCGATCTTGCATGGCTTTGGACCGCCGGCCCTGCCGGCAGGCGCGCTATTCGACGGTGGCCCTGGAAGGTGGCGTCGCGGGCGCGCCCGGCGCGCGGCTCGCCCGGCCGGTCTCGATCAACGCGCTGAGCTTCTTCTGTGCCGACGCGTTCGGCTGCACCATACCCGCCGACATGATCAGGGTCATGGCCTGTTCGACCGAGATGTCGATCTCGATCAGGTCCTTGCGCCTGGCGTAGAAGAAGAAACCCGTGGTCGGGTTCGGCGTGCACGGCAGGAAGCACGACACGTAGTCGTCGGCGCCCGGCAGATGCGGCGCAACCTCGCTTCCGGGCGAATGCGAGAGGAACACCACCGACCACATGCCGGCCGGGAACTCCGCCAGCGCGACCTTGCGGAAGCTCGAACCCGACTTCGAGAAGATGGTCTCGAAAATCTGCTTCATGGTCTTGTAGATCGGCCGCACCACCGGCATGCGGTTGAGCAGGTTCTCGCTGAACTCGACCAGCGTGCGCCCCACCAGTCCCGCCGCGAGGAAACCGAGCATCGTCAGCGCGAACAGCGCGATGACCAGGCCGTAGCCCGGAACCTTGAACGGCAGATAGGTTTCCGCGCGCAGCCCAATCGGGATGAACGGCCGCATCGTGTCGTCGACCCAGTTGATGAACCACCAGGTCAGGTTCAGCGTGATGTAGATCGGTCCGACCAGGATCAGGCCGGTCAGGAAATAGTTGCGCAGCCGTGCCAGCACCGACTGGTGCGCGGACGGATCGTCCGCGATCCCCGGAATGGAAAGCGGTTGCCGCCCATTTCCGTTGTTGTCGGCCGAATTCATCGCCCCAGACTCACTCGACGGTCACTGACTTCGCGAGATTGCGCGGCTGATCCACGTCGGTGCCCATATTCACCGCCGTATGATAGGCGATGAGCTGAACCGGAATGGCATAGACAATAGGCGTAACTGTGGTCGCCATGTCCGGCAGGACAAGCGTTTTGTGCGTCGGCAGCGACGTCTCCTGCGCGCCCTTGGGATCGGTGATCAGGATGATGCGGCCGCCGCGCGCGGCCACCTCCTGCATATTCGACACGGTCTTTTCGAACACGCCTTCGCGGCGCGCGCTCTTGTCGTAGGGCGCCACGATCACCACCGGCATGGACTCGTCGATCAGCGCGATCGGGCCGTGCTTGAGCTCGCCCGCGGCGTAGCCCTCGGCGTGGATGTAGGAGATTTCCTTGAGCTTGAGCGCGCCTTCCAGCGCGATCGGATAGGCCGTGCCGCGGCCGAGGTAGAGTACGTCCCGGCACCTCGCCAGGTCGCGCGCCAGCGCCTCGATCTCCGGCTCCAGCCGCAGCGCCTCGGAAATGTGCCGCGGCACCTCGATCAGCGCCCGCACCAGATTGCGCTCGTCCTCGGCCGTCAGCACGCCCCTGGCGCGGCCGGCCGCGATGGCGAGGCAGGCCAGCGCCGCAAGCTGGCAGGTGAATGCCTTGGTCGAGGCGACGCCGATTTCGGGACCGGCGAGCGTCGGCATGATGACGTCGCTTTCGCGCGCAATCGTGGACGTCGGCACGTTCACGATCGACAGCACGTGCTGCTTCTGCTCGCGTGCGTAGCGCAGCGTTGCGAGCGTGTCGGCGGTCTCGCCGGACTGCGAAACGAACACCGCGAGATTGCCCGGCGCAAACGGCGCCTCGCGGTAGCGGAATTCGGACGCCACGTCGATTTCGACCGGCAGCCGCGCAAACCGCTCGAACCAGTACTTGGCGACGAGTCCCGCGTAGTACGCCGTGCCGCAGGCTGACATCGACACGCGCTCGATCGACCTGAAATCGAACGGCAGCGTCATCGGCAGCGATACGCGTTCGCCCGCCATGTCGAGATAGTGCGCGAGCGTGTGGCCGACGACTTCTGGCTGTTCGTGGATTTCCTTCGCCATGAAATGGCGATGGTTGCCCTTGCCGACCAGGAACGCCGATGCATTCGATTTCTGCACCTGGCGCTCGACCTTGCGGTTCGCGGCGTCGTAAACCTGCACTCCATTGCGGGTCAGCACCGCCCAGTCGCCGTCCTCCAGATACGCTATCGTGTCCGTGAAAGGCGCAAGCGCGATGGCATCGGAGCCCAGATACATCTCGCCCTCGCCGTAGCCGATGGCGAGCGGCGAGCCCTTGCGGGCACCGATCAGCAGGTCCTCTTCGCCGCCGAACAGGAAGGCCAGCGCGAACGCGCCGCGCAGCCGCGGCAGGGCCGCCTTCACGGCGTCCGCGGGCTTGAGGCCCTCCTTCATTCCCTGCGTGACGAGATGCGCCACCACCTCGGTGTCGGTATCGCTGGCGAACTTCGCGCCCTTGGCTTCGAGTTCGTCGCGCAGTTCCCGGAAGTTTTCGATGATGCCGTTGTGGACCACCGCGATGCGGTCGGTGGCGTGCGGATGGGCGTTACTCTCGGTCGGCTTACCGTGGGTTGCCCAGCGGGTGTGGCCGATGCCGATGGTGCCCGACAGCGGCTCCCTGGAAATCCGCAGTTCCAGATTGCGCAGCTTGCCCTCGGCCCGGCGCCGCGTCAGCGCGCCGGCTTCGAGCGTGGCGACCCCTGCCGAGTCGTACCCGCGGTACTCGAGCCGCTTGAGCGCATCGACGAGTTGCCCCGCCACCGGCTCACGGCCGAGTATTCCGACAATCCCGCACAAGGCTGGCCCCACCCCTTCGCCGATACCGGCGCCGGCCGGATTTATGCCCCCGCGCCGGTTTCCGGAAAATCAAAATGCGTGTCTCGATGTGTCAAAATCTTGGTGACATGGTGACGAAGCGGTAACAACGATAAAACAGCCGCTTACGCCTTCTTATTCACGAGAGACTTGAGGCTTTGCAGGCGCTGCGCCCAGCCCTCCTTCACCACCTGCCGGCCGCGGCCGAGCGCGAGCGCCCCAGAGGGGACGTTTTCCGTGATCACCGAGCCAGACCCGACATAGGCTCCGTCGCCGACCGTGACCGGCGCCACCAGCGACGAATTCGATCCGATGAACGCGCCCGCGCCGATGTCGGTCCGGTGCTTGGCCGCCCCGTCGTAGTTGCAGGTGATGGTGCCCGCGCCGACGTTGGCGCCTGCGCCCACGCGCGCATCGCCGATGTAGGTCAGGTGATTGGCCTTGGCACCGGTCTCGATCGTCGCCTCTTTCACCTCGACGAAATTGCCGATGTGCACGTCGGCTTCGAGCTTTGCGCCCGGCCGCAGCCGCGCATAGGGGCCGACGATGGCATTGCGGCCCACCTGCGCGCCCTGAAGGTGCGAGAACGAGCGGATGGTCGCACCGTCCTCGATCGTGACGCCCGGCCCGAACACGACATAGGGCTCGACCGTCACGTCCTGGCCGAATTTCGTGTCCACCGACAAATGGACGGTTTCCGGCGCCACCAGCGTGACGCCGGAGTCCATCGCGGCCTGTCGCAGCCGCTGCTGCATGACCGATTCCGCCGCCGCCAACTGCGCCTTGGTGTTGATGCCGCTCACCTCGTCCTCCGTGACTTCGAGCGCAACCGCGCGCAGATTCATGCCGCGCGCGATGCCCACCGCGTCGGTCAGATAGTACTCGCGCTTTCGATTGTCGCAGCCGATCCGCTCCAGGACGGAGAGCGCGGTCGGTCCCGCGAGCGCCATCAGGCCGCCATTGCACAGGCCGATCGATAGCTGTTCGGAACTGGCGTCCGCCTCCTCGACGATGCTCAGGAGCGTATCGCCGTCCGTCACCAGGCGGCCATAGCCCTTCGGGTCCTTCGGACGGAAACCGAGCACAGCCACCGCGGCCCCTTCCGCGATCGCCCGGCGCAGTTTGCCGAGCGTGTCCGCGGATATCAGCGGCGTGTCGCCGAAGATCACCAACACCTCGTCGGCGCCGCGTGCGATGGCAGCCTTGGCGGCCAGCACCGCGTGCGCCGTGCCGCGCCGTTCCGCTTGCACGAAAATCTCGGCGTCCGGCAAAGCGCCTCGCGCGTCGGCGGCGGCGTCCTCGCGTCCTGGCCCGACCACCACCGCGGCGCGCGCGCCGCCCGCCGCACGGACCGCTGCGAGCACATGGCCAAGGAGCGTCCGGCCGGCCACGGCGTGCAGGACCTTGGGCCGCGACGAGCGCATGCGCGTGCCCTCTCCGGCCGCCAGCACGATGGCAAGGCAGGTCCGATCGCGCATCACGTCCGCCCGCTCATGGAATCTCCGCCTCGGTCGCGCTGGTCATAGCCGAGCGCCCTTAACGAAAAAAGGCCGCGCGTCGCTTGGCCGAACCCCGAGACGGGCGTCGCCGGGACGAATCTGTTAACGTTTTCAAGAGGGTGATTCGGACCGGCGAGCGGCATGGCGGCAACCAAGACGACCATCGACCTGCGGGAATTTCGCCGCCTCGCGCTGTGGGGCGCGTCGGCCGCGGCCGCCGTGGCGATTCTGGTCTTTGCGCTGCTGAGCGCGCCGGATCGAAGCCGCACCGGCCACATGGCGGCCCAGAACGCGCCCAGCGCCAAATCCGGCGCACCCAAATCCATTGCCTCGAAGCCCGCGGCGCCTCAACCCCCGCAAGCCTTCGATGCGCAGGAGGGTGAACGCCTCGCGGCGACGGTACGCACGCTCACCGAAGACCGCGAGCGCCTGCTGGCCCGGATCGCCACCCTCGAACGGAATCTCGAAGACGTGACGGGCTCGATCGCGCGCGTCCAGAACCCGCCGCCTTCGCCAACCCCGGCCGATCCCCAGCCCGCGGTCGCAGCGCCCGACAGCGTACCGGCACCGCCGCCCGCCACATCGCCTGCCGCGCCGGCGGCCGCAGTGGCCATCCCGGCTCCGTCGCGCGAGACGCCGCAGCCGGCCGACGCGACGGCACCCGCCGAGTTCGGCATCGACATCGGGCGCGCCGCCACCGTCGAGGGGCTGCGCGCGCTTTGGACATCGGCCCGAAGCCGTCATGCCGCGCAGCTCGAGGGGCTGCGGCCGGTCGTCTTTGTGCAGGAGGGCGACCGCCGCGGACGAAACGAATTGCGGCTGCTCGCGGGCCCGATCGCCAGCGCCGCAGCCGCCGCAAGACTATGCGCCGCGATCAGCGCCGCGGGCGCAGCCTGCCGCCCCGTGGTCTGGGACAACCAGCGCCTTGCCCTGAAATGAGCGTCACCGACGACGCCGCGCAACCCGCGCCGGACTCCGCTCCTCCACCTCCTCGCGCGGTGCCGCTGTTCCGCCCCAGCACGCGGCAATTTGCGGTGCTCTCCGCCCTTGCGCTGGCTGCGGTCGGCTGCGGCTTCTATCTGCGCAATGGCGTACTGGGCGACGCCACCGTGGCCGCGGCTTGTGCGAGCGCGGGCGGCGGCTGGATCTGCACAATCCGCGATGCGACCGTAGCAGCCATTGCGCCCTCGGCGTTCGGGTTCGCCGCGCTTCTTTCGGCACTGCTCGGCGTCTGGCGACCGTCGCTCGCGCTCTGCGCGCTGGCGCTGATCTCAGGCGGACTCGGGATTGTGCTCTACAACGTCGGACTGTCGGCGCTGGCCGTCGCCGTGCTGACGCTCAGCCTGGCGCGGCCCTCGGGCGCAGCAGCGTAAGCGCGAGCAGCAGCAGCGCGCCGCAGAACCACATCGCCTGCCAGTTGGCCATGTCCTCGTTCCAGGCGATGGCGGCCGCGCATGCGAGCAACAGCACCGCGGACACGGTTTCCGCCGCGGGCCGCGCGCCCACGGACCGCGGAGACGACAACACCAGCAGGGCGAACGGAATGGCGGCCGCGGTCAGGGACGCAAACGGGAAGTCCCGAAGCACAGGATCGAACGCGAGCCCGAGCGCGGCCTGCAGCGCCATGACGGTGACCGCGATCGCAATCAGGCCGAGCGTCAGCGCCAGCGGACTTTGCGGCCGCGTCTCCACGGGTCCCAGCACCTGCGAAAAATCCGGACACGCAAGACGCGATGCCATGGCGGCAGAGCCTGCGAGCGCAGCCGCGACCGCGAGCATGGCGAACACAAGAGAACCAAGCCAGCCGGTCCAGCCGAAGCTCTCCACGATCATTGCCTCGGCGATCCAGCCCGCCAGCAACCCGGCGGTCAGCGCGTTGAGCGCGACAGCGCCCCACGCCGGCAGCCCCGGCGCGTTTTCTCCGCGGCCCGCCCCGGCGAGACCTGCCAGAAAAACCAGCGCCGCCATCGCGACGCCGCCTGCCGCCTGCCAAGGCCAGTGCGGCCGGTTCGTGACCGAGCTTCCCCAGGCGAACTTCCGTTCGCGCCCGGCGCCGCCCAGCAGTCCCCAATGTCCCCCGGCGGAGCCCTCGATTGCGCGCCGCCAAGGCTGGTCGTAGGCCTCGCGCACGTTGATGTTGAAGGTCTCGCGTTTGCCCAGAACGACCGCCTCGTGCAGAAAGCGCGCATGGTTTGCCGGCGACGGCAACGCAGCCCCGCGCATGCGCCCCGCGCTCGGCCAGCCGATCTCGCCGATCATGACCTCCTTGCCGATGAACACCGCCGCCACCTGCTTGCGGATCGCGGCAACGTGCGACGCCGCCGCTTCCGCCGCCACCGGGCTGCGCTCCCGGTACGGCAGGGTATGCACGGTCACGAAGTCGACCGCAGCTGCAAGCCCGGGATGCCTGAGCCATACCTCCCAGGTGTCGGCGTAAGTGACCGGCATCGGAACGCGCGCCTTGACGGTGCGGATCATGCCCGCCAGCGCGTCGGGTGCGATTTCGCCGCGCGACAGCGCCTCGCTGCCGACGACGACCGACCGCACAGTGTCGGGGAACCGGCGTGCAATCCCGCTGCCGACTTCGATCTGGTAACGCGTGCGTTCGGCGTCGCCGCTGACCGACAGGCCGAGCATCACCTTCAGGCCGAACTTGCGGGCGATATCGGGCACGCGGTCGAGGCCGTGCTCGACCGAATAAGTGCGCACGCATTCGGTCAGCTTCGAGAGCTCCGCCAGGTCCTCTTCGATTTGCCCGGACTCGAGCCGCGCCGCCGGGTTAAGCGCCGACTGCGTGCCGCGGAACGGCACGTAGGAAACGCACGGCAGTTTGTCGCCGACATTGATCGGCAGCGCCGGCATCTCCACCGGAACGCCCATTCGCCACCACGCCGCGACAACCGCCGCGGCCACCAATGTGAACAGACTGACAGCTTTGAGCATCCGCCAACCGGTGTCGCGACGGCCCTTGGCAATCGACTCGCGCCGCTGCAAGCTTGCGCCAGTTTAAACAAGATTGCGATGGCGGCTGGACAAAGCCCGCTGGTTCGGCCATTCCAGCAATGTCGGAGACGCGCCGTAAACAGCAGCCATTTCGGAATCCCAATTCGTTTCACAACGTCGGCGTCGGCCGATGCCACGTCGAGTATCGGTGCGGTCATGTCACTTAACCTGCGTATCCTGGTCCCCGCTGTTTGCGCCGTCATGCTGACGCTCACGGCCGCCCCGGCCCTTGCGCAGGCCGGGAACGGCAAGACCGCCGAAACCGCCGCACAAGAATCCGCGCGTCCTACGGACGAGCTTGCCGAGGCCGCGCGTGTGGTCAACGGACCTGCCGGCAATCCCGAATGCGTGTGGATCGGCCGGCGCGTGGTCGCCGCGCTCACGCGCGACGACACCGAAAACGCGTTCCGGCACCTCGAACTCTACGACCGTTTCGGCTGCCCCGGACCGCACATCCAGGCGTCGTTCCGCTGCGTGATCCGGCAGGGCGCCGCCGAACCGAACGCGCAACAGGCGCTCAACGGCCGCGTCCACGCCTGTTGGCTCAACCCGTCGGCGCCGCAGGCCTCCGCGGCCGCCGCCGCTCCGCCTGCATCGACGGGCAGCGCCAGCCGTTAGCGATCGGCCCCGCTCAGTCCCGCAACGCCGTCTCGACCAGCCTCACCCAGTAGGACGTCCCGACCGGGATGACCTCGTCGTTGAAGTCGTAGGCCGGGTGATGCAGGCCCGCGGTGTCGCCGTTGCCGACGAAGATGAAGGCGCCGGGCCGCGCCTCCAGCATGAACGAAAAATCTTCGGCGCCCATCACCGGAGGGGCCGCGGTGTCGACGCGGTCCTTGCCCACCACCTCGGCCGCAATCGACGCGGCGAACGCGGTCTGCTTGTCGTGGTTGCGCGTCACCGGGTAATCGCGCTTGTAGGTCAGCGTGGCCTTGGCGCCGTAGAGCTTGGCGGTCCCCTCCACCACCTCGCGCAACCGCTTCTCGACCAGATCGCGCGTCTCCGGCGTCAGGCTGCGCGCCGTGCCGCGCAGCTGCGCGGTCTGCGGAATGATGTTGTCGGCGGTCCCGGCGTGGAACTGGGTGATCGTAATGACGCTGGACTCCAGCGGATCGACGTTGCGTGCGACGATCGATTGAATCTGATTGATGAGCTGCGCGCCCACCAACACGGTGTCGACGCAAGTGTGCGGCCGCGCGGCGTGACCGCCGAGCCCTTCGAGGTCGATGTAGATGCGGTCGGCCGCCGCCATCATCGGGCCGGGCCGGATCGCGAAATCGCCGACCGGGAAACCGGGATAGTTGTGCATCCCGTAGACCTCCTCGATGGCGAAGCGGTCCATCAGCCCTTCCTTGACCATCTCGCGCGCGCCGCCGCCGCCTTCCTCGGCCGGCTGAAAGATCACGACAGCCGTGCCGGAGAAGTTGCGCGTCTCGGCAAGGTACTTCGCAGCGCCAAGGAGCATTGCCGTGTGCCCGTCGTGGCCGCAGGCGTGCATCTTGCCCGGCACCGTCGACTGGTATGGCGCGCCGGTTTCTTCCTTGATCGGCAGTGCGTCCATGTCGGCGCGCAGCCCGATGGTGCGCGTCGCCTGGCCGCGCTTGCCCTTGATCACGCCGACCACGCCGGTACGGCCGATGCCTGCGACCACCTGATCGCAGCCGAAGGCCTTGAGCTTCTCGGCCACGACGCCGGCCGTGCGGTCCACGTCGAACATCAGCTCGGGATGGCGGTGGATGTCCCGCCGCCACTCGGCGATTTCGGGATGCAGGTCGGCGACGCGATTGACGATCGGCATGGATTTCTCCTCGGAGCGCTGGCCGCGCCCGAACACGTCTTCCCGGCCCGGATGGCCTAGCAAATCGAAGCGCCAAGGCGAGGTCAACCGCGCCCGGCCCCGGCACGCGAAGGACACGCAAACTTGCGATTTTAGCTTGGAATGCCCCGCCCCATGGCCTAGATGTGCGGCCGGCCGGGCGCGTAGCTCAGTGGTAGAGCAACTGACTTTTAATCAGTAGGTCGATGGTTCGATCCCATCCGCGCTCACCAGCCGCATTCGGCCGCGTGGGCCCGCAAGGCCCGATTGGCCCCCCAAGAGACAGCCCCTCAATCCGGCGGAGGCCGGCGCCGGTCGCGGAACCGCCGCCGCGCCGCGCGCGGCTGCCAGCGCCAGACGGCGACTGCGACGATGGCGAGCGACAGCGTGAGATAGCGCATCGCGGCCTCGCCCGAATGGAGCTGGCCGACGAGCCCGTACAGCCAGAGCGCCGCCAAGAGCGCCAGAAGAGCAACGGTTCCCAAATGCATCGGTCGCACGCCACGTCCGCAACAGCTACGCACTCCTACCAGCGCCGCCCGCGGGCGGCAGGCCGATCGGGGCTTAACGTTACCCACTCCTGTGTGGCCGCCGCCGCGAATTCGATCAATGCAACTTTGGTGGCGTGCGGCGGCGATGCCGCAGGTCGGGTCCCTCTCGGATCGCCGCGTCGCCACACTCGGATTCCAAATTCCGAATCCCGCCAAAGCGTTGGGGCGATTCGCTCAGGCTTTGGATCGTGCGGCCGGTCACCGGAGTTTCATGGTTCGGTCCAGCTTAGGCCACAGAATCCGTGCAACGTCCGCGTGACGAGGGACGACGCTCCGGCCCGGCGCGCCGGTCAGCAGACAGGAGGACGAGCATGTCATTGCAAAATGCTACGCCCGCTTTGTTCGCGTTCGCCCGTTATTTCACGCGCCCGTTCTGCCCCCATTGCGGCAGCGAACAGATGGTCCCGGAGAGCAGCGAATTTGCCGGCCGGGGCCGCGTGCGCCACGCTTGGCACTGCGACGACTGCGGGCAGGACTTCTGCACCGACGTCGAACTGGGCAATGTGACGGTCTGACGGCGAATTGAGCCGACCTGCAACGCCGGACCGCCGAACGCGGACCGGCGTCTTGCCTTGCGCTCGCCTACCCGAGGGCGGCCTTCACGCGCGCTGCATCGAGCGGCAGGTCGCGCAGCCGCTTGCCGGTAGCATGCGCGACAGCGTTGCCGATGGCGGCGCCAGCAGGGCCCTGCGAACCCTCGCCGGAGCCGAGCGGACGCTCGTTCGGCCGGTTGATCAGTTCGACCGACACCTTCGGCACGTCGGGCATGGCCAGGATCGGATAGCCGCTCCAGTCGCGGGTCCGGATGCCGTTGCGGTCGAAGCGGACCTCTTCCAGCAGCGTCCAGCTCGCCGTCTGGACGATGCCGCCCTCGATCTGGTTTTTCAGGCCGTCGGGATTGATCACCAAGCCGGCGTCGGTCGCAGCCCAGGCCTCGCGCACCCGCACCTTGCCGCTCGCACGGTCGATCTCGACGTCGGCGATCACCGCGACGTAGCAGGCGAGGTTTTTGTATTTGGAGAAGGCGATGCCACGGCCGCGGCTCAGGCTGCCCTTTTCGCCGGGCTTCCAGTTGGCCATCGCCGCGACCTTCTCGATCACAGCTTTGGCGCGCGGGTCGGTCATGTGCGCGAGCCGGAACGCGACCGGATCGGCGCCGGCCGCCAGCGCCAGCTCGTCCATGAAGCACTCCGACGCCCAGACGTTCGAATAGGCGCCGAGCGTGCGCAGCGCGGACGCGCGCAACGGCATCTCCCCGACCAGATGGTTGACCACCCGCTGGCTCGGGAAGTCGTAGAGCGGCACCGCGTTGCGGTCGGAGCCGCCGCCAAATTGAATTGGTACGTTGGTCACCGAACCGTGCTTCTGCGCGTCGGCAACGTGCCAGCTCGCGAGCAGGTTGTTTCCCGCAGGATTGGCCGGCCGCATGCTATGGGTGTTGCTCCACAGCTCGTAGTCCCAGTGGACGATTTTGCCGCCGTCGAGCGCGCCCTTCACCTTCATCGACATGGCGCAGCCGTAGGGCGACCAGGCGAACTCGTCGTCGCGCATCCATTGCACGCGCACCGGCCGGCCGGGCGCGGCGCGCGCGAGCAGCGCCGCGTCGAGCGCGGCGTCGTCGGCGCCGTTGTGGCCGTAGCAGCCGGAGCCCTCGAAGTGGATGCAGCGGATCTGCGGCGGCGGCACCTTCAGCGCCTTGGCGAGATCGACGCGCAGCGGGAACATGCCCTGGCCGTGGCTCCAGACCGTGTACCGGCCGTCGGCGAACTGCGCCACCGCGCAGGACGGGCCGATCGAGGCGTGCGACATGTAGGGCTTGTTGTAGGTCGCCTCGATTACCTTGGCGCTGGCGAGCACCGTCGCTTTCTTCTCGCTCGACACCGTGGTCTGCGCCGGCCGCGAGCGCAGATGCTCGTAAAGCTTCGCAGGGTCCGGCAGCGTATCGCCGCCCGACCATTTCGCGCCGGCGATCAGTGCCGCGCGCGCCTTGACCGCGTTTTCCTCCCGCTCGGCGATCACGCCGAGGAACGAACCGTCGCGCACGACCGCCACGACGCCCGGCACGCGCCGCGCCGCGGCTTCGTCGACGCTTTCGAGCTTTGCGCCGTAGCGCGGCGGACGCACCACACGGCCGTGCAGCATTCCTGGCAGACGAAGGTCCTGCACATAGGCCGCGCCGCCCATGACCTTGGCGGGAATGTCGAGCCGCGGAATCGATTTGCCGACGATCTTGTGCTCGGAGGCCGGCTTGGGCCGCACCTTCGCGCTCGCCTCGCGCTTCAGGTTGGCCTCGGCGGCAAGCTCGCCGTAGGTGACGCGCTTTCCGTCCGGTGCGCTGATGACGCCGTCGGCGACCTTGAGCGCGGCGGCGTCGGCGCCAAGCTTCTTCGCCGCAAGCTCGATCAGGATCGCGCGCGCTTCCGCGCCCGCGAGCCGCAGCGCCACGCCGCTGTTCTCGATCGACTGGCTGCCGAAGGTGAAGCCTTCGTTGGGCGAGCGGCTGGTGTCGACCTGGGTAATGGTGACGCGCGACAGCGGCAGGTCGAGCTCTTCGGCCGCGATCTGCCACAGCGCGGTCAGGATGCCCTGCCCGAGTTCGACCTTGCCGGTGTGGACCGTGGCGGTGCCGTCGGCGTTGATCCTGATCCAGGCGTCGAGCAACCGGTTGTTGTTGAGGCTTCCGGGCAACCGCGCGGCGGCGGCCTGCGCCAGCACCTCGGCCGGCAACAGCGAGAAGGCCAGCACGATGCCGCCTGCGCCCTTGTTGAAACCGCGGCGCGTGAGGGTCGGAGCGTTCATGGTCAGGTCCTCCCCATTTCCTTGGCGGCGCGCAGGATTGCGGCGACGATGCGGTTGTGGGTGCCGCAGCGGCACAGGTTTCCGGCAAGCGCATCGCGCACGTCGGCCTCGCTGACGCGCGCCTTCCGGTCGAGCAGCTCTTTCGCCGACATGATCATGCCGTTGATGCAATAGCCGCACTGCACCGCCTGCTCGTCGATGAAGGCCTTCTGCAGCGGGTGTGGCTTCTGCGCCGTGCCGAGGCCCTCGATGGTCGTGATCTCGGCGCCGCCGAGCGTGCCAATCTGCGTGACGCAGGAACGCACGGGCTTGCCGTCGACCATGACTGTGCAGGCGCCGCACTGCGCAAGCCCGCAGCCGAACTTGGCTCCGTTGAGCTGAAGATCGTTGCGCAGAACGTAAAGCAGCGGCGTGTCCGGCTCGGCCGGAACGCTCCGGCTCGAACCGTTGACCTTGAGATTGATGGCCATGGCGGCGGACCTCCCCGAGCGTGAATGGCGGCGGCGCTTTGCGCGCCTTGTTATTTGGAAGCGTTTTATTTTGCGCCCGCGCCGGGCGGCCGTCGAGTGGGGCGCGGTACGAAACTACCCGCGCGGCGGCAGGTCGCCGCGCGCCCAGCCTTCGCGCGTCGCTGCACGAAATCCTTCGAACGCGCCCTGCTCGATCGCAGCGCGCATGCCCGCCATCAGCGTCTGGTAATAGGCGACGTTCATTTCCGACAGCAGGATCGCACCCAGCATCTCGTTGACCCGCACGAGATGATGCAGATAGGCGCGCGAATAGGTCCGCGCCGCCGGATGCGGGCACTCCGGATCGAGCGGCCGCGGATCGTCGGCATGACGGGCGTTCTTGAGGTTGAGCGCGCCGAAGCGTGTGAAGGCATGGCCGTGACGGCCGTTGCGGGTCGGCATCACGCAATCGAACATATCCATGCCGCGCGCGACCGCCTCCAGCAGATCGTCGGGCGTGCCGACGCCCATCAGGTAGCGCGGCCTGTCGGCGGGAAGCTGCGGCGCGGTGTCGGCGACCACCCGCAGCATGGTCTCCTGCGGCTCGCCGACCGCGAGTCCGCCGATGGCGTAGCCGGGAAATCCGATATCGGCCAATCCGCGTGCGCTCTGTGCCCGCAAAGCGCCATCGTCGCCGCCCTGAACGATGCCGAACAGCGCACGCCCCGGCGGCGAGCCCTCGAATGCGCGCTTGCAGCGCTCGGCCCACTTCAGCGACAGGATCATCGCGCGTTCAAGCTCCGCGCGCTCGTTCGGCAACTTGATGCACTCGTCGAGCTGCATGGCAATGTCGGCGCCGAGCAGGGTCTGGATCTCGATTGCGCGTTCCGGCGTCAGCTCCACCGTTGCGCCGTCGACATGGGAGCGGAAGGTCACGCCCCCGTCGTCGATCTTGCGAAGCTGCGACAGCGACATGACCTGGAAGCCGCCGGAGTCGGTGAGGATCGGCCGCGGCCAGTTCATGAATGTGTGCAGCCCGCCGAGCGCCGCGATCCGCTCCGCGCCCGGCCGCAGCATCAGGTGATAGGTGTTGCCCAGCAGGATTTCAGCGCCGGTTCCGCGCACCTGCTCGACCGTCAGCCCTTTCACCGTCGCCTGGGTGCCGACGGGCATGAACGCCGGCGTCTGCACCGTTCCATGCGGCGTGACGACTTCGCCTCGGCGCGATGCGCCGTCGGTCGCGATCAGGCGGAAGGAGAAGGAGTCGGTCATCGGGTTCGGAACAGCAGGCAAGCATCGCCGTAGGAATAGAACCTATACCCTGCCGCGATCGCATGCGCGTAGGCGTGCTTCATCGTATCGAGTCCGCAGAACGCCGATACCAGCATGAACAAAGTCGAGCGCGGCAGGTGGAAGTTGGTCAGCATCGCGTCCACCGCCTTGAAACGGTAGCCCGGCACAATGAACAGCGCAGTGTCCCCCGACCACGGCCCGATCGTTCCATCGTCCGCCGTGGCGCTCTCCAGCGTCCGCAGCGCCGTCGATCCGACCGCCACGATCCGGCCGCCGCGCGCGCGGACTGCGTTCAGCGCCGCGGCAGTCTCGTCGCCGACGGTCGCAAACTCCGAATGCATCTTGTGGCCTTCAGTGTCGTCAGCCTTCACCGGCAGGAACGTGCCCGGCCCGACATGCAGCGTCACTTTGTGTAGCGCCACACCGCGCGCCGTCAGCCGCTCCAGCAGCGCCGGGGTGAAATGCAGACCCGCGGTCGGAGCGGCCACCGAGCCCTCCTCGCGCGCGAACAGCGTCTGGTAATCCTCGCGGTCGCGCTCGTCGGGCGCGCGCTTGCCGGCGATATAGGGCGGCAGCGGCATGTCGCCGCGCTCTGCGATCGCCTGGTCGAGGACCGCGCCGTGAAACGCAAACGACAGCGTCAGTTCGCCGCCCTCGCCCTTCTCCTCCACATTGGCGTCGAGTTGGCCGAGGAAGCACACCCTGCCCTCGTCGCCGAAGCGCATGGTGTCGCCGGGCTCAAGCCGCTTTGCCGGCCGCACGAAAGCGCGCCAGCGCGAGCCGTCGATGCGGCGGATCAGCGTCGCCTCGATCTTCGGCTCCGCGCCGCGGCCGATCCGGCGGCCCACGAGACGCGCGGCGATCACCTTGCTGTCGTTGACCACCAGCGCGTCGCCGGCGCGAAGCAGGTCCGGCAGGTCGCGGACCGTCCGGTCCTCTAGCTCCGGCGCGCCGCCGGGCCGCACGACCAGAAGCCGCGCCGCGTCGCGCGGCGAGACGGGCCTGAGCGCGATGCGCTCGGGCGGCAGTTCGAAGTCGAACAGGTCGGTGCGCATGGAACGGCAGACACGCTTGCAAGGCAACGGGTTACCCTAGCTTGCGAGGCAAGAGAATGTCGCCAACTGGCATTGCACAACCCGTACTTGTATTGAATGATGATGACTTCCGTTGCCGGGTCAACAAATCCAATTGGGCGCACCATGTCCGACGACAATATTCCGCCAAGGCCGAATGCTGGCGCCATTCCGATGCGCCAAGCGGATTCCGGTGCGTTGCCACCGCATCCCTTGGACAAGCGATGGTTTGCTCACGTCGACGGGAAGAATTACGGCCCCTACACGGGGCATGAAGTCAAACGCATGGTCGCTGAGGGACAAGTTCAAGAATCGGATTTCCTGTGCCAGGAGGGTGGAACTGCGTGGGTGCAGGCAAAGAACGAACCATTGCTTGGCGCGTTGTTTCGGTCGCAACCTAAGCAACCGCAAGTTTCTACGGTCACAACCGGTGGCGGTACCATTGTTCAGGTGACCAACAATATTCCAAACAACGCCGCAAACCTTGCCGGCGCTGCGCTCCTGTTGAGTGGTGATGCCGCTCCGAAATCGCCGGGAATCGCTCTCCTGTTATCGCTGCTAATTTGTGGCGTCGGACAAATGTACAACGGCCAGAGATGGTCCCGGTTTCCGGGACAGTTTGGCGGCTTGGCTAAGATGGATTCTGGGTTTGATTACGCCGCCAATTTTTCTGGCTCCATGTCGATATCAT
>Ga0194132_10000763_pt1 | contig 65385 bp, 59 predicted proteins | sample TA2KigOf80mmetaG_FD_148612 | JGI IMG/M metagenome (GOLD analysis project Ga0194132, IMG submission 148612) | Freshwater microbial communities from Lake Tanganyika, Tanzania - TA2015054 Kigoma Offshore 80m | ecosystem: Environmental > Aquatic > Freshwater > Lake | place: Tanzania: Lake...
CAGCCGATCTCGTTGCACATTGCGAGCATGTCAAGACCCTGAGCGGCCTTATCGTCTCGCGAAGCCGCGGAAAGCCCAAAGTGCAGCAACGCCTAACAAGAGGGTTGTCAGACAAGGCGCCGTCGCGGCTGGCGTCTAGTTGCACCGGTGCACCGCATCTGCCTTCCTCTCATCAAGCCGCAGCACGGTTCGGATCAGCGTCCGAACGACATCCGTACGGTGCGGCCGTTTGCATCGGTGCCGCGGCCGCTCCCTGATTGAGTGCCGGCGCTCTCGTACGTCCCGGTCGCGCTTTGCCCGTTCGAGCAGGCGGCCGCCCAAGTTCCGCGCGACACCCCGCTTGCACCGCCGCTCGATTTCGACCACATGCCGGAGCAAGTCGCACCATCACGCGGAATCGTGAACGCCAGGCGGCCGCCTTCGTCGGAGGACACCGTCATCGTTCCGGACAGCGGCGAGTCGATCCCATCCCAAAGGACCGCCAGCGGGATTCGCGGCGGTCCGGTCGGGGCCAGTGCAGCGGGCTGCGCCGGGCTCGCCGAACGGCTGGCGCTGGCTCGGTTCACGATCGTCACGGTGACCGTGGCGTTCATGCCGTTTTGATTGTAGGCGACGATCTTCGCTTCACTGACTCCCGGCGGCGCATCGACGGTCGTCGTGAAACGTCCGTTGGCGTCAGTCGGGACGCGGATCCCGTTGACGGTGATTTCCGGAATTTGGTTCCGCTCGTTGGGGAGCGCGGTACCGGTGATGACGGCGTTATCGCTGTCGGTAACGAACCGAGGCGGGATCTCGACGCGGGGCGGGCTGACCATGCCGCTCCCCGTGGGGTTGAATTGCGCTTGAACCGGGGCAGCGGCGGCGCACACGGCCGCCGCGAGCAGTAAGACGGCGAGGCGGTTGCTCATGCGACGCTGCCGAGTCCGCACTAGGAGCCGAATGACAACCGGACGTTCTTGCCGCTCGAATCGGTTCCTTTACCGGTTCCTCTTCCGGGCCCCGGACTTTCGTAGGTACCGGTCGCGGTGTAGCCGTTCGAACACGCGGTCGCCCACATTCCTTTCGTCGCGGCGCCCGCCGAACCTTCCGTGAGCGACCACGTGCCCGAACAGGTCGCGTTGTCGCGGGCCAGCTTGAACTCGATGCGCCCGCTGCGTCCGTCCCCCGTCAACAGCAGTTCTCCGGCCATCGGAGCGTCGACGCCTTCCCATTGAACGGCGAGCGGGACGCGTTGGCTTGACGTCGATGGCGAGGCGCTCGCTACCGGCGGCGGCGTAGTCGATGGGGCGGCGGCGGTTAGCGGGGCGCGGCGCGGCGGAACGTACTCGCCCTGAATTCCGATGCGGGAAAAGAGACCTTCCGCGTTGGCGGCCGACGCTTGAGCCTTGTCCGAGCTACAGAAAAAGCCCACGACACGGTATTTGGCGAGCTGACCGGTTTCGCCGCCAGTACCACCCGTATATGTTCGAAAGCCTAAACAAGAACCTTCGGGTCGATCAGCTAGCGCGAAGGAAACGAGATCGAAGTTGCCGACCTGACTTCTAACTTGGGCCGGACTGCCAAAGTCTTTCGCTTGTTTTTTTATATACTCCCACATTGTAATTTCGTCTTGAGTTTTACGGAGTCGCGTACGTAGGAGATATTAGGGTGGTTTGAGTAGGAGAAATGCAGTACGGCTTGGCTCGAGTTCGTCCGCCACTGGTGGTTCTCTTCAATGACCTCATATGAGCCCACTCCGCTAAGGCCGCTCCATCGAACGCGCCGAGAAATTCTGATCGGTTCCGTGAAGCCAACTTCTTCGCCCCGAAATATCAGCTTTGATTCGTCGCGGTAGATGTCCTTCCAGTCTTGCGCGCTCGCGACGGAAGCCCAGAGGGCGAAAGGTGCGACCACCGACAACCACGTGGAACGATTCATAGCGACCTCCAATCCGAGAAACGCAACGAACGATGCCGGAAAATCGAACGATAGATCGAGAACTCGATATTCCTCCGCTATTCGCAAGTGGGACTCCCAAACTCTAACGCGAGGTCTGGATCGCGGCCACCGGCTCGCGGCCGGCGCTGGCGAAGGTTGCCGTGCCGTGTAAATTGCGGACGCGGCGTGTGGTATCTGAATACCGTCTGAACAGCTCGAATTGAGCCTTAGCTGGTAGCTAGGTGGTTGCTACAGCCATTTGGCCGCCTTGCGAATTCCTGGTTAACTCTTTGATTAGAAATGGTGCCGACGACAGGATTTGAACCTGTGACCTACTGATTACGAATCAGTTGCTCTACCCCTGAGCTACGTCGGCGCCGCACCGGCACACGCGGGTCGCAACCCGCCGCCCGGAAACAGTGAGACAATTAGAACGCCGGCCGGCGCGGCGCAACCGTATCCGGCCCGCTCAGCCGGCGACCTTCATCCCCTTCTGCAGGGCCGGCCGCGCGCCGAGGACGCCGGCCCAGCGCTTTAGGTGCTTGAGATCGCCCGCCTTGTCGGCGACCGCCTTGCGCGCGTTGTAGGTCGGATAGAGGCCCAGATCGGCGACCGAGAATTCGCCGGCCAGGAACTCGGCCTCGCCCAGGCGCTGGTCGACCGTCTTGAAGAACGAGCCGAGCACGCCTTCGAAATACTCCTGGTTCTTGGCCGACTTTTCCGGCGCCCGCATGGTGGTGTGGAAGAGCGCGGTCGAGGTCCCGGTGATATCGACCGCCGAATGGATCAGCCATTGGTAGGCGAGGGCCCGCGCCTGCGGGCTCTTGGGAACGAACTTCCCCGCCTTCTCGGCGCAATAAAGGATGATCGCCCACGACTGCGACAGCGTGAACGGCTTGCCGCCCGGACCGTCGCGATCGACGATCACCGGGATCGTGCCGAGCGGATTGATCGCCAGAAATTTCGCGGTGCGGGTCTCGCCCTTGAAGACGTCGAGGAGGGTCGCCTTATAAGGAAGGCCGCACTCTTCGAGGATGACGGCGGCGCGGAGCCCGTTGCTGGTGGCGGCAGTATAGAGATCGATCATGGCGTGTCCTCGCGATTTGGCGCTCGTCCGGCTTGGCCGCGCGCCCGCGCGCCTAAACCTTGCATAAGAGATAATAGGACCGGGGCGGAGCTGCCGCCGCCGGTTGGGCACGGGCTTAGTAGCATACCGGGGCGCGGAGCGGCGAATCGATGACCAAAAAGCGCAAACGTCCATGACCGACCGGAACCGACCCTGGGGCCGGCCGCCGCGCCGCCGCTGGCCGTACGCGTGGCTCGTCGCGGTCGCGGCGGTGCTCGCGCTGGTCGGTGTCCTTCATATCCTTTTTCCCCACGCGCTCGCACGCGAGGACAACCAGATCGACCTCGTCATGAGCGTCCTCATCCTGGCCGGCCTCGCGAGCGGGCTGGCCGTGCATTGGCGGACCGCGCCGGGCCGGCTGTTCCGCAGCATCGGCATCTGGGTCGCGCTCGCCCTGGTGCTGGTCGGGCTATACGGGTTCCGGCACGAATTGGGCGCCATCGCCGCCCGGATCGCGGACGAACTCAACCCGTCGGCGCCGCGCATCGGCGCCGATGGCGCGATCGTCGTCCGCCGCGCGAGCGATGGCCACTTCTATCTCGCCGCCAAGGTGAACGGCGTCGCGATCCGCTTCCTGGTCGATACCGGCGCCACCAGCGTCGCGCTGACGCGGGCGGACGCCAAGCGTCTGGGCTTCGACCCCGAGCGGCTCGACTACACGCTCCGCGTCGGCACCGCCGGCGGCGAGCGCTGGGCGGCGCCGCTGCCCCCGCTCGCGGTCGAAGTCGGCCGGCTGCAGCTCCCGGGCGTCCGCGCCCATGTGAACGACGGCGGGCTCGCGGACTCGCTCCTCGGGATGACCGTGTTGAACCGCTTCAAGAGCGTCGCCATCGCCGGCGACACGTTGACGCTCGCACCTTAAGCGACGGACGGCGGGGTAGGAAGATCGGCGACCGCGCCGCGCCGGGGCGGTCCGAACACCCGCGCCAACAATCCGGTCTGTTCGGCGCCGGCCGGATCGGCGGCGAAGGCATCGAGCGAGCCGAACGCGCCGCACCCCTGGCAGGTCGCGCGAAACTGGGCGTGACGGGCGCCGCACGCCGTGCACGCGAAACCGGGATCGGTCGGCGCCGAGCCGGCGCGCGCACGCCACGTCGCCGCCGGTTCGGACGCGCCGGCCGCGCTTTCGAGCGCGGCCATCAACGCGCAGACGCGGGCATCGGGCGCCGGTCCGACCGCGAGCGGCGCCAGTGCCGCGCGAGCCCGGTCGAACTGACTGGCCGCGATCGCGGCCTGCGCCAGCGCGATCCGGCTCTCGGCGTGGTCGGGGTTGTAGACGATGAGTTTCTCGATGCGCTTGAGCCGCCGGGGCGGCGCCTCGGCCGGCGCCACCGCCTCGAGCGCGTCGACGAGCAACGGGTGCGGCCGCCGCCGCCACGTCACCCGGATCGCGGCGCGGGCGACCTCGCTCCGGCCGAGTGCGGTTGCGATCCGCGCGTAAACCAGCGCGCCCGGTACGAACGACGGGCTCAGCTTGTGGACCCGGCGCGCGAGTTCGAACGCGGCTTCGGGCAATCCACGCGCCTCCGCTTGGGCGGCGCGCTCGTACTGGGCGATGGTCGCGAACTTGCGGGCCTCGGCCGGCGCGAACGCCGCCGTCGCGGCGCGGGTGCGCAAGAGCGCATCGGCCTCGGCCCAATGCCCGCTCTCGGCTTCGAGCGCGAACAGCGCCATGGCGGCGGTGGGCGAGTCCGGCGCCGCCGCGAAGGCCCGGCGCGCCAAGCCCAGCGCGCGGGGCGTGTCACCGCTGCGCTGGGCCTCGGCCAGCAGCCCGCGCACGCCCAGGAACTCGGTTTCCGGCCGCGCCAACATCGCCTCGAACCGGGTGCGGGCGAGGCCGGTATCGCCGGCGAGTTCGGCCGCCTGCGCCGAGAGCATGAGGGTGAGGGCCGGCTCGTCTAGAAGCGCCTCGGCGCGGCGCGCGAGGAGCCGCGCCTGCTTGGCATCGCCGGCGGCGATCGCCGCCAGTCCTTCGGTCAGGGCCTTGATGCCGCGCCGGCGGCGCCATTCGGCGCGTGCGGCAGCGATCCGCGCCGGCCCACCCTTGAACCAGATATAGCCGCGCAACATCCCAGCGAACGCGCCGAGCACCACCACCAGCGCCAGCGCGGCCGCGACCAGCGTGGTCTCGATCCGGTAGCCGGCGACGTCGAACACCACCGCGCTCGGGATGCCGGCGAGCCACGCAACCGCAGCCGCGAGCGCGGCGAGGACGATGAAACCGAACGCAAACCGGAGCACGGGCGATCAGGGCTGCTCGGTGAGCAGCCGGGCGATGCGGGCGTAGAGGGCGGCCGCCGCGCGTTCGCTCGCGAGCGCGGCGGCGGCATCGGCGAGCCACGGCGCCGCCGCTTGGGCCGGTCCGCCGCCGAGCCCGCCGAGCTCATTGACGGCCGCGGCAATGTCGCCGGCCTCGAGCCGGAGCTCGGCGCGCGCGACGCGGGCCTCGGCGCTCTCGCCCTCGATCTCGCCGACCTTGCGGATCACCACCACCTGCGCGGCGCGATCGAGCAGGCGGTCGACCCAGGTGCCCGGCGCCGCGCGGGCTCCGGCAATCGCGCCGGCCGACCCCGCCAGACGCGCCCGCAGTTGCACGAGCGTCGGCACGCCCGTGTCCTTGTAGCGCGCGAGCGTCGCGAGCGCGTTGCGCACGGTCGCGTCCTCGCGCCACGGCGAGCCCTCGATGAGTTGCGCGGCCGCGTCGAGCTCGGTCCGGTAGGCGCCGCCGCGAACCGCGGCCCGAAGGTCGCCGGCCGCCAACAGCAGCGCGACCCGGCCCGGGTCGCTGCGGCCGGACTGGCGGGCGAGGTCGCCGACGCGGGCCTCGAGGACGCCCATTCGTTCGCGCGCGCGGGCGAGGTCGGTCGCGCCCGTCGCACGGCCTTCGGCGACAGCGCGTTCGAGCGCGTCGAGCCGCTCGGCGATAGCGGCGAGGGTCGCGACCTGGCCGGCGAGCGCCTCGATCCGGGCGGTCACCGCTTCGAGTGCCGCGGCGCTCGCGGGCGGCAGCGACGGCGCGGTTGCGGGTTCGGGCGCAGGGACCGCCGTTGGCGCCGGCGCGGATGGGGTCGGCTCGGCGGGCGGCGCGCTCGCGAGGTTTTTGAGGGCGGAGCCGCCGGCATTCGCCTTGGGCTCGGCGCCGGGCTTCGCCTCGCCGCCAAACCAAGCCACCAAGCTCGGGCCAATGGCGACGGCAGCGAAGAAGCCGGCCGCGAACACCACCGCCAGCACCAGAACCAGAAACGCCCACGCCAAACGGCGCATGCCGCGGGCCCGGCCGGTCTTGGCGGTACTCGTGAAGTCCGACGAAAACGCGCCGCGCTCGCCGCTCGGCTCGTCGATCACGGGATCCCGGTTGGTCACCGCCCCTCACCCGCTAGGGTCGACAAGGCCGCGATCAGCGCGGCGCGATCGGGACGGTCGGCGATCTTCACCGTGCGCCATCGAAGGGCTTCAATCTCCGCCGCGACCGCGCGGCTCAAGCAAATCGCCGCCGTCGCGCCGAGCGCCGGTACGATGCCGGCGACCGAGGCGAGCTTAGCAAACGTGCGCGCGGTGCGGGGAGAGAAAAACAGGACCGCATCGATGCGCGCGGCTTTGAGCGCGTCGCCGATCGCCGGCTCGAGCGCGGCCGCCGGGATCGCGCGGTAGAGGACGACGCGGTCGACCGTGAATCCCTTGGCCCGAAGCATCGCTTGGAGATCGCCGGCGATATCGGCGCCGGCGACATGGAGCAGCCGGCCGTCCTCGGGCCGGAGCGCGGCCGCGACGACAGCGACGAGCGCCGCGACATCGCCGGCGGCGCTGGCGACATCGGTGAAGCCGCTCGCGCGCGCGGTCGCGGCGGAGGTATCGCCGACCGCATAGAGCGGCACGCGCCGCTCGGCCGTCGCCGCCGCCAAGGCGCGAATGCCGTTCGCGCTGGTGGCGAGGATCGCCTGCACGCCGGCGAGATCGACGGCGGCCCCGGTCGGGACGATCACAAGCAACGGCTGGAGCAGCGTCTGGTGTCCGCGCGCGCCGAGTTCGGCCGCGAGCGCCGCGCTATCCGATTCGGGCCGGGTGATGAGGACGCGCAAGCCGAGCCTAACGCGCGAACACCGCCGGGTCGGCGCGCCGGCGAAGCTCGGCGCCCAAGTCGTGGCCGATCGCCTCGGCATCGGCGGCGAAACCGGAGCGCTCGCCGCGAACGAGCCCGGTGCCGTCGGCACGGGCGACCAGGCCGCGCAAGGTCAGCCGTGCGTTCGCGACGGTCGCGTACCCGGCGATCGGGGTGCGGCACGAGCCATCGAGCGCCGCCAGCATCGCGCGCTCGGCGGCAACCGCCGCCGAGGTTGCGGCATCGTCGAGCGGTGCCACAACGGCGCGGACTTCGGCATCGTCGGACCGGCATTCGATGCCGATCGCCCCCTGACCGGCGGCCGGCAGCATGTCCTCGACGCTCAAGGTCGACGCATTGGGCTGGACCCGGCCGAGGCGATCGAGGCCAGCGCGCGCCAGGAGCGTCGCATCGGCGTCGCCGGCCGCGATTTTGCGCAGCCGCGTCTCGACGTTGCCGCGAAACATGACGACCTTGAGGTCGGGGCGCTGCGCCAGCAGCTGGGCCTGACGGCGAAGCGACGAGGTTCCGACCACCGCGCCGTCTTTGAGCGTCGCGATCGAGTACGCGCCGGGCGCGATCAGCACGTCGCGCGGGTCGGCGCGCGCCGGCATGGCGGCGAGCATCAGGCCGTCGGGAAGCGCGGTCTCGAGGTCCTTGACCGAATGAACCGCGAGATCGAGCGTGTGCGCGCGCAACCCGTCTTCGATCTCTTTCGCGAACAGGCCCTTGCCGCCGACCTCGGCCAACGGGCGGTCCTGGATGCGATCGCCGGTGGTCTTGACGATCACCACCTCGAGCCGGTCGGCGAGCGCCGGGTCGTGCGTCAGCAGCAAGCGCTTGACGGTCTCGGTCTGAATGAGCGCGAGCGGACTGCCGCGCGTGCCGATGCGAAAGCGCCGTGCCAAGCGTATCTCCTTTTCGTCCGGTCGCCGTTGTCAGGGTCCGGGCGCGATGCTAGAGCCTCGAGCCGCGCCGGTCGACGGCGCTGATGGATCGCCCGTGATCGTTCTCGGCATCGAAACGAGTTGCGATGAAACCGCCGCCGCGGTGGTCGACGATTCCCGCCGCATCCGCGCCGAGGCGGTGCTCTCGCAGACCGCGGAACATCGCCCCTATGGCGGAGTCGTGCCGGAAATCGCCGCCCGCAGCCACATCGATCACCTCGACCGCCTGATCGGCGAGGTGATGGCGAAGGCCGGGATCGCTTACCGCGACCTCGATGGCGTCGCCGCCACCGCGGGCCCGGGTCTGATCGGCGGACTGATCGTCGGGTTGATGACCGGGAAGGCGATCGCCGCCGTGCACGCGTGCCGGTTCATTGCCGTCAACCATCTCGAGGCGCACGCGCTCTCGGCGCGGCTCACCGGCGCGGTGCCGTTCCCCTACCTCCTGCTCTTGATTTCGGGCGGCCATTGCCAACTCCTCGTGGTCGAGGGGGTTGGCCGCTACCGCCGACTCGGCACCACGATCGACGATGCCGTCGGCGAGGCGTTCGACAAGGGCGCCAAGATGCTGGGGCTCGGCTATCCGGGCGGGCCGGCGATCGAGGCGGCGGCTGCGACCGGCGATCCCGATCGCTTCGAGCTTCCGCGCCCGCTCATTGGCCGACCGGGGTGCGACTTCTCGTTCGCCGGCCTCAAGACCGCGCTGGTTCACGCCGTGCGCGCCGCGGCGCCGCTCGATGCCGCGACCGTGGCCGACTTGGCCGCCGCGCTGCAGACCGCGATCGGCGACGTCCTTTGCGATCGCACCCGGCACGCGCTCGCGACCTATCGCGCCGCCCGGCCGGCCGCGCCGACCCTGGTGGTTGCCGGCGGCGTCGCCGCCAATCGCTACCTCCGCGATCGCCTGGCCGCACTCGCCGCCCAAGCCGGCGTGACGTTGCGCATCCCGCCGCCACGGCTCTGCACCGACAACGCGACGATGGTGGCGTGGGCCGGGATCGAGCGGCTGCAGGCCGGGCTCGGCGATCGGCTCGATGCACCGGCGCGGGCGCGCTGGCCGTTGGACCCGGCCGCCGCTCCCGGCGCCAAAGCCTGATAGCATCGGGCTCGCCATGCTGGTCGTGATCTTCGAAGTCGAAACCAAGCCGGGGCGAAGCGGCGACTATTTCGCCCTGGCGAGCGCGCTGCGCGCCGAGCTCGAGCGCATCCCGGGGTTCGTCAGCGTCGAGCGCTTCCGCCACCTGACCGCGCCCGAGAAGTTCGTCTCGATCTCGACCTGGCGCGACGAGGCCGCGGTCCGGGCGTGGCGCGAACACGCCGAGCATCGTGCCGCGCAGGCACGTGGCAGGGACGATATTTTCGCCGACTTCCGGATCCGGGTGACCGAAGTCGTGCGCGATTACTCGATGGCCGACCGGACCGGGTGATGGCGCCGGTCGGGGTCATCGGCGCGGGCGCCTGGGGGACGGCCCTCGCCAACGCAATCGCCGCCAACGGTCATGCCGTAACTCTGTGGGCGCGCGAGCCCGAGGTCGTCGCCGCGATCAACCGCGATCGTCGCAACCCCGATTTTCTGCCCGGCATCGCGCTATCGCCGGCGATACGGGCGACCGCGGTCCTGGTCGAGGCGGCGCAACCGACGGCCGTGTTCCTCGCCGCGCCGGCCCAGCACGTGCGCGCGGTCGTGGCGCCGATCGCGGCGGCATTGGGCGGAAAGCGGCTCGTCCTCTGCGCCAAGGGCCTTGAGACCGCGACCGGCGCGCTGATGTCGGAGATCGTCCAGGCGGCGGCGCCGGCCGCGACTGTTGCGGTGCTGTCGGGGCCGACGTTTGCCCATGAAGTCGCGGCCGGAAAGCCGACCGCGGTGACGCTCGCCTGTCGCGACCCGGCGGCCGGCGCCGCCCTGGTCGAACTGGTCGGAAGCCGCACCTTCCGCCCTTACCTTTCGCGCGATCCGGTCGGCGCCCAGGTCGGCGGCGCGGTCAAGAACGTGCTCGCGATCGCCTGCGGCATCGTCGCCGGCAAGGGCTTGGGCGACAACGCCCGCGCCGCTCTCATCACCCGCGGTTTCGCCGAGATGCTGCGCTTCGGCCGCGCGCTCGGCGCCGAGGGCGACACGTTGATGGGGCTGTCGGGATTGGGCGATCTCGTTCTCACCTGCACCGGCACCGCGTCGCGCAACTATTCGCTGGGCCTGGCCCTCGGCCAAGGCGCCGATCTCGGCCGCTACCTCGGCGAGCGCCGTTCGGTTGCCGAAGGCGTCTATAGCGCCGGCGCCGTGGTGGCGCGGGCCGCGACCTTGGGCGTCGAGATGCCGATTGCGGGCGCGGTCGATGCCATCGTCAATCGCGGCACCGCGGTCGATGCCGCGATCGCCGCGCTGCTCGCCCGTCCGTTCCGCGCCGAGGGCGAAACGCGCTAGCGCGCAAACAGTGGATTCGTGCCTGCCGATTGCCTAGAGTTGCGCGCTTTTCGCGAACCGCCCGATGGCCCACTGGCTGATGAAGACCGAACCCTCGACCTATTCCTGGGACGACCAGGTGAAGAAGGGCGTCGAGTCGTGGAACGGCGTCCGCAACTTCCAGGCGGCGTCGAACATGAAGAAGATGGCGGCCGGCGAGCAATGCTTTTTCTACCACTCGGGCGAAGGCAAGGAGATCGTCGGTATCGTCGCGGTTGCGCGCACTTATTATCCCGATCCGACCGATAAGAGCGGCCGCTTCGGCATGGTCGACGTCAAGACGGTCAAGGCGTTCAAGAAGCCGGTGGCGCTCGCGGCGATCAAGGCCGAGCCCAAGCTCGGCCACCTCGCATTGGTGCGTCAGTCACGGCTCTCGGTGATGCCGGTCGACGACGCGGCGTGGAAGTTGATTTGCAAGATGGGGGGCGTTTAGCGGTGAGCGACGAGCAGGCGGCGCCGCGCGCCTTGAACCCGCTCGAGGCGCGCGAGGTCAATCGACCCCAACCCGGGCACGTGTTGTGCAATCTCGCCGACATCCCCGACGGCGCGACCAAGGCGTTCAATTTCGGCAAGGGCTTCGAGCAGTACAAGATGTTCGTGCTGCGCCGCGGCGATGCCTTGTTTTCCTATGCCAACGATTGTCCGCACGTCCACGGTCCGCTCGACTGGCGGCCGGGCGAGTTCCTGACCGAGGACAACGCGTTCATCATTTGCGCCATGCACGGTGCGATCTTCCAGATCGAAGACGGCCGCTGTGTCGCCGGCCCCTGCCACGGCCACTATTTGTCGGCGGTACCGGTTGCGGTCGTCGACGGCCGCATTGTCGTCGTCGAACGCTGAGCAACCGATGTTTCCGCCGGTCGCGCCCAAACCGGGCGACACGTTGTGCGCATTCGCCGAGATTCCGGACGGCGGCACCTGGTCGCGCCTCTATGGCGAGGCGCGCGAGATCTTTCCGATCGTGGTCGCGCGCAAGGGCGAGCGTCTCTACGCCTACGTCAACGTCTGTCCGCACCAATTTCTCCCTCTCGACGGTTACCAAGGCGCGTTCCTGACCGACGACGGCGACCACCTCTATTGCATGCAGCACGGTGCGGTGTTCCGGCTGGACGACGGCGTCTGCATCGAAGGCCCGTGCGGCGGCCGGCGCCTGCTGGCGTTCGCGGTCGAGGTCCGCGGGGCCGACGTCGTCATGGGCCGCTGGCCCGATCCGCCGCCCCGGCCGCCGGCCGACCCGAACGACCGCAGCCCGCCCAATCGCGCCCGATGACGGGCGCCGCCTTCGGTAAGAATCGCGGCCTCGTGCTGACGCTCGGCGCGCTTTCGGCGTTCGGGCCGATGTCGATCGACATGTACTTGCCGAGCCTCCCCACCATCACGCGCGAGTTCGCGACCGATCAGGCGAGCGTTCAATTGACGCTGTCCTCGCTCCTGGTCGGATTCGCCCTGGCGCAGCTCTTCTACGGGCCGATCTCCGACCGCTACGGCCGGCGCATGCCCTTGATCGCCGGCATTTCGCTCTATGCGCTGGCAAGTCTCGCCTGCGCCGTCGCCGCCAACGTCGAGACCATGATCGTCGCCCGCTTCGTCCAGGGCTTCGGCGGGGCGGTCGGGCCGGTGCTGGCGCGGGCGATCGTGCGCGATCTGTTCGACAAGAACGAATCGGCGCGGATGCTCTCGTTCCTGTTCCTGGTGATGGCGGCGGCGCCGCTGTTGGCGCCGGCGCTTGGCGGCCAGATTCTGACCTTCTTCGGCTGGCGCACGGTGTTCTGGATCCTGGCCGGGTTCGGCGTTCTCTGTATCGTCCTAGTGGCGTTCGTGCTCGACGAGACGCTGCCCGCCGATCGCCGCACCAGCCACAACGCGCTCGACATGGCGAAGTCCTACGGCGAGCTGCTGGTCCACAAGCGCTACCTCGGCTACGCCTTCGCCAGCGGCTTCATCCTGGCCGGGATGTTCGTCTACATCTCGTGGTCGCCGTTCGTGTTCATCGACGGCTTCGGCGTACCGCCGCAGTTTTTCTTCCTGATTTTCTCGACCAACGTCCTCGGCATGATGGTGTGCGCGAGCCTGAACAGCCGCTTCGTCATGCTGTGGGGCGTCGACCGCATGCTGCTGTTTTCGACGCTGTGGGCGGCGGCGTGGGCGTGCCTGATGGCGCTGCTCGCCGGGTCGGCCTGGGGCGGGCTGTTCGCGATCGCGATCCCGCTCTTCTTCTATCTGATGACGATCGCGGTTACCGCCGCCAACGGCACCGCCGGCGCGCTCGCCGATTTCCCGCACATGGCCGGCACCGCCTCGGCGTTGATGGGGACCATGCACTACGCGCTGGGCGCGATCATGGGCGCCGCGGTCGGGCTCGTGTTCGACGGCGGCGCGCTGCCGATGGCCGGCGCGATCGCGATCGCCGGCGCGGTCGCGCTGCTGGCGCGGCTGTTCCTGATCGCCAAGTAAGCGAGCGGTCGCCCTTGCCGGGCAGCGGCGGTCTTCGCCTATAATCCGCCCCGAGCGAACAAGCGCCCGCCAGCGGCGCGAGGAGGGAAACCGATGTGCGCGGATACCGTCTACAAGGTCCCGGACCAGTGGAAGAAGAAGACCTGGTGCACGAACGACCAGTATCTCGCGCTCTATAAGCGCTCGCTCGACGACCCCGAAGGCTTCTGGGCCGAGCAAGCCAAACGCATCGACTGGTTCAAGCCGCCGACCAAGATCAAGGACGTGAACTACACCGGCGATGTCCGCATCCGCTGGTATTACGACGGCGTCCTCAATATCTCGGCCAACTGCATCGACCGCCACCTCGCCAAGCGCGGCGGCCAGACCGCGATCATCTGGGAAGGCGACGACCCCAACGTTTCGAAGAAAATCACCTACCGGGAGCTGCATACCGAGGTCTGCCGCTTCGCCAATGTCCTCAAGGCCGAGGGTGTCAAGAAAGGCGATCGCGTCACCATCTACCTGCCGATGATCCCCGAGCTCGCCTACGCGATGCTCGCCTGCGCGCGGATCGGCGCCGTGCACTCGATCGTGTTCGGCGGCTTCTCGCCCGAGTCCCTGGCCGGCCGCATTCTCGATGCCGACTGCGCGGTCGTGATCACCGCCGACGAGGGCCTGCGCGGCAGCCGGCCGATCCCGCTCAAGGCCAATACCGACGAAGCGCTGAAGAAGTGCCCCGGCGTCAAAAGCGTCGTCGTGGTCAAGCGCACCGGCGGCAAGACCGGTTGGGTCGAAGGGCGCGATCGCTGGTACCACGACTTGGCGGCCAAGGCGTCGGCCGACTGCCCGCCCGAGCCGATGGGCGCCGAAGATCCGCTGTTCATTCTTTACACCTCGGGCTCGACCGGAAAGCCCAAGGGCGTGCTCCACACCACCGGCGGCTACGCCGTCTACACCTCGATCACCCACCAGTACGTATTCGACTACCATGATGGCGACATCTACTGGTGCACCGCCGACATCGGCTGGGTAACCGGCCACAGCTACATCATCTACGGGCCGCTTTCGAACGGCGCGACCACGATCATGTTCGAGGGCGTGCCGAACTATCCCGATCCCGGCCGCTTCTGGCAGGTGGTCGACAAGCATCGGGTCAATATTTTCTACACCGCGCCGACGGCGCTCCGTGCGCTCATGCGCGAAGGCGATGCGTGGGTGACCAAGGCGTCGCGACAGTCGCTTCGGCTGTTGGGCACGGTCGGCGAGCCGATCAATCCGGAAGCGTGGGAGTGGTATCACCGGGTCGCGGGCGAACGGCGCTGCCCGATCGTCGACACCTGGTGGCAGACCGAGACCGGCGGCATCTTGATCACGCCGTTGCCGGGCGCCACCGACCTGAAGCCCGGCTCGGCGACGCGGCCGTTCTTCGGCATCCGCCCGGTGATCGTCGACGGCGAAGGCAAGGAACTCGCCGGTGCCACCAGCGGCAATCTCTGCATCGCCGACTCCTGGCCCGGGCAGATGCGGACCGTGTTCCGCGACCACCAGCGCTTCATCGACACTTATTTCGCGACGTTCAAGGGCCGCTACTTCACCGGCGACGGCTGCCGGCGCGACGCCGACGGCTATTACTGGATCACCGGACGGGTCGACGACGTCATCAACGTCGCCGGCCACCGTCTCGGCACCGCCGAGATCGAGAGCGCGCTGGTCGGGCACACCAACGTCGCCGAAGCCGCCGTGGTCGGCTACCCGCACGACATCAAGGGCCAGGGCATCTACGCCTACGTCACCTTGAAACTGGGCGTGGCCGAGACCGACGAACTCAAGAAAGAACTCGTCCAGTGGGTGCGCAAGGAGATCGGCCCGATCGCAACGCCGGACCTCATCCAGTGGGCACCCGGTTTGCCGAAGACGCGTTCGGGCAAGATCATGCGGCGCATTCTCCGCAAGATCGCGGCCAACGAGTACAAGGACCTCGGCGATACGACGACGCTCGCCGACCCGGCGGTCGTCGACAATCTGGTCAAGAACCGCGCCAACGTCGGCTAGTAGCACCGCGCGTCGGCCGCGACACGCAACGCCCCGCGGCCGCCGCGCCGCGGGGCCGGAGGATTTTCGATTGCCGAGCGCGAGGGTCGACGCCGGGGACGGGCGATGATTCCCGAAGGCCTGGTTGCGCCGGAGCTCGCGCTCGCGCTCGCCATCGCCGCGCTCGCCGGCGTCACCCGCGGCTTCGCCGGCATCGGCTCGGGCTTCATCATGATGCCGCTCTTCAGTCTGCTGTTCGGGCCGCTCGAGGCGGTGATCATCGTCTGCCTGCTGGACGCGTTCGGCTCGGTGCAGATGTTTCCGTGGGCGCTGCCGCGGACCGATTGGCGCAAGGTGAGCTTCTTGGCGCTCGGAAGCGCGGCGTTGATCCCGGTCGGCACGCTGCTGCTGATCAATCTCGATCAGGAGCTGATGCGGCGCACGATCGGCGTCGTCGTGATCGGGTTCACCGCTTTCTTGATGACGGGGTGGCGCTACCGCGGTCCGGACGGGATCCCGGTTTCGCTCGGGATCGGCGGGCTGGCCGGCTTGCTGTCGGGCGGCACCGGCATGGGCGGGCCGCCGGTGATCGCCTATCTGCTCGCGACCTCGGCGACCGCCGAGAAGGTCCGCGCCAACATCGTGAGTTACTTCCTGCTGCTCGTGACCTTCATCGTCCTCGCCTTCGCCTGGAACGGCGCCGTCACCGAGCTCAGCCTGTGGCGCACGGGCTCGCTGTTGCCGGTCTTTCTGGCGGCGCTCTGGGTCGGCGCCAAACTCTATCCGCTCGCTGCCGAGCGCACGTTCCGCCGCGTCGCCTACACCTTGATGATGCTCTCGGGCATCACCGCGCTGGTGCGTTGAGGAGCGCGCCATGGAAGTCCTGACCCTCGAACTCGCGCTGGCCGCCGCGATCGCCGCCGGAGCGGCGCTCGCCAAAGGTTTCGCCGGCTTCGGCGGGGGCATGATCATGGTGCCGTTGTTGGCGCTCGTTTACGGACCGGTCGAAGCGGTCGCGCTGGTCACCATCCTCGAAGGACTCGCGACCTATCAGTTGCTACCGCAGGCGCTCCCAAAAACCGAGTGGCGCGAGATCGCGCCGCTCGCCGCGCTCACCGCGCTCTTCACCCCGGTCGGCGTATGGGCGTTGATCTCGGTCGATCCGGCGCTGATGCAGCGGCTGATCGGTGGGCTGGTGGTCGCGTTCGCGCTGATCGCGCTCTCGGGCTGGCGCTACAACGGCCCGACCCGGCCGGCGCTCACGCTCGGCGTCGGTTCGTTCGCCGGGCTCTTGATGGGCGGGACCGGCTTGGGCGGGCCGCCCGTGCTCCTCTACATGCTGGCGCGCGCCGGTGCGGCCGATCGCGCCCGCGCCGGCATCATCAGCTATTTTGCCATCACGATCACCGTGTTGTTGGCGACGTTGCTGTGGCAGGGGACGATCGGCACGCCGACGCTGTGGCGCTCGGCGGCGCTAACGCCGCTGTTCCTGGCCGGAACCTGGCTCGGCAGCCGGTTCTACGGCCGCGCCAACGACCAGATGTTCCGCCGCGTCGCGCTCTCGCTCCTGGTCGTGGCGGGCGCGACCGCGCTCGTCGGCTGAGCCATGGACGCGGTGTTCGTCCCCGACCTGGCCCTGGCCGCGGCGATCGCCCTCGCCGGCGGCGTCATCAAAGGCTTCGCCGGGTTCGGCGGCGGCATCTTCATGATGCCGCTCCTGACCGTCCTCTACGGCCCGGTCGAGGCGGTGGCGATGGTGCTGCTGCTCGAGGTACCGACCACGTTCCAGTTGCTGCCGCGCGCAATCCGCGAAACCAACTGGACGATGTCGCTGCCGATTTCGGCCGGACTGTTGCTGACGATCCCGCTGGGTTCGCTGGTTCTCGTCAGCGCCGATCCGGACTGGATCCGGCGCGGCATGGGCACGGTCGTGATCCTGTTCAGCATCGTCATGTATGCCGGCTGGCGCTATCCCGGTCCCTTCAACCGCCCGGCGTCGTTCGTGACCGGCCTGCTCGCCGGATTCGCCGCCGGCGCGGCGGCGATGGGCGGCACCATCACCGGGCTCTACATGCTGTCCGCGTCCGACGACAGCGCCCGCATCCGAGGCAGCAATCTCTTGTTCGCCGCCATCATCATCGCCTTCCTGCTCGCGCTGCTGGCGTGGTTCGAGGCGATCCTGGCGGCGACGGTGTGGCGCTCGGTTCTGCTGGCGCCGGTCGTGATCGCGGGCGCGTGGGCCGGGACCCATTTCTTCGACCGTTCGAACGAGCGCCTGTTTCGCCACGTCGCGCTCGGCGTGATCGCGGCCTCGGGCCTGACCGCGCTCGTCAAATGATCGCCGCCCTCCTCCACGAGATCGCGACCCCGGCCTTCGCCATCGCCGCGGTCGCCATCGCCGCCTCCGGCCTCGTCAAGGGTTTCGCTGGGTTCGGCGTCGCCATGGTCGGCGGCCCGGTGCTCGCCGTCCTCTATTCGCCGGTCGAGGCGATCGCCACCATCTTGGCGCTCGAGCTCGTGACCGCCGCCCAGCTGGTGCCGCGGGCGGCGGCGCGCGCCGAATGGCCGATCGTCGCGCCGCTCGTGCTCGCGAGTTGGCTCACGGTCCCGATCGGCTCGTATTTCCTGGTCGCGTTCGACCCGCTCATCGTCCGCCGTGCCATCGCCGCGACCGCTTTTCTGTTCGCCCTCGTCATGCTGGCGGGCGCCCGCTACCGCGGCCGCCAGTCGCTGCCGATCAGCTTGGGCATCGGCGTCGGCAGCGGCGTCATCACCGGGGCAACCGGCATGGGGAACCCGCTGCTCATCCTCTACGTCCTGGTCGGGAGCGCGCCGGCCGAGCGGCTGCGCGCCAATATCGTGATGCTCTCGTTCCTGATGGTGTCGGCCGCGGCGGTGTCGCTGCTCGTCAACGCCGAGCTCGCCGCGGCCGCGCTGGTGCGCGCCGCGGCGCTGGTCCCGGTCGTGGCGATCGCGACCATGATCGGCGCCAGGCTGTTCGGCCGCGTCAGCGACACCCTGTTCCGCCGCTTTGCGCTCGCCGCTATCGTCGCGACCGCCCTCACCGCCTTGATCGTCTGATGCCGATCGATCTCCTCTCCGGCGAGTTCCTTTATCTCGCGGCGATCGCCGCGATCGCCGGCGTGCTGCGCGGCTACACCGGCTTCGGCTCGGCGATGGTGATGTCGCCGCTGTGGGCGATCGCGATCGGCCCGGCCCAGGCGATCGCGACCCTGGTCGTGCTCGAAGTCGCGGTTTCGTTCCAACTGTTGCCGCGCGCGCTCCGCAGCACCGATTGGCGTCTGATCGGCCTGTTGATCGTCTCGGCCGCACTCGCGGTGCCGCTCGGGGTGTGGGCCTTGGTCACCGTCGATCCGGCGATGATCCGGCGCGTCATCGGCTTGGTCGTCTTGGTATGGGCGGGCGCGATGCTGTGGGGGGTCCGCTATACCGGGAAACTCTCGACCGGCGCCACGCTCGGGATCGGCGCGACTGCCGGCGCGCTCATGGGCGCGACCGGGCTGGGCGGGCCGCCGATTCTGATCTATTTCCTTTCGACCCCGGCCCGGGCCGAGTCGAACCGCGCCAACATCATCGTCTTCTTCGCGATCATCAGCGTCTATCTGATCGGCGCGTTCGCGGTGGGTGGTATCTATGTCGCCGAAACCTGGTGGCGCGCGGCGCTGATGGCGCCGATCTTCCTGGGCGCGGCCTGGGTCGGCGCCAATCTGTTCGACAAGTCGAGTGACGCGACCTATCGCCGCGTCGCCCTCGTTTTTCTGCTCGTCATCGGGCTGGCGACGCTGGCGATCTGACCGGATCGGCGTCAAAAGTCGACGGCGATGCCTTTGCGCTCCCAATCGCCGTAGCGCGTCGGCTCGGGCCCGCTCGGGCCGCCATACTCCTTGGCCGGGTCGGGGTAGGCGCCCGCGACCGGCGGCGGCGTTACGGGCGGCGGCGACGGCGGCGGCGTTACGGGCGACGGCGGCGGCGGTGCGGGCGACGGCGCCCGCCCAGGCGTCGGTGCCAACTCGGACGCAGCGACGGCGGCGGGTGGGGTGGCGGGCTGGGGCGGTATCGCCATCGATGTTGGGGCTGGAAAGGTCGGCCGTTGTCACTACATTGAATAGCGCATTTCGAGCTTCGGCGTCAGCAATCGCGACCGCTCCATAGTCATGACCGGCTACGTTCGTACCGCCCTCTTCCTCGCGGCGTTGACCGCACTGTTCCTCGCCATCGGCTTCATGCTGGGCGGCGAAGGCGGCATGCTGATCGCGTTCGCGCTGGCCTTGGCGATGAACCTGTTCGCCTACTGGAACTCGGACAAGATGGTCCTCTCGATGTACGGCGCGCGCGAGGTCGACCATCGCAGCGAGCCGGCCCTGTTCGGCATCGTCGAGCAGCTGGCGCGCCGCGCCGCCCTGCCGATGCCGCGCATCTACGTGGTCGACAGCGATCAGCCCAACGCCTTCGCCACCGGGCGCGACCCCGAGCACGCCGCGGTGGCGGCGACCACCGGGCTCTTGCGCAGCTTGAGCGCCGAGGAGATCGCCGGCGTGATGGCGCACGAGCTCGCCCACGTCAAGAACCGCGATACGCTCATCATGACCATCACCGCGACCATCGCCGGGGCGATCGGCATGCTCGCCAACTTCGCGATGTTGTTCGGCGCCAGCCGCGGCGATGAGCGCGGCGGCAGCCCGCTCGGGATGGTCGGGACCATCCTGATCATGATCCTGGCGCCGATCGGCGCCATGCTGGTGCAAATGGCGATCAGCCGGAGCCGCGAATACGATGCCGACCGCATCGGCGCGGCGATCGCCGGGAAGCCCTTGTGGCTCGCGGCCGCGCTCGAAAAACTCCACTACGCCGCCAAACGGATCGACAACCCGGCGGCCGAGGCCAATCCGACGACCGCGCATCTCTTCATCGTCAATCCGCTGCACGCGCACGCGGTCGACGGTCTGTTCTCGACCCATCCGTCGATCGAGAACCGGATGCGGCGTCTTCGCGCGATGGCGGGCGTCGCCGGTCCGTGGGGATAAACCCGAGCGGCGACCAAAGCCGCAGGATCGCGCTCGACCTCGTGAGCGCGATCGTCGATCAGGGCAGTCCGCTCGATGAGGTCTTCGAGCGCGCCCTCGGCCCGCGCGGCGCGCTCGCGATCCTGGCACCGCGCGACCGGTCCTTCGTCCGCAACCTTGTCACCACGACGATTCGCCGCCTGGGCCAGATCGACGCCGTGCTCGCGCATTTCGCCGAGCGCGCGATCCGGCCGGCGAGCGTCCGCAACGTCCTCCGGCTCGGAGCCGCGCAACTCCTGTTCCTCCGCACTCCGGCGCACGCCGCCACCACGACCGCCGTCGCCCTGGTCGAGGCGCCGCCGCAGAGGGGCTTCGTCAACGCGGTCCTGCGCCGGATCGCGACCGAGGGCGACCCGCTGGTCGCGACCCAGGACGCGGCGCGGCTGACGACGCCGGCATGGCTGTGGGAGGGCTGGACCGCCGCCTACGGCGAAGCCGGCGCGAGCGCGATCGCCGCCGCCCACCTCGCCGAGCCGCCGCTCGACCTGACCCTCAAGGACCCCGCGGGCACGGCCGTGTGGGCCGAGCGGTTGGGCGCCCGCATTCTTCCGACCGGGAGTCTGCGGCTCGCTCACGCCGGCCCGATCACCGCCCTTCCCGGCTACAAGGCCGGTGCGTGGTGGGTCCAAGATGCCGCAGCCGCCTTGCCGGCGCGGCTCGTGGGCGAGATCAAGGGCCGCGCCGTCATCGATCTCTGCGCCGCGCCCGGGGGCAAGACGGCGCAGTTCGCCGCCGCCGGCGGCCGGGTCGTCGCGCTCGACATCGCCCGCGGCCGGCTCGGGCGGCTTCGCGACAACCTCGACCGGACCGGCCTGCGCGCCGTCGTCATCGAAGCCGATGCCACGACGTGGTCGCCCGCGACCGCCGGGTTCGGGCCGGCGGACGCGGTCCTGCTCGATGCCCCGTGCACCGCGACCGGAACGCTCCGCCGCCACCCCGACATCGCCCTCCACAAAAGCGCGGCCGACGCCGCGCGCCTGGCCGAGCTCCAGGACCGGCTGCTCGCCAACGCCGCGACCATGGTGAAGCCGGGCGGGCTGCTGGTGTTTTGCAGCTGCTCGCTCGAGCCGGCCGAAGGCCCGGCCAGGATCGCAGCCTTCCTCGAGCGCGAATCCGGCTTCTTGCGCCGGCCGATTGCCGGCGCCGAGTTGGCCGGCATCGCCCCATTCGTGACGCCCGAGGGCGATTTGCGCACGCTGCCCTCGCAGTGGGCCGAGCACGGCGGCATCGACGGTTTTTTCATCGCCCGGCTGGTCCGCGCGGCGTGAGCGCGGCTTGATGCGGCCGACCCAAGCTGGTAGGAGAGCGCCGATGCCGCGTGACACGTCGCGCTCCCCGCGTCGGGTTCGGATCGCCCCGTCGATTCTATCGGCCGATTTCGCCCGCCTCGGCGAGGAAGTGGCGGCGATCGAAGCGGCCGGCGCCGACTACGTCCACTTCGACGTCATGGACGGGCACTTCGTCCCCAACATCACGATCGGTCCGGCGGTGATCAAGGCGCTGCGGCCGCACTCGAAGCTCGTTTTCGACGTCCACCTGATGATCGCCCCGGTCGATCCCTACGTCGCCGCCTTCGTCGACGCCGGCGCCGATCTCATCACCGTCCACGCCGAAGCCGGGCCGCATCTCCACCGCACGCTGCAACTGGTGCGGGCGCAAGGCGTCAAAGCCGGCGTCTCGCTCAACCCGGCGACGCCTCCCGAAGCGATCGCCTCGGTGGTGGCCGAGGTCGACCTGATCCTGGTGATGAGCGTCAATCCGGGGTTCGGCGGACAGCAGTTCATCCCGGGCCAGATCGCCAAGATCGAAACGATCCGCGCGATGATCGACAAGTCGGGACGCGCGGTCGAACTCGAGGTCGACGGCGGCGTCACCGCGGAGAACGCCGCCCGATTGATCGCCGCCGGCGCCGACGTCCTGGTCGCCGGCACCGCCACCTTCGCCGGCGGCCGCACCCGCTACGCCGCCAACATCGAACGTCTCCGCACCGCGGCGGCCGCGTGACGGACGGGCTCCTCACGAACGCCTACTACGCGACCCGGCTCTACGAGCTCACGCTCGGCACCAAGCCGGCGGTGCTCGACCGCGTGCCGGTCGACGCCTGGCTGGGCGAGCCCTTGAACGCGAACGCCATGTTCCAGGGCCGCTACAGCGCCGCCGGTCAGGAGGTCGTCAATCCCAACCAGGCGCCCTGGCATCTCGACGCCGGTCCGGCGTGGCAGGCGTTTTTCAACGGCTTCGAGTGGCTGCGCGACTTTCGCGCCGTCGGCGGCACCGTCGCCCGGCAGCGCGCGCGCGAACTCACCCAAAGCTGGCTCCTCGCCAACCCGCGCTGGTCGGCGACGGTATGGCGCCCGGACGTGCTCGGGCGACGGGTCGCGGCCTGGATTCACCACAGCGACTTTCTCTTGAATGGCGGCAAGGCCGAGTTCATCGCGCCGTTCCTGCTGAGCCTCGGCCGCCAGGTCCGGCACCTCCGCCGCGTGGCCGGCAAGGGTCCGTCCGGACACGGCAAACTCGCAGCCATCGTCGGGCTCAACGTTGCCGCGATCGCGATCGGCGGCGCCGCGCGCTGGCGCGACCAGGCGCAGCGCCTGCTCGAGCACGAGATCGCGCATCAGGTCCTGGCCGATGGCGGCCACGTCGAGCGCAGTCCGAGCGTCCATTTCACGGTGTTGCGCGATCTGATCGGGCTCCGGCTGGCGCTCGCCGAGGCCCGGATCGAGCCCTCGGCCGCGATCGCGGCGGCGATCGAACGCATGACGCCGATGCTCCGGTTTTTCCGCCACGGCGATGGCGCACTCGCGCTTTTCAACGGCGGCGGCGAGGAAGCCGCGAGCGCCGTCGATGCCACCCTCGCCCGCGCCGAAAGCCGCGGCCGCCCCCCGGTCTCGGCACATGCGAGCGGGTTCGAACGGCTCGCCGCCGGCCGCACCACCCTCATCCTCGATGCCGGGGCGCCGCCGGCGGCGCCCTACGACGCGGCCGCCCACGCCGGCTGTTTGAGCTTCGAAATGAGCATCGGCAGCGACCGCCTGATCGTGAACTGCGGCGCGCCGCTGGCGCCCGAGTCGCCGTGGGCCGAGCCGCTGCGCGCGACCGCCGCGCACACGACCGTCGTACTCGCCGACACCAATGCGCTCGATCTCCGCCCCGGCAGCGGCGTCAGGCGGCGGCCGAAGGCGATCGCCGCGACCCGCCGCGACGGCGACGACGGCACCCAGACGGTCGAGGCCCGTCACGACGGCTACGCCGCCAATTTCGGGGTCGAGCATCACCGCCGCTTGACGCTGCACCGTACCGGAGACCGCGTCACCGCCGAGGACCGGCTGGTGGCGAGCCCCGGGCACCCGGCGTCGGCGACGGCGGTGGCGCCGTTCGTCGCCCGTTTTCACCTTCACCCCGACGTGCGCGCCTCGCTGCAACAGGATCGCCGCGCCGTCATCCTGCGCTTGGCGCGCGGCACCGGCTGGGTGTTCGAGGCCGAAAACGGCGATCTCGCGATCGAGGAAAGCATCTATCTCGGCCGCGGCCAACCGCGGCGCACGAGCCAGATCGTCATGTCGGGAACCGTTGCGGCCGGCGCCGGGTTCAGTTGGTCGCTCGCCCGGGTCGGCGACTGACTAACCTCGACCGCCTTGGACACCCAGCTATCATTGTTCGAGAGGATCGTTCGATGACAGCGACTGCAGACGGTCTACAAAACGACCCGGAAACCGAAAAGGTTTTCAAGGCGCTGCACAATCCCAAGTGGGACTTGAGGACCATTCCGGGTCTCGCCAAAGAAACCGGCCTGTCGGAAGAAAGCGTTCGGAAGGTGCTCGCCGAGAAGCGGGAGCTCGTTCGCGTGTCCGATGTACCCGACAAAACAGGCCAAGACCTTTACGCCCCGAAGGAAAAGCCGGTTTCGTTTCGGGAATTTCTTTCGAAGATGCGCATTTTCATCGCCAAGACGTAACGCTTGGTTCGTGGCCGGACTTGAAGCCTTCTTGTTCGGTGTCGTAGGCGGATTTCTGGCCGAATTCCTCGGTTGGTACAAACTCAGAAAAAACTACCGGCGAAGTTTCCGATTTATGCCCGGTCGTTCTCGTACTGGGCTCTAACCGCAGCGATGATACTCGTCGGCGGCGGGTTGGCGTGGCTGTACGCCGCGTCGGGAACGGTCTTGACCGCGATTCTCGCGGTCAATGTCGGAGCGACTGCGCCGCTGGTATTGCAGACCCTGGCGAGCGAAGTCGAAATCGAACCGGGTAAAACCAACTAGCTCACAGCTAGAACGGGGTCTCGCCTGACTACAGCTGCCAGCGGCGGAGCCCATCGGGAAGGGCGAGGCCGCGCCACATGCCCTTGATGTCGGCGACGAGGCCGCGCGGGACCAGGAGCGTGGCGAGATCCGTGGCCGCCATCGCCGCGTAATCCCTGTGCGCGACCGCGCCGACGATCGCATCGTACGGCGCGCCGCCGGCGAGCGTGGTCACCAGCTCGAGCCGGTAGTGTTCGTGCGCCTCGGCGGGGTCGGCCAGCGGGTCGTGGACGTCGACCGCGTGCCCGCGCGCGCGCAACCCTTCGATCACGTGCACGACCTTGGTGTTGCGGAGGTCGGGCACGTTCTCCTTGAAGGTGAGCCCGCACACCAGGATCTTGGCCTTGGGCGCGAGCAGGGCGTCGACGCGCTCGGCGATGAAGCCGCCCATGCCGTCGTTGGTACGCCGCCCGGCCAAGATCACGGTCGGGTCGTAGCCGATCCGCTGCGCGCAGTAGGACAGGTAGAACGGGTCGACGCCGATGCAGTGGCCGCCGACCAACCCGGGCGCGAAGCCCAAAAAGTTCCATTTGGTGCGAGCGGCGTCGAGCACGTCGTAGGTCGAGAGCCCGAGCTTCTGGAAGATCATCGTCACTTCGTTGATGAAGGCGATGTTGATGTCGCGCTGGGCGTTTTCGATGACCTTGGCCGCCTCGGCGGTCTTGATGTCGCGGGCGACGAACACGCCGCCCCGGGTGACGGCGCCGTAGACCTCGCGCAGCAGCTCGACCACCGCCGGGGTCTGGCCGGCAACGACCTTGGTGATGCGATCGACGGTGTGCTCGCGATCGCCCGGATTGATGCGCTCGGGCGAGTAACCCAGGAAAAAGTCGCGGCCGCAGACCAGGCCCGAGGCGCGCTCGAGCTCGGGACCGCAGATATCCTCGGTGACGCCGGGATAGACGGTGCTTTCGAACACGACTGTCGCGCCCCGCTTGAGGGCGCGGCCGACGGTCGCGCATGCCGCCTTGACGGCGCCGAGATCGGGTTGGTTGTCATCGTCGACCGGAGTCGGCACTGTCACGATCGCGAGGTCGGCGCGCGCGATCGCGGCCGGATCGTCGGTGAGTTTCAGGGTCGACGCCGCGAGCACGTCTTTGGCGACTTCGCGGGTGCGGTCGCGGCCGGATCTGAGTTCGGCGATGCGGCCGGCGTCGATATCGAACCCGGTCACGGGATAGCGGCGCGCCAGCGCGACCGCCAGCGGCAGGCCGACATAGCCGAGGCCGACGACACAGATTTCGTGTAGGTTCGCGTTCATTTTCAGGCCGGGCGTGCGACCGCGCTTCGTAGCGGCGAGCGCCCAGGTTGTCAAACCGCGACCGACCGCGACCAGCGAGCGACGATCGACCGACGATGTGCGGACTGACCGGATTTATCGACCTCCAACACCGGCGCGACGGCGGCGCGCTCGGCCGTTTGGTCCAGGCGATGACGACGACCCTCGCCCACCGCGGCCCCGACGGCAGCGATACCTGGATCGACGAGGCGAGCGGCGTCGCCCTCGGCCATCGGCGACTCTCGATCATCGATCTTTCCGATGCCGGCCGCCAGCCGATGACGTCGGCCGACGGCCGGCTGGTCATCGTCTTCAACGGCTGCGTCTACAATTTCGCCGAGCTCCGCACCGAGCTCGTCGCGCGCGGCCATCGCTTTCGCGGCCACTCGGACACCGAGGTCATCCTCGAAGCGATGGCGGCGTGGGGGATCGAGACGGCGGTGGCTCGTTTCGTCGGCATGTTCGCGATCGCGCTGTGGGACAAGGCCGCGCACCGGCTCTCGCTGATTCGCGATCGGCTCGGCATCAAGCCGCTCTATTACGGCCGGGTCGGCGGCGCGTTCGTGTTCGGCTCGGAGCTGCGCGCGCTCGAAGCCTACCCAGAGTTCGCCGGCGAACTCGACCGCGACGCGCTCGCGCTCTATGCCGCGCGCGGCTGCATTCCGGCGCCGTGGACCGTGTATCGGGGGCTCCGCAAACTGCCGCCGGGAACCATCCTGACGTTCGAGCCGGCCTGGAGCGACGTCCCGGAGCCGCGCCCCTACTGGACGTTGCGAAGCGTGGTCGAGGCCGGGCGCGCGACGCCCTACCGCGGCAGCTTCGCCGCGGCCGTCGATGAGCTCGATGGCTTGCTCCGCGAGGCGGTGCGTTGCCGGCTGGTCGCGGACGTGCCGCTCGGCGTGTTCTTGTCGGGCGGGATCGATTCGAGCCTGGTGGCGGCCCTGGTGCAGCAGGAGGGCGGTAAGCCGGCCGAAACCTTCACCATCGGGTTCGCCGATCAAGGCTACGACGAGGCGACCGACGCCAAGGCGGTGGCCCGGCATCTCGGCACCCATCACCACGAGCTCTACGTCGCGCCCGACGACGCACGCGCCGTCATTCCCAAGCTCGCCGCGATCTACGACGAGCCGTTCGCCGATTCCTCGCAGATACCGACCTACCTCGTCGCCAAACTCGCGCGCAGCCGGGTCACGGTGACGCTCTCGGGCGACGGCGGCGATGAAGTGTTCGGCGGCTACAACCGCTACGTCTGGAACCGCCGGATCGCCGCGCGCGTCGGACACTGGACCCCGGCCAGCAAGCGCCTGGTCGCGCGGGCGCTCCTCGGACCGAGCCCGGCGGCGTGGGATCGCTTGTTCGCGCTGCTGCCGCGGGGCCTCCGCCAGCGCAACCCCGGCGACAAGCTCCACAAGCTGGCCCGGGTGCTGGGCGCCGACGATGCCGGCGCGATGTATCAGGGCGTGGTCGATCACTGGCCGCCAGGAACCCGGATCGTCCGCGGCGGCCGGGCGCCGGCCGACCCGGTCACCGACCGCGGCCGGTGGCTCGCGACCGACGATATGGTCGACCAAATGATGTATTTGGACGCGATCACCTACCTGCCCGACGACATCCTCACCAAAGTCGACCGCGCCACCATGGCGGTCGGGCTCGAGGCGCGGGTCCCCTACCTCGACCACCGGGTGGTGGCATGGGCGTGGCGGCTGCCGCAGGCGTTCAAGATTGCCGACGGCCGCGGCAAGCAGCCGCTTCGCCACGTGCTGGCGCGCTACGTGCCGCCGGCCCTGTTCGAGCGGCCGAAGATGGGGTTTGCGGTTCCGCTCCACGAATGGCTGCGCGGGCCGCTGCGCGACTGGGCCGCCAACCTGCTGGCGCCGCGGCGACTGGTCGAGGAGGGCGTGTTCGATGCCGATCCGATCCAGGCGGCATGGCGCGATCATCTTTCGGGCCGGCGCAACCGCCAGCACGAACTCTGGAACGTCCTGATGTTCCAGGCGTGGCGCGCGGCACGGGCCGAGCGCGCGACGAGCCCGGCGCGGGTCGCCTAGGCGCACCTCTTGGGTTCGGCAGCGTCCCCCTCCCCGTGCGCGGACGCGTCAACGCGCTGATCGAGGGGCGGCTCCGTGGATGCCGGCGGTCGCCGATGCCCGCCGCGCCGCTCCGTTCGCGCTTACCAAGCCTGCGGTTGCCGAGCGCCGCAGCATGCTCTAAGGAAGGCGCCGAAGCCGCGGGCGGATCACGGCGCGTCGAATCGATCGATGGACATACGCGGAAAACGGCTGGTCGTAATCGGCGGCGCCGGCCTGATCGGGTCGCACACCGTCGATCGGCTGACCGCCGAGGACGTCCGCGAAATCGTCATCTACGACAACTTCGTGCGCGGGACCCGCGGCAATCTCGAAGCGGCCCTGCGCGACCCGCGCGTGACCGTTTACGAAGCCGGCGGCGACATCGGTCACACCGACATCTTGAACGCGGCGCTCCGCGGCGCCGATGGCGTTTTTCATTTCGCCGCGCTGTGGCTGCTGCAATGCCACGAATTTCCGCGCGCGGCCTTCGACGTCAACGTGGCCGGTACGTTCAACGTGCTCGAGGCCTGCCGCGACCAAGGCGTCAAGCGCCTGGTATGGTCGTCGTCGGCCTCGGTCTATGGCGACGCGGTCGCCGAGCCGATGACCGAAGACCATCCGTTCAACAACAAGAACTTCTACGGCGCGACCAAGATCGCCGGCGAAGCGATGGCGCGGGCCTTTCACCACCGCTATAGCCTCGACTATGTCGGGTTGCGCTACATGAACGTTTACGGGCCGCGCCAGGACTATCGCGGCGCTTACGTCGCGGTGGTGATGAAGATGCTCGACGCGATCGATCGCGGCGAAGCGCCGACGATCTTCGGCGACGGCAGCGAAGCGTTCGATTTCGTCGCGGTCGGCGATTGCGCTTACGCGAACGTGTGCGCGATCAAGGCGACGGCGGTCGACCGCTTTTACAACGTCGGCACCGGGAAGCGCACGTCGTTGCTCGAACTGGCCGAAACCTTGCTCCGCCTGACCGGGTCGAACCAGCCGATCAAGTTCGCCCCGCGGAGCGCGGCGACGCTGGTGCGCAATCGGATCGGCAGCCCGAAGCGCGCCGCCGAGGAGATCGGTTTCGAAGCGCGCATCCCGCTCGAACAAGGGCTGCGCGAGTTGATCGCGTGGCGTCAGGCGCACATCGCCCTGACGCGCGGGGCGGCGGCCAGCCCGTGACCGGCCGCGCGGCGCCGGGCACGAGCGACCTTCCCCATGATGGGTCGGGCCATCGGGCGCAACTCGCGGGCACGAGCTTTCGGCTCGCCGACGGCACCACCAGCCGGCGGCTGACGCTCGACGGCCCGGCCGCCGACAAGGAGTGGGCGGCCAAGCAGGCGGAGGCCCTGCCCCACTACGAGAGCGATATCGATCGCCCGCCCGCCGCCGTCCTAGCGCTGTACCGCGCGTTCGAGAATTACATCGCCCGTTTTCTTTATGGCCGCCGCGATCTCGCCGTGCTCGATGTCGGCTGCGGTCTCGGCGCGACGCTGCCGCCCTACGCCGGCCTGTTCGACCCCGGGCGCGGCGCCGTCGAAAACGTCTATGTCGGCCTCGATCCGTTTGCCGGCGCGGCCGAACGCGCCTATCCGTTCGTCCAGGGACGGCTCGAAGACCTACCGGAGGCGATCGAACCCGCGTTCGACCTGTTCTTGTTCGCGACGTCGCTCGACCATATCCGCTCGCTCGGCGAAGCGGCGGCGGCCGTTCGCCGACTGGCGCGGCCGGGCGCCCACGCTATTTTTTGGGTCGGCCTGCGTGACAATGCCCTGCTCGGGCGGACGCTCGGCATGACCCACCTGCAGCCGTTGTTCGCCGACCTCGGGCCGATCGCGTTCCTCGGTCGCTGGCTCAAGCTCGCGCTTTACGATCTGCCGCGCCATTACGCCTATTTTCGCCGGCAGAACTGGCGGCTTCGGCACGGGCGCCCGCTCGATCGGCTGCACTTCCACTATTTCACGACCCTGACGATCGAGGGCGCCCTGCGCACGTTCGGCGACGTGATCGATCGCTTCGCCCCGCCCGGCGGCGCCGATCTCTTCGCGACGGTGCGCCTTCCGGCGTGACGATCGCTTGCGCTCGCTCGTCCGCGCTTTCGTAACGTTCGGCACCGCCGATGCGGTCGGGCGGTTGTCGGTCCTCCTGACGCTGCCGATCTACGCCCGCGTCCTCGGCCCCGACGGCCTCGGTAAGCTGGCCTACCTTTCGACCGCGGTTCAGTTGCTGACCGGCCTGCTCTCGCTCGGGATCGAACAAGCTTATGCCCGTTGCCATCCGGCGGCACGAAGCGAAGACGAACGCCGACGGCTGACGTCGACCTATTTCGTGTTGGCCGGCGCGTGGGCCGCGGTCTGCCTTGTCGTGGCGCTGCCATTCACGGAGCGGTTGGCGGTCGCGTCGTTTGGAACGTCCGCTGAAGCGGTGCTTTGGCTGATCGCGCTGGGCTGCGCCGCTACCGCTGCGTTGAACGGAGCCGGCGCGCAGGTGTTGCGCAGCGAGGCCCGCCTGCGCCCGTACTTTCTGCTTTCGGTGTCGGGGACGGCGCTAGCGGTCGCCCTCGGTCTGGCGGGAGTGCTGTGGTGGAACCTCGGCGTCGCCGGCGTGCTCGGCGGCCTCGCGATCGCCGGCGCCGTCGTTTTCTTCGCTCGCCTATGGCACCTGCGGCCGCTGTTGTGCCCGGTGTTCGAGACCGCGCGTGCCCGCGAATTGCTGGCGATCGGCATTCCGACGATCTCGGCGCTGACCGCCTACTGGGGCTTCAACGCCGCCGACCGCGTCCTGCTCGGCTGGTTCGGATCGTTCGAGGCCGTCGGCCAATACAACGTCGCAGCGACGCTCGCCGGCACCCTGCTCCTGGCGATCAATGCGTTGTGGCCGGCGTGGCAGGTTTACGCGCTCAAAGCCTGGGAGGACGGCGAACCCGGCCATCGCGCGACCTACGCCCGCGTCGCGACTTACACCCTGGCCGGACTGGGGGCGATCGCGCTGGTGGTGACGACGTGGGGGCCGGAACTCGTGGCGCTGTTTGCCGGCGCCGCCTTTGCCGGCGCGGCGGCGGCGATCGCGCCGATCGCCCTCGGCCTCGCGGTTTACGGTCTCAGTCCGATCCTCGGCATCGGTATTTCGATCAAGCGTCGGTTCGGTTTGTTCATGGCCACGGCATGGGCCGCGGCGGCGATCAACGCGGCGCTGAACGTGATATTGATACCGCGAATGGGCATGATGGGATCGGCGTGGGCAGCTTTGATTTCGTACGGCGTCCTCACCGGCGCGAACCTCGTCATCGGCCAGTTGCTGTGGCCGTTCGCGCTCGAACGCTACCGGCTTGCCGCGACCGCGGTGTTGATCGTCGCGTTCGTGACCGGCGCCACGTTTCTGCCCACGAACGCCGCAATCCTGAAGTGCGGCTACGTTGCCGCCTTTGTCGCCCTGCTGTTCGCATCCCGCGCGTTCGATGCGCGCGAACTTCGCGCGCTGCGCGCCGCGTGGGCGGCGATGCGAGCCAAACCCTAGCCGCATGTGCGGGATCGTAGGCGCGATCGCACCGTCGTCGCGGCCGCCGACGGCGGCCGTGGTCAAGGCGATGACCGACGTGCTGGCCCACCGCGGCCCCGACGGCGAAGGAGTGTTCGTCGAGGGCGTCGCCGGACTCGGGCACCGGCGCCTGGCGGTAATCGACCTCAGCGCCGCGGCGGGTCAGCCGATGCATACCGCCGACGGCCGCTACGTCATCACCTACAACGGCGAGATCTATAATTTTCGCGAGCTGCGGCGGGAGCTGGAATCGCTGGGGCATCGCTTCCGCACCCAGTCCGACACCGAGGTCGTGCTGACCGCCTTCGCCGTTTGGGGCGAAGCGGCGGTCGAGCGGTTGAACGGTATGTTCGCCTTCGCGATTTGGGACCGAACCGACCGGCAGCTATTCCTCGCCCGCGACCGCTATGGGATCAAGCCGCTTTACTACACGGTCTGCAACGGCTCTTTTCTCTTCGCCTCCGAAGTCAAGGCTTTTCTCAAGCATCCCGATTTCGGCGTCCGGTTGGATCGCACTGCCGTCGTCGAGTACTTCACGTTCCAGAATTTTTTCACCGACCGCACCTTGTTTGCCGGCGTCCATCTGTTGCCGGCCGGCTGCCGCCTGCGGGTGCGCGCCGATGCACCCGCTTGGCCGACAGCGCAGCGCTATTGGGACTACGGCTTCACGGAACCGGCGCGGGCCGAACCGGCCGCCGCGAACGAGATCGCCCTCGATCGCTTGTTTTCGCAGGCCGTCACCCGTCAGCTCGTGAGCGACGTGCCGATCAGCGCTTATCTTTCGGGCGGAATCGATTCCGGGTCGATCACGGCGATCGCCGCGGCCCAGATTCCCTATTTGCGCACGTTCACGGTCGGTTTCGACCTACATTCCGCGACCGGCCTCGAACTTGCGTTCGACGAGCGCGAGATGGCCGAGCATCTCTCCTATCTGTTCCGAACCGAGCACTACGAAATGGTGCTGAAGGCCGGCGACATGGAGCGCGCCATGGCGCGCCTGGTCTGGCACCTCGACGAACCGCGGGTCGGCCAAAGCTACCCCAACTATTACGCCGCCCAGCTAGCCGGCAAGTTCGCCAAGGTCGTGCTCGCCGGGACCGGCGGCGACGAATTGTTCGCGGGCTACCCGTGGCGATACTACCGGGCGGTCGTCAACAGCGACTTCGAGCAGTACGTCGACAAGTATTACGGCTACTGGCAGCGCCTCATTCCGGCCGAGGCCAACGCGGCCTTTTTCGCTCCGCTCGGAGCCGAGGCCCGCGAGGTCGACACCCGCGCTATTTTCCGCGGCGTGTTCGCCAGCCACGCCGATACCCTGACCCGGCCCGAGGACTACATCAATCACTCGCTTTATTTCGAGGCGCGAACCTTCCTGCACGGCCTCCTCGTCATCGACGACAAACTCAGCATGGCGCACGGACTCGAAACCCGGGTCCCGTTCCTCGACAACGACCTCGTCGACTTCGCGATGCGGCTGCCGGTGGCGACCAAGCTCGGCAACCTCGGCGAGGTGGTGCGCCTCAACGAAAACGAACCCGGGTACAAGACCGCGCGCTACTTCGATCGCACCCGCGACGGTAAGCTCATTCTCCGACGCGTCATGGCGCGCTACGTTCCGCCGGAGATCACCGCCGCGATCAAGCAGGGCTTCTCGGCCCCCGACGCAAGCTGGTTCAAGGGCGAGAGCATCGAGTTCGTGCGGCGCGCCTTGTATCGACCGGACGCCATGATCTACGAATACCTCGATCGCAAAACCGTCCACGCCTTGCTCGACGATCATCTCGCCGGCCGCGAAAACCGCCGCTTGTTGATCTGGTCGCTGCTCAATTTCGAGTATTGGTGTCGTATCTTCGTAGGCGGCGAGGCCCTCCACCGTGCGTGACCGTCGCCCGAGCGGGTATCTCTAGATGCGGGTTTTCGTGACCGGTGCCAGCGGCTTCATTGGGCGCCACCTGGTGGCGGCCTTGGCCGAGACGCACCAGGTGTTCGCGGCGGTGCGGCGGCGGCCGATCGAGGTGCCGTCCGGCGTAACTTGGATCGAACACGACTTTGCGGCCGCGACGCCGCCGACGGGGTGGCCGACGGCGATCGACGCGGTCGTTCACCTCGCGCAGTCGCGCCACTACCGCGCGTTCCCCGAGCAGGCGTCCGACATCTACAGCGTCGGTCTCGACGCGACGATGCGGCTCCTCGATTGGGCTCGCGCGGCCGGCGCGCGTCAATTCGTCTTGGCCTCGACCGGCGGCCTTTACGGCGCGGGGCCGCGACCGTTTCGCGAGTCCGATCCGGTCGCGATCGGTCCGGGGCCGCTCAGCTTCTATTTCACGGTCAAGCGCTCGAGCGAAATGCTGGCCGAGCAGTTCGCGTCGCTGTTCCCGGTCGCGATCCTGCGGATTTTCTTTGCCTACGGCCACGGCCAAGCGCCGAGCATGCTGATGGCGCGATTGATCGAGTCGGTTCGCACCGGCGACCCGGTCCGGCTTCACGGCAAGGACGGCATTCGCATCAATCCGGTCCACGTATCGGACGCGGTTCGCGTCATCGCGCGCTGCCTCGGCACCGGCGCGTCCGGGGTCTTCAACGTCGCCGGGCCCGAGATCGTGAGCCTGCGCGAGACCGCGATGCGAATCGGCGCTGCACTCGACCGCGCGCCTTGTTTCGTGACCGAGCCGGGCGCGGGCGCGGACCTGATCGCCGACATCGATCGCCTGCGCCGCGAGCTCGTTCCGCCGACTGTCGCCCTGCGCGAGGGGTTGCGGACCGCCTGCGGAGCGCCGCCGAGCGTCCGCGTCCCATGACCGACCCGGCGCCGTTCACCTACGCGCACTATCGGCGGTTGATCGCTGCCGCGCGCGCCGCCGGCTATGGGTTCGCGCCGCTGAGTGCCGTTGCCGAGGCCCAGCACGGCGCGGCGCCGGTCTGTTTCCTACGCCACGATTGCGACAACGACCTCGTCGCCGCAGCGCGGCTGGCGCGGATCGAAAGCGAAGCCGGCGTCACCAGCACGTTCTTCGTCATGCTTCGCTCGGCCATGTACAACGTGCTAGCCCCGACGAACGCCGCACTGGTTCGCGAGATTCTCGCACGCGGGCACCAGCTCGGGCTTCACTTCGACGAATCGCTTCACGCCGACGTCGCCCCCGCGGGCATCGCCGAGCTCGTCGACCGCGAACGGGCCTGGCTCCACGACGAATTCGGGCAGCCGATCGAGGTGGTGTCGTTCCATCAGCCCTCGCCCCGCGTTCTCGACGGCGGCCTTGTACTCAACTGCCTCAACTCCTACGACCGTGCCGCATTTGCCGGCGTCCACTACGTCTCCGACAGCAATCTACGGTTTCGCGACGGCGATCCGATCGCGTTGTTCCAGGGTCGCCGCCATCGGCTGATCCAGCTGCTGCTCCACCCCGAGTGGTGGAGCGAGCGCGCGCTCTCGCTCGACGCAAAATGGGACGCGATGCTCGCGAACAACATCGATCTGATGCAACAAGGCTTGATCGGCCGCGAACTCACGTTCACCAAGCGACGGCGCTTCCGCATCGATACCGATGAATCCGGCGGGGGTGCGGCACTATGACGGCCGCCAAACTCGCCGCCGCATTGCGGTCGTTCGCCCGGCGCCTGCGGGCCGGCGACGTTCCGCGCTTGGGACCCGTCGGGCTGGTCTCGCTTTACTACATCAATCACCTACGCGAGCGGATTCGCCAACTCGAGAGCGAGACCGCGAACTTGCGCACGGGCGCGGCGGCGGCACCGACCCAAAGCGCTCCGGCGCCGGCGGGACAACGCAGCGTCGTTTTCCTCCACCACGACTACTACCACTTCTACTATCTCGCCCAAGCGCTGCGCCGCCGCGGCTGGGACGCGATATCGGTGAGCCTGGAAGGACCCGACAGCCCGAACGCCCGCTATTACCACGGCGAGGACCTCAATCTTTACGATCCGGATCCGGCGGCATTCGCCCGCAAGGCCGCCGCATTCGCCGCCGAGGTGCGGCGGCGGTTTCGCATGGTGCACTTCTACGGCAAGGGGCAGATGTCGTTCTTTCCGGCGACGTACGATCACGACGAGACGTACAGCGACCTGCCGGCGGATTTCATCGATCTCCGCCGCCACGGCATCAAGATCGGCTATACGGTGTGCGGCTGTCTCGATGGCATCGCGCAGTCGAGCTTCCATCGCTGGAGCGGGGGCGCTTGCGACAAGTGCGTGTGGCAGAACAACCCGCAAATTTGCAGCGATCGACGCAATCTGGCGTGGGGCCACAAGGTCGCCATGTTCTGCGACCTGGTCGCCACCGAAGGCGATCCGGCGCTCGACTACCAGAGCGGCCCCAAGTGCTACCGCGAGCCGCTGACGACCGCGCTCGACCCTGAATTCTGGCGGCCCGACCTCGCGATTCCGGAAAATCGCCGTCTTGCGCGCGGGGCTAACGAGCTCATCGTTTTTCACGCCGTCGGCAATTTCGCGACCCGGGCGCGCCAAGGCCGCAATATCAAGGGCACGCCGGCGGTGACGGCGGCGATCGAGCGGCTGCGCGGGGAAGGGGTTCCGGTTCGGCTCGAATTCGTGTCGGACGTCCCCAACCGCGAGGTGCGGTTCATCCAGGCCCAGGCCGATGTCATCGTCGACCAACTCAACTTCGGGCGCTACGGCGCGACCGCGCGCGAAGGGCTCATGCTGGGAAAGCCGACGATCTGCCGGATCGACGGGCGCGAGCCGACGGGCGTGCCGGAACTCGATTCGATCCGCGAGTGCCCGCTGGTGTCGGCCGACGAGACCACGATCTACGCGGTGCTGCGCGACCTCCTGCTCGATGCCGACAAGCGCCGTCGCATCGGCGCGCAAAGCCGCGCCTATGCGTTGAAGTGGCACGCGGCCGATGCGTGCGCGGAACGGTTCGAGCGCGTCTACGACCGGCTGACGGCCGCGCAGCCGATTACCGCCGGTTAGGTCGAGCGCGACGCTGTGGCCAATTCGATCCCGCGCTTGGTTCTGTTCGGCGACCCCGACGGAATTCCGCAACTGCTCCGGCACCTGGGAAAACGAGCCCCGGTGGCAGCCATCGTCGGAGCCTCGATCCGTCCCCACCAACACACGCGCTTGGCGGCGATGGCCGACCAGCGAGGCTGTCCGTTCTTGGTGCAGCCGACATGGCAGGGGTCCGATTATCCGGCTTTTGTCGACGCCATCCGTGACATCGCGCCCGACCTGATCCTCGTCAATTCTTACGCCATGATTCTACGGCCGGACGTCCTGGCGATTCCGCGCCGCGGCGCCATCAACGTCCACGGCGCGCTCCTGCCCGAGCAGCGCGGCGCCAATCCGGTCGAGTGGGCGCTCCTCGGCGGTGCGCGCAAGACCGGGGTCACCGTGCATAGGGTCGATGCGGGCATCGACACCGGCGACATCGTCGCGCGAGAAGAAGTGCCGATCTACTTCGAGGACACGTGGCGCGACGTTCGCGCGCGCGTCAATCGCGCCACCGATCGGGTATTGGCGCGGATGCTGCCCCTCATTCTCGCCGGCCGGGCGCCGCGCCGGCGGCAGGACGAGCGGCGCGCCGCTCATTTCGCACGGCGGCGCGCGGAGGACGGACGCTTCGAGTGGGCGTGGCCGCTCCGGCGGATTTACAACCTCGTGCGCGCCGTGGTCGCGCCGCACCCGGGCGCTTGGAGCGACGCGGCTGGCGGCAAGATCCTGCTCGACCGCTTCTACACGCTGTCCGAGCTAGCCGCTCTGAAATACGACCCCGACCGGGGCGGCCAAACGCTGGCCGCGGCCGGGGTCGCGTTACGACCGGTATCGGCGACGCGCGCCGCCGGCGCGACCGCGCCGCGGGTTGCAGGTGCGGCGGCGTCGCGGCAGCGCCGCCGCCGCGCCAACCGCGCGCTCGCCTTCGACATTTCGATCGGGGCCACCGGACACGGACGCTGCGCTTTGCGTAACATCGACTACGAGCGCGGCACCGCGCACCTCGCGCTGAGAGTTAAGCGCACCGCATCCGCGCAAACGATCGGCATCGTCACGACGTTGGTGACGGCGTTCGCCAAGCGCGAACTCGGCCTCCGCCGCGTGAGCGGCGGCCGCCGTTCGGTCCGCCCCGCCCGGCAACGCGCGTGCATCCGATGACAGTCGTCGCCATTCATCAGCCGAACTTTTTCCCGTGGCTCGGTTACTTCGACAAGATCGCGCGCAGCGACGTGTTCGTGTTCCTCGACCACGTCGCGCCGCCGCTCGGCGGTTCCTCGCGAATCAACCGCGTCGAGATTCTGATCAACGGCAAGAAGGCATGGCTGACCGTTCCGATCCCGCGCGGCCGCGAAGCACGCCAGAGCATCGCCGCCCTGCCGCTCGGCGTCGACACGACATGGCGCGCGAAGATCGAGCGTACGATCGCGCAGACTTACGCGCGCGCGCCCTACGCAGCGAGCGTGATGCCGATCGTTCGCGACCTATTGGCACTGCCAGCGCCCTCGCTCGGTTACTATAACGAACAGGTCATTCGTTCGCTTTGCGAGCGCCTTGCGTTGACGAAGGCTGAACTCGTATCGTCGAGCGCGCTCGGAATCGGCGCGCTGAACGCAACCGACCTTCTGATCGCGATCGTCAAAGCCTGCGGCGGCGGCACTTACTTGTCGGGCGACGGCGCCGATGGATATCAGGATGTTGCCTCGTACGCGGCGCAACGGATCGGACTTGTTTTTCAGGAGTACCGGCAACCCTCGTACCCGCGAGGCGGCGACGACTTCGTCGCCGGGCTCTCGATCATCGATGCCTTGATGCATTGCGGATTCGAGGGGACCGCCGGTTTGATTCGAGCGGCCGCCGCGCGCCGCGCGGGCGCCGCGTTAGCCAACGGATGACGTCGAGCCGATGTGCGGAATCACCGGACTTGTAAACGTGCGGCGCCAGCCGGTGCCGAGGCTCGATCGCGCGCTCACGGTCATGGGCGATTTACTCGCCCATCGCGGCCCCGACGGCGCCGGAACCTGGCGGAGCCCGGCCGGCGAGGTCGGCTTCGCGCACCGGCGCTTGAGCATCATCGATCTCTCGGCGACCGGCGCCCAGCCGATGCGGGGCGAAAACGGCGCCGTCGTCGTCCACAACGGCGAGATTTACAACTACCGCGAGCTTCGCCAGGCGTTGGCCGGGCATTGGCGTTTCGCCGGGTCGTCCGACACCGAGACGATCCTGGCGGCGTACGCCCGCTACGGCGCCGCGTGCGTCGATCATCTGCGCGGCATGTTCGCGTTCGCGATATGGGACGGAACTCGCCTGTTCTGCGCCCGCGACCGTTTCGGTATCAAACCCCTCTATTACGTCCAGGTCGGCGATCTGTTCGCATTCGCGTCCGAGGCCAAGGCGCTGTTGCCGTTGCTGCCGGCGATCGCGACCGATGCGGACGCGTTCGCCGAATACGTCACGTTCCAGTTCCCGCTCGGCGACCGCACCCTGTTCGCCGACATCAAGCAGCTGATGCCCGGCCATACGCTGACGGTCGAGAACGGGACGATCCGCATTGCACGCTATTGGGACGTCGCCTACGAGATCGACTACCGCCACGACGCGCCGTATTTTCAGCGCCGGCTGACCGAGCTGCTCGATCAATCGATCGACCTGCACCTGCGCGCCGACGTCGAGGTCGGCTCCTATCTTTCCGGCGGCGTCGATTCGAGCTTGATCGCGATCTTGGCCTCGCGCCACAGCGCCGCCAACGACAAGGCGTTTCACGGCAAGTTCACCGAGCCCGCCGGCTACGACGAAAGCGCCTATGCCGCCATCGCCGCCGCCGCCGCCGGCAAGACGCTGTTCCAGACCGCGATCACGCCCGCCGATTTCGCCGCCGAAATCGAGCGCGTGATCTACCACCTCGACTACCCGATCGCCGGACCCGGGTCGTTCCCTCAGTACATGGTCGCGAAACTCGCCGCCCGCCACGTCAAGGTCGTGTTGGGCGGCCAAGGGGGGGATGAGACCTTCGGCGGCTACGCCCGCTATCTGCTTGCCTATTTCGAGCAGTGCATCCGCGCCGCGATCGACGGTACCTACAAGAACGGCAACTTCGTGGTGACGATCGAATCGATCGTGCCGAACCTGGGCGTCCTCCGCGAATACGTGCCGCTGATGCGACAGTTCTGGCAGGACGGCCTGTTCGGCCCGCTCGATCAGCGCTACCTCCGCCTGATCGACCGCTCGGTCGATGCCGGCGGCGAAATCGTCTGGGGCGACCTCGATCGCGCGCGGGTACGGGCCGCCTATGCCGCGATCTTCAACAGCGTCCGCACCGTCCGTCACGAGAGCTATTTCGACAGCATGACGCACTTCGACTTCAAGACGCTGCTGCCCGCCCTGCTTCACGTCGAAGATCGCATGAGCATGGCGCACGGCCTCGAGTCGCGGGTCCCGTTCCTCGACCATCCGCTGATCGAGTTCGTCGCGACCGTCCCGGCCGACGTCAAGTTCAAAGGCGGACAGATGAAGCACCTGTTGAAGGAGGCTTATCGCGATGCGATTCCGGCGGCGATCGCCGGCCGGCGCGACAAGATGGGCTTCCCGGTCCCTCTGAACGAGTGGCGCCAGGGTGTTTTGAGCGATTACGTCAACGATCTCTTCCGCTCGGAGCGAGCGCGCACGCGACCGTTCGTCGACGCCAAAGCCGTCATCGCCGGCCTCGACGGCGGCGGGCGCTTCAGCCGAAAACTGTGGGGGCTGCTATCGCTCGAGGTCTGGTATAGAGCGTTCCATGACCGCGCAGCCCACTATGCGGGACTGCTCGACCAAGCGGCGTAACGTCAACGCGGAACGGCATCATGAAGGTCCTCATCACCGGCGGTTCAGGCTTTATCGGCTCGACCCTCACCGACCGGCTCAACCGCCGCGGCGATCGGGTGGTCGTGATCGACAACTTCGCCACCGGACGGCGCGACAACCTGACCGCCCGCGACAACCTCACCGTCGTCGAAGGCGACATCGCCGATCCGGCCCTGGTCAGGCAATGGGCCGGCGATTTTCGTCCCGATCTCATCGTCCACGCCGCCGCGTCCTACAAGGACCCCGACGACTGGATCGGCGATGCCCGCACCAATGCGCTCGGCTCGGCGATCGTGGCGCGCGCGGCCAAAGAGTTCGCGGTCGGGCGGATCGTCTATTTCCAGACCGCGCTCTGCTATGGGTTGAAGCCGCTGCAGCAGCCGATCGCGCTCGATCACCCGATCGTGCCGGGCGCCACCAGCTACGCGATCAGCAAGACCGCGGGCGAGCAGTACATCGCGCTGTCGGGCGTCGATTACGTCTCGTTCCGGCTCGCCAACGCCTACGGCCCGCGCAACTTGAGCGGACCGCTGCCGACCTTTTTCAGCCGCTTGAAAAGCGGCAAAGATTGCTTCGTCATGGACACGCGCCGCGACTTCATCTTCATCGAGGATATGGTCGATTGCGTGATGGGCGCGGTCGATGGCAAGGGCCGGGGCGTCTATCACATCTCGTCAGGCGCGGACTTCGCGATCAAGGAGCTCTATGACGCCGTGGTCAAGGCGATGCGCCTCAACATGATCAAGGAGGTCGAGGTGCGGCCGCGCCACCCCGACGATGCACCCACCATCCTGCTCGACCCGTCGCGCACGCAGAAGGATTTCGGCTGGCGCGTGAAGACGCCGCTCGCCCAGGGCGTCAGCGAGGCAGTTGCCTACTATGAAAAGTTCGGGATCGCCGAGACCTATACGCATCTCCGCTTGCCGCGCTGACGCGGCGCGATCGTCGCGGAGTGATCGGCTGCTGCGCCCGTCATGACCGAGCCTTCGCTTGGAGGTACGGCCGTTCTGGTCGTCGGCGGGGCCGGCTTCGTCGGCAGCAACCTCTGTCGCGCGCTGCTCGCCGACGGCGCGGCGTCGATTGTCGTGGTCGACAACCTGCTCTCGGCCGAGCGCGAGAATCTGCCGGCCACCACCCAGCTCGAGTTCCGGCAGGGTTCGATCGCCGACGATCGCGTTCTCGCCGCCCTCGACGATCGTTTCGACTATGTTTTCCATCTCGCGACGTACCACGGCAACCAGAGCTCGATCGCCGATCCGCTCGCCGATCACGCGAACAACACGCTGACGACCTTGAAGCTCTACGAACGCATCAAGGGATTCGCCCGGCTGCGCAAGGTCGTTTACGCCTCGGCCGGCTGTACGGTGGCCGAGAAAACCTTTGCCGCGGCCCACGCGACGCCCGAGGACGCGCCGGTGTCGCTGTGGCACGACAGCCCGTACCAGATCTCGAAGATCGTCGGCGAGCTCTACAGCAACTACTATTTCACGCGCCACCGGCTCTCGGTCGTCAAGGCGCGGTTTCAGAACATCTACGGGCCCGGCGAGATACTGGGCGCCGGCCAATGGCGCGGCACGGCGGCGACCGTGTGGCGGAACGTGACGCCGACCTTCATCTATCGCGCGATCAAAGGACTGCCGCTCGTCCTCGACAACGGCGGCCGAGCGGGGCGCGACTTCATTTACGTCGGCGACATCGTCGCAGGCCTGATGCGGTGCGCGACTCGCGGTGTCCCCGGCGAGGTCTATAACCTCGCCTCGGGCGTCGAGACGACGATCCTCGATCTGGCCGAACGCGTGAAAGCGCTGACCGGCGGTGCCGCGCGGATCGAGCTCGGGCCGCCGCGCGACTGGGACCGCTCCGGTCACCGTTACGGCGATCCTGCCAAGGCGCGGACCGCCCTCGGTTTCACCGCCACCGTCGCGCTCGACGAGGGCTTGGCGCAGACGGTCGAGTGGACGAGAGCCAATCTCGCCTTGATCGAACGCTGCATCGCGCGCCACCGCGCGCACCTCGTGGCGGCGGGGGCGGCCGCGCCATGACGATAACGATCGTCGCCATCGTCGGCGCCCGGCCCCAATTCATCAAGGCAGCGGTGGTATCGCGGGCGCTCCGGCGCTATCGCGACATCAGCGAGACGCTGATCCATACCGGACAGCACTTCGACGACAACATGTCGCGGGTGTTCTTCGACGAACTCGAGATCCCGGCGCCGACCCACAATCTCGGCATCGCCCAGCAGAGCCACGGCGCCATGACCGGACGCATGCTCGAGGCGACCGAGCGCATCCTGATCGAGGCCGCGCCCGACTGGGTGGTGGTCTACGGCGACACCAACTCGACGCTGGCCGGAGCGCTCGCCGCAATCAAACTTCACATCAAGGTCGCGCACGTCGAAGCGGGTCTGCGCTCGTTCAACCGCCGCATGCCCGAGGAAATCAACCGCGTCGCGACCGACCACGTCGCCGATCTTCTGTTCGCCCCGACCGAAGCGGCGGTCGCCAACCTCGCCCGCGAAGGTATCGCTGGAGACCGGGTCCGGCTGGTCGGCGACGTCATGTACGATTCGGCTCGCTTCGCGAGGGCACGCATCGACCAAGCATTGCCCCGCACGCTCGGCTTGCGACCGAAGGGCTTTATTCTCGCCACTATCCACCGCCAGGAGAACACCGACGACCCCGCCCGCCTGCGGGCGATCGTCGAGGGCTTGAGCGCGATCGCGGAGACGATGCCGGTCGTCCTCCCGCTCCATCCGCGTACGCGCTCGGCGCTGACGGCACATGGGCTCGAGGCGCGCGCATCGGCGCGGCTGCGCGTGATCGAGCCGGTCGGCTACTTCGCGATGCTGGCGCTCGAGCAGGCGGCGCGCCTGATTGCGACCGACTCCGGCGGCGTGCAAAAGGAGGCGTTCTTCGCCGGAACGCCGTGCGTGACGCTCCGCGACGAGACCGAGTGGGTCGAACTCGTCGCCGCCGGCGTCAATCGGGTGCTGCCGCCGACCGATGCGACCCGCGTCGGCGCCGGCCTGCGCGCCGCCCTCGCCGACGAGCGCGCTTGGCCCAAGATCGAGCTCTATGGCGGCGGCCGCGCCGGCGAGGCGATCGCGCGCGCGCTGGCGGGCGAGCGTTAGGCATGCGCGATCGCTGGTCCACGCTCGTCCTCTACGCCCAGTACACCAACCGCCTTTCCTACTACGACGACTGGCTCGACGCCTTTCGCGCCGATCCGGCGCTCGACGTCACCGCGATCAACATCGCGGCGCGCGACAGCCGGGCCGCGCTCGCGCGACGGATCAAGGACTTCGATCTGGTCGTGCTGCTGCACTCGACCAACGCCGACACGCTCACCTACATCGAGCCGTTTCGCGACGTTCTGCTGGCACGGCGCGGCAAGCTCGTGGCGTTCGTCGGCAACGAGCTCAACACGCCGGGCTCGCCGCTCGCCGCCCGCATCGCGCACCTCAAAGCGATTCGCGCCGACTTCATCGCGACCCAGTTGCTGCCCGAGGCCGGCGAGTGGCTTTACGCCGAGGTCGAGAGCGCGCGCGTTATCAGCGTGCCGCATGCGCTCAATCCGGCAGTGTTCCGCTCGACCACGCCCGCCGCGACGCGCCCGATCGATATCGGCACCCGCTCGGCGCGCTACATCGCCTATCTTGGCGATGACGACCGCAATCGACTGTTCGCGCTGTTCGAAGCGCACCGGTTCGATTCGACCCTAACAGTCGACATCTCGACCGCCGAGCGCCTCGACCGCGCCGGCTGGTGCGCGTTTCTCAATCGCTGCAAGGGGACGATCGCCAACGAGGCCGGAAGTTTCTTTCTCGAACGCGACGATCGCACCATGGACGCGATCCGCGCCTACGTCCTCGCCAAGGAGCGCGCGCGCGGCGGCGTCGTGATCGCCAACGACTCGCCGCTCCGCCGCTTCGGGCACCGGCTGCCGTGGTTCGTGAAAGAGCCGCTGCGGCGGCTTCTGCGCGGCGGATTCGTCCGCCACGAGATGCTGATCAACGAAGACCTCGCGTTCGACGAGATCTACGAGCGTTTCTACCGCGACCGGCCGCGCCCGCCGTTCCACGCCAAGGCGATTTCCTCGCGCCACTTCGACGCCATCGGCACCCTCACCTGTCAAATTCTTCTGGAAGGCCGCTACAACGACATCCTGATACCCGGCGTCCACTACCTGGCGCTCAAATCCGATTTCAGCAACGTCGCCGACGTCATGGACGAGTTCCGCGATCCTGGCCGGCGCCAAGCGGTCGCAACCGCGGCGCACGAACTGGCGATGGCGGCCCACACCCACCGCCACCGCATCGCCATGATTCGCGACCGCGTGAGCGCTACCGCCTAAAGCGACTCGCGAAGCGCGGCAACCACAGCGTCCTGCGCCGCCGGTTCGAGGTAGGGGTGCATCGGCAGGCTGATGACTTCGTCGGCCAGGCGCTCGGAGACTGCGAGGCCGCCCGGCGCTATCGGATAACTCCGGTAGGCCTGCTGGCGGTGAAGGGGGATCGGATAGTAGATCGCGGTCGGCACGCCCCGTGCCTTCAGCCGCTCGGCCAGGCGGTTGCGGTTGGAAGCGGCGATCGTATAAAGCGCCCACGCGGAACGGACGCCAGGCTCGATCCGGGGTGTCCGAACAACGTTCGCGAGCGCGGCGTCGTAACGCTTGGCGACGCGATCGCGCGCCACGAGCTCGTCCTCGAAAACGGTGAGCTTCGCGAGCAGGACCGCCGCCTGCATCGAATCGAGCCGGCTGTTCACCCCGATCCGGATGTTGTCGTATTTGTGCGCCCCTTGGCCGTGGACGCGGAGCGAGCGGATCGTCTTCGCGATCTCGTCGTCGTCGGTCAAGATCGCGCCGCCGTCGCCGTAGCAGCCGAGCGGTTTCGACGGGAAGAAGCTGGTCGACGTCACCGGCGCCATCGCGCCGACCCGCTTGCCGCCGCGAGCACCGCCGAAGCTCTGCGCGGCATCGGCGATCACGAACAACCCTTCGCCGCGGGCGATCGTGTCGATCGCGGCATAGTCGGCGGGCTGGCCGAACAGATCGACCGGGATGACGGCGGCCGGGCGCAGCCCTTGCGCGCGGGCTTGGGCGATGGCCGCCGTGAGGCTCTGTGGGTCGAGCAGGAACGTCTCGGGGTCGACATCGACGAATACCGGGGTCGCGCCGACGATCACCGCGGCTTCGGCAGTGGCGATGAAGGTGAACGATGGCGAGAACACCGCGTCGCCCGCCCCGATCCCGCGCGCCAGCAGCGGCAGCACCAAAGCGTCCGTGCCGCTCGCGCAACCGATCGCATGCTTGACGCCGGCAAAGGCGGCTAGTTGCTTTTCAAGTTCTCCGACCTCCGGCCCCAGGATGTACTGGCCGTGCGCGAGAACGCGGGCGAGATTGGCATCGACCGCCGCTTTGATCCGGCGTTGCTGGGTCGCCAGGTCCATGAACGCGATCGGAGCCGGAGCCGAGACGGTCTTGGGAGCGGACATTGCCGTAACCTTCAATCGAGCGCTTGGAGCCGGCCGGGCGCAATTTCGGCGTAGCGGCGCCCGGTGCGTTTGCAGACGAGGTCGGAACCCAGGCGCTCGCCGGCGTGGCTCATCCAGCCGATGCGGCGGGCCGGCGCACCCACCATCAGCGCGAACGGCGGCACGTCCTTGGTGACCACGGCGCCGGCGCCGATGAAACAGTACTCGCCAAGCTCGACCCCGCACACGATGGTCGCGTTGGCGCCGATGGTGGCGCCGCGCCGGACCAGCGTCGGTTTGAACTCGTCCTTGCGTTCGACCTCGGCGCGCGGGTTAAGAACGTTGGTGAAGACGCAGCTCGGGCCGCAGAAGACGCCGTCTTCGAGCGTAACGCCGGGATAGACGCTGACATTGTTCTGGATCTTGCAGCGGTCGCCGACCGTCACCTTGGGCCCGAGCATGACGTTCTGGCCGATGATGCAGCCCTTACCGATCTTGGTGTTGGCGAGCACGTGGGTGAAGTGCCAGATCCGGGTTCCGGCACCGATCTCCGCCGGCGCGTCGATGCATGCCGTTTCATGGACGAAAAAATCGGACGCTGTTCCGGGGCCGAGCATTACCCGCTGATTGCGCCGCATCGCCTGCTCGGCGGCATGCAGCACCTTCAGCACCCGCACCCCTTCGGCGCCGTCGCTGCGACACGCTGCCTCGCCAGCGACGCAATCGAGGAAGTGCTGGCACTCGAGTTTCAGGGGTTCAGCGGTAGCAATCGCGATCGCCTTGCCATCGGCCTTCTCGGCGGTCGGAAAGCCATCCTTCCACGCGATCTTGTGCTCGTAGACGATGAGCTTCCGCTCCCACGGCTGGGTGTCGTCGAGCACCGCCATGCCGCGGTCGCCGACGACGATGAGCTTCTGTTCCTTGAACGGATGCAGCCACGACACGAACACGTGCGCGTTTTCGCCACCGGCGAATTTGAGATGGGTCGTAGTCACGTCGGCGAGCGCCTTGTGAAGGTAGGAGCTCCCGGTCGCTTCGACCGACTCGGGCATGCCGCCGACCAGGGCCAGGATCATCGAGATGTCGTGCGGCGCGAAGCTCCAGAGGATGTTTTCCTCGCGGCGAAAACGGCCAAGACTCAAACGATTCGAATAGATGTACTGGAGGCGTCCGAGCCCGCCTCCGCCGACGAGCGCCTTCAACTCCAAAAACGCTGGATGGTATTGAAGCACGTGGCCGACCATCAGGACCCGGCCGCGCTCGGCGGCCAAACGCACCAGACCCTCCGCGTCGGCGACCGCGAGCGCGAGCGGCTTCTCGACGAACACGTTCTTGCCGGCTTGCAGCGCTTCGCGCGCGACCGCCGCATGGGTCTCGGCCGGGGTGGCAACGACGACGTTGGCGATCGCCGGATCGGCCACGACTTCGGTGAACGAACGGGCGGGCACGCGGTAGCGCGCGGCGAACTCATCGGCGCGGGCACGATCGAGGTCGCAGACGGCGGTGAGCGCGCCGAGTTCAGCGAAGTTACGGACGAGATTTTGGCCCCAATAGCCGCAGCCGATCACGGCGACGCCGGGAACGGCCGTACGTTCTGGACGCGGGCCAGACGGGCGGCGACCGCGGGTCGGGGGTTTGCGCGACGCGGGCATGGACGGCGCCATATAGGCCCGAGACGAGCCCGGTGCAAGCGTCGCGATCGAGGCCTACCGCCGCCCGTAGCCGCGCGATATACGTGTCGGCGTGCCTGCCCCCCGGCTGCTTTACCTCATGAACGAGGCCCTGTTCTTCACCACCCATCGCTTGCCGGTGGCGATCGCCGCGCGCGCAGAAGGGTTCGAGGTCCACGTCGCGGCGCCCTACGATGCCGACGCGGTCGCGGTGATCGAGGGGCACGGCTTCACCTATCATCCGATCCCGCTCGATCGCAGCGGCCGCAGCGTCGCCGGCGAGATCAAGCTGTTGGCAGCGTTCTGGCGCCTGATCGGCGCCGTCAGGCCGACCCTCACCCATCACGTCGCGATGAAACCGGTCGCCTACGGCGGGGTTGTTGCCCGCCTTCGGCGCGTTCCGGCCGTGGTCCACGCCGTGACCGGGCTCGGCTATCTCTTCATTCGCGAGACTCATGCCGCCCGCGCGATGCGGGCCGCGATCAAGCGCCTGTTCAGGTTCGCACTCGCGCACCGCAACGCCCGCGTCATTTTTCAGAACCCCGACGACCGCGCTTTATTCGTCGACGAGCGCCTGGTCGACTCGACGATCGCAGTCATGATCCCGGGCACCGGGGTCGACCTCGCCGCCTTCGCCGCCCTGCCCGAGCTGCCGGGACCGCCGGTCGTGATGTTCCCGGCCCGCCTGATCGGCGACAAGGGGTTCAACGAGTTCGTCGGCGCCGCGCATCTCCTCAAGAGCGAAGGCAGCGGCGCCCGCTTCGTATTGGTGGGACGGACCGACCCGGTCAACCCGACCGCGGTGGATGAGGCCGCCGTACGTACGTTGATCGAGGAGGGAATCGTCGAGTGGTGGGGCTTTCGACGCGACATGGCGGCAGTCCTCCCCCAGGCGCATATCGTCTGCATGCCGTCCTATCGCGAGGGGTTGCCGCGGGTCCTGATCGAGGCGGCGGCTTGCGGCCGACCGATCGTCACCGCCGACGTTCCCGGCTGCCGTGCGATCGTACGCGATGGCGATAACGGCCTCCTGGTCCCGGCCCGCGATACCGCGCGGACCGCGGCCGCAATTCGGACGTTGCTCGCCGACCCGCCATTGCGGCGCCGTTTCGGGCAACGCGGTCGGGCGATCGCCGAAGCGGAATTCGGCGTCGAGGCATTCGTCGCCCGCACGCTCGCGGTCTACCGGACCGTCATGGACGCCCGGTGAGCGCCCGCTGGCCGACCCTTTCACTCGCCGGGTGGGTCGTTGCCGCTACGGCGATTGCGCTCGCGCCGGTCGGCTTCTTCGCCCCGGTCGCGTCGACGCTGGTTTTGGTCGCCGGAGGAATCGCGCTCGCCATGGGTGCCGTCCGCTCGCGTCGCTGGCCGCGCGCCGGTACAACCGCCGTCGTTCTCGTCGCCCTGTTCCTCGCCTGGGCCGCGCTCAGCGCCGTGTGGGCGATTGACTCGCGATTGGCCGTCAATAAAGCCTTCGCCCTCGCAGCGATCGCGCTGCTCGCCTGGCTGTGGTTCGATGCCGGCTTGCAGCTCGACGCCGCTGCCAGCGACGCAATCGGGCGCTTCCTCGCCATCGGCGTCGGCATCGCCATCGTCCTCTTACTGATCGAGGCCGCAACCGGCGCCGTCATTCACCGCATCATGTTCTACCAGCGCCACGGAGCGACGGTGGCGATGCCGCTCGAGATCTTGAATCGGCCGCTGACGCTGCTTGTGCTCCTGCTGTGGCCGGCTTTGCTGTGGCTGACGGCACGCCGACATCGAACGCTCGCGGTTCTGTTCGTGGTCGGGACCGTCGTCGCACTCGCGGCGAGCCGGGCCGGCTCGGTGCGCCTTGCGCTCGTGGCCGGGGCGGTTGCGGCGGCGGCGGCGTTCATGAGCCCACGCCGGGTCGGCCCCGCCATCGGTGTGTTCGCGGCCGCCCTCGTTGTTGTTGCGCCGTTGTTGGTCTTGCACGGCGGGGCCTCGACGCGGGTCCCGGGACTGCTCCCGACGCTGCCGCAAAGCGCGCTTCATCGCTTGGAGATGTGGGAGTTCGTCGCCGGCCGCATCGAGGAGCGGCCGCTCTTGGGCTACGGTCTCGACGGCTCGCGCGTGCTCCCGGGTGCGGCCGAGCCGTATCGGTTGGGCGGCGGCCAGGTCATGGGCCTCCACCCGCACAACGCGCCGCTGCAGGTTTGGCTCGAACTCGGACTACCCGGTGCCGTCTTGGCCGCGCTCGGCGCCTTCATCGCGTTTCGCGGGATCGGTGTGGCGGCGGGGTCTCGACTGAGCGCCGCCGCCGGCGCCGGCGCCGGAGTCACCGCGCTCACGGTCGCATCCTTGAGCTTCGGCATCTGGCAGACCTGGTGGCTCGCGAGCCTCGTTCTCGTCGCCCTGCTGACCGCCGTCGTCGCCCGCGGCGTCCGGTCGTTCCCACAACCGGTGCGCTGAGGCAAGGTCGATGTCGGACGGCACCCTCCTCGTCGTCGCGCTGACCGGCTTGGTCTCGACCTGGGCTGCGATCGGCTTGCTGCTTACCCTCCTCAAGCGCCACGCCGTGCTCGACCGGCCGAACGAGCGCAGTAGCCACGCGACGCCGACGCCGCGGGGCGCCGGTCTCGCTGTGATTGTCGTGTTCGCGCTCGGATGGGCCGCCGCCGCCTTGTTCCTCGACGCGCCTTTCGAGCCGATCATCCTGGTAGCCGCCGCCGGGTTGGCGGCGGTGTCGTGGCTCGACGATTTGCGCGGCCTCCCGGTCGGCGTTCGCCTCCTCGCCCACCTCGCCGCGGTCGTCGCCGGGTTGAGCGCGTTTCCCGCTGAACTGATGGTGTTTCAAGGCTTGCTCCCGCCGTTCGTCGACCGGGTCGCGGCCGGGCTGCTGTGGCTGTGGTTCGTCAATCTCTACAATTTCATGGACGGCATCGACGGTATTGCCGGCGTCGAGACGCTGGCGATCGCGATCGGAGCGAGCGTGTGCGCGACGCTTGCGGCGATTGCCCCGTTTCCCTACGCCGCCACGGCCCTGATCGGCGCCGGCGCCGCCGGCTTCTTGACGTGGAACTGGCAGCCGGCACGGATTTTCTTGGGCGACGTCGGGAGCGTGCCGCTCGGGTTCCTGACCGGCTGGCTCCTCCTTCTACTTGCGCTCCACGGCGCCTGGATCGCGGCCGCGATCGTGCCGCTCTACTATCTCGCCGACGCCACGCTGACGCTCTCGAAGCGCCTGATTCGCGGCGAGAAGGTCTGGAAGGCCCACGCCAGCCACTTCTATCAGCACGCGGCACGCCGAAGCGGCAGCCACGCGCGCGTCGCCGGTGCGATCGCGGCGGCCGACGCTCTCTTGATCGCCGCCGCCGCTGTTGCGACCGCGGGCTACGCCCCGATCGCATGCCTCATTTTCGCCGCCGCGGTGGTGGGAGTTTTGTTATGGTATTTCGGTCGCCCATGATCGTTGCCGTTGCCGCTGCCGCCGGATGAACGCACCGCCGGCAACGCGTCCCGTTTTCTCGCTCCGCGCCGGCCTGGTCGCCGTTCATGACGTCGCGATGGCGGCGATCTCGTTCGAGTTCGCGGTGTGGCTCCGCTACCTTACCTACGGCGCACCGCAGGAGTTCGGCTTCCTGTGGGAAGGCACCGTGATCTTCGCCGCGGTCGCCGCGGCGACGTTCTGGGCGGTCGGGCTCTACCGCGGCATCTGGTACTACGCCTCGCTCTCGGACCTGATCGCGATCGCCAAGGCGGTGACGATCGCCTCGCTTGTGTTCCTGCCGCTCTTGTTCGCGGTCAATCGCATCGGAGTGCTGCCGCGGAGCGCGCTCGCCATCAACTGGGTGCTGCTCATCGTTCTGCTGGCGGTGCCCCGCTTCCTTTACCGGCTGCTGAAGGACGGCAATTTGAGCTTCGTCCTCGAGCGCGCCGACGATCCGCGCGTCCCGGTGCTGCTCGCCGGCGTCACCGACGCCGCCGAGACCTTCATCCGCGAGACCGGCCGGTCGCGCCAGACGCCCTACCGCGTGATCGGTCTCCTCGACCGCGAGCGGACGCGGGTCGGGCGCGATATTCGCGGCGTCCGCGTGCTCGGGACCTTCGGCGAGTTCAACGACGTGGTGACCCGGCTCCGCAGCCGCTACCTCTTGCCGCAGCGCCTGATCCTGGCGTCGGACCAGATCGACCGCGCCACGGTGCAGACTCTGTTCGCGCAAGCAACTTCGCTCGGTATGACCGTGACCCGACTGCCGCGCGTCACCGAGCTGCGCGATCACGACCCGAGCGCGGCGCCGACGGTGCGCGCGGTGCGGCCGGTCGATATCGAGGACCTGCTCGGCCGCACCCAGCGCGTGCTCGACCGCACGCCGGTCGAGCGCTTGATCGACGGCCGCCGGGTGCTCGTGACCGGCGCCGGCGGCACCATCGGGGCCGAGCTCACGCGCCAGATCGCCGCGCTCGGCCCGGCGCGTCTCGTGCTAGTCGACAACGGCGAGCACAATCTCTACCGGATCGACCTCGAGCTTGCCGAGCGCAACCTGGCGCTGGCGCGGGTGGCCGCCCTAGCCGACGTGCGCGATCCCGACCGCCTCGGTGCGATCTTCACGACCGAGCGGCCGGAGCTCGTATTCCACGCCGCCGCTTACAAGCACGTGCCGCTCGCCGAGGCCAATCCGTGCGAGACCGTGCTCACCAACGTCGCCGGCACGCTCGCGGTCGCGCGCGCGGCCAAGGCGCACGGTGTCCGCGCGCTGGTGCTGATTTCGACCGACAAGGCGGTCAACCCGTCGTCGGTGATGGGCGCGACCAAACGGATCGCCGAAATGATCCTGCAGGCGTTGGGCGCCGATGCCGGTGCGACGCGCTACGTCACGGTCCGGTTCGGAAACGTGCTCGGCTCGACCGGATCGGTGGTGCCGCTGTTCGAACGCCAGCTGGCGCGCGGCGGCCCGTTGACCGTCACGCACCCCGAGGCGACACGCTATTTCATGACGACGCGCGAGGCGGTCGAGCTTGTGTTGCAGGCTTCGGCACGCGAGCGCGACGCCGGCGGCAAAGTCTACGTGCTCGACATGGGCGAGCCGGTGGCGATCAACCAGTTGGCCGAACAGATGATCCGACTCGCCGGTATGGCCCCCGGGCGCGATGTCAAGATCGAGTATGTCGGTCTGCGGCCCGGCGAAAAACTCCAGGAAGAGATTTTCCATAGCGGCGAACCGCCGGTCCCGACCGATACCGCCGGGCTGCTGCTCGCTTCGGCACGGACGATCGATGCCGACGTGCTGTTCGGCCAGGTCGACCGGCTGATCCAGGCGGCGGCGCGGGGTGACGAGCTCAAGACCCTTCGCCTGATCGCCGAGATCGTGCCGGAGTATCGCGGGCATCAGGCCGAGGCCATGCGTTGCGCGGCGCCCGGCGCCTAGACGCGGAAGGAGGATCCCAGCGATGCCGTCACCGTCTCAACCGTTCCCGCCGATCGCCCGCGCGCTGATCTCGGTATCGGATAAAACCGGGTTGATCGACCTCGCCCACTTCCTGACCGGGCGCGGGATTGAACTCTTGTCGACCGGCGGCTCGGCCAAGACGCTGCGCGACGCCGGTATCGCCGTCCGCGACGTCGCCGATTACACCAAGTTTCCCGAGATGCTCGACGGCCGCGTCAAGACGCTTCACCCGCTCGTCCATGGGGGCATTCTCGGCCGGCGCGATCTCGACGATCACCGCGCAGCGATGCAGGCCCACGGCATTGCCCCGATCGACGTGATCGTCGTCAACCTCTACCCGTTCGAGGCGACGGTCGCGAACGGCGCCGCGTTCCCCGCGTGCATCGAGAACATCGATATCGGCGGCCCTGCGATGGTGCGCTCGGCGGCCAAGAACCATGCTTTCGTCACCGTCGTGGTCGACCCCGCCGACTACGCCGCGCTCCGACACGAGATCGAGTCCCATCACGGCGCGACCAGCGAGCCGTTCCGCCGCCGCCTCGCCGCCAAGGCCTATGCCCACACCGCCGGCTACGATGCCGCGATCGCCAATTGGTTCGCCGGCCAGCTCGGCGAGACATTTCCTGAGCGCCTGTTGGTGTCGGCGACCCGCAAAGAGACGCTCCGCTACGGCGAGAACCCGCACCAGCAGGCGGCGTTCTACGTCGAGCGCGGCGCGCTCCGCCCCGGTATCGCGACGGCGGTCCAGATCCAGGGCAAGGAGCTCTCCTACAACAACCTGAACGACACTGACGCCGCGTTCGAGCTCGCCGCCGAGTTCGCGGAGCCGGCGGTCGCGATCATCAAACACGCCAACCCGTGCGGCGTGGCGATCGGCGTCACGCTGCTCGACGCCTATCGCAAGGCGCTGGCATGCGACCCGGTAAGCGCGTTTGGCGGCATCGTCGCCGTCAATCGGCCGCTCGACGCCGCGACCGCCGCCGAGATCGCCCAGGTCTTCACCGAAGTCGTGATCGCGCCGGCGATTGCCCCCGACGCGGCGGCGGTTTTCACCGCCAAAAAGAACATGCGCGTCCTGGTCGCCGGCGCCATGCCCGATCCGGCCGCCGGCGGGATGACGCTCCGCTCGGTCGCCGGCGGTTATCTCCTGCAGTCGCGCGACAACGGCCGCATCCGCCGCGAGGAGCTCAAGACTGTCACCAAGCGGAGCCCCACGGCCGAAGAACTTCGCGACCTCTTATTCGCGTTCGTGGTCGGCAAACACGTCAAGTCGAACACCATCGTCTACGCCAAGGATGGTGCCACGGTCGGGATTGGCGCCGGCCAGATGAGCCGGGTCGATGCGGCTCGGATCGCGGCCCGTAAAGCGATCGATGCGGCGCAGGCAGCGGGCGCGTCAGCGCCGGCGATGCGGGGCTCGGTCGCGGCTTCGGACGCGTTCTTTCCGTTTGCCGACGGCCTCCTCGTCACCGCCGAGGCCGGCGTCACCGCCATCATTCAGCCAGGTGGGTCGATCCGGGACGACGAGGTGATCAAGGTCGCCGACGACCAGGGCCTCGCGATGGTCTTCACCGGCATGCGGCACTTCCGCCACTAAACGCATGCCGGCGCCGGTTCGGCCGGCGGCTCCTTGACAGCGACCATCAAGAGCAGCCCGACGACGAAAAAGACCGTAACGGTCGACAACCCGACCGATTGGTCGCCGGAAATCTGCGTCACCGCCGCGGCGGTGACCGGGCCGGCGAACGCGGTCGCCCGGCCGGAGAGACCGTAGAGCCCGAAGAACTCGGTCGACGCCGCGGGCGGCGCGATGCGCGCCATGAACGAGCGGCTCGACGCCTGGGCCGGTCCGACGAAGATGCCGAGCGCGGCGCCGGCTGCCCAGAACCAGCCGGCGGTCGGGGCGAACACGGCGGCGAGGCTCGTGACCGCGAGGCCGATCAGCGCGATCATCACCGTCGCCTTGGCGCCGCGGCGGTCGTCGAGCCAGGCGAAGCCGAACGCGCCGAGACCGGCGGTCACGTTCAGGAGAATGCCGAACTGAATGAGCTCGGTTTGGCTCATGCCGAAGCGGCCCGCGGCGTAGATGCCGCCGATCGCAAATACCGTCACCAGGCCGTCGTTGTAGATCATCCGCGCGATCAGAAACCGGAACGCATTGGTGTGCTGGCGGGCGTTCCGAAACGTGCTCGCCATCTTGGCGATACCGTCGCGAATCGCGGTTCCGACCGGGACGCCGGTGGTCGGGCGATCGGGCGTGTAGAGGAAGATCGGGATCGCAAACAGGGCGAACCACACCGCGACGAACGGACCGACGATCCGGATGTTGGCGGCGTTCTCTTTCGCGACGCCGAACCATGGCTGCTCGGGCAACACGAAGCCCACTAGCATGACGACCAGCGTGACCAGCCCGCCGCCATAGCCGAGCGCCCACGCCCAGCCCGACCAGCGCCCGATCGCCTCGCGCTTGGCGATGTCGCCGAGCATGGCGTTGTAGAACACGCCGCCGAACTCGTAGCCGATATTGGCGATCGCGACGGCGACGAAGGCGAACAGGATCCACTCGCGCGAGGGCTGCGCGAACCAGAGCGCGGCGGTGCCGACGACGCAGAGGGCGGTAAAGGCGGCGAGCCACGGCTTGCGCCGCCCGCGAGCGTCGGCGATCGCGCCGAGGATCGGACTCAGGATCGCGACGACGAAGGCGCTGGTACCGGCGGCATAACCCCAGAGCGCCTGGCCTTCGACGTCGTCCTTGACGATGCCTTTGCTGAAATAGGCGGCGAAGATGAACGTGATGATGAGGGTGGTGAAGGCCGAGTTGGCCCAGTCGTAGACCGCCCACGCGATCAAACCGCGTCGATTGCCGCGCTCCTCCGCGCGGGCCTCCGCCGTAACCGTCATTGCCGCCCCCCGTCCATAGGCGCCGCGACCCCTCGGGTCGCCCCCGCCGTCAGCTTGCGCCGACTATCATGGCGCGAACGTGACGGTTGGCAATGGCTAATCGCGCGATATCGATGCTGCCGGCGGCCTTGAATTCGGCGACCAAGTCCTGCGCGCGAGCCACCGCCGCGCGATTGGCGCGTTCCCACGCCGCGATCTGTTGCGCCGGCGCGACGCCGTTCCGTCTTTCGAGAACCCGGGCGGCGATCGCGCGCTGCTGACCGTAGAGGTCGTCGACGATCGCGGCGATCGCTTTCTGCTCCCACGCGCTCCGCGGCGCCAACGCCTCGGCCTGCGCGCGCAGCCAGTCGAGGCCGAGTCGGGCTCCGAGCGTAAAATAGATGCGGGCCACGTCCGCGACCGGTCGCTTGCGCGCTTTGGCGGCCTGGACGATGTGCAGGCCGGCGCCGATGATCGGTAGGACGGCGATCGCGCGGGCGAGCGTCCGCGGTACGCGGTCGGCCTCAACCGCCCGGGTCGCCGCCGCGATCTTACCGGCGTCGAGCGGCGCGACCAGCGTCGCGACCTTGCGCGCCAACGTCGCGATCCCGGGCCGGAACCCGGCGACCGTGGCTTCGACGTCGAGCGGCGCCGGGAGGTTGGTAAGGAACCACTTGGTCGCGGTGTGGATCAGCCGCTGGACCTCGCCGATCATCGCGATCTGGCGCTGGGCCGGCGTTTTGTTGTCGAGCGATTCGATCGCATGCCAGAGGGTGCGGAGATCGAAAACTTCGCGCGCGATCGTATAGGCGCGGGCGATGTTCGCCGCATCCATGCCGTCCTCGGCCATCTCGGCGGCAAAGGAGTGACCGGCGCGGTTGACGATCGAGTTGGCGATGAAGGTAGCGATGATCTCGCGCCGGAGCTGGTGGCGCTCCATCGCTGCCGCGTACTTCTTGCGCAGGACTTTCGGGAAATAGCGGCGCAGGTCGGCGACGAGGTAGGGTGCGTCGGGGAGGTCACTCGCCAGGATCGCGTCGTAGAGCGTCATCTTGGCGTACGCCAACAGAACCGCGATCTCGGGCCGGGTCAGGCCCTCGCCGGCGGCCTGCCGCGCCACGATCTCGTCGTCGCTCGGCAGAAACTCGACCGCCCGGTCGAGTTGGCCACGACGTTCGAGGGCGCGCATGAAGCGAGCATCGGTATCGATGCGCAGGGCGGCGTGCGCCGCGGCGACCGAGATCGCCTGGGTCTGAAGGTAGTTGTCGGCGAGCACCAGCTCCCCGACCTCGGCGGTCATGGCGGCGAGCAGCTTGTCGCGAGCGGGCCGCGTCAAGCGGCCGCTTTGCACCAGCGATCCGAGCAGGATCTTGATGTTGACCTCGTGGTCGGAGCAATCGACGCCGGCCGAATTGTCGATGGCGTCGGTGTTGAGCCGGACCCCGACGTGGGCGGCCTCGATGCGGCCCCGTTGGGTGAAGCCGAGGTTGCCGCCCTCGCCGACTACCTTGCAGCGGAGCTCACGCCCATCGACGCGGATCGCATCGTTGGCGCGGTCGCTGACCTCGGCGTTCGATTCATCGGCCGCCTTGACGTAGGTGCCGATACCGCCGTTCCACAGGAGATCGACCGGCGCCTTGAGGATCGCGTTCAACACCTGGCTCGGCGCCAGCGTGTCGGGCCCGTCGATGCCGAGCGCTTGGCGCGCTTCGGGCGAGAGCTTGATTGACTTCGCCTTGCGGTCGTAGACGCCGCCGCCCTTGGAGATGCGCTTGGCGTCGTAGTCGGTCCACGCCGAGCGCGGCAGGTTGAACAGCCGCTCGCGCTCCGCGAAGCTCGCGGCGGGATCGGGCGCCGGATCGATGAAAATGTGGAGGTGGTTGAACGCGGCGACCAGCTTGATGTGGCGCGAACGTAATAGCCCATTGCCGAACACGTCGCCCGCCATGTCGCCGATCCCGACGCAGGTGAAGTCGGTGGTCTGGGTATCGATCCCCAGTTCGCGGAAGTGCCGCTTGACCGACTCCCATCCGCCCCTGGCGGTGATGCCCATCTTTTTGTGGTCGTACCCAGCCGAGCCGCCCGAGGCGAACGCGTCGCCGAGCCAAAAGCCGTAATCGATGGCGACGCCATTGGCGATGTCGGAAAAGGTCGCGGTGCCCTTATCGGCGGCAACGACGAGATAGGGATCGTCGCGGTCGTAGCGGACGACCTGCGCGGGCGGCACCGGCTTGCCGCCGACCAGGTTGTCGGTGAGATCGAGCAGACCGGAGAGGAACATCTTGTAGCTGGCGATGCCCTCGGCCTGGATCGCCTCGCGGCCGGCGCCTGTCGGAATCCGTTTCGGCACGAACCCGCCCTTCGAGCCGACCGGAACGATCACCGCGTTTTTCACCATCTGCGCTTTGACCAAACCCAGCACTTCGGTGCGGAAATCCTCGCGCCGATCCGACCACCGCAGGCCGCCGCGCGCGACCCGACCGCCGCGCAGATGGATGCCCTCGACCAGCGGCGCGTAGACCCAGATTTCGACGTGCGGTTTGGGCAACGGCAACCCTTCGACCCGCGTCGAATCGAGCTTGAACGACACGTACGGCTTGGGTCCGCCGTCGGCGGCCGGCTGCCAGAAGTTGGTGCGAAGCGTCGCCGCTATCAGATTGATGTAGCGGCGCAGGACACGATCTTCGTCCAGGTTCTCGACCGCGGCGAGATCCGCTTCGAGCGCGGCGAGCGCCGTGCCGATATCGCGCGGCTTCAAGCCGAGGGCAACATCGAATTTCCGGGCGAACGCGTCGACGATCTTGCGCGCGATTCCGCCGTGCTTGACCAACGTCTGCTCCATGAGTTCCTGGCTGAACGGGACGTTGATCTGGCGGAGGTACTTGGCGTAGGCGCGCAGCACCACGATCTCGCGCCAGCTGAGACCGGCGTGGACGACCAAGGCATTGAAGCCGTCGTCTTCGGCTTCGCCGCGCCAGATGCGCTTGAACGCCTCTTCGAAGCCGTCCTTGATGCGTCCGAGGTCGAGCGCCGGCGCGCTCGGGTGCGCAATCTCGAAATCATGGACCCAGGCAATCGGGCAGCCGGGACCGGCGACGCGGTAGGCCTGCTCCTCGATCACCTTGACGCCCAAATGTTCGAGCATGGGCATACAGTCCGACAGCACGACCGGGTGCTCGAGGCGATAGACCTTGGCGCGGATCGCTTTGTCGGATGCGCGGTAGAGCCGGACGTCGATGTCGGCCGCCGATCCGAGCGCCGCCAGGCGCGCGACATCGACCACCGCTTCATCCGGGGCGAAGACCGCCTGGTAGGCAGCGCCGAAGGCGCGGGCGAACCCGGCATAGAGCGTTGCGCCCGCGTTTTCGCCGCGATCGGCCACCAGCGCGTCCTTCAACCGCTCGTCCCAAGTCCGCGCCGCGGCGACCAGCTCGGCTTCGAGCGCAACCGGATCGGGCTCGAGCGTATCGTCGGGCGTGCGGCCGATGATGAAGTGAAGACGGGCGAGCGACTCGTCGCCGATGTGGGTGTAAAACGCCGAGTTCCGGCCTTTGAAAGCGGCGGCCAGGATCCGGGCGAATTCGAGTCGGAGTTCGGTCGTGTGCTTTTCGCGCGGCACGAACACCAGGCACGCGGCGAAGCGCTTGAAGCGGTCGGAGCGGACGAACAGCCGCGTCCGCGGATGGTCCTCGAGATGGAGAATCCCGGTCGCCGCCGCGTAGAGCTCGTCGGCCGACATCTGAAACAGCTCGTCGCGCGGATAGGTTTCGATGATGTGAAGCAGCGCCTTACCGGCATGACTGCTGGCGGGCAGACGGGTGCGCTCGATCGCTTGTGCGACCTTACGGCGCAGATGGGGGATACGGGTCGGACTTTCGCTATACGCGGTCGAGGTGAAGAGGCCGATGAAACGGTCCTCGCCGATGACGGCACCCGAGGGATCGCAGCGCTTGATGCCGATGTAGTCGAGATAGGCCGAGCGATGAACGGTCGAGCGGCGGCCGGCTTTGGTCACCAACATCGGCACCGGCTGCTTCAGGAACTCGCGGAGCTGCGGCGAAAGGCCGGCGGCATCGACCGCGCCGGCCAGAATATTCGTCGCCGGGTCGCGCAGAAGCCCGAGCCCCGATCCTGCGACCGGCCGGAACGATTCCCGGCCGGCGCGCCGGCGATAGTCGTAGCGGCAGTAGCCGAGAAGGGTGAAGTGGTTGTCAGCGATCCATTCGAGAAAGGCGCGCGTCTCCGCGACGTCGGCGGCGTCGAGCGCAGCGGCCGCACTTTTCATTTGCTCGACCATACGCCGCCAGTCGGCGACCGCGGCGCGGACATCGCGGAGCGCATCGCGGAGAAACGTCGCGATGGCCTCGCGTCGCGCCAGATCGGGTTGGCGGTTGATTTCGACGTGCATCCACGATTCGCGTTGGCCGTCGTCGGCGAGAGCGACGCCGGACCGCGAACGGCGGACCGCCAGCAGCGGATGGATGACGAGCTGGACGCCGATGCCGTGGCGTTCGAGGTTGGCGGTCACCGAATCGACCAGGAACGGCATGTCGTCGTTGACGATCTCGACCACGGTATGAGGCGAGGACCAGCGGTCGGTCGCTTCGGCCGGGTCGTAGACCCGGATCGACGCCGCGCCGGCGAGCGTTTGCGGCGTCATCGCGGCGACGTTTTCGGGTGCCACCCATTCGAAAAAGCGTTTTGCCAGTATGTCGACCGAAGCGCGCTCGCCTGGGCCGGCGCGACGACGTAACAACGCGGCCACGGCCGTGAGTTTCTTGTCCTTGTCGCGCGCACTGGTGACGCTCATGGCGGATCGATCCCGAGGGTCCGAGGGTGGCGAGGCAGCCACCGGCGGGGGCAATTTCAAGCGCCATCCGCGGGCGCGGCCTTAACCTACTCTAATTGCAAACGCCAGGTTTTGGGGCATCCAGCAGCCCGATCGGTGCCGGGCGTCACATCGTCATAACGACCGCCGTCGGAGCGGCTGTTGTGCGCGCCCAACCCCTATAATACCCTGCGTGCAGGGGCTAACGCTCGCTCGGCCTCGACCCATATAGATCGATCACCTTCAAGGGGGACCCTCACCAATGGCCACGGGCTACAAAGTGCCGACGCTCGACGAATTCGTTCAGGGCGTGAAAGATAGAAATCCGGGCGAAAAGGAATTCCATCAAGCGGTATACGAAGTAGCCGCCAGCATCTGGGACTACATCAAGGACAAGGAGAAGTATCACCGCTGGGAGATTCTGCGCCGTATCGCCGAGCCGGACCGCATCGTCAGCTTCCGCGTGTGCTGGGAGGACGATACCGGCCACATCCGCGTCAATCGCGGCTGGCGCGTCCAGAACAACAACGCAATCGGACCGTATAAGGGCGGCATCCGCTTCCACCCGAGCGTCAACGAATCGATCCTCAAGTTCCTGGCGTTCGAGCAAACCTTCAAGAACTCGCTGACCGGTCTGCCCATGGGCGGCGGCAAAGGCGGCGCCAACTTCAATCCGAAAGGCAAATCGGACAACGAAGTGATGCGCTTCTGCCAATCGTTCATGCTGGAGCTGTTCCGCCACATCGGCGACGACATCGACGTGCCGGCCGGCGACATCGGCGTCGGCGGTCGCGAGATCGGCTACATGTTCGGCATGTGGAAGCGTTTGACCAGCAGGTTCAGCGGCGTGCTCACCGGCAAGGGCCTCGAGTACGGTGGCAGCTTGATCCGCACCGAAGCCACCGGTTACGGCGCGGTCTACTTCCTCGAGAACATGCTGAAAGTGCGCAAAGAGGCCCTCGAGGGCAAGGTCTGCTTGGTATCGGGCTCGGGCAACGTCGCCACCCATGCGGTCGAGAAATTGAACCAACTCGGCGCCAAGCCGGTGACGCTCTCGGATTCCGACGGTTTCATTTACGACAAGGCCGGCATCAGCCAAGAGAAGCTCGAGTGGATCAAGGAGCTGAAGGAGGTCAAGCGCGGCCGCATCGAGGAGTACACCAAGAAGTTCAAGGGCACCGAGTTCCACGCCGGCAAGCGGCCGTGGAGCGTGCCGTGCGACTACGCGCTGCCGTGCGCGACCCAGAACGAGATCATGCTCGACGACGCCAAGACCATGATCAAGAACGGCTGCAAGGGCGTCTCCGAAGGCGCCAACATGCCGACCGTGCTGGAAGGCGTGCACGCGTTCCTCGATGCCAAGATTCCGTTCGGACCGGCCAAGGCGGCCAATGCCGGCGGCGTCTCGGTGTCGGGACTCGAAATGAGCCAGAACAGCGCCAAGCTGTCGTGGAAGGAAGACGAACTGCAACGTCTGCTCAAGGACATCATGCAAGGCATCCACGATCGCTGCCAGGAGTACGGCCGGAGCGGCAATGACAAGTACATCGACTACGTTCGCGGCGCCAACGTCGGCGGTTTCATCAAAGTCGCCGATGCGATGATGGCTTACGGCGTCGTTTGAGCCGAACGCACGACCCTAGGGACTCCACGCGTACGAACACCCCGGGCCAGCGCCCGGGGTGTTTGTCGTTGGCGGTCTATTTCTGCGTCGGTCTTGCGCTCGCACCGGCGGTGGCAGCCGAACGAGAGAAGCCGCTGTTCGAACTCGGGCTCGCCGGCGGCGGCGGCTATCTGCCCGACTATCCCGCGGCCGGTCAAAACCACGGCCACGCGATCGCGCTTCCCTTCTTCGCCTATCGCGGCGACGTCGTGCGCAGCGACGAGAAAGGCCTCTTGCGCGGCCGCTTCATTCGCACCGAAAGCGTCGAGTTCGACGTCAGCTTGAACGGTTCGTTCGCCGTCGATGCGGACGACAACGACGCGCGCCGCGGCATGCCCGACCTCGATCATCTGGGCGAGGTCGGTCCGCGCTTGCAGATCACGCTGGCGCGGGCCGCCCGCGATGCCCGGATCGATCTCGAGCTGCCGGTGCGAGCGGTCTTCTCGACCGATTTTTCCGCGATCGACTTTCGCGGCTTCACCTTCGCGCCGCAGCTCGCCTACCAGCACGATCGTTTTTTCGATCCGACTACCGAGTTCAAGCTCGGCATCGGCCCGATCTTCGCGACGGTCGAGCTGATGGAATACTTTTACGAAGTGCCGCGCTCGTTCGCGACCGCGCGCCGCCGCGCCTACGCTGCCGATGCCGGCTACCTCGGCACCCGGATCGAGGCAGCGGCGTTCGGTCGAATATTTCCGCGCGTCCAGGGGTTCTTCGGCGGCCGCATCGACTTCCACCACGGCGCCGCCAACGAAAGCAGCCCGTTGTTTCGCGAGCGGACGACCTACACGATCGGCGCCGGACTGATCCTGTCGCTGGTGCAGTCGGAACGGCGGGTGGTGGAGTAATGCGGCGTTGCGCACCCGCGTAATTCGCCGGAAGATGCCTTCGAGCAACGCGCTCGATCGATTGTCCGCCACACCAACCAACCCCGTGTCGCCGACGTCTTCGTCCGATCCGACCCGCGCTCCGCACGCCGACGAAGTCTTGGCGCGGATGCCGGCGATGATTCGCGCGAGTCTCACCCCGAGCAGACCGAAGCGTTGCGCGCCGCGCTCCGCGACGTCCCGTGGCAGGACCACTCGGTCGATATGCGCGTGACGTTGCCGGTGCCGTTCCGCCCGTTCTATTTGACTCTGGTCGGCGATCCCGAGCGCCGCTCCGCCGGACGCCGCTCGGAAGAGCGCGTCCGCCACCCGTTCTGGAAGCTCGGCAATATCCTATTTATCGTCATCGGCGCGCTGGTGCTCTACGGTATCGCGATCGCCGGCGTCCTCCTCTACAGCGCCATTCTCGACCGCTAGACGCCGAACAACGACAAGGAGCAAGCGATGGACTTCACCAAGCGACACGTCGTCGTGACAGGCGGGACCGGCGGGCTGGGAACTGCCGTGGTCGGAACCCTGCTCGCAGCGGGCGCGTTCTGTCACGTTCCCGTTTTCCGGGCTGAAGAGCTGGAGAAGTTTCCACTCGCCAAGCACGCCAACCTCGAATTGGCCGAGGGCGTCGATCTCACCTACCCAGGCGCAGTCGATTCGTTCTACGACGACTTGCCCGGGCTTTGGGCCTCGATTCACCTGGCCGGCGGCTTCGCCATGGCACCGATCGAATCGACGGGGACCGGCGATTTCCACGCCATGATGAGCCCCAACGCGCTCACCTGCTATCTCTGCTGCCGCGCCGCGGTCGAGAAGTTTCGCGAAATCAAGAAGGACGCGCGCGGCGGCCGTATCGTCAACGTCGCCGCGCGGCTCGCGCTCGAGCCCCGGAGCGGCAGCGGCATGGTCGCCTACACCGCCGCCAAAGCCGCGGTCGCGGCGATCACCCAGGCGCTCGGCGAGGAAGTCGCGGGCGACGGCATTCTCGTCAACGCGGTGGCGCCGTCGATCTTGGACACGCCGCAGAACCGCACCGCCATGCCCAAGGCCGACTACACCTCGTGGCCGAAAGTCGAGGAGGTCGCGGCGACGATCGTGTTCCTGGCCTCGCCCGCAAACCGCTCGACGCGCAGCGCGGTCGTGCCGGTCTACGGCAAGGCGTGAGTGGCCGCAAAAAAAGAGGGGGCCGAACGGCCCCCCCATCGCGCGATCCGGGTCGGTTATTCGGTCAGCGCTTTCAGCTTGGCGCCGATTTCGCCGTTCTTTTCGAGGTATTCCTTCCAGCCCGACTCGTAGACGGTCTTGATGTAGCGTTCGGCGTCGGCGCCGGACCACTTGATCGATTGCACGCCCAAGCCTTTGAGCAGCGCGTCCTCTTTCTTGATGTAATCCGCCATCCATTTCTCCGAACGCGCTTCAAGCTCGACGCCGATCTTTTCGAGCTCGGCCTTGACCTCGGGCGCAAAACCGTCCCACACCCGCTTGTTGAACAGGATCGCGGTGTTGGCGGTGTAGAACGGATGATCGATCACGTACTTGGTGACTTCCTGCCAGCCGAAGTCGGCGATGCCGCCGTAGGACCAGCCGTAGCCGTCGACCACCTTGCGTTCGAGCGCGGTGTAGACCTCGCCCGGCGCCATGTTGATGGGCGTGCCGCCCATCGCCTTGACCAGCGCGACGTAGACCGGCGTGACGCGAAGCTTGAGGCCGGTGAAATCGGGCTTGTCGAGCTTGGCGTTGACGAACATGCGGAACGCCGTGCCGGGCGAACCACCGGTGTTGGCGAGGTAGACCACGCCTTTGTCGAGGTGGATCTTGCGCATGAGATCGTAGTAGCCGTTGGTGCGTAGCTTGGTCGGCGGCAGCTTCGCGAACTGGATCGCCATCGCCTCCGGAATCTGGCCGGTGTAGTAACTGGCGGCGCCGAGGATGACATCGACGGTGCCGTTGCGGACCGCCTCGAACTGCTCGAACAACGGTATGACTTCCGCACCGCCCAGATAGTTGACCTCGACCTTGCCCTTGAGCCGCGAGTTGACCATCTGCTGAAAGATCGCGAACGGCTCGCTCCAGTAGTAGCTCGTTACCCACGGCGTCAGGCCCTTCAGGCGCACCGCCTGCTGCGCCGAAGCATGGCCGGCGACCGCGAGTGTGGCGGCCGCGACCGTTGCCGCGATCAAGATTCGACGAAACATTCAATTCCTCCCTGTTGGTCATGATTCGTAGCCGAGCTTAGCGCAGGCGGCCGGCGCGGTCACCCGCCGCGGCTCAACTGCGCTATGATGCGCCCATCCACGGCGCCCACGCCGACCCAGGAGGACCGCCATCAAAGCAACGTTGAACGGCCGCGTCATCGCCGATAGCACCGACATCGTCGAAGTCGATGGCTACCACTACTTTCCGCGCGCCACGGTCAAGACCGAGTGGTTGAAAAAGGCGCCCAAGACCGCATCCGACAACGAGTGCCCGCACGGCGTCCAGTTC